>Ga0114978_10000419_pt1 | contig 35689 bp, 27 predicted proteins | sample S_140212_EF_Meta_FD_87027 | JGI IMG/M metagenome (GOLD analysis project Ga0114978, IMG submission 87027) | Freshwater microbial communities from Lake Simoncouche, Canada to study carbon cycling - S_140212_EF_MetaG | ecosystem: Environmental > Aquatic > Freshwater > Lake | place: Lake...
CGGAAAGGAAGTTGTTTTAATTGTTCAAAAGAGAAAAAAGAGTTTAAAAGACTTAAGTATGATGGGGGTACTGTTCAAGATATACAAGTTTTTCTCGAAGGTCTTAATGATGATAAAAAAAATTCGCTTTATAATGAGCTTAATGATCCTTATGAAAAAACCACGTTTATTACGATACTCGCTGAAATTTATAAAACTAAAGAAGGCATTGATATCGGGATTGATCAACCGATACAAGATCTGATTATTACGGAAATGGGACATCTTAGAACTCAAGCCCTTGAAGAAGCCCAAGCCTTAGCAGCACGACAGCCGGCATTCGGTACTACATTTGACCTACAACCACCGGCAGCACCACAACGTCCATTAGATTCACCAACCGATGTAGCAAAATTATCAGTATTATATGGAGATAATGATCAACGTACCGGCATTACCCCCCAGAGAGAGATGGGAGGATTCAAATCGTTTCCGAAAAAAACAACAGGCGAAAACAAATCAGGCGGTAAATCCAGTCGTCGGCATCGTCGCGTGCGTACTCTTCATAAAAGAAGAAAGTCAAGTAAAGTTCGTAAAATGAGATATAGACGTACTCATAGTCGTAGTCGTAGGTAATATTAGTAGTCGATATACTTGATAATTATAAATTACTAAAACTATAAACTATGAAGTTTATAGATTATTATATTATATTATATAAATTACGATTTTTTGTTTATATTATATAAAATATGATTTTTTTATGTATATAATATAATATAAAATATAATATAAAATATGATTTTTTTATTTATATAATATATACCATAGACTTTAAATGAAAACAAAGCGTACAGTAACGCACAATTCAACTAAAAAAAACAAACGCACCATGTCCGGTGGAAAAGGAATAATTAGCACATATACAAGAAGATTTAAAGACTGTTATAAGAAATTTATTCGTATTGGTGATACTGACAACACTAAAAAAATTAAAAAGTTAGAGGCATGGGGAGGTTTAACAGGAATTTATAAGTTTTTAAAGGTAGATGAAAAAAAGTATAAAAACGCCAAGGGTGAAGATGTGCTCGCATTAGAAAAAATGAAAGAAAATATAAATAGCAATTCTAAAACTAACTCATCTAATAAAGATGGATACAATAGGGCAATTGAATGTTTAGAGGAAGGTGGTGACAATATTTTATTCAATGAGGTGTGTGTTTCTTATATCGATTTCGTAAACGGTAGAGCTGCTGAGGCTGCCGACAAGGCTAAGGCTCAGGCTGTGGCTGACGGACAAACTAAAAGAGAAGAAGCTAGGGGCTCTGAGAGACTACTTGATGCCGAAACCGGTGCTGAAATTGATGCCGAAGCACGTCGTGAATCTGCTGCTGAAGAACAGACTATTGCTGAAGCTTCGGTTGTTGCTCCTGCTTCGGGTGTTGTGAATGATGCTCAGGATGGCGTGGCTGATGCTCCTGCTCCGGTTGTTGATGCTCAGGTTGTTGCTCCTGCTCCGGTTGTTGATGCTCAGGTTGTTGCTCCTGCTCCGGTTGTTGATGCTCAGGTTGTTGCGAATGATGCTCAGGTTGGCGTGGCTGATGCTCCGGTTGGTGTGGCTGATGCTCAAGGTGACGCTCCTAATAGTAGTCCTAATAGTAGTAGTAGTAGTAGTAGTGAAGAACATGGTGGTGGTGGTGGCTCTAAACGCAGACCAAAATCCAGTCGTCGGGTTAAGTTCAGCAAATCAAAAAAGGGACGTACTACTCATCGCCTAATGAGAAAACACAGGAAGTAAATTATGTAAAATTTTGTTTATATTGTATTGTATCGTATCGTATCGTATACATATTTAATATAAACAAAATATAAAATTGAACACAATGCTCTACATATAGTATGACATAATATACCTCAAACAATCAACGCTCAACGCACATACACACAAATCAGAGATGGCCAATAAGCAAATCGAATCTGTAGTCGTGGTACCAGTCGCACCGATTGTTCCGATTGTTCCGATTGTTCCGATTGTTCCGATTGTTCCGATTGTTCCGGTTGCTACACCGGGTAATAAATTAACCAGCACCGACAATGAAAAATATCAAATGGTCCCTATCCCGCCCGGATTGTTACAATATCATGTTCGTAAAGAAACTGTCGTTGCGATGGTGGATGCCGAAATCGTATCGCTAAAGGCATCGTGTACTAACTATAAGAAAAATTATGAACTAGAGTGTCACACCAAAGAGAATTTAATGCGTCTTATCCCGAAAACGCCAATGGGTGTCAAAAATAAGCATGTATGGAAAATAGTACTTGTTATAAAATCAGTCACCGAAAATAAGATTTGTTTGAAAGGGGCTCTCATAAATCACGCAACAGGAGAGCTGGCCCTGTTATCAAGTATCAATACCGCCATCCAAGCTGAGTATAAATATCGCACAATTCAATCCCACGACGACGAGTATAAAATTTGTCAGTGTAAAATGATTGCCCCTTTGCTGTTTTGGGAGGAGCTTAGAAATAGGTTGACAAATTGATGTATGCGAACGACGATACGAACGACGATGCGCAATATAAAAAAAGTGTTAGCATATATATATATACTACTTACCTATGGTACTTACTGATGGATGCGGTCGTGTGTGTCTGTAGTCGCCGATTGCCGATTGCCGTTTGCCGATTAGTCATCCCCGCAGCACCACGGCAACCTACTCTGGTCGTCGCAACTCGCAATGAAGTCGAACTCGTCACTCGTGGTACGCATTGACCTCACGCTCTCCTGTGCAGCCTTGATAAGTTTTTTTGCCTCGTACTCTTTAACCAATTTTTCCTGTTCAGCATCGCCAATTCTGTACTCGTATTCTTCCACAAGTGCATTGAACTCAATTTCGCGATACAGTGCCTTCATGAACTCCTCAACATATTCGACAATAGACTCGACATTGAAGTCCTCCGCAATGCAGCGACTCATTCTCCCAATCGTTTCAAACGTGTTTTCAAGAGTTTCGAATGGAGTCGTGTGGTACTTCGGTGCCGGCAGAATATTCGGGATAATAGAACGAATCCACTCCGAATTAGGTGTCGCACGTACTCTCGCTTGCTCATCTTTCAGTTCCTGCAGCGCTTCGTAGATTTGCAATGCGTGTTCGGACCAGAAATCCTGCAGTGTTCGCCTTTGAACCGCGTGAGAGTGAGACGAAGAATCGATGAATCGCTCCCATTCAATTTTCAGTTCAAATGAAGCACTGAGTTTCTGTATCATTTTTCGAGACTTACGCCCCAAGGGTTTCGAGGAACTCCATTGCGTAAAACGCGTCAACATGTATTCGCCGTCGTTTGCGAGTTTGGTGTATCGGTTGTCTTGCGTGGGGTCCGGCGTCGGGTTCCAGCAGTCGTGTTGTCTGGCGTACCCGTTACCGTAGATATAGGATACAGCTGTGGATGCGTCGCCGTGGTCGCCGTTGTCCTCGCTCTCGGTGTCCGTGTCGCTGTTGTAGCCTGCTCCAAAATCGAGACGAGTATTTTGATGGGTAGAATCGGAGGGGGTCGTGGCGGAGGCGTCGGTGTCGGTGTCGGTGGCGGTCACTTTTTGCTTTACGATTCTCCACCTGTCATACTCGTTGGGCGTGATTTCGCCACTTTCCAAGAAATACATGAGAGGGTCAGTTGAGTCAATGCAGTGATAGGGTGCGGGCGCGAGTGTGTCAGTTTCGTCGTCCGTAGTGGTGGTGGCGGTAGTAACAGTGGCCGAGGGGGTCGCATAGAAGAAGTCGCAATCGGTGGGATCGCTTTTGCTTGTTTGAGAGCCGACGCTATCGTCGCTGTAGTATGTTCTGACTCCAAGGCACTGGGTGTTTCTTTGCTCGGTCATAGTTGGTTCGCGTTGGTTCGTTTCTTTTTCTTTGTGTTATTTCACTATATTCTATTCAAGGGAATAAAAATATTTCAATTTCTTGTTTTGATAAATACAAATATAAATACATCGCTTTATAATATACAATATACACATATATACACATATATACACGCCACACACATGGAAGATACCATAATAAACCCAGATGGTATTTGTAGCGGCAATAAAAAAAAGCCGACATTTTGGATTAACCGCCCCCATGAAGGCCCAGAACAGTATGAGTTTAATATAGAAAGCGTAGATTTTAGTGATGGAATATGTCGGTTTATTTGTAAATCGGAAGTAGTTCCGAAAGATTATTGGCCACGAATGGTGTATATTTGTAATTTCATAACAGGAGAATATGAACAAGTGGGTAGTTACGAAATAAAGGAAGGATACGTATTTATCGAATCTAAACCGTGGCTGTGGTGGTGATAGCGGAGGTGGTCGCGGCGGTGGCGTCAGGAACAGGAACCCACCAAGCAGGAGCGCTGCGCCGTTTTGTCCAACTAGCGATGCGCCTTTTTTCCGGTGACATATAGTATGCCTGATACGATTTGACAGCATCGCCTTCCGGGTCTTTGTATTCGTCCGGCATCGCCAGTGCGAATGGCGTGATGCCGTGAGATTCAGGGGATGGGAATTTGTCGTCCGCGGGAATATTGGCGCGAAGTATTTGCGCGACTTTGTACGACTTGTGTATTTTCGTTTCGGGGTGTCCATACCTGTATTTCCATTCTTCGTGGAGAGCGTCGACGAGGTCCAGCGTCCAGATGAAATTCGCGCGTGAGGTGCGGCACCAGATTGTGACAGGATGATTCTTGTGCGCAAGTTTGTAAAGGGCGGTGGCGACTGATTCGCAAAGTTCGGGTTCAAGTACACGCATCGCAGTGCAAAGCATTTGGACAGCCTCCAGCAGGATTTTGTTCACATGTTTATCCATCATTTGTTCGGCGGCTCTTGCTGGGTCAAGCGATAGAATAAACAGATTCATTTCGGGATGTTTATGTGGATGTTAATGTCGACGTTGATGCGTAACGATATTCGTTCTCTCTTTTACTACTACCCAATTATATGATTAAATTCATTTCAATTTCCTTGTTGGCGAAATATCGCAGATAATAAAATTGAAATGAATAAATACGACTAATTCTAATACAGTACACAATCAAAAACAGTTTCGTCTCATCTCGTCTCATCCCATCAAAATGTCGTTTCCTTCATTCGATAAGTATTGCGGCTCCGGGTCCAGCTCCGCTACCGTTACCTCTCCCGTTCCTAATATTGAGACTATGCGCCGCCGTCGCAGAGAGAGTATTGCGGATTCTCAATACATGTTGCGTGTAAGAGAAATGGAGAAAATCCGAGATGCTCGCAGGCGTTCGCAGGCGACAATGGGTGGCGGTGGTGGTGCAGAGGGTGGCGCAGAGGGTGACGCGGAGGACCAGCCCAAAATAAGTTCTCGTATGAAAGCGTGCGAAATCACCGGCGAAGAGTTCATGATTGTATGCGAAGAGCTATGGATTGACTTCAAAACCTGGGTCGATCATCACGAAAATTTGAGCAGCTCCATCAGCAAGGCACGCGCCGCTATCGCAAGTACCTGGATTTACATTTGTTTCACGTTAGGGTTTCTTATATGGTTTCGCTGGTACATTGGTGCAGGAAAAGACGCGTGTTCGTTCGGATTCGGATACGGTGTCTTCAGTTTTGTGTGCGAAATCTTGCGCCATTTAGGTGAAGCCGCTGTCGCTTTCTTCCTAATGTTTATAGGATTTTGTGTCGGTTTGATGCCTCTAGTCGTCGGCGTCTGTGTGTACGAATTCAATGATGCATTTCCGGATCCAGAGGCGGGGGACGATGTGGACGATGTGGACGATGTGGACGAGAACCCTTATATCGACTAATTCTATCGACTATCGGCACATAAAAAAAGTGTGTGTGCGTGTGTGTGTGCGTGTGTGTGTGTGTGTGTGTGTGCGTGAGTGTGCGTGTGTGCGTGTGTGTGTTAGTAAACTTTTTATTTTCTTTCAGTCTTGCACATACCTGTATCCTTTTCGATACACCTCATCCTCGCCCCCTTGCATCCCGTTATCCGTCATATTCAAGCACACGATTTGCTGGGAGGTCTAGAGCGACAACAGCAGCAGCAGCTACAATCCTTTCCCTTTCCCGATTGTTTTGTGCAGCGTACAGTTCTCGAATATACGCATTCGCGCCATTGTTGTTCGCATAAACACGGTCCGCCGGATTGTTTTCGCGACCATCGTCATTGAACGGCAACTCAAATCGATTCGGCAGGTTCGGATTTTCGCGCTCCCATTCCAATCGACGACAGCAGTGCATGCTCACTTGTTCAAGCGCGTATTCTTCATACGCAGCGCGCTGTTGTTCTTCCGTGAAATCAGGATATACTATCGCCCTCCATTGTTCGTAGTGGTCAGCATTGTACTCCATGTTACCGTTATAGTACGGCACGAGAACTTCGCGATTTGCGCGCATAACAATGGCTGGGTCCATCAGTGTATTGACCGAAGGGTCGCGAATGGCCGTGGAGATGATATTCGAAAATCTTGCAAAATTGTTACCGGGTTGTACCAAAAGCTGCGCCATTTGTCGAATCCAGTCCTCGTTGTAGCACGTCAGCTGCAATAGCATCTCATTGCTCTGGTAAAATCGCGTCTCGGCATTCGGGTCTTGAATTCCAAACAAGCGGTCAACTTCTTCGGCGATCGGGTGGTTCGCGTGGTACGACACATGGACAGGGAAGAATCGGCCTGTCAGCTGGTAACGTGGCTCATTTTCTTCGTTGTATATGATTTCAACTTCTTCGATGTGGAAAATACAGCGGCGAAATCGTGGGGTTCGGGATGGAAGCGGAATCATTACGACTTCCGGATATAATTCGCGGTCAACTTCGCCTTCTTCTTCGCCTTCGCCTTGAATTCGCATCCGGGCGTGAATGTAATCAATCGTGCGGCGAGCAATCTGCGGAAGCACAACATGGTCGAAAATGCTGTACCAGTCTACGGAGCTGGTGATGTAGGTGATAAACGTATAGCGACCCTGATTCCCTGGGCGATTCACATCGAGTCCGTCATTGTTGATGATACTGTTGACACGGCGTCTGTGTTCATCATTGTGGTCGTCATGGTAGTATTGTCGTTCGGCCATTCTTCTTCTTCTTTGTAATTGATGTATGTACTGTTTCTGTTTCTATGCTTTTATAAATACAGGATTAATTTCATTTCAATTTTCTATTCACGGCGTTCATGGGTCAAAAATTGAAATGATAATACGAGACAAAGGCTTACTTATCCACCATTATTTCTTTCCCCACGTTTTTAACGATCTTTCGTTCATAGCTGTCGTAACTTTCTATCGGTTCGCATATCGAGCGCATCATCGTTAGATACTCGAGCTGCTTTCGTTCTGTCTCTATCCAGTCCGGGTTTTCTAGCGCCCATTGTTGTAGCGCCGTGCGCTCTTTGTCTGCGATTCGCACTATCGTGTCTTTCATCAGATGATGATTGTCGTCCTTTTTCCATCTATCCTCGTCCTTAATATACATAATATCGCGCTTCGCATCAGTGCAATGTATGGGGCGCTTATATATGTCCAACTGTTTGAGACCTTTTATCATAACGTCGGTTACTCCACGGGATATGCCGTTCGTCTTCGAAAATAGTAAGTCCTCAAGTGTTATCTTAAGTGAGTCGACGAACTCCGACATGTTCAGCGCGTCTTTGCATTTCTCATTCAAAAATATATTTAGATTAAACGTGTTGTTGTTTTTGATATTGTTGTTTGTCGTGCTGTTGTTGATATTTTGTGGGTGTTCTGATAATGACTTTATCATTTTCATCATTTCTTTATTATCTTTTAGCAACTCCATAAACATCTTTTTTGTTATCTTTATATCTTCTTCATGACACTCAATGTCTTCAAAAACATTGGAACTTTCTTTACTTATTTCTATTGTTATATTATCTTCTTTAATTTCATTTTTAATATCATCATCTTTTGGTAATGAAACTGACTTATTGCATTTTTTTTCATGGTACCATAAACTATTTCTTGCTTTATATTCCTTATTACATTTACTACATACAAAAACATTGTGGGTAAAATTTGGCGTAATTTCTTGTTCTAAATTATTAGACATTGTTCTATTCGTATGTTTCCGTGTGGCGATGTGTCGCTCCCAGTCTACTTTTTTAGAGCATTTAACATCACAAAAATTACAGTAATATTTGGTGGTGGATTTCGGCGTAATTTCCATTCTATGTATATCATATGTATAGAATATATTTTACGCCTAAATCCTTTTCATATATTATATAAAATTTGGGGGAAATATTATCGTCACGTTTTTTGAGACTAAAAAAAGGGATTTAGAGCATTATGGTCTGAGTGATGAAGTCGATGTTTTTTTTCAACTTTGGAGGCCGGTTTTCAAAAATGGACATTTATAAATGTCCAATTTCGGAAATCGGGGGTAGAGAGTTGAAATTTTTATACATCATTCATTTTTATACTTTATGCTTTAAAAAAAGAAAAATACTTACCTTGCTTACCTTGCTTACCTGTTAGTTACCGTGGTCTTGTATTGTCTTGTATTGTCTTGGCTTAGCTGCACTCTTCTCCGTGGTCGTATCCGCAGCATCCGCCTCTTGCAGGCTCGCCATCAAGATCGCTGTCGTAGTCAATCTCGTATTCGCCGTACATGTTGGCGGCAGTGTGTTCGTCTTCTTCGTCGATGCGACTAGATTCCTCCTCAGCAGCCGCATACGCTGGAGGTGCGGGGTCAACAATTGCTCTGATTTCTGCGACCTTTATCGCTATCGCATGACGATGCATGTCGATTTCTGATGCAGTGCTGCGAAGGTATTGCAACAGCTGTATAACATGTTGGTCGTGTGCTGCGATTTCTGCGAGGCAATCACTGACTGCTATCTGCGTGCATCTGCGATTGTGTTCGCGTTCATCGATTTGACCATCGATTTCATCGAGTGCGTCGGATATTTCGTCCATACCGACGGTGCTCTCGCGATCGGCGTCTTCCATTTCAATTTCTCCAATCGCTTCATTGGTGGGTGCGGGCACGAAGTCGGCTTCTTCGTCAGGGTTGTGTTTGCGGCGCTTTGCGGGCGGGAATACATCTTCGCTCTCGTACACGAACTCGCTACCATGGACATTCCAGATTTCGCGTTCCTGTGGTTCTGGTTGCTGCACTTCTTGTTTGATTTCCGGCTGTGCGGCGGCGGCGGCGGCACTCATGTCGCGAATCATGGCGCGGTGTTTCTGTGACAGCATGAGATGACTCCATACGTCGCGATGCATTTGCGAAGGTTTGGAAATGTAGTTGCGCTTGTCATCAAAGTGCAGCGAAACGCAGTCCATAAGCTTGAGCTCGATTGCGGTGACGGTGGGCAAATGAGTGCGTGTTTCGGGTTGGTCGCATTCTTCATCTTCTTCTCCGGTGGCGGCGGCGGCGGCAACAGATGCGCAACGGTACTGGTGGTGTTGAATGTGGTTGAGCTCGGTAGCAAATGACGCGTGAATTTCTTGGGCGATTCTCCAGATTGCTTTCGTTCCGTAGTCTCGCATGAACGTGGTGCAAAGTTCGAGAAGTTCGCTCTGGACCCACGTGTGCCTGGCGGCGTTGCGACGATGACTTCCGACGGCGCGGTAGCCTTTTCCAGAGATGAGAGCATCACGGCGCCTCTTTGCGAGTTCCTTCTGTTTTCTTATGGTGAGAATACTTACCTGAGGAGATCCGTCATTGGCGGAGGCGGAGGAGGCGAATGTCACGTGCTGCTCAGACGATGATGGAGAAATAGGCATTGACATTGTTTTCCGAAAAGTTGATGTGTTGTTTGTTTGTTTCTTGGGGTGGGTGCTAAACGTTTTACTGTTTTTTCGCTGTATTTGATTTAAAACATTAAAATCATTTCAATTTTCTGTTTAGTGGAAATTGAAATGCGGAATGCGGAATGTGGAAAGTACAAAACGCGCGTATTATTTTTTGGTCCTGGATTTACGCAACGTTTTTGACGCGACACGAAATAGTTTTTTGGATTTTTGTTTGTTCTTTTTAACAGCTTTCATAGTTTTGATAATATTTTTTAAATTAGTCCGTGCTTTCGAATACCCTTGTTTTGCTGAAAGGCGATAAAGGCGAGCAGCTTCTTTATAGTTGCATCTAACACCTTTCCCGAATTCGAATATTCTGCCTAAATTATTCTGAGCAAATTGGTTGCCTTGTTTTGCTGAAAGGCGATAAAGGCGAGCAGCTTCTTTATAGTTGCATCTAACACCTTTCCCGAATTCGAATATTGTGCCTAAATTATTCTGAGCAAATTGGTCGTCCTGTTTTGCTGAAAGGCGATAAAGGCGAACGGCTTCTTTATAGTTGCGTCTAACGCCTTTCCCCATGTCGAACATTCTACCTAAATTATTCTGAGCTCCCGAATCCCCCTGTTTTGCTGAAAGGCGATAAAGGCGAACGGCTTCTTTATCGTTGCGTCTAACGCCTTGCCCGTTTTCGAACATTGTGCCTAAATTACTCTGAGCAATTTGGTTACCCTGTTTTGCTGAAAGGCGATAAAGGCGAACGGCTTCTTTATAGTTGCGTCTAACACCTTTTCCCGTGTCGAACATCATGCCTAAATTAGTCTGAGCTCTTGAATACCCTTGTTTTGCTGAAAGGCGATAAAGGCGAGCAGCTTCTTTATCGTTGCGTCTAACACCTTTCCCGCGTTTGAACATTCTACCTAAACTATACTGAGCTCCCGAATTCCCCTGTTTTGCTGAAAGGCGATAAAGGCGAACGGCTTCTTTATCGTTGCGTCTAACACCTTGCCCGTTTTCTAACATTCTACCTAAATTTTTCTGAGCTCCCGAATTCCCCTGTTTTGCTGAAAGGCGATAAAGGCGGACTGCTTCTTTATCGTTGCGTCTAACACCTTGCCCATTGCTTAACATTGTGCCTAAATTACTCTGAGCATCGGCGTCTCCATTTTTGACGCCTTCTTTGTATTTTTCTATTTTTTTCTTTGTTGCCGCTTTCTTTGTCACGTTTTTTCGTGTACTATTTTTCTTTTTTGATTTTCGTTGTCCCATCTATGTGTTATATGGGTATATGTATATGGGTATATGGGTATATGGGTATATGGGTATATGGGTATATGTATATGGTATATATCTACCATCATATAAAAATATATAAAAGGGCTATCATCATCGTATTATTTTTTGCGACCATATTTACAATGCTGTCGTTGGGAAAACCCCTTGGGGTGTTTGCAATCTATGCTGCGCTTGTATTTGATTGACCATTTGTGTTTATGGCGGCGGGTGCGGGTGCGGGTGCGGGTGCGGGTGCGGGTGCGTGATTCTGAGCCTCCTATTTTTGAACGCGCTACTGAATCAAAAGGAGTTTCGTATCGCCTATATATACTCATAACTATACTTCTTATTTCTTCAAGCCGGTCTCTTAGATGCATAAGTTCTTCTTGTTTTTGTAGTTTTACTAACATATACTTATCTATTTTTTCGATATTTTGTTGTCTTTTGTGGTTCAAATAAGAAAGAATAATTCTAATATCTCTTATATGTTCTGATACATCTCCGATTCTTTGTCTTATGGAATTTGCTTCCATGATATAAGGCTGACATTCTTCTTCGAGTCTTCTTGCATATTCTCTTTCTGTTTTTATTGCCCGTTTTCTTTCTCTTTTCATTACAGTTGTTTCCAACGTATCAGGTCCAAATACGACAGGAGATAATACGGGAGCTCCTCTAGCTACCGGAGCTCCTCTAGCTACCGGAGCTCCCGATCCAGATCTTCTTGATAGCGTTTGTGGTCTTGAACCTACTAACACTGCTCGTGGTTCCATTTGTGACCCCATTGATCTAGAATCTACGACTAGTTCTATTACTCCCCTTTCAAGAAGAATATTTCGAAGTGTTTCGTATGATTTGTAACGCATATTACTATTAGAACTCTCGAGTTCCTTTATAGCTCTTATAACTTCATCAGTGTCATCAAATGCCTTTGACTCAAGGCTTAATCTACTTTGTCTAACAGCTCGCGAAGGTAACGGCATTTTCGTATTGTGTTATTATAATATATTGTATATATATTGTATATATATTTTTAATATTTCATAATTGTCTATCTATAATAATATTCTAAATATTTATAAAAAAAAGTTGTGGTTTATAGCTGGACTCTGTCCCTGTTCGCCCCCTTACCTTACCTACGATATTGAGGTTTGGTTCATCCATCAATGTTGCGCGTTCAATGTTGCGCGTTCGATTGTACCCGTGTGGCGCGACGGTATGACATCTTGTTGTTCCTTTTTCAGTTGACCAAAGATGCCGTCGCTCATTTTGACATAGAGCTCCGGCTCCTGAAATACGCTACCTTCCACGAAAATATCCAGGTGAACGTCGGGGGTCATCATGCAAGGTAAGAAGTGACCGAATATTAGCGCGGATGCTTCTTCGCCGTCTTTTGTGGCGATATATTTTGCGCGAGCGATTAACACCTTGATGAAGCGTATATTGTAGCCAAAGACGCCGGAAAATTCGGTGGAGAGGACGCGCGAGGCTTTTATGAGGAAGCGGTACATTTCGCGAATCATCAGCGTCGTCTGGACAATTCGCGACATATGTACACCGATTTCTCGGGAACCCAGCCAGTGAGTCTTTCTTTTGGGAATTGCGTCTTTCGGGGCGCGACTACTTGACCACTCTGTATTCGCCTTGAGGAAATTTTCGACCGCACGGTTAAGTGTATAGTACACCGAGTAGACCCAGTAGTCGTTTGCGCTGCCTGGATCAACCATAACTTGGTTGGCGGTGATCTCTCCGCGACGCACACGCAGAACATCTGTGCGAAGTTTTGCCCACTTGGCCGATGTGGTGTCGGCGTCGGGGTCGATAAGTTTCAGGCATTCACGTGCAAAGAATTTCGCCAAGTAAAATGAACACGGACCATGCAGAGAGGAGTTTCGGGGGATAGGAATATTGGGAGCAAATTTTGTTTCTACGTAGTTTTTCATTTTGTTGCTTTCGGTTGAAGGAACGTTTGGCCAGAAATTTGCTGCGCATTCCGTGTATCTTGCTGCAATGTTGTCGGCGCGGCGTTGAGAGCCAGATGCGCGGCGCAAAATGCGATGAACCGCGTCGTGGTGGATAAAGTGGAGGTGGTGGTGGCGGACTTCGCCATGGTTGTTCGCCGCTCGGTCAACGTGAGCAAGCATAAAGGTTTTTTCGCAACATAGATGAACAACAAGAAGCGATGCGAGTGAACCAGCGACGGCGCGAATACGGTGGTGCGGCTGAAGAGCGCTGATTGGCGTGACTTGCAACATGGCTACGCTGCGCGCAACAGTGAGCATTTCGTCGCTGAGGGGTCGCTCAATATTTGCCGACTCTCTCTTTTTAATGTCCATGAATTTCCAGTGCAGCAAGAATGTATCATGATTGTCGCTTTCCGGTTGTGGAGCTTGCACCAGACCTTGCGCGATTGCATCGGCGTGTACTCGGTCGCGAATTTTTTCATATTTGGCTTTGTATGACTCTCTGCGCTCGTCGTCGTGACCAGCTCTGGGATGTGGGTTGAGTCTGCGGACCTCCTCTGTTTCGGGTAGCACAAGTATCAAGCCGTATTTTGGTAGTTCGCCGGATGCGAGTTGTTTGGAGCGGCGCTGTCTTCTTTCGAAACGGTGTTGGTCGCGTTTGTTTGACCATACGTACTGGAATCCGCTATCGACGGCGGCGGCGGCCTCTTCAACTTTATCTTCGAATGCGTGGTCGACAGTGTAAGGCCAAATCTCGCTGTCGGAAACGTCGCCGCGTGGGGAATGCGGTACTCGACCTTCAGCTTCGGCGTCGGATGAATCGCCCCACATTCGATACGTGGTGTTGAAGTAATCGTTTTTGCGGCGAAAGTAGCAGACGGTGAGTTGTTCGCCCGCGGCGTTGGCGTATTGAAGAGATTCGTGGCTGGTGCCGACGTGACAACGACATGTGTCTGCGTCGGAGAGTTCTTTGCAACAAAGCTTGATGAATGTTCGCTCGGGTGGGACATTTGCGGGGTCAAAGTGGAAGCCGGGGATGCGGCGATTGCAGTAGACGACTTGTGTTTTTGGGTGGGACGGTATAGCGTATTTCATTTTTTCAAGCAGGTGACGGGAATCTTCGTAGTTTGGTTCAGCGGAGGCGGCGGTGGAGGCAGAGGAAGAGGCAGAGGAAGAGGCAGAGGCAGAGGAAGAGGCAACAAGCCGTTTCAAAATGCGGTATTGGTTGAGTAATGTTTTTGCGGCGCGCGTGGTTTGTGCATGATGCAGTGCGGCGATTGCGTGATGGTATGGTAGGGTTGTATTCTTACTTGAGTCCTTCATGAAGTGTTGGTAGTCGGCAACAAGATTCTGAGGGTAGTTGTCTTGGGAATTTTTAAATACACGAAACCCGTCTTCGGTGTACTCATAATTATGTTCGCCACTGGATGCTGGTGGACGGCGAACTGTTGAACGATTGACCAAAGCACGTGCTTTGATATCGTCTTCAGATTTTTTGCGGGCGGCGCAGAATGAACGGGAAAACATTTGATGATACTTTTTGATTGACTGGGAACTACATTATATATAGACGACTATTTCTATTTCAATTTTCTGTAATCTGTAATATTTAATACGAAGATAAATGTAATTGTGAGTGTAAATAGGAAAGAATACTTTATACGTTATACTACATTTCTGTTATTAATATAGAATTAACAATTTACTAAGTAGAGATTAATTTTATTGATTAAAGGTTTTAACGTTATATTTTTATTTTGTTTTTATATAAATAATATATATAGATATATCCATAATAGTTATAATGACGACACCTCAATTAAAAAAATGGAATTTTTCAAAACGTGAAACAGGAACAGGAACGGGAACGGGAACAGATGATATAGATTTTTTTCCTCATAGTTATAAAATCTATCAGACTCTGCTTACAGGAGACAAAAATAATAATGTTAATAACTGTTATTCGCAAAACCTTGAGAAAAACAACATAAACTTATGGTGTGCCTTTTTAACTGCTATGAATGTAAAGGGAACTGGGGGTGTAATTATAGATGTTGATTCTTCTAGTAAAGCTAGTAAAATAGTACCATCAAAAGGTGCAACCACGGTGAATGAAGTTGTATTAAGAAATGTGCTTAAAACCAACGATAACAAAGTTCTTGTAGGCTTATTTAGAGGAAGCTGTGGTATAATAAAAAGTAAAGGCGGACTAGTTAATTTTTTTAACGTATTTGGTGATAAAAACTTACAGTGTAACCCCGAAGAAGCAAAAGCACAAATAGCATACTTTCCTAGATACTATTTCGAACAGTTTTATAAAAGTATAAGGGATAGTGGTATTGCAGGAGATGTTTTGGAGAAAATTAAAAAACAGATAGGTTCCCAATACATTCAGGGTAATCCACATGACTATGTTTTTTACTATGGTTCAATTAAGTCGAGCGAAGATGGAAGTACTACTTTTCGTTCCGGACAAGGTAAAATGTTGCGACAACCTTACGAGACTACTGGCCCGAAGGGTTCGGGTGAAATTATCGATGGTGAATGGGGTAGATATGTAGAGCAAGGTGGTGAGAAGTATTACGATAGTAACTATGTAAGTGATGCTAGATTATATCGGGTTTCTAATAGTGAACAGGGTGAGGGTGAGGTTGAAGGTATAGCGCTTGGGGGTACATGGGTTAACGGTACATACTATGGTGGTGTTTGTTTATCTTCATCGTTAAACTTTGGATCTGGTGTAGTTTTTAATTATACGGGAAAGCTAGTTGACAAGTTATCAAGACCAGAAGCGGGGATTATTAGTTTTGAAAACGCTGCAAAAGTAGTAGATTCTTTGCTTGTCCGTAGTTTTACGTCACCCTGGGACAAAGACAAGGAACAATTAAAACATAATAATGATACTGGTATTCATATTATGGTGGGCAATATGACAGATCCTCCAAAATATGTTTACGTTGGGGGATTTGATGGAAATACATTTGTACATAAAGGGTATGGTATTATTTTATTTGTAAGCGGTGGTTTTTCGTATATGTATATTGGTAGCATAGACTCTATGGATTATAAGTATGGTGTTCTGTATAAAATATCTTCGTCTATTTTTGAATTAGAGGGTATTGACAGTGGTCAAGCGACGCCTGAGAGTGGCGATAAGGTTTGTGGTGGAACTGAAATTGAAGCATTTTGGGGTAAGTTTAAAAGTACAGAAATTACGGCGGAAAGCAGACCTTTTACGGAGGCGGTTTATAAAGATAAATCGGGAAGTGCGGGAGTAGAAACCGATGTGAGTACTGCATCTTTATATTGTAAGGAGGCATTAACAAATTATTCTAAAATATACCAGAGCTATAGTAGTACGTTTAGTGAAGCTTCAAATTTGGGATTGACTATTGCTGAACAAACTTTTGGCGAACAGTACAAACAAGTATGGGTTCATAAGTTTACTGAGTATCATAATATATTTGAGCAATCTTTTGGTGGTATTAATAAATATATTGGATTTATTCGAAGGTGCGAGAAACCTGGAAGTGGTAAAAACCTTAAGCTTGTTTTACCGGATATTACACCTAGTGCTTCTTCGGTTATGTCTTCTTTGGCTACGCCTCAGTCTTCTTTGGCTACGCCTCAGTCTTCTTTGGCTACGCCTCAGTCTTCTTTGGCTACGCCTCAGTCTTCTTTGGCTACGCCTCAGCTTTCTTTGGCTCAACCTTCTTTTGGTCAACCTTCTTTTGGTCAACCTTCTTTTGGTCAACCTTCTTTTGCTGAGTCTCCGGCTACGCCTCAGCTTGGTGTATCATCAAATTGGAAAAGTATACTTAAAAACAACCAAGATACTTCTCTTTATTTTGGCCCAAAATCTAGTGGGTCGTCATTGGCTCAACCCATCCCTTCTTCCGCGCCGCCTGTCACAACGCCTGTTAAAAAATCATGGGCAGAATTACTTAGAAGTAGTAATAAAGATCCTTCATCTCCTTTTTTTATTCCCGGAAGTCAATCACAACGACCTGTTTTAAGTCGTGCTAATAGTGAATCTCCTTTGGGTAATGTTTCTAGTCTTCATATGTCATCGTCATCTCAACAAGCGGATTTACTTCAACGACAACAGTTATTTCAACAACAGCAGTTACTTGAACAACAGCAGTTACTTGATCAACAAGAACAAAAACTTCGAAATCTTGAACAGCAACTTCAAGTACAAGTACAAGTACAAGGACAAGGACAAGGACAAGGACAAGGACAAACGTCTTCAATGCATGCTACCCAAGAGTTTGCTCAACTTGTAAAAGACCTCCTTAGAAGCAATAATGATGAACGACAAAAACTACAAGAACAAAATAAGTTTTTTCAATTAAACGATTTATTAAAATCAACACAAAGCCAGATGTCAGGAGTTTCGTCGGGAAGTCCCCAAATGATCGATTTGCAACGTGAAGTAGAGAAGTTAAGAGATGAAATAAAAGCACAACAAAAATTACGTGAACAAAAAGAGATACTTGAAAAAGAAAATAAAAAAGAACTTAAGAAACAACAAGCGACAATTAGTGATCTGAAATTGGATAAAAGTAACTCCGAATTATTGAAAAAGATTGAAAATCTTGAAAGGCTTGTTTCTAGTGCAATGGAGCTGCCTGATGATGCATCAATGAGGTCGCCTGATTATGCATCAATGGGGTCGCCTGTTGCTGCGCCAAAGGCGTTGCCTGCATCGGCGGTACATCTCCCTCCCGGATGGAATCCTGGAAATGATTATGAAAATTCTCAATTGTCGTTACCTAATACGAATGCGACACTCGCCGCAACGACGAAGGAGTCGGAAGTGAGTGTGAAAGAACCCGAAGTAGCGGAAAAGGAAATTCTTCTTTCATCACAGTGTAAAAGATATGCTCCTGAAAACAAATTTAGTTATTGGGATGATGGCTATATTGCATTGGGACAAGAATTTTTGGGTTATGGTGATAGTGAAGACAAGGCTTTATACCGCGCAAGAATGGGGCGGGATAGTAAGAACAGTCGGTTTTTTTACTATTATGCGTACCCCATTAAAAAATGCAAGGCTGATATTGAGACACCAAAGAATGTGTCTGCACATCCTTACGCAATGTATGTTACTTACGAAGATTTTCCTAGTGGTAAAGAAAGTAGACAAATTTTTGCTTTTAAAGATGTAGGCGTTCGTGATGATTTTATTCGAAGTATAAATGCATTAAGAGCGAAGGCTGATGCTGATACTGCAAAGACTGCTCATGGGGTTGCTGGTACTCCTGCTGCTCCTGTTCAGGTTCATCTTGGTGCTCCTGAGGTTGCTGCCGTTCATGCTACTGGTGCTGCTCCTCAGACTGCGCCTGTTGCTGTTGCTGCCGTTCAGGCTACTGATGCTGCCGGTCAGGCTACTGTTTCTTCTTCGGTTGCTTCCGAGGCTGCTCCTGTTCAGGTTCCTGGTGCTACTGATGCTGCCGGTCAGGCTACTGTACCAGTAACTATAAGTGGTGATAATGGAATTCTTGTTCAATCGGAATGCAACAGATTGAATAAGGGCATATTCTCAATTACAAACACATGGGAAAACGAGGGCTATATAGCACTAAGTAACAAATTTTTGGGATATGGCTCTACCAAACAAAAAGCCATATACCGTTCACAAAACGGAAGGGACCAATCAAGTAAACAAGGTAAAGAATACTACTATATTGTGTCAACAGCAGATTGTATGGCCGAAATTTCTAGTATACCAAGCGTGTTCGCAATGACTGTTTCCTATAAGAATGACGTTGATGATAGAGCGCGCCCAAACCAAGTATTTGCTTTTAAAAATGTAAATATTCGTGATAAATTTATTGCACTTATAAATGAATTAAGAGCGAAGGCTGATGCTGAAGCCAAGGTTCCTGCTGAAGTAAAGGCTGCTGCTCCTGTTCAGGTTCCTGTTGCTACTGCTGCTAGTGTTGCTCCTACAAGCTCGTCTTCTATGACTCCTGAAAAGCAACAAGAAGCAAAAGATTTACTTCAGAAAAAACTTGATGAAATTTCGCACAGTAAAAAAACTTTACTAACGTTAAAATCATTTGAAAAGCTTTCCACAAATATTGAAAATATATTTGGTAGTCCTATATTTAAAGATTGGGTAAAAAGATATATTCATATAAAAGATAAAACATTAAAACCCCTTATAACTAGATTAAATGCCGGTTCCACACCTCTACCTAACATTGCTGAATTAACGGGAGTTGTAACAGATGTTAGGCGGTTATTATCTGATGCAGATTTATTTAAAACTAAAATTATAGGTGCAATTTTAAAATTACCTGTACCTGATGCTGATGATGATAATGCTGATGATGCTGCATTAATAGAAACTGCAAGGGACCTGGCTAAACAAATAGAGGCAGATGATAAACAACATATGGAATTATCCGCGGATAGTAATATAACTAACATGGATGTGGCTGTGAAGGAGGCTGAGAAAGTGAATGATGATGTCACCACTCTCGCTGCATCGTTGGAAAAACTCACAGAATTTTATAAGGATAATAAGGCTAATACAGACAATTTGGATGATGCTAAACAAAAAGTTGTTGAATTGAAACAGCATGTCGATCGTATTGATGCCGCGTTTACAAGTGCTCGGAAAATTTTGGAAAAAGTTAATATACTTGATAATGCAGCCCATCGTGATGCTGAGTCTTCCGTTAATAAGATTGAAAAAATCAAGATTAAAATATATATTGCTGCAGCTAAAAGTCTCGCTACACTTGTTACAAATATGACGACTAGTGGAGGTGCAGCTGCTGATGCAGCGATTGTGGCGGGTAATAAAGTTAATGCTGCTGATATAGTGAAGAATGGGGCGACGGGTGCGACGAGTGCGACAATAATTACTCGTAAAGTGTTTGATACACTAACTGCTGCATTTGATGCGGCTTTTAAAGCTTATAATTCTATTACCATTGAGGATGTGGATTTAAACTTTGAAAATTTAAACTTTGAAAAATATTTAAATATGGCTACTATCATGGTAAATAGTTTTAAAGGTGATAAAAACGAACTAACTGCTCCCCTTAAGACTGCTATGAAAAAAGTTGAATTTTTCGAGACACAAGAAGAAAGTGCCGAAAAAAAAAATACCGAGATGGACACTTTAAATACTCAAATGGGTGATCTTAAAAAATACTTGTCCGAAGTGGATGCAGAATTTGGTAAAATTGATGAATTTGATAGACTCTCAAAAGTGGCTCTTGCTAAATTAGAAAAAAGTAAAGAAGCGGGAATGGCCGCTTTTGAAAAATATGACGTACTTATGAATGCTTCTGGTTCTAATACTGCCAATATTACTGCTGCTAAAGAGGCTGCTGATTTAGCTTTTGGTGAGGTTAAAAAACTTAATGACGAGATTATACGCTATTGTATTGCAGCTACAACATTAGCCCAACAGGTTGAGACAGGTGCTAAGTTTTCGTTTATAAAAGATAAAGCAGCAGACAAAGTAAAAGATTTCGATTCTTCTATAAAAAAAAATGCAATAGAAGAAGCGGCGCAAAAAGAAGTAGATAAACTTGAAGCTAAACGGAAAGTTAGTGATAAAATTAGCAATATAGTTGATTTAAAAGATAAAAGTGACGAATTAGTTACTCTTCTTGAAGCTATAAAACAAAGTGAGACTGCTATTGGTCTTATAAAAAAGGAGATTGACACAAAAAATATTGATGTAGATTCTAAGATAGACACGCAAGCAAGAGCATCAACTATAACTGATATAACTGCGGATATTACGGTATCGGTGAAAGATGGTGATGAAGCAGTTAGTAGAGCGTCTCAACTTAAAAATGATGCAGATGGTAGTTTACAAAGAATTAAAGAATTAGATACTACCATAAACAAACTATATGACGAAATGAAACTTGGTAAAAGTGTTGAATTTGTTAACGGCGCTACAATGTTAGGGGCTATGTTAGGAAAAAGTGGTGCATCTCTTGAAGATGCAGAGGGTGTTATCAGTAAAATTGATACAGCTTTTACTACTGCTACTGCAACTCAAAAAAAAACGACCGAAATGGCGAAACTATATGCTCAAATTTATGCGAAATATACTGGTGCTTTGGAATTAGTTGCAACTTTTAACCTAGATAAAAAAATTGGTGAACATGACACTTATAGGTCTGGTAATAAATCAGATGTTGAAACTCATGTTAAAAGTGTTGGCGATTCATATAGTACTATTATGAGGTTTGAGAGTAGTAAAGTTTTAGATGCTCCACAAATAGCTATTATACAACAAGAATATAGTAAAATTTTATTCAATAAAAATATACTAGATGCATTATCATTGAGTATTTCTCAAACAAATGGTGCGTTTGATGCATCGGTAAAAAAAAATCTTTTAAAAAAGTTAAAAGAAGTCATAGAACTTGTTAAACCATTACCAGAATTACCAGCATACTCTTTACCATCTTCGGTAGCAGCATCAGCAAAAGATTATCCTAGCGTCACTGATTATGCTAAAAAAGTATCTAGTCAGCTTACCGCCCTTCTAGACCAAAATCGTCAAACGGTTAAAAATAACAAAGAGAAACGTGATGTCTTCAGTACAGAAATCATAGCCAAAAGTATAGCAGATGTTAGTAAACTTGCCGAGTCTGCTATAAAACATATTAATTTGTTAACACCATTGCATGAAAAAGATACTTGTGATTATATTGGTAATAGACTTACATTTGATACAAAAAAACTAAGTGGTAGTGATAAAGATATTACGATTACAGGTGGTGATAGAATAGCAAAACAGACAAATAACACATATGTAAAATGTTTATGGTTACGTACCGCTTACGGTATACCCACTGACTGTCCCACTCCCGTTGCATGGAAAATAAAAATATCAAATACAGACAAAACCTCTGGAAATGATTTACCCAAACTAATGATGGGTGTTGGGCTCGACGATTTTAATCCCGTGACTGAGAGTTTGAGGAGTCAGGATTGTGATCCTATATCGGGATTTTGGGGATTTAGCGGGACTCATCAGTTTAATAATGGAACTGGAACTTATTCATCTTTTCTATCTAATATATTTAAAAGCGGTAAGACAGTTACTTTTACTTTGAAACATGATAGTACCTTATCGAATGGTAAGCGTAAATTAATATTAGGAATTTCAGTAGACGGTGATGCCCCTATAAATGTCGAAGTCGAAACTCGTGTAGATTTTCTTTATCCTATTGTCAGGTTTAAAAGTATAAACGATGAATATGAAATAATACATGATAAATTAGTCGAAGAAAGCAGTCCTGCGGGTCAGGCTGCTACTAAGGCTGCTGCTGAAGCCAAGGCTGCTGCTGAAGCAAAGGCTGCTGCTGAAGCCAAGGCTGCTGCTGAAGCAAAGGCTGCTGCTCAAAAAAAGGCTGATGATGATGCTGCTGCAAAACTGGCTGCTGCTGCTGCTGATGCTGCTGCTGCTGCTGATGCAAAACAGGCTGCTGAGGATGCTGCTGATGAGGCTGATCAGGCTAAAACCCAACTATTCGCATATATACAAAGTGTCCCGAGCAGCATTACGCCTAGTAAACGTGAAGATGTTCTTGGTAATATTACAGCTCTAACCGAAGCTTATAAGAAATTTCAGGGTATTGATAAACAAATTAAACTAACTTTAAAAGAAAAGGCAAAGAATATAGCACAAAGTATCACAACAGGTGCAGATAACACTTTTCAAATTCTTGAAAAAGTGTCCGGGTTTGCTACCGATGATTTGGATACAGCAATAACCGCTACATCACCGCCCACATCACCACCACTATCGGGAATTACAAAAGTGCAGTTTTATGAAATCACGCAAAAACTTGAATTTATGGCCATCATCAGTGATAATTATATACAAAAAATTGGTGACTATGTTACTGAAATAACTTCCACTAATTCGGGTAAAAAAATTAGTTTTAATAAAAAATTTGATTTAGAACAAATTAAACAACTTCTTAAAGACGGTACCGATAAATTTACTGTTTCTAGTGTTCCTGCTATCATAAAATCCTATGCGGAAAGCCAAATATTGAAGCTTAACGAAAAAATAAAAACTATTGGTACCCGCGATTCAAAAAGAGAAAATTTTATGTATGATGATCCGGATCCAGATATGGTTCTCACCTATCTCACTCGTGAATTATTGGTGCTTAACGTTAGTGCAAACCAATATATGTCCTCATCTTTACCTTCTATTAAAAAAAATGTCGATGATGCCCGTTATGCATTAAAAAACTATATTTTGGCGACCTTTGAATTCCTTATTAAATTAGCAATACCCCCTACTGAACAAAAGGAAGAAATGTCGACATATGCTAATAGTATAAAGTTAAAATATAATGACTTTACAGCACATATAAAACAAGCATATGAAAATGTAGATTTATTAAAGTCGTTAGCAGCAGCAGCAGCAGCAGCAGCAGAACAAGCAAAACTAGTAGCAATAAAGGTAGGAGAAGCAGCAGTAGCATTGAAAGCAAAGGCAGATGCAGCAGTAGCAGCAGCAGCAATAGCAACATTCTCGAAATCAACAAAACAAGCAGAAGCAGAAGCAGCAATGACGGCAGCTGTAAAAGCAGAACCCTCAGCACACGAATTGAATACGAAAGCAGTAGCATCAGCAGCCTTAGTACAGAAAGCGAAAGAACATATTGATAATCTTAGTAGGTATATTATCTTTATTAGCGAGGTCACCGACGATGTAGGTCCTCTAGTAGATGTTATCAGTAAAATGTTTGATGATACTAACGTTGGTATATTTTTTTCTGGTGGCGGTAGTGGTCGTGGTCGTGGTCGTCGTCATGGTCATGGTCATGCTCGTGGTGGGAAATCTATTATGACTCGTAGAAATCGTTTAAAACTTAAAAAAAGTCGTGTTACTACCCGTCGTTCCAGTTCATCTCATTTGTCTCATTTGACTCGTACTCGTAATAAAGGTGTTAAAGCATCAACTACTCGTAAGCTTTAATGGTGACGTGATTGTGGGGTGATTGTGATGACGGTGATGATGTAATAATATATAATTTATATATTGATATATGAATTATATACGTGAGGGAGGGTTATGGGTGTAAATGGAAAATGAAAATGAGAAAAAAGTTTGGTTTTGCCGGTGGTAGGTTTCGATCCTACGTCCTCCCCGTTATGAGCGGATAACCAACCCTCTGTCGTACCATTGCTGGTCTAAGTGGCGAAGGTCGGGGTTTTAGGCGCTCTTCCGCTGAGCTACACCGGCAACACATTGTTCGCTCCGTTTAACGTCCAGCTTGACGCGATTTTGTCACATTGACGATATGTAACCCACGGTTCAGTTTAAAAGTCGGAACTAGACATTACCGGCAACTCGTTTCGATCGAGTGACCTCGGAGTTATGAGCCCCGCGCGCTACCTCTGCGCCATGCCGGTGAATGGTTTGTTTGTGTGCTCGTGTTTTTCGTCGCGTGAGCTATGACGACCGGCTTCTTTAAAGCTAGCGAATTGGAAAATACCGGCGACTCGTTTCGATCAAGTGACTTCGGTTCGGATGGGTGTTACGTTTAGCGTCTCTAACTAGACGAGGAGAGAGCAGGTTCACAACCACTCGTGCTTGTTTAACGTCTGGCTTGACGGCGTGCTTCTGTAAAGCACGCGAATTGGAAATACCGACGACAGGTGTCGATCCTGTGACCTCGGAGTTATGAGCCCCGCGCGCATACCGCTGCGCCACGTCGGTGAATGGTTTGTGTTTGTGCTCATGTTTTACGTCGCGCGAGCTATGACGGTCAGCTTCTCTAAAGCTGACGAATTGTACAATACCGGTGGTAGGTTTCGATCCTACGTCCTCTGGGGTGTAATCCATAACCATCCTCAAGTCGGACCACAAGTGGTCTAAAGGTAGAAGACGGTGTTTTAACAGCGCGCTTCCTCTGCGCCACACCGGTTTTGGTTGCTCCGTTTTACGTCCAGCTTGACAATACCGCCGACTGGTTTTGATCCAATGACCTCGGGGTTATCAGCCCCGCGCGCTGCCTCTGCGCCACAGCGGTGAATGTGTTTGTGTTTGTGCTCATGTTTTTCGTCGCGTGAGCTATGACGGTCAGCTTCTCTAAAGCTAACGAATTGGAAAATGCCGGCGACTGGTTTCGATCCAGTGACCTCCCCGTTATGAGCGGATAACCGACCCTCTGTCAGACCATCTACATGTAGAAAGTCGAAGGTGGCGAAGGTCGGGGTTTAGGCGCTCTGCCGCTGAGCTACGCCGGCAATATTTGTTGTGCTCATGTTTTACGTCGCGCGAGCTATGACGGCGTACTTCTTTAAAGCACGCGAATTGGAAAATACCGGCGACAGGCTTTGATCCTGTGACCTCGGAGTTATGAGCCCCGCGCGCTGCCTCTGCGCCACACCGGTGAATAGTTTGTGTTTGTGCTCATGTTTTACGTCGCGCGAGCTATGACGGTCAGCTTCTCTAAAGCTAACGAATTGGAAAATACCGCTGACCCGTTTCGATCGAGTGACCTCGGAGTTATGAGCCCCGCGCGCTGCCTCTGCGCCACAGCGGTGGTGGTTTGTGTGTAGACGACATCTTTTGGTTGTGATGTTATTGTCGTCTGCATTTATATTTATGGGGTTAAACGAGTTCAATTTTCCCACAGGATAGTGAAAAACGCGGATCGGCGCAAAAAACGTGATTGCTATGGTGCGGGGGGAAATTAAAAATAAGAAATAGGAAACCATTAATGGTGTCATGGTGTCGAGGCGAAGGCGAGGGCGAGGGCGAGAGGCATGTTGTTCGCGTCTGTAAAAAAGTGTTAGATATTTTGTTGTTGTAGTGCGTGTTTACGTGTTTACGTGTTTACGTGTCTATGTCTTTATATAGGTTTCTTTTTTAAATTATTACCTTTTGAATTTGAATTTCGATAAATCTCCACGCATCTGTTGCGGCTCTATGTTGTGCAGAGGTATGCGGTATGTGAGTTTGATTCACTCCTCGTCGGCCTCCATCAGAGTTCGCGTTGCTTCATTCCAAACGCCAACGAAATCGCCTGTGTCTGAGCTGAACGCGTAGTTGTCGGAAAACCTGATTGCGATGCGTGCATCTTGGTAATCTTCAACAAAGAATTCTTCGCCGTCGATTGTGATGAGTACGGCTGATTTTTGGGTGGCTTCTTGAATTTTCTCCGTCTTCTTCACATACACATGAAGATCACGCAAAGCATTCATGGCGGAGAGATATGTCATCTCGTTTGCAGCGCCGCTTTGAAATGAGTCAATGTGTTGCATGAGTGATTCGACAAGAGCGAGTTGTGTTTCTTTTTGCTGGGAGGGCTGGGATGACATTTCTTTCTAGTTTTCTCTTTATAGTATTTCTACATTTGATATATTGTTGTTAAACCATTTCAATTTCTTGTGTGGGAATATTGGGTATATATTCTAACAATGGTAAATCATTACACATACACATACACATACACATATATATATATATACCATAAAAAAGTATTAGTATTGGTGTTAGAATTACTACAATAATTATAATCATACACATATGCATATAGGGTTAGGTTATTTGGTTTTATATTTACTTACTTGAATTTTGATTAATCTCACGCACCTGTTGCGGCTCATGTGTTATTGCGTTGGTTGATTAGACGGATGTGTCGTCGAATCCGTACTTCACTTTGATCATTGATTTGAATTTTTGAGCGTTTTCGGGAGACATAAGCGACACCGACATTTTCATCATCTCTTTCATGTCGATAATGGAGAACAGTTGTTGTTGTTGTTGTTGTTGTTGTTGTTGTGGAGCGGAAATGGGATCAGGGAAAGTTGGTACGCAATGTAATACGGGCATTGAGGGTGACAAGGGTTCGTGTTCGTGTTCGGGTTCGTGTTCGTGTTCGGGTTCGTGTTCGGACTGTTTCGCTAGTTGTGCCGCTGCACCGCCACCAGTGACCTCTATTTTCCTATGCACGGATACCAACGAAACTTCGACGTCGGATGATACATGTGGCTTTTTCTGTGTAGTAAGAGGTTTTGTCTGCTTTTTTAGGGATACTCCTTTTGCGACTGCCTCCAACATGGCCTTTTCCTTAGCGGCTTTTTCGGCGCTTTCTTTGGCCGCTCTGGCGGCCTTTTCGGCTTTTTCCTTGGCGGCCTTTTCGGCTTTTTCCTTGGCGGCGATGATTCTATCTTCTTCGGCGCGTCTCTTCTTTTCATCGCGATACATCTTGTAGATTCCCTTAAGGTTTTCGCATTCTTTTTTGATTGAAACCTTTATGGTACAGGGTTCGGGTTGGTCGTTGAAATCGCCACCAGCGACAGTTGAATCCGTATCGATGAAAACGATTCCACCATTATCGGAATTGTGTAGGATCTTGGAATCCATTTCGGACTTGGGACGAGACTCGATAAGACGGCCATCATTGCTGATGTGAACGCGTTGTGCCGGCATGGATCGTGTTCCAAAGGTCGGGAATGCTGTTCTCAGGGCGACAAGAGCAGCGGGTTCTTTTGTTTTGGCGAACGTCAGCAACAAGTATTCGGTCACGCGGACTTGGATACTTTTCCATTTGAAAGTCTCATTGTAAATGGTTGTGATACATGATGACGGCAGCTCTTCGAACATTTGCTTCAGCGTCTTCCATTTGTTTGTGCGGGAGCTTTCGGTGATGGTTTGTGTGGCGTTTTTCACAGTAAGAATGAACTCCGTTTTGTCAAACACCGTTTTGCTGTACTTTGTCGTGAGGCGCTCCTTTGTTTTGTTGAACAGTTTTCGAGCGTCGCTGGCGAGCTCTTCTCCTAAAATGTCGGCATTCGAGGCGTCAAACGTGATGTCCCACTCGAAGCCGAGGTCATGGTTTGTGGCGTCGATGGGGATGTCGATCATTGAAGTTTGCATTTCGTCTGATGACCTCCACGGGTGCGAAATCTGGCTGAGATTCTTGGGGTTTCCGCAGTTTTTGAATGTAGCGCTCCAAACGGCGGCTTCGTAGTTGCGCGCGAATTTTGTCAAGGTGCAGATGCGTCCCTGTCCGTACTGGTTGTATGCGCTCGAGGATTCCTTGCTTCCGATTTTGCATAAGCGCAAGAGGCTGCGTTGGTTTTCGATTCCGTGGCCGTTGTCGCGGGTAATGAATTTGGCTGCATGAGGGTTAGTAATATCGAAAATCCATTCAAACCTGGTTGCTCCTTTTGCGAGAGAATTGTCCGGTAACTCGGTTCCTGTAAGCAACCCAGCGGGGAAGTCTTCGGTGTAAACCACCTCACTGTTTGCCCAACTGCGCCACTGTGCTGCGATACCGTCGTCGAAGTTTTTGCTCGAACCGGCCATTGCTGATGTCATATTTCTTTTTGGTTTTTGATTCCACTGCATTCGATTTAGCGTCTTTATTACATTTCAATTTCTTGTTGCCGTGAATTGTAGAACGGGGCAAAAATATGGAAATACCATGCAGTGAAGTGCGTGTGCGTGCGTATAATAACATTCTACTCTTTCGTTGTTCTTGTAAAAAAAAGTGTTAGTTGAATGAATGACACACATATTATTTATGGGTTGAATTTCGATTAATCTCACGCACCTGTTGCGTCTCATGTCTTGTTGTTGGGTCGGCTTTACGATTCGCTGACTGGTTCGCCGTTGGCCCATTCGCCCTGGTACACAATCTTTGCAAGCATGTCGCCGCGGTATCTTTTGGCCACGCCTAAACCGCATGGTTTGTTGTCTCGCCACTCGCCGACGTATTCCATCCAGTTGACGATAGATGATGACGGGTTATTGGAGTCGAGAACGCCGTAAAGGTAGATTGGGGTGCGCAGGGTGCCGAAACCGACGCGTTCTCCGTTGCGGGCAACATTGCCTTTGTAAATGCTTCCGTCGGCATATTTCACAACCGTCATATTCCAGTTGCTGGCGGAGGTGTGGGTGGCGTGTCTGGAGTTGTGGGTTGCTGATACTGCTGCTGCTACTGCGCTCATTGTTCGGTATATGTTGACTACTGTTAACTGTATTTAGATTTGTGTGCGAATTCCATTTCAATTTTCTTGCAGCATAGTGCGAAATGGAGAGCGGGGCAATTTTCGTGTTATTTTATTTTATTTTATTTATGTGAAACTTGGATGAAGTCGACCTCGTTGCCGGATTCGAAATCGGGGTTTTAACAAGTTTAGGCTTTTCAAAATATAACAAGGGGGGGGGGATTTTTATTAATAAAAATAAATATAATATTATGATATTTTATAAGGAATTATTTGTATTATTATTGGAATGAGTTCATACGACAACGAAGGCAACCCAACCAACAAAGCATTCATTAAATGGCGGAATGAGAATGGGTTTATCAGCAAAACTCGTGATGAAATAATCGATATAGGAATTAACGCCTTAATAAAAGAGAGTAACCATCTACAGTGGAACTTAATAGAACCAACTGATGTTGAAGTCGTGGATTGGATGCATAATAATAAAAACACGCTTAGCACCATCCATAATATACGGGTGCTTGATAACTTTACTAGTATATTGGATAGAGAAATACAGTATTTGGATGCTGTCGACCGTGGAATCAGAAAACCTGATGAAAACAATAGATGGGTTACTAAAAACGATGCGATTGATATGAAGTCTATATTGGAAGCGAATTATCCTCCTAATCTTTTAAAGTTATTCAAGGATGGTCCTCCTGCTAATGGCGGTTATCGCAGACGAAACAAACGCTCGAAGAAGCAATCCAAAAAGTCCAAGAAATCTAGGAGGTCCAAGAAGTCCAAGAAATCTAGAAAGTCCAAGACGTCTAGAAGACGCTAAACATAAATATGCATTGTATCATAATTTGTATTATACAATGTGCTCTTTTATGGTATACTCATTACTGTAGGATTACCTCTACTTGAGCCGTAGGCTTAGGGTACTGTGCGACTGTGCGACTGTGCACCCTGGTTGTTCCTCGCTATTTTCCCGCCAAATTCCCCCCCTTGGCTTTTGGCGCCCAAATTCGCCCTTTATATAGGAATCAAGAAATGAGTGACAAATCGAGAAATGAGTTACAAAATAAACCACACGTTCATGTGTCTTCTCCTTGTAAAAAAAGTGTTAGAATCATACACATACATGCACATACATATAGGGGTAAGAAGGGTTTCGTATTGTTTACATTTACAAATGAATTTCGATTAATCTCACGCACCTGTTGCAGCTCACGTGTTGTTGGATGGTTAGTCTTCGTTCTACTCCTGCTGGGTTGCGAAGTCGCGGCATGCATCGCAGTACCAGTATCCTGTGCCTTCGGAGTCTTCGACGCAGTAAGCGAAATCGCAGACGCGTTTACGGAGTGTTCCGTCACAGAATGTGAGTTCCGCGCCTGGGGTATCGCTCCTTGTTGCAGGGAGGGCGACGTTCATGAGAATGCTTCGCTGGTAGTGTGTGAGGGTTAGCGATGCAACTGGGGAGTAAAACGCGAGCAAACTAGCGCGCTCTTGGGATGTCTTTGCGAGTGCCCATTGTTCTTCGAATCGCGGGATTGGGGTCCATATTTTCGCGTTCCATCCAGGGTACCATGCTCCTGTTGTCAATACGACCACTTCTGCTGTGTCTGGTGTCATTGGAGTCATTGGAGTCGCCTCGCTTTTCGGTTGTGCGAACAGGGGCAAGTGGCGACCGCTGTAATAAAGGCGGCGGGGGGAGTTGAAGCCTGTTTCGAAAGCCATAGTTGGTATGTGTGTGTTTGTATTTGTGTTTACTGTCTCACCCTATCTTGGCGAAATCTATTTCAATTTCCTGTTCAACTCGTGCGAAGTCTAAATCGGGGCAAAAATGGGTCGAAATAGGGAATCGAGAAATGAGTGACAAATTGAGAAATGGGTTATAGAAAAAAGTTAGTACACATACACGCTACACGCGGGCTTGGCTTACTTACTGTGTTTTGTCGTCGCAGTCACAGCACATGATAGTGCCGTGTGTGCTTTGAGTGTAGTTGATTGTGAATTCCGACTTGTCGTCCAGGCCGATTTTGCAGATTGGGCATAGACCGTATTTGTGGAGGTTCCATCTTTCTTCTTCTGCTGCTTCTTCGTCGATCCAGTGCCCGAGTTTTGTTCCTGTGCATTTTGTGAAGTAGGGGTCGCAGATGTGCGGAGGATATCCGCAGCTTGTGCACCAAGGTTCGCAGGGTTGCAATTCGTTTGCGTCTTCTGGGTTGATGCGGTGTTTGATGCCGCAGTCGTCGTAGACGTATTTGGAGTCTTGTTGCTGCACTGCTGCGGGCATGATGTGGTGTGCAGTCGCGGTCCAGTAGTTGCTTGAAAGGGTAGTAGTCGCCATAGTTGATGTGTGTTGTTTGGGGTTTGCTTTCGCTGCATAGTGTAGAACCGGCGAATTCTATTTCAATTTCTTTTTCAAATAGTGTAAAATAGAAATCCGCGCAAAAAGTGTCGAAATCGGGAATCAAGAAATGAGTGACAAATCAAGAAACCGGTTATAGAAAAAAATGTTAGTAAATATACACGCTACACACACAACACACAGTTTCGAATTATTGAATACATACCTGTTGAATTTCTTCAAATCTCACGCATCTGTTGCGCCTCATGTGTTTCTTACTTGCTAGAGGTCCAGTGGTCGAATAGTCCGTCTGTTCCTGGTTGTCCGTTGCGCCACGCTTCATTCGCAGCTTGGTAAGGCGAGCCCGTGACAATTTCGGGCAGCGGGTGTGCTGCTCTGTACGCGGCCATGAATGCAGCGTTGGATGCCGTGTTTCTGGTTTCGTACGCGATGCGTTTCGCTTTCTGTTCCGGGGTTTCCTTGTATTCTTGTTTGGGGGCGGCGGTGCGTGACTTGGTTCTTTTGCTTTCAGTTTGTGCGGGCATTGTTTGTTTGTGTCTCGTGTTTACTGTCTCACCCTATCTTGGCGAAATCTATTTCAATTTCTTTTTCAAATAGTGTAAAATAGAAAACGGGGCAAAAAGTGCCGAAATCGGGAATCGAGAAATGAGTGACAAATTGAGAAACCGGTTATGAAAGAAAGTGCCGTAGGCTGGGGGGATAACGGGGGGCGAAGTCCCCTGTAAAAAAAGGTGGTTTTCGTAGCTACTTTACCACTAAACTATTATTGCGCTGTGCTGTGCTGTGCTGTGCTGTGCTGTGCTGTGCGTTTACTCCTCGTCGCTCTCCTCTTCGATCACGGTCTTGTTCTTGTCGTCCCAAGCGCCGAGGCCTTCGCCTTCGAGGTTGAACGCGTAGTTGTCGCTGCATCGCACGAGGATTTGTTCGCCGTTGAACTGTTCGACCCAGAACTTTTCGCCGTCGGACTCGACGACTTTGCGCTCGGGGGCGGCGGCCTTGGCTTTGGACTTGGCCTTGAGCGTGACGGCGGGCTTGGCGGCGCTGGGCTTGGCGACAACAGCAACGGGCGTCACTTCTTCCTCGCTGAGTTCGGGGGATGTGGGTGCGGAGGTTGCCTTGGGTTTGGGAGTTGCGCTCTTCTTTGCGGAAGCGACGAGGTTTTGAATCAGGTCGTCCTTGGGTTCAGCTGCAGCTTCCTTGGCTTTGGCGGGGCGGCCGCGCTTTTTGGGAGCGGCTTCTGCGTCGGCGGCGGCAGTCTTGGTGACTTTCTTGCGCTGCTGCTGCTGCTTCGCCTGCTTCTTTGCCTGGTACTCCTCGTCGTCGGTCTCAGTTTCACTGCCGCTGCCGCTGCCGGTGTCGCTGGTTGCGATTTTGGCGGCAGGGCGAGCGCGGGGGGACGAAGATTTGGGGCGACCGCGCTGCTTCACTTCCTTCTCGAGGTGTTCGTAGGGGATGGTGATGTCGTGTTTGGCTGCCTCCTCGTGGAATGCTTGAGTTGTCGTGAAGCCGAACTTCTCGACGACGTTTGCGAGTCTCACGCACTTTTTGCCGCTGGGGTCGGTGTAGTCGAACAGACCGCACGAGGCGCGCATAGCGCAAGTTCCGAATTTCGCGCCCGATTTCTCGCAAGAGGGGCAGAATGCGCTGATTTCGGTTGAGTCGGCGGTGCACTGAGCGAACAGGCCGTGGTAGGAGCGCAGAGCTTCGCAACGGCCGGGGATGCGCGCGCCACACCAAGGGATTGGGAGGCGTTGTTCCTTCGCGGGTTTTGCGAGTTTCGCGGCTTCCTTTTCGGCCTTCGCGGCTTCCTTGGCGGCTTCTCTGGCGGCTGCCTTTTCAGCCTTGGCGGCTTCTTTGGCGGCAGCCTTTTCGGCCTTTGCGGCTTCCTTGGCGGCCTCCTTGTCAGCGTCTTTGGTGGCTGCCTTTTCAGCCTTGGCGGCTTCTTTGGCGGCTTCCCTTTCAGCTTTCTTGGCGGCCTTGAGGGCTTCGCGTTCTTCTTCGCTCAGAACAGCTTTGGGGGCTTTTGCGGCTTTTGCGGCTTTGGGGGCCTTTTCTTTGGGTTCTTTGTGGGTTCTCACCTTCTTGACGGTGTTGCCGTCAGCGTCGAGTTCGACGACTTTGGTCTTGGTAGCCTTGGTGACGGTTGCGCGTTTCTCGAGTTCGAACGCCAAGGGCGCGGATTCAAGTTCGGCGAGAAGGAGACGACGGACAGATTCGCCATCGAAATCCTCACATTCGCGCGCGAGCACGGCGATGATGATTTCGATGAGTTTGTCGCGGACTTGGGCAGTCACGTCGTTCGCCATTTTCGCGAGGCACTTTTCCACGATTGGGTTCGCGGCAAGAGACACGGCAACAGTCAGGGCTTTGGTATTTCCGGAGTTCATTGTTTCGTAATTGGGTTTGCTTTGGGGCTGCATACAACTTCTGCCGCAAAATCCATTTCAATTTTCTCGCCATAAAGTGAAAAATTGAAATCCGCGCAAAAAACACATAAAATGCGGCGGGGCGCGCTGCAGCATTTCACTGTGCCGGACAATTTATTTCTCCGACGCCGGTCACATGTCACAAAAATGGCGGGAAAACTTTGCGCGCATCCACCGAACTATCTATTTCTCCGCAGCAACACTGCACTCACTCACAATCTTTTTCAGTTTCTTTTTTACAATAGCGCAATATCTAAACTGCAGCAAAAAATCGTCCAAACAGGAAATCAAGAAATGAGTGACAAATCAAGAAACCGGTTATAGAAAAAAATGTTAGTATTCGCGTGCATTACACAGGAGGGGAAAGGTCGGGGTTTATATTTCTTACCTGATTTTACATTAATCTCACGCACCTGTTGCGCCTCTTGTCTTCGCGCCCCTCTCGTTCATACCTTCATGAAGCATTCGTTGCAGACGATGTTTACGTCCAGTTTGCAGTTGCAGTAGCCTTGTCCGCAGTGTCCCAGCGTAACAAACCGCGTGTCCACTCGTTTGCTGCAGCCGCCGTCGCATAGTCGGTATCTCGGTCTGTGTTCTAGCACAGTCGCCGGTGTCACCGACAGCGCTGTCGCCATCCAGTAGTTGTTGCTTTCGCTCGCTCTTGTCGTAGTCATAGTTGTTGGGTTTTGTTCGGCTTTGCTTTCACTGCATTCTGCTCTGCACGCTAAATCCATTTCAATTTTATTGTCATTCAATGGAAAATTGAAATCCGCGGATTTTTCATTCTTCGTCGGGGGGTGGATTCGGGAGGGGCGTTTAGGGGGTTTCATAGGGCGTACCGGTTTTGGGCCCTTTGGGGGTACCCAGGATGGGGGCAGGATGGGGCCAGGAGGAGCCAGGGGTGCCCAGGAGGGGTTTTGGGCCCTTTGGGGCCTTTTGGGGTGCCCAGGAGGGGTTTAGGGGCCTTTTAGGGAGTACCCAGGAGGGGGCTCAGTGGGGGGTTTAGTAGGGGCCACCACTTTTCGACCCTTTAGGAGCCTTATACGGGGGTCTATATATAGGAGGGACCCGTATTTACCCTAAAATAGGGCTTTTATGGTGTCCCTAGGCTTTGGCCACATCTTTTACCCCCATCAGGCCCCGTTTACGCCCCCACAAACTATCACACATTATTCATACCCAACCTGCACCCCCACCATTTCAATTTTTTCCGCCACTTGCCCGCCATTTACCCTCTTTTCGCCCATAGAGGGCTAATATCATGCTTTTTATATATTTTAGGAATCTTTCGCTTTTATACCATTTATGCCCCTTTAGAGGCATTTTTTGCCTGTACTAATATTGACCCAGGGGGCATTATACCCTATACCTTACTATTTATGCATATATAGGGGGGTCCTGCGGAGGTATAGGGGGGTTGGGAGGTATATAGGGGGGGTTGGGAGGTATATAGGGGGCCAGGGGAGTTATGGGGGTCTAGGGGAGGTATGGGGGTCTAGCGGAGGTATATAGGGGTATGGGGGTATATCGTGTAATAGGCGTTTAATACTTCAATACCCTTTTACCTTCCTTTTATCACTACAACACATTACACTACCACTTTTTTTCTTTTTATTTTCTCATTTACATATATATATACTTCCCTTTTTATGCTTTATAAAGGTGAAAATAATACACCACTCTCTTTAGATCAAATCCAATACCTTCACTCCGTTCTCGCAGGCAAACCTACTACACTTCTTAACCCATCCGCTCTTCACAAATACTTACACCAGGCACCCTATATTAACGATTTTAATAAACATCGACTCTCTTTTCAACATTTGAAACACTACTTTCACCTCATCTCTTCAGGCAAATTACACCAATATAAACATTCTTTACTACATCCTACACTACATCCTACACTACATCCTACACTACATCCTACACTACATTCTACACTTTCGGCTCC
>Ga0114978_10000425_pt1 | contig 35546 bp, 38 predicted proteins | sample S_140212_EF_Meta_FD_87027 | JGI IMG/M metagenome (GOLD analysis project Ga0114978, IMG submission 87027) | Freshwater microbial communities from Lake Simoncouche, Canada to study carbon cycling - S_140212_EF_MetaG | ecosystem: Environmental > Aquatic > Freshwater > Lake | place: Lake...
AAGTTTGTCAGATGTTTGAAACAAACTATCTTATTTTACAATGTTTGTTTTAAAGTTTGTCAAATGTTTAATTCAAACAAAACAACTTAAAGAGATTTTAATAAATAAATACATAACACAAATGACATCATCTGTGAATACATCTCTTACGTGCAACAGTGCAAAGGTTTGGGCTTTTTATCATGAACATCCAGAAATAGATTTTGAAAAAATGAATGTTATGTTCACGGATATTCTTACATCTATTATGCAGTCAACTAACCCTGTAAATAATAGTAACATTACTTCTCAAATTTTGAATGGAATTGCAAATATTCAATCACAGCTTACGAGTCAACAGACGGAGTATGGTAAACAACTATTTTTGAAACTTACAGAATTTAAGAAAGAATATATTGATGATTTGAAGATGATTTTGTCGTCAAATATTGCGGATAAGATTGCTCCTCTGATTAAAGAATCAAATGGTAGTATATTAGATAAGACACATTTATTGTTGACAGAACTTGTTCCAAAAAATAATGAAAACCTTTCAAGACAGATTAATGAAAACATAAAACATTTCTGTTCTTCTATAACGGAAGAGATTAGTAAAACATCAAAAATAGATGGTGAACCTTTGTCGCAATCATCGCTGGATAGTTTTATTAAAACCATTGATTCGAAATTTTCCAATGTTATCGACTCTACTAGAAAAATGGTTGATTCAAACAAGGACGCTACATTGTCACAATTATCCTCTATATCTTCATCGCAAATTACGCTTCAATCTGAAGTAAAAGATGTTCTCAAAAAGATGGAAAATTCTAGTTCAAAGGGGAAAATGTCTGAGAATATTGTTTTGAACATTTTAAGGGGTCTATTTCCTTCAGCGGAGGTTGAATACGTAGGTTCTCAAAAAGAATCAGGAGATATTATGATTCATCGAAAAGATAGACAGAGGATTCTAGTTGAGAATAAGTGTTATGAATCAAAGACCGTAGGTTCTGATCAAGTGAAAAAATTTATTCATGATGTAGATACACAGAATTGTTCGGGACTATTTCTTTCTCAAGAGGGAGGTATTGTTAATAAAAATAATTTTGAAATAAATATACATAATAGAAATGTGTTACTATATATCCATAATGTAAATTATGACCAAGAAATTATTAAAATTGCTATTGATATCATTGATTCTTTCAAATCTAAATTAGATGAAATTACAACAACTGATGATTATTCTATTAGTAAAGACACACTAGATGATATTAACAGTGAATATCAAATATTTGTAGATCAAAAATTAATTCAATTAAAAATGATTAAAGAATTTTCGCAAAAAATAACAAAAAGCATTGAAGACCTTCAACTCCCAATACTTGATAAACTATTGTCTTCTAAATATGGATTTTTATCATCTAAGTGTTTTTGTGAAAAATGTGGATATGTTGCTAAAAATCAGCACGCATTGTCATGTCATAAAAGAGGTTCTTGTGGTAAACAATTAGAACCAGTTTCTCCTTTAAATATTCAATTGCAACACCCCTCGCAACCACCTTTGCAACCACCTTCGCAACCACCCTCGCAACCACCCTCGCAACACCCCTCGCAACCACCCTCGCAACACCCCTCGCAACCACCTTCGCAACCACCTTCGCAACCACCTTCGCAACAGAAACTAACTAAAATTATTACAAAAACAGTAGTTACTCCGCAGCAAAACAAATAATTTATTATTATTTTAATACATTTTATTATATATTGTAACTATTTACAATATATAAATTTATTCATTGCTTTTTTTTCTTTTTTTTATTACTATTTTTATTAGCTATACCCTTTACAACTATATCTAGTTTACTTTCCACTTTTTCTTCCTCCAATATTTTAACTATCGGATCTGATAGCGTTTCTATCACCGGTTCCTCTAAAACAGGCTCGGGCATATAAAAATACTTTTCAACATTACTATCCTCCTCTCCTATCATATATACTATTTTATTATCATTCGAATTACTAATATTCTCACCAACTTCATTGCTCTCATTACTTTGATGCTTTACAACACGTACTACAGCGGGTGCTACAACGTATTCGTTATGTGCCTGCTTCAACATTTGCATGCGTTCCAGTAATACTACAGGCATACGCCTTTTTGCATTCATTGAAAAAAACATTACTTTACTATATAATAATATAATTTATTTAGAATATGTATTTTGATTTTTTTATAAATATATATCCTGTAACTAACGAATATATACCAAACAATAAATATATCATTTCCTTACTTACACTATTCATACAATACGTCGAGGTTACATAACTACCAATAAAAAATCCTAAACCAGTAGATACAGCTACCAATACATCCAAATTACCATTCTTATAAAAATTATACGTCGGAATTGTCAATATCGGCGAATAAACAGTTAAAAATAATGTACCAATAGCTGTCTTAATATCAGTTACCACATTCGTAAACAATAACAACGGCATCATTAGCGACGTACCAACCCCTATATATACCATAGTTATACCATAGTTATACCACCGATTAATCCTATCATAAATGATATCAATATTCTTACTATGTTGTTCATATTACTACTATACCAATATATTTTATTTATACGCAATATTTCTCCACAATTTTGCTTAAATTTTCCCTCAACATATTACATATGAATTTTATTAATTTATTATCCTTATAATGTTTATCAATTATATTATCATTCACCATTACTAATATATATATAAACACGCATATCGTATATAACCTAAACTCTAACATCTTAAACTCTATCATTCTTATTATCCCCCAGTCCTCTACATAACAACACATGGATGTTTCTTTACATTTGAAAAAAAAAGTATGTATATCTATTATACCACCCAATATACGATGCATCACTATCTTATCCCTCTTTATTACTATTGAATCCATTATCTTATCCATACCACACAAATCTATATATAAACGATTCTTACCAGACTCCTTATTAAATATATACGGAGTACCACCATCTATATACTTATTATCCTCCAATAATTTGTCCATCGTTATATACGGAATAAAACATGACCTCCTTATCGTTTTTATTATATCATTCACATCTTCAAAAGTACTTTTAATTACATGTTTACAATCAATAACATCATAATATGTTATATATAGTCTGTTATTTATCTTATCTAATACATCTTCGGGCAACTCTCCCTCTATTATTTTTATTATACTAGATAACGACTCCTCGTCAAATATTACATTCCTATTTCTCTTAAAACTACCTATCAACAACTCATACAACTTCTCCACAAATATATCCACTTTCTCTATCAAAAATAATAACCCCATTATCGAACTAGCACTACATGTCGATATTTTATTTACATGAATTAACCCCTTCTCACGCATTTCACATATAAAATATAAACAGCCCACCAAGTAACTCACATTAAAAGCTCCACCACTTATTATCAAATCTATTTCCTTTTCTTTTATATTACTTTCATCTATATTCTTTACTAGTACACCAGTTAACTCTTTTATTATACCAATATTCATTCGCCTTCTTCTATATTTTGCATATTTTTTTTATAACTTTAATACTTATAAAAATTAAACTACTTAAATTTATACACGTACTATACACAAAGGATATCTACCCTACCTACCATACACTCTAAAAACCAATGCACGATAACCGCATAGAACAAATGATCGCAGTCCAAACAACCGCCCTTGCATTATTTAAAAAAAAGAACACAGATTATGGCGACGCTTTCGCTGAATTCGGAGTAATAGGCGTTCTTATGCGCATTGAAGATAAAATAAAACGTTCATTATCTATTACTAAAAATGGTATAACACTCGTCGATGATGAAAAAATTAGAGATACTCTTATCGACTTACATAACTACGCAGCTATGGCCATTATGCTACTCGATGAAAAAGAGGAAAATACATCCACTCTCGTCCCCGCCATCTCCACTCAAACACCTTCTTGACAAGCCTATTAAACGTATGAGATGATACAGATGCGTGAGATTTGCTTTAATTCATATAGATAATTCGAAATTAATAGTTACATACAAACTAACTATTAATTTTATACGTTTACTTTCTTCGCACTTGAATGCCCATATTTATACATTCTTTTTGCACGATTCGCCAAAATAAATGCACGTTTTTTATGATTACAACCTTTTTCTATTATATTATAATCCACCGCAGCAGATTTACCACCCGTTATTGAACTCGCTAGTCTAGCTATACCCCACGATTGTGCTGTCTGATTTGGTCTAGAACCTGATGAAAAGTATGCCCCCTCTCCTTTACTCACTATCTTATGTAATGCGGACAACGTACATCCCGTCTTCGACGCCAACTCTTTATTCGGCTCCACATTCGAAATTTTATATATTCTACGAGCATCTACTATATGATTTGATGTTTTACTTTTATAAGATGGTATCTGCTTCCTAGTATAATATTTATTATTTTTATATAACCTCCTCGACCTCATTAACATTCTTATTTGTTTACTTTTATCTTTCCTCGTCAACCTCTTCGGCAAATATCTTATAGGAATCTTCATTTTTACTTAGTTGCTTAGTTGCTTAGTTACTTAGTTACTTAGTTACTTTACTATATATTTATACTATAAAATATTTTATTCCTCGAATCACCTCCCTTCGTCCATACTGATATACCATCTTTGCTACCTATTAAACACATGAGGCGTTACAGATGCGTGAGATTTGCGTTAATTCATAAATCAATAATTCAAAACTAATATTTCTCAAAATAATTTCATCAATATTGATACAAAGTCTCCGCCATTAACGTTATCGACCAGTCGCTACCATTTAAATTCAACGTATTCCCTTTATCATCCTGTAACGATACCCTCATTCTAGATATATTTACAGGACCAAAATATACCCTAGTATTATACATCAAAGCGCTACCAAGTTCCACCATTGTATCTCCTGCATCAAACCCCTGCTTTTTTAATGGTATTATCGCAAATACATCCGTCGTTGTAGGACCAGCTGTCCTATACTTATACGTCGTATTCCTGTTATCCAATATTTGGTTTATAGAATATAACTGCGCTTGTGTTAACTTCCTAGGCATTGACTGTACATAGAATGGCTCCATCGCCCCACCGGATTTCGGATCAGGAGCACACACATTCGGCAAATCCGGGGAAAAATAATCCGGAACACTCAACGTCGTATCCGTATCCACTATATTCACTAACCCATTATTCAAATGATTCTGATTAAAATCATCCAACACCACTATCAAATACCTCGTACCGTACGTATCTATCGGCCCATCGGAGAATAAACCATTCGCTAAATTATACGGATACGATGTTGCAGGAACTACTTTAAAATTAACCGACGGTCTGACAGTCCTAGAAAATACTATCGGCAACGTTTTATCATCTCCAGGTCTATATCCCAATATCCATCCCAAATTATTGTTTATCTTCATCGTATTCGTCCCTAAACCTGTTTGGTTACCTAGCGGATTACCAATCGTAATATTATCATAATAACTGTTGTATTTTTCTGTATCATAAAAAATTACTTCTATATTAGGCGTCGCAGCCTGCGTGTCAAACAAAAAACACGACTTACCACTAAACTGATTATATGATATATCTAAATGATTCCCATTAAATGGTCGACCAGTATTATTCAAAGCTACATCTAACTTATACTGTATCGCAGTGACCAACTCCGACTTACTATAGTTACCATCATCTATCGCTATCGAATATACAATATTTGAAGACAAATCTTTTACCCAAAAATATGACGTACCCATGTTCTTATCTATTACATACCACGAATACGGTATCTGATAAGAATACATTTTCAATGAAAGCGTATCAGTTAAAGGATCGGATAAATCCAACACGAAATCTGTCGAAGATGATGGCGCAGCAGTATTCTCACTAAATGGTGTGATATTTTGCCTATACTGACTATCTATCACCACCAACCTCTGATTAATATTTTTCAGTGTCGGGTTTAGCGAATCTTGCGCTATCAATAAAGGATGCGAGTTTAATACGCTTAGTTGCTCTCGCTTCATTGTCTGATGTGACCCATTCTTGTCATCAAATATTTCAACCTTGTCTTTTCTATCTGTAACTTTCAAACCCTGCAAAGTACTACTATTCGGCAAATACTGGTTTGTCCACCACTCTTTCATATCATCCGGCTCTTCATTCGTTTCCGGCGTCGCATCTGGATCCATATTCAAGTCTTTCATTATTCGATCTTTCGATTCTTTTAAAAAACCATTCTTCGCTAACCTCGGATACTTATTAGACAATAAAAAAAAATGCTTCTCTATATCATCTAAAGTATAAGCATCCGGTTCCGTCGATAAACCCAATAACTCCTTTAATTCGTCTATACTATACATATTTACATCCTTTAACTTTTTTTTAATATCTTTGTCCTTATCGCTCGACATTTTATACTAGACTTCTACTTATAAAAAATATATTATTATTATTTACAATATATTTCTTATTTCTATATACTTATTTTCTTTATCTCTATTATTCATCAATCTCACGCATCTCATGTTTCTCATGTCTCTCATGTCTCTCATGTCTGTCGTGTCTCTTTATCCCAACATACTTCACAAACATCTCCCATAGTACCTCGCCAAAATTATACTCAAACTTATTGTACTTTAACCAGTCAGGTAACCTAGTAATACCTATACTTCTCTTTGAATGCTTCGCGCCCTTAAACAATAGCATCTCTAATACCCATATCACATTTTTATGATACTCATCCGTGATCTGCTCCTTGTCTAACCTATATCCACCTTCATATATGTAACGATTTAAATTATAACTACTATGTATTCTCTTCTTATAATTATCCTCACATGAACGATTTATCGCAAATCCAATACCCTCTATCCTATTCCTATCATTATTCATCTCTATTATAAACATCGGTACGCCTTCGCCCACCTTTGATGAAACCATCTTCGGTGTACCATATATGCACCCTTTCATCCCCCTTTCCCCGCGCCACTCTTTATTTTCCCTAAAACCATAATCAGAAAATCTAGTTGTCATTATCTCTATGCCGGACACATAATATTTCACGTCTTTTGACATAACCATTGTTACAAACAAGTATTTGGGGTTTCTACTTAATGTTTCTGTTAGTTCTTTCACTTACTGTTATCTATTTTTATTACTTCAATTTTATCAAATCTCACCAACCTGTAACACCTCGTGCTATAACCATTCAACAAAAACCCACCAATAATGACTGTAATATACCTCCCAACAAACTCGCCAACATTGCCGCCGGTATTACCCACGACTTTACTCTACCAAAATACACAAGAACTACCAACACTACTAGTATAATCGACATCATCAACTGAAACTTCTTTGACCACCACTGGGTACCACCACTCCTATTCCCCAAATTTAGCACACCCATCATGGCGCCTAATAACACCAACGCTTGAACAAATACCATATTCCTTAAGTAATAAACCGCGACAATAAGCACCGAACGAACAATTATACATATGCTATAATAAATAAGACGACGTCTTTCTACTATTTCGCGAGCAGACATGCCTCGCTGTAACAGTCCTATTCTGTACATTGTTCGCGTAAAGTACGGGTCATCGTTTGGACAAACCATTTTCAGAAATAACTACAATACTTGTTATATACAATATATACATATTATTGTAGTTATTGTAGTTATTGTAGTTATTGTATATAGATTTGATAACTTACACTATAAACCCCTAAAAATTACTTTTGTATCCCTTCTTTTCCCTTTTATGCGTCTTATGGTGTTTTTTATGTTTTCTTATTCTCTGACACTTCATCAAGTCGGATGTTGAAAATTTAACCCGCGTAACTTTAATTGTACCTCTGCTGTGAGATGCAATTTTCAGTTTCGAACGCGTCTTGGGGTGATTGTATATAATAATGTCTATTATGTTGCGAAAATAGTCACGAAAAATATTCCTCTCTCGCTTTAAATCATTCACTGTAAACCACCTTATCTCACTCTTCTCAAATAATCCATTCGTCGGGTGCTGTACATGCCCCTTCAAATATTCACATATAAATTTATAATTATTGTTAAAATAAAAAGGCAACTTATCATCATAATCAGCCTTCACCAAATATGTATAACGCTTATCATACGCAACCTCGTCTATTTTGTTTTTTAATATATATTTCTCAAAATCGACCTTTGAACCAAAAAACCCATTCAACTCCTCCGCACCTTCACGCGTTGTTGTGTCCAATAAGTCTTCACCAAACTTACTACCTCCGCCAAAATCACCCCAATGACAATTCTTATCTCGCTCCATCGAACCCTCCTTACCAAATAAATAATAGACCTCGTTTTTATGTAAAGCCACAAGTATTACACCCGACCCAACCATCACGATACTTATATATTATATAACTATTTTAATTATATAATATAATTAACATATTTAATAACCTACCATACTCTAAACATTTCTAAACATGATTGCTGTTTATTTTTTTCAATAACCAAATCTTTATTAACGCGTTTATCGTATAATATATTATCTGCTATATTTTTTATAGTTTCACTATTGGTTTTACTTTCCAACACAACTCGCTGCCTCTCCCTTGTCATTCGATTATGCGAAATCGCCAATACCATGTCTACAGGCATATAAATATGATGCGTAAACTTATCTTTATTATATAAAAAATATCTATATCTATATCATTTTAATATATAAACACACGATGATGATTATGCTTAAGTTTATTCTTAAAATTAAAGGAACTATGGAGGACAGTTGGGGTATGGACCCGACTGCAAGTCATTATTGGAATTTATACAGTCTTTGGGATTATAGTCGAGCAAAAATTTTGAAGGATAGTTAAAATTACTTATTAATTCCAAATTTAAAAATCTATCAACCTGTCTTTGAGCATCACTATTCTGTCTAATATTAACTTTTTCTAAAATAATTTTTGAATCAAAACAACCAAATTCATTATGCATTAAGTTAAAACTTGGATCTATTTTTATCCATTGGTTCGCACTTGTTAGTGGGTTATATATTATTTTGTTTGCTACCCCTGTAGCACCAGCGGGGCCGGTTAGTCCATTATTGAATACCATATTTTCAGAAACACCTATATAACCTTTATGATAGAGATTACCACAAAATAGCTCAGGCGAATAATTAAGTTGACTTATATTAACACAACTTGTAGTAGGATTTGGCGGAGTTAGTAAATATTTACCCTTTGTTATATCTAGTAAGTCTCGATAACTACGAGACTGGTTTAAACAATACGCAGAAGGAGGTGCACCTTGCGTTGGGGTAGCGGATGAAAACCCATACGTACCTTGATACGGTTTCATCTTACCCGATGGCGTCATAAGTGGAAGCATACCTCCCTGTTGAGAAACCGTACTGGCTAAATCTGAAGTACCGGCAAATTTTACTTTTGACCTTTTATTATTTATATAATCACTAGCATAACAATTTTTTGTAGGTGTTGAAAATGCTCTTTTTTTATCCATATGCAGTAATATATGTATATATGTATATATGTATATATTTATTATTTATTATTTATACTTTACAATTACAATTACAAATAATAAATATTCATTTACATTTACCAACACCTCGCTATCACCTCGCCATCACCTCGCCATGACTTACATATTATATACACACTCAAATGCAAGCTCTAAACTCCAATCCATATTGTTTAAGTCTAATATACGACCCAAATCATCATACAATGTTATTTTAAGTTTCTGAATCGTAACAGGACCAAAAAACCTCTTCTCCCTGTTTATTGCATTCGTCGTTGACTCACCTTGTGCCGCCTGAAAATCACCCGCTATTTCAGTAAACTGAGTAAAGTTTACTTTACCTATAATATTTGGAACCGATATTGAGTTAGAAAATACCGACATATAGTAGTCGTTCGAGTTCTTATTAAAATCATCTATCGCCAGAAATCCATACAAAGGAAACTTGGTAAAACATATACCCTCTGACACAATAGAACCAAATGTAGTAGGTGTAGTAGGAGGAGTCTCAATAACATTCGAACTTGAGTACGCAGCAACTCTAAAACCCAACACCCACCCCAACCGGAGCATCAACGCGCGATAATAATCATCTTCGACGCTACTACTTTGCAAATTATAACCAACACTTGCTACTATTTCAAAATTATATGGTATTGTTGCCGAAATTGTCGCATCCTGTGCAAATATACTTCGCCCACTCGTTCTATCTATCGTATACCTTAAATTCAAATTAGGACATAAAGTAGTATTATTATTCGGACTATTTGGATCATTCGTCAGTATATTATTTATTACCTGCTCCAAACACGATGAATATTTCGAATCAGTTTGTGTAGTATTATAACAACCATCCGGCAATATTAAATTATAAGAAACTGATTGAACCCCTGTAGTCCTACCCAGTATATTAATCTGTATTACGTTATTACCATAAACCTGCGATATATTATAATACGTTAACGGTAAAGTAATTCCTGCTATTCTGTATGATATAACTTTTTCTAAACGGAAAGGCAACGTCACTGTTATATTGGTGCTCTTAGTAGAATAATAATTATCTCTAAAACGTGTATCTATATTTACCGCCTTTAAAATCGTATTCGTTAACAAGGGATTAATTACTCCTCTGCTTGTACCATAAGAGTCAACATTTTTCCCCTCTACTGACATTTTATGATCTACATTTATATTATGAGCCGATGTAGGGTCTTGTATTATTAGGTTATTCGCACCTTTCATCATTTGCATCTTCATGTCCGTAAAATTATCATAACTTTTGTCAAAATCATTAGAACTACGACTATCTACATTATTTTCAGAATTACTGTTATCATTTTTATTCTTTATAGTCCTTAATACTAACGACGCCTTCTCAAAAAAATTCTCTAACTTCGATTTCATATCAAACGATATCGTCTCATCATTTACAATTTTAATACATATATTATCCTTCTTATACCTTATATCCTGAGGGTTATACTGCTTTCCTAGTGTCAATAATTCCTCTAGTTCACTTACACTATAATTATTAATATTTAAATCAAAATTATCCATTATATAAAATTATATGTTATTTTTTTATATAATAGTAGACCTATATTAATTATATATAACTAACTCACCTATTTTATGACCCACACGCCTTACACGGTGTTCCTGGGTTGGCCATTATATCACCTAAATTAAATAACTGCCTTACCCCTCTAGGTGCAGAACGACCGGCGGCCATATAACTCACGGCTGTAGAGCGCGCTCTGGTAGGTGGATTGCTACTACGTGCTGGAGCAGCTACAGCTACAGGTGCAACTATCGGTGCCGCTACCGGGGCGGTTCTCATCATAACTTTGTTAGGCATTCCTCCACTTTGACTAAAGACCATTGACATTCTTGCTGACATTTTTGTTATATAAAGTAATAAAATATATTATTTTATACTGCTCGTTATCAAATCAAACCCAAAAATATACTATTTCAACAGTTCGTGTATACACATGAATCGGAATATGCTATACCAAACATCCTCGTCTTATTACCTTTAACAGGAACAACATTCGCCGTAGATAACTGCGTCTGGGTTCTCAACGGCTTCTTCCCTTTCAGTTTTGCTAAATATCTATCATATGAACCATGTTTCATATCTACACCTTTACTTCCTTGCTGATTTGTAGAAGCCGCCGACATTGAACCAGGTCTCATTCTTGTTATCGAGCTATGCGTAGACGACCCATGGGAGGGCACATTTCTATGAACTACTCCCGGCACCGCACGGTCACTCATTTGGTTCCAGTTTACATTTTGATACGTAGCAACTGGGGTGGTATATACATTTAAAGCGCCTTTATTCATAATGTACTCCGAACCATCTACACGAACGGTATTCTGGATTCGCTTTTGCGTAGGAATATCCGCTACATATGGAATTGCCGTTTTAGTATTATCGTACTCGGGGGCATTTGCACCACTTTGAAACTTACCACACGACCTACATCCTATTACAGGATTGGGGGTTGTATAATACGGAAACCAACAACTCGCACATATGTATGCCGGATAAGAAGAAAATGTCATTTTGTTTTTTTCTATTAAAATATTACAATATTAAAATATTACACACAGTATAAAATATTAACATAAATATATAATGGGTAAAACTCGTACAAACAAAAAATACACACGACATACCCGATCACAGCATGGTGGTATAAAAGTTTTACTGCCGAATTATCATCAACCCGTAATGGAACGGGAGATAAAAGATATACAAGGACTTAAAACTATATTGTTAAACACTAGAAACATACAAGTCGTTTCTACCGGCTCGCTAAATTCATTTGTTCTTCGACTACATTTAGACCCTTCTCCATCCAATATTCTATTCAGAAGTGACACTCTTGACACAAAAAAAAAATTATTATCTCGGCAACATAAATCATTAAGTTCGGAACAACTAGACAACGAAGAAACCGGTCTTCCCATTCACGAAATCATTATTAAAATATGCATCGTCGGTTTACCTACACAAAAAATAACGCTTGACTGTTTCAATGGTGCAGAGAAAGACTGGATAAGTGTAAATGAACTCATAAATGAATACAATACACAACGATACTTATATAGTTCTATGATGTCATTCAGCGGAAACCCTTTTTGCCCCGATGCATTCGGTATAATTACTATAGACCCTACACCAATTACTAACCCTATAACACCTATTAATATTTTTAGAGCAGTTCCAAACATACAGTCTATTTTGCAAAGTGACCCCGAATTAAACCAAGTAAATGAATATTTAAATAGGTATTCTAGTATGGGTTTGCGAATCGGAGTTATTATAATGGAGTCTGTACCATCAAGTTATAGCCCAATATATAGATTCTCTTTAAAAGCACAGCCAGGTTACGACAAAAATACATATAAAAAATTATGTGAAGGAATAGCTGCTATAAACATTTTATCAATTTATCGAGGCAAAATGTTCCATCTCGATGCTCACCCAGGCAACTGGTTATGCAATCCAAAATTATCATTATTACAACAAATTAAAGAAATCGACTTCGGAAGAGTATACCGTATAGATAACCCCACGAACACTCAACACTTTATACATGACATCAAGCAAAACATAGAAAGATATATTAAAAATAGTCTACCTTATGATGAATATGGTAAAAAAGAGTTTACTAACCGATTTTATCTATTATTTGGATTAAATGATGAACAACTTAATAGATACTTTTCGGAACAAAATTTAGATACTAAAATTACCTATGCTAAAAATTTGTTTGGGTTAGAAATAAACAACACTATAGACCTTTTTAGAACCAACGAGTATTTTTCAAAGCCATACATAAGTATGGATTATGAAGAACGAAAGATGAATATAAAAATGATACACCGTCTTATACTATTGTCTGCATTAGTTGACTCTTTTTATAACTGCGCCAATTATGATGCAACACAGGCGCAAATATCGCATATTTACAATATTATATTAAATATAACCGTTTCAAACCCCGAAAATATAATAAACTATCCTATAACAATAGACCTAGATGCGTATAACTTAATTAGACACGATAAAGCTATTGTATTAAATGCGACGTATCGGCGCGTTTATGATACTATATATAATTATTCTAGGGAAAATGAGTTTCCACAGATACGAAACTATGAAAGATTCAGAGAAATACATCGCACACGTGCGCAAAAGGCATGGATAAAAATAAGATATATTGGAGCAGGGATCGCGATGTGTTCTATGGCCGCAGCGCGCGGGTGTTCCAGGGTAGTCGGCAACGCAGTAAGTTACATACCAGGAGCACCTCTAGCTTCTAGATTAGCATCTAGTGCGTATGATAAGGCGATCGACTTAAAACATGCATTAAAAGTAAAGTCATCCAATGCCTTCCGAAAACTCATGTCAAAAGTAAGCAGCGCTTATCCATATGAACCTATACCTCCTAAGCCTGTAACACGTTCATCGTCACCTCGCGCAGCAAGGCAAGCAATAATTCCTTTAGTTTATGGCGGTCGTGGTTCTACATATAAAAGGCGGTCAAAACACCACCGACATACTAAAAAAATGCGACATTCATAAGTAGCCGAAAAACTGTAACATTTGGGCGTGCGTTAATAATATGTTACGATGAACATGTTATTAGCAAGAAGTGATAATCGATAATCAATAATCGATAAGCTATAGTAAAACTCAAAATACCCACCTATCTACCTATCTACCTATCTACATACCTATCGTTTTTTATGTTTTGCCGTATGACCACAACGCCTTTTATGTCTGCGCCGACGTGTACGAGTAAAGAATTTAAAATATCCACCCTTTTGTTTTTTCGTTTTTTTTGAACCCGCTTTCTCTTCATATGTGTCTACTTTCTGAGCAACTTGAGCAACGACGCCTGTATCGCGATGCTTCAATACCAAATCTCCGTTAGGTTTAACTGCTTTTATGAACAACTTTTTAAACTGCTCCGGATTATTTTTAGAAATAGTAGTTATCTCTTTAGAACATTTGCTAGTGCATATGAAAACGCGATATATACCACCTTTATACTGCATTTGTATAACCTCTTTGGTTGGTTTATACCTTTCATATTGTAAATGTTTATTTGGACAACATACGGTCCAGTGGTTACCCATACAATGTGTACCTTCAACAGTCTCAGGATATTTTGGTTTATTTTTCTTTAACTCGGCAGCCGACATCTATATTCCAAGTATTTATATATAATAATAAAAGATTTTTAATTTTTAATTTTTAATATTTAATTTTTAATATTTAATTTTTAATATTTAATATTTAATTTTTAATATTTCAACAATTTCTCACTATCCTTATTTAAAATAATTTCCTTCCCAATTATTTTAATAATTTTCTTCTCATTTTTTACGTCATTTTCTATTGGTTCACATATTTTATTTATAAGAGTCAAGTACTCCATTTGTTTTTCCTCGGTATCAAACCAGTTCGGATTCTGTTCTACCCACGAGTTAATAGCGTTCCTTTCTTTATTTGCTATTTTTATTATCGTATTTCTCATTTTCTCATGGCTCTCATCCTTCTCCCACTTCTCCTTATCTTTTATATACATTGTATCACGCTTCACATCCGTACAGTGTATCGGTCTCTTATATATATCCAGTTCCTTTAATCCTCGTATCATAACATTGCTTATTCCCTGAACTAAACCGTTTGAACGCGAATACTGCAAATCCTCTAAAGTTATTTTAAGTGACTCTATAAACTCCGACATATTTAACGCATCCTTACACTTCTCATTCAGAAAGAAATTCAAATTAAAATTATTATTCGTCATATTTGTTGTCATATTATTATTCGTCGTTACATTACCGATCTTAGGTATTATCGTGTTAAGCTGAAGCTGCTGTTCTTTTATTATTTTTATCATCTCCTGGTTATCATTCATCAGTTTCATAAACATCTCCGTAGTTATGTTTATCTTGTCACCAACTATCGCGTTCTCGTTCATACCTGACTGCATAATCATCTTACAATGCTTTTTATGGTTATACAGGGATGCTCGATGTCCATAAGATTTTCCACATACACAGACCATATTATGCTCTTGGGGGTGAATGGTTGTCGTTTGGTTGTATTTGTTGTTCTTATGTTTCTTGGTCTCATTATGTTTATTAAAATCTTTTTTATTAGACGTTTTATAGTCACATTCTTTACATTCGAAGGTACTCATTGCTGAATGGGATTTTTTGGGATTTTTGTTGTATTCTCCTTAATGTATATGACAGATATAATTCTTAAGTCCTTTACGAAAAATGTTTTTCGAAAAATTTATCGTCACGTTTTTTTCATCCTAAAAACACGTTTTAGAGCATTATGCTCTGAGTGATGAATGCATTGTTTTTTTCAAAAGTCTACCCCCGGTTTTCAAAAATGGACAAAAATAAATGTCCATTTTCAAAAATCGACCTCAAGATTTGAAAAAAAGAAACATCATCGCTTTTGGGAGGACTAGGGGGGGGTGTATTTTTCTCCAATAAAGTTAAGAGGTTTTCAGTATTATATAGTCGTGTATATCGTAGTATTAAATACTAGTAAATAATATAATTTAATTATTTTTTTATAAAGTAAATATAAATGAAAAAAACCAGAAAAATTAAAAATAAAAAAATATTTTTAAAATGGTTGAAAAAGTCATACAAAAATAAATATAGTACAAAAGATGGAGGCGCGGTTGAGGGAACGACAGAATTAGAAACAAGTGACAAAAAAAAATACGACGATAAAGCAGACAAAAAATCCACCAGTAGTAAAAAAAAAGCTGTCGCTTTAGCCGCAGCGGTTACATTAGGAGATGTAGCATATCGGTTGGCTTCCAACCCCATTGTAATATCTTCAGTTGTTGGTTTAGGTATAGGAACAGCCGGACTTGCTTCAGGTGGAGCAGTCCTTGTATTAGTTGCAGTAGGAACATGTGCTTATTTTAAAATAAAAGAATCATATAGTAAATATTACACAATGATTAATGTTATGAATGATTTTATTTTATTATTGAAAAAAATTGATATCGTGGTTAGAGTAGCTATTAAAATAAGCCAACAATACCAATTTTTTATTGATACAAAAGACGTAAATAAATCTTTAGAACGTATATTTAATAAATTTAATAAACTATTAAGTATTGAAGACATAGGTAAAATACAAAAAGACATTGAAACACAGAAATACGATTCTAATATGGTACAGAGTGCAGCAAATAAAGTAGAGGAAGAATATACTTCACTAGTTAACGACGACCCAGGTGATGAACCATCGGAAATAGAACCGAAGCGTTCGGTTTGGAGTAAAATTATGAAAGCTGTAAAAATAATAAAATTTGACTCTAAAAAATTTACAACTCAACTAAATGAAGAGGTTACAAGGCTGGGGCTATATTTTTCGATACTTCTTGGTGAGTTTAATATTATATTAAATGTATCACAAATGACCATAATACAGAATCGTAATATTTCACTCTTAATGGATAACAATAATGGCGTTAAGGCTAGCCTCGATTTTAAGAAACTACTTATATCTTCAATTATATATAGAACTTTACAAATACATAACATTTTTTCTTTATGTACAACCGGTGGATTAATATCAGATGCATCAAAAGAAATAACATGTAGTGAAGATAAGATAAAACAGTATACTAATGAAATAGAAGCAGAAAGATTACAAATTCGGACAATTCTGTTCGGTAAAAGTACAACAAAAGGAAAACAACCTTTATTTCCATTGTATCAATATCAAGGTAGTGATTTAGATCAAGATTGGGGACTAAAAAAACTTAGAGATATTATGAGGGATTTGAAAAGCCCTATTACAGAAGAAAAAAAAGCAAGAGAATTTGCTAAAACGTTGCACGATTTTAATGAAGAATATTCAGGTAAAAAAAGTGATTCTTCAATCGGATTAACAAACTCAGACAATGTTTATTATACTATTGATGATGAAGAGAATGAAGGTACCATACCAGCCAAAACTATAAATGGACCATAGGGTAAACTTAATTAACAAGTCAAGTCAATATAATATAATATGTATCTTTTCGATACACATTATACGTGCGGTAAATATCTATAACTCGAAGTAGTCATCTAAAAATGTTTTCGAGTATAATTCATCTATATATTTTGTGGTTGTTATGGGGGGTTGTACCTCCTGTGTAATTTTTTGCGTATTGGTTACATGCCCATTTTTTATAAATATATTTTGAGGAGTTTTAGGTATATTTATTTGTGGCTTTGGTTGATTTTTATTAAAATTCTGCATTTTATTCTATTTATAAATTCTATAATATATTTTTATAATGTTTCTATAATATATTTCTATAATATATTATATAATATGCCTCAAAAAACACGTACGGCTAAACAAAAGCGCAAAACCAAATCAAAACCCAAATCAAAACAAAAAATAACACAAATACGAAAGAGTTTTTATCGGACTCCGACACCTTATCCATTTTCTTCGGTTTCTTTGGTTTCTCCGACCGACCAAGTAAACGGCACGGTAACATCGTCTTCTTCATTGATGAAAGCAGTATCGCGTGATGGCGAACACTGGCATGTTGATACAGACGTGAATGGTGTAAAAAAACACGCTAACCTTACGAATTCGCAAATCATGAATATATTAACATATCCGGCTGCAAAACAAGATTTGAAAACACGCCTGTTGCAAGAGTTTCGCAATATACCAGAACCACCGCATCAACCGCAAGTAATAGCGCAAAATTTCGGTGTTCCGATTATTAGAATGGTCGGGTCTATTCAAGAACCAAAAGTAGAATACATTTATAAAAAAGGCTGTTACAATAAACCGGTAATGCTTAATAAATTATCGCCACTACATGAGGCAAAAATAGTACCTGAATCTAGCGGAGAACCAATGCATCTAGTTCCTATGCATACGCATATGAGTAGAGTAAGTAGTAGTAGGAGGATGAAAAGTAGAGTGAAAAGTAGAGTCAAAAGTAAAAGCAAGGGTAATAGAAGAAAAAAACATGTCAAGTAAAAGTAAAAATAGTATAAAAATATTACTATATAATATATAATATAAACGTAAAAGTAATAATGTCAAATTTTTTAGGTTCATCGTGGAAAAATACCGGAGGTTATGAACGAACACCTATAGGAAATTATGCGCGGTTTCCTTACCTTACTGGCGACACAGCATTAGGGCCTTCTACGCCAGCAATATTAACATTTACATCTCAGACAACGAACACCCAAATGCCTGCGACAGGTTATTTGCCGACCTATACTAATCCATCTAGTTTGGTATCTGTTGTCACTTTAATTGCTCCTTCAACAGGAACTTATTTTGTATCGGCTACGACTCGACTATTTTTAGAATCAAACACTGTAACACCTGTTACCGGTATCGGAGGTATTTTCACCAACGGCAACTTATCGGTTGGGTATAGCCAGAATCAATCATTTATATTTTTACAAAACCAACTTTCTCTTCAAGCCGGTGATACGGTTACTTTACGATGTGCTACTGACGTGTCAACAACGGCAAACGCTTATTACTCTTCGGGTTATTTATTAAGAATAGGACCCTGAACAATAAGTATAATATTTTCACAAAATTGATATATAAATACAACTTATATGTATATATCAAAATCAAGACCACAAAAACTAAAATGGAAGTCGTCGACTACCTTGCTCGCCTAAACGCACATCCTCGTGACACGCGTATTACATTTGACCCGATTCCGCATACATATACGATTGATGGCGACCCAAGCATGAAGTACACTTCGGTGACGACGTGGAATCATGGACATTTCGAAGAGTTCGACTCCGACGCCATAATTCGGTCAATGATGCGCTCCAAGAAATGGGCTGAAAGCAAATATTATGGACAAACGCCTGACGAAATTAAGGCGGGGTGGGACAAGAATCGCGATGAAGCCGCCGCAGCAGGAACGGCGATGCACTATGATATCGAGTGTTACTATAACCAGTGTCCGCGAGACAACCAAAGCGTGGAGTATCAGTATTTCAAACAGTTTGTGGAGGACTATCCGAATTTAGAGCCATATAGAACGGAATGGACGGTATTTCATGAAGAGTTGCGCATTTCTGGCTCGATTGATATGGTGTTCAGAAACAAAGATGATGGAACATTGAGTATATATGACTGGAAACGGTGTCGCGAAATCAAAAAAACGGACAGAAAGTGTTCGAAGAATCCGGTAATCGAGCATATTCCGGATACCAACTACTGGCATTACTGCCTACAGCTGAATACGTATAAAGCTATATTGGAAAGCAAATATGGTGTGACGATTCGCGATATGTATTTGGTCTGCTTACATCCTGAAAATGCGAACAAGTCGTATCAGAGGATCAAGGTGATGGATATGCCGGATGATATTCAAAGGTTGTTTGAGCAACGTAGGAAACAGGTGAAAGATAAGGTGGATTGACCGGACCATAATCATAATAAATTACAAAAAAGAATATAGAGAATATTTACTATATAAAAATAGACACACGCATCGCGACATAGCATAGATTTCATATACAGATTTCATATACAAATGAATTATACGGCTCCGATTGATAATATTCCAATTAATTTTTATAATGTAAACGCACATAATGAACTAGATTGGAGTGATGTTTATACTTACTATGTTTATTTGTGTGGGTATGTAGGGATATCTTCATCTTTTATATATTTAATTCTTTTTATAAGCAATATTGTTGACGGTTATTTTGAAACAAATGAGGTGGATGAAGATAGCGAGGTCGAGGTGGAAGCGGAAATTCCTTATGAAGTGAAGTGGTTTGACGAGTTTGATGATAATGAGGGCGAAGATGGCGAAGAGGGCGAAGAGGGCGAAGAGGGCGAAGAAGAGTTGACGGAGGACTTTGTGAATAATTTGTGTTTAAATACGGTAACAGAAACTACGCCGAGGGGCGATGTATTAATGTATTACAGTTCGAAACTGGGATCATTTGTATATCATTCGAGGACGAAAGAGATTCCATATAAATATTTAGAGACTGTTGCGAGAAGATACGTAATTGAGTATAATTGTAAGAAGTTGTATGTTGATATTAGGAAAGAGTATGAGAAGGGACTGAATAAGTATAAGGAGATAAAAGAGAAGGAGGAGAAGGCGGCGAAGGACGCGAAGGACGGAAAAGTGGAAGATGTGAAAGATAATAAGAAGAAACAGATATTTGCGAATTTAAAGACGTATAATCGTAAGGGGGAGGTACATAATAAACAGAAAGACAAGATATATATTCTTAAGGAACAGGCGAATCGTTATTCATATAGGGGTAAAATCGAAGAATATAGCGAGACAAAAGTAGAGTCATGCTTGGATAAAAAGGTGCTTGAGAAACTGGGGGATAAAAGGAGCGAAGAAGAGAAAAAGATGAACGATATTGACTTTGCTAGTTTTAAGAAAATGAATATGAATAGTAACTAGTGGAAAAGTAAACTGCGATATTTTTTATTATTATTATAATATAAATAATAATAATAATAATAACAGTAATAAAAGCAAATGAATAAATCAAAAAAGTATAAATATTTAAGAAAAAGTAGACGTGGTAAAAATGGTAAACATAAAACAAGAAGGGTGCAGAGGGGTGGTGGTGCTCCTCCTCATCGTCCTCCTCCTCCTCCTCCTCCTCCTCCTCCTCCTGGTGCTTCTTATCGTCCTCCTTATCTTCCTCCTCCTACGAGTGATTATAAAAAAATTAATCTTAAGAGAAGAGACGATCCCAACAATTTTTCTAATATGAGTAAGATTAACAATACAGTAGGTAATATTAACCGAGCAAAACAAGGGAAACCACCAATACCACTAGTAAAACCACTTACAAAAACAGGAAACCAAGCAGTAGTAACAGAAGCAGAAGCAAAACGACAAGGAGAAGTAGTAGCAGCAGTAACCGCAGAACGACAAGCAGCAGCAACAACAAAAGCAGCAGCATTACCAGTAGCAAACACAACAACAAACCAAGTAGCAGCAGGACAGGAACCAGCCGCAGGAGTAAAAGGTGCACCAGAAGCACAACACGATCCAAATGCACCACCAACAACACACGATCAAAAAGCAACAACAGAAGAAGCACCACACGATCCAAATGCACCACACGTTCCAAATGCAACAACAGCAGAAGCAGCATCAGCAACAACGCCACCAACAACACACGATCAAAATGCAACACACGGTCCAAATGCAGCAACACACGGTCCAAATGCACCAAACGCAGAAGCAAAAGCAGGACATGGAGAAGGATCAGGATCAGGATTAGGATCAGGAACAAGACATGGAGAAGAATCCGGAGAATCCGGAGGACCTGGGGAAGTAAAAAGAACACAGAATGTAACGACGACGGCTGCTATTAATAGAAATAGCAGTGACGATAATAATGTTCGCAATGGTCGTGAAATGAATACGGTGCTACTTGAAAAACGAGTATTAAATGATAACAGAACAAAACAAAAACCGATACCACCAATTGTAGAGACTATGTTAACTAGAGCGATGAATAGATTTCTAAATCTGTTACCTGGTTCGTCTGAGGATACAAAAGAATTGATTGCAAGCCAAACTGAGGTTGTCGTGGAAAAGCTATTACCAAGAGTTATGGATAGTCTAAAGAGGGCTATAGAAGACTTAGTTGAAAAAAATATTACTTTAGAAAATGACATGTTTAAAATTAAAAAAGTTATAGAGCGTATAGATGCTATGATTGCGGTTACAATAGATGAAAACACAAAAAATGAGTTAGAACAACAGAAAGACGAATTAAATATAAGGTATGATGAATATTTTAATACCAGACAAGAGAACATTAATAAAATGTGGATTCAACTTTCAAATCTAGGTGCATATACAGGACTTAACTTTGATAAGGACGCCTTTATGTACGGGACTCAATACAGTCAACAACCGAAACAAAATAAACAAAAAACAGAAAAAAGCAAAGGCAAAGGCAATCTAGAGTCATCCGGAGGGCCGCAAGGAATACCACCAAACGCAGAAAAACTAGCACAAGACGCATTAAAAAACCATCAAGGGCAAGCCGGACACGAACAAGGACACGAACACGAACAAGGACACGAACCAGGAAACAAACCAGGAAACAAACCAGGAAAACCAGGACACGACCCAGGTGGCGCCACAAGTAAACCATCAACGGGACCAGCAACAAACCCACTATCTTCGATTTCAAAAGGAACTGGAGCAGGAGCAGGAGCAGCAGCAAGCGCACTTACAAAAATACATATACCTAAAATACCTATAAAAGTAGTTGGAGGCGGTGGAGGAGAACAACACAATACTAGTAATAATAAAACAAGAAAGAACCGACAATATATTCACGAGATTAAAGAGAATCGCACACAATTATTTAACAAAGAGATGGAGATTATAAACAGTATTCGTAATTTTAAGCACGGGCATCACCATGGACCCAACGAACATGGTAATAATAAACCGGAAAATATAGAGAAAAAGTTTATAAAGGTTATTAAAAGAAGTCAGTAGTATTCACACTCCCACGAAATCCACAAACTATATTTATTATTTACAAATAAATATTAAACATAGTTTAATTAATATACTATATAGCCTAATAGTATAAGATACCCAGGAATCTTTAACAATAACAAATAATAAATAATAAATAACAAACAACAAACAACAAACAACAATAAAAAATGAAAGAGCCCTTAAGAAGAATTGTAAAGATTCATAACAAGTATTATGATATAACAGATTTTGCTCATCCTGGCGGACCAGTTGCAATCATGGCTGCGAATCGCCGCGATGCTACCGCTTTATTTGAATCGCACCATCCCTTTAGCGACCGTACCATGATGAACGACCTCCTTAAAAAGTATGAGATGAATGAGGAATGTGAGAAATGCGAAAATTACCTGCTTCCGGGAGAAAAAGAAAATGGCGCCATTTTTGACTGGGAAGAGACATTGAAAAGCGATTTCACGGTAGAGGTGCGCGATAAAGTGAAAAAACATTTCGCCGGAAAAGCCAACGAGCAAGGCGTGACATTGAGCGAAGCCACCAAAGCAACACCGCAAAAGTGGGGCGAGTGGGGATGCTTTATGGGTGCCGCCGCATGGTCATTTTATGCGATGCTATACTCGCAAAGCATATTTTGGAGCTGGTTAAACGTGCTTCTATGTCCGGCACTATACTGGATGTCGGCAGCGATGCTTCACGACGGGAGTCATTTTGCGGTGTCTCGTGACTGGCGAATAAATTGGGGGATGCAGTATATGTATAGAGTAATAGCGAGCCCATATGATTGGTTGCATGAACACGTAATAGGACATCATCCATATACAAATATACATAATAAAGACCCCGACTTGAATCATTCGGGAGATGAACTAAGGTTTACCGAGCAGACAAAATGGAATACAGGACATATAAAACAAGAAAATAAATATTTCAAACTAACGGTATTTTTATTAATAGCTTTAAATATAAAAAATTCACTTTTACTTATTTTTACCCAAAAGTATAATGATAGCGTGTATAAAATACCTATAGAATTGAAATATAGTATACTACAGTTGTGTGATATTATTTTATATATGTATTTATTTTTCATACTGCCTTTTCAAATATGGTCACCTTTTTATGCTATTAAACATGCTATAATTCCGTATTTATTATTATCGGCTATTTTTAATATTAATGCTTCTGTAAATCATACACATACGAGTTGCATAAAAGGTCGGAATAAAAACTGGTATATTCATCAAGTAACGACATCAAACAATTTTGGTAGTCATTGGCCGCACTATTATACGTCGATTGGTCTGAATTATCAAATCGAGCATCATTTATTCCCCGCAGTAAACCACTGTCACTTGCGCGACATTCAGCCGATAGTAAAAAGTTTGTGTGAGAAGCACAGCATTCCATACCATCACGCAGGTGGATATAAAGAGGCGATTATGGGAGTATATGACCATCTACGCGAAATGGGGAAAAAGCCAGTCCCACGAGAAGTACAAAACTAAGTCTAAGTCTATTTCCCCGCGACTTTAGAAGCATCGCGTGCCTCTCTCCATCGAATAAAACCGGAACTTCGTTTCATATCAAAAGACGGGCCGAGATGATCCTTTGCGATTGCGAGACCTTTTAGCTCGAACGGGGTTAGTGTTTGTATGTACTCGTTTGATAGGCCGGAAAGCGAACAAACTGTAGAAGAACTAGAGGAAGAAGAGAGAGCACGGGAAGAAGGGGTACTAGAAATATGGGCATCGTGCATATATTTTGCGAGTAATAAGTCGTGGGTTGTTTTTATGTTATATAATAATATATGAAATATTATTATATCAATTTTTTGTAGTAACAAAAGTAATGAAAATAAAAATCAAAATAAAAAATATGGTTATATATATATAAATATAAATGCAATCGGCAATAAGAGATAGTAAATGGTATAAAGATGTAACAAAGGGTTTTATTGATACTACTCCTCCTCCGCCATCGGTTCCTCCAAAAAAAATGCCGCTTTTACAGGATATTCTAATTCGAACAAACAAGATGATAGATATTGGGTACATTACGGCAATTTATTTCATTTTTGGTGCTGTAGTTGCGAATATTATTACAAAACTTCAAACCGAATTTACAAATGAGGATGAAGATAAACGTACAGTAATAAGTAGTAGTTTAAGTCTTATACTACTTATTTGGATGAATGGTGTGCTTATATATTTTGCGCGAAATATTGTCGAACTTATACCATATCCGCTTGACACGTTTTTCGGATTTCATCATAATAAGGTGAAGGAGTTAGGTGCAGCGACAGCATTTACATTTGTCCTGCTTTATTATCAGCCCAATTTGAATAAAACGATGAAATATTTGACGGTTCGTTGGAAGAATACGTTTGAAGGACATTCATTCATAGAAAGCTTGAAACTGTTAAATAAACCGGCAGTAAAACCCACGGTTACAGACGATGACGATGCGAAAAAAACAAAAACGAACAAAAATACAAATGCAGACAAAAATAAGGACAAGTAAGCACTCAAGAAAAAAAGCAAATAAGATCGTTGCTTAGTTTTACGTTCGAAGCCTGCATCATTTTCGTGATAGAAGTATCTATTTTAAATCCGTTCATGATTAAAAATTCAAAAAGGGCTGGTATTTCATCGACGCACATGATGCGGTGTTTGTCGCGAACACTTGTAATAAGTAGGTTGCAGCATTGCGCGAGGTTCGAGCATCCGCCTCCACCGCATCCACCGCCACCACAACCGGAAAATGCGCTATTTACTTGAAAAGGAGATAAGCGAATGGGGCCGACGCGTTTTATTATAGCGTTAAGGGGGGAATTAGGTGGAGGCGCAGGACTTATTTTAATAACCTTTTGGTAGCATTGCGTAATATGGTCGTAGTAGGGAACGGATACTAAAGAATACATTTCGTGTAATATAGAGGATACGGTATTATATTATAAAGGATATAATAATATAATACAATAAAAATATTGTTAGTAAAGTGACTCATAGTGACTCATAGTGACTCATAGTGACTCATAGTTTATTATTTTGCTCCACATGTTCCACTAGAACATCCACCGCCGACGCGACCTTTTTGGGGAGGTACGTCGGGCATAGCTGATGGTCTGTTGCCGACAAAGTACATAACAACCTGATATATAATATAAGCAACAACGAGGTAAACAATCAACATTAAGATATTCATTCCGACACCGTTGCCTGCACCCATACTGCATTTAGCCATTTTAGTCATTTTAGCCATTTTATTTATATAAATATGTATAGATTAATATTTTACGCAACGGTGTATTTTATAATAAGAAAAATAATAAATAATATACTAAAGGTTAAAAAATAATAAAAAATAGATATAATAGTAACAATATGAGTAAATTAATAGACCAAGGAGGTTTTGGGTGTGTATTTTATCCCGGAATAGAGTGTGATGGAAGTATAAGTAAAAATCCTAAATATATTTCAAAGTTGCATAAAAAGAGTTACCATGTCATAAATGAATATAATATTGGAAAAAAAGTAACAAAAATTCCGTTATATGGGTATTATTTTGCCCCAATTGTAAACATGTGTAATATAGATATAGCGAAGATAGATAAACGCGAGAGGGATATGTGTCGTGTTATAACGAGAACCGGTAGTAATTCCAAGTTTGTAATAATGAAGATGCCGTATATAAAGAACGTAAGTCTAATAAAGTATATTACGAATTCTAATATAGACAAAAAGGAGATAGTCGCGTATATTATGGACTCATATAAGTTTCTATTACATAGCTTAAACATGCTGAATTCAAGTGGTATAGTACATTTTGATTTAAAAATACCAAATATACTATTCGAAGTAAAAACAAAAAATCCAATAATTATTGATTTTGGTTTATCGTTGTCGATGGACGATCTTGGTCCAAAAACATATAGTAAATATTTTTACACATATAATGCTGCTTATTATATATGGCCTATCGATGTACATATTATTAACTATGTTATAAATGTAAATTCCAATTTAACGTATGAGGAGTTGGTTGTTCTGGTGGACACAAATATAAAGACAAACCGCGCGCTAAGTATATTTTCGGAGGGGTTTGTTAAAAGGTATCGCGACTTGATGATAAACACGTATAAAAAGTATACGAATGTACCGGCTGAGAATGTAGTTACAGAGTTAGTTAAAAATTGCAATACATGGGACATTTATTCATTAAGCGTGATGTTTTTACAGCTGGTTAACTTTATGTCGTATGGTGGTTTTACGGATAATAAATTAATAAAGGAGTTTTCGGAGTTACTGTTGTTAAATATTCATCCGAATGCTGCGAGACGTCTTAGTTTCGATGAGACGAAAAAGAGGTATAAAAAGTTATTTTCCTTAGATGTATCCGTCGATGGGTATGAAAGTTTATTAAATAATTTCGACAAGAAAATATTTGTTAACAAGGCAATAAAGGAGTCAATACAGCAAGAGAAATTAACTCCTGATGTATTAAAAAAATGAAGAATTGAAAATATAAATATTTATATTAGCGCGTGCGTGTGCGTGTGCGTGTGTGTGCGATGTACTTATTGAGTTATTTTAGTTTCCTCAAGCAAGAACCGAACTTTTTAAGCCGCCGGATAAATCGGATGCGCTAGCGGCCATTGCAGATCCACCTCTGCGGGAACGTCTAGTAGAGCGTCTGGTTTTTTTGTTTTTGCGGGAACCTTTGCGTCCGCGTCTAGACTTAGTAGCGGCAGGTGCGGCACCAGATACGTCTTTCTTGACACTCTTCCAAGTCTTAGAAGCAGCCTTTAAAACATCCTTAAGGTGAGTTTTCTTACCCATGCGAGCCATGGTGTTCTTAATGTGTTGTCTCCAAGTGATAGCCATTTTATATTTTATATGGAGAAAATAATAAATATTTAAATAAGAGTTAATTAAAATTTAATTAACTATTAATTATTAATTAATTATTAATTAATATTACGAACAAGTTAAATACTTATAAACAAATATATTGTTTTCACATTTCTAATATTTCCAATATTTCCAATATTTCCAATATTTCTAAAGATGTAATGTAATTATTTATAGTTTGGTTATTGTGTAAATAAGAATGTTAACTATACGAAGAACTATACGAAGAACTATACGGTGGTTATAATTATAATAAAACGAAACGATATAAAACGTATGTAATATATTTTATAAGCTGATAAGTCATAGTTAATACGCATTTTTAAAATAAAATGGTAAAAAATGTAGCGGGAGGATGTAATGGTAAAAAGGTAGCAAGAAAGCATACCGTAAAAGGTAAAAACGAGTTGCGATTATCAAAGTCATCGGACGAAAAGTATGCAATAGTAAAAAAACTATTAGGGAATACGTGTGATGTTATATGCGACGACGGTGTAGACAGGCGGTGTATAATTCGTGGTAAATTTACGGGTAGAAATAAGAGGGATAATATGATAGATAGTGGTATATATGTGCTAGTTGGGATGAGGGAGTGGGTAGATGAGGCGGGGCGATCGAAGCAGTCAGATGACAGCACTATAAGGTATTGTGATTTATTGGAGGTATACAATTCTATGGAGCGCGATATATTGAGGCGGACGCATAATATATTTAGTTCATTAAAAGACGAGACTGGAAATAAATATGATGAAAAAGATAAAAAAGTAATGTTTGTAGACGAGAATACGTTAAAGTATCAAAATGTCATAAAAAAGATGGATGGAAAAAAGTCAGGTGAAGTGGGTAGTGGTGATGAAGGGGGAAGTGAAGAAGATCGGGAGTTCAAAGAGCAGAGTACTGTTATTACAACAAATATTAAACATGTAGGGAAGGGTATTGTAGTTCAGTCATATGATATTAGCGATGACGACGACGATGAGGATGAGGATGATAATGTTGAACGTGATAGTAAGGTTACTGAAAACAAAGTTATGTTGACATATAATGAAACATTTCAAAATCCAAACAAAAAAATAGTATATACGGTTGATAATAACATTGACGTAGACGATATTTAGGTAGTAAATTTATTCGTGTATTGACGGTAAGCGGTAATATGATGTATGCAGACAAACTTAGACAAGACTACGCCTGATGGCTTCTTCAATGTCGACCTGTTCTTGACTTGAAACGATATCCTGGTGAGATTCGTCGACATGAATATAGTTGTAGCTGTTGTAGTTGTTGTTGTAGTTGTTGATGTAGATGTTAGCAGGAGCAGCGGCAGCGGCAACATTATTGTTATTTCGCGGACCACCGTGTTGCATCGCTTCTGCGCGAACTTCGCGACCTGCATTTGCGTAGGATGATTGCGATACGGGTGCAGCTGCTCCACCAGTGGAAGGTACGGCTGCACGCACATGTTCGCGTGAACGCGAAGACGACGTCATGGCTCTCATGCTTTGAATCAACTGATTCATCGGGACAGAGATGGCGCGGTTGTGTTGTTGATGATGTTCGCGATGAAAGTTTGGGTTTACATTACCGGCAACACTTTGAGCCAATCGGGAAGCGATATTGTTCGCGCGAACGATGTCATTGTCGCTGTTGCTTTCGTTTTCTTGTACGTCTGCGTGTTGGTCTTCGCGCTCATGCTCGTGAGCTTCATAATGAGGGTGAACAGCGTAATGGTCGCGGTCGCAGTCATCAATGACCTCTTTTGATTGGAGAGAGAAGCGACATATGGGACATTCAGCTTTTTCTTCACGAAGCCACTTGATGATTGCGTCCGATTTGAATGCATGATTGCATGGTAAAATCTTAATGTCTTCACCATCTTCAAATTCTTCCTGCCAGATGCCGCATGCATCGTTTATTTTGAGTTCTTCGACCATGGTGGCGGTAAACTTCTTGTCGATGATTTCACGCTGAGCTTCTTCGGTGATGACTTGTTTGACAGGGCGACGGTCGTATAAAGAACGAGCCAAAATCGATGCAACGGAGTTGCCTGCTTCTCCGTCTCCGTCTCCGTATCCGTATCCGTCTGCATCTCCTCCACCTCCGTAATAAAGTGGGACACTGTTAGCATATAAGAAGTCGAGGAAATTCAAACCCCTTAGAGGCGCTGCTACAGAGGCAAACATTAAAAGGTCATCGAAGCCTTGGATATTTTCACTGCGAGGAGAGTCGTCGGACATTTGCAAACGTTGATAGAGTTGTGATTTGTTCTATATTCGTAATAGAATAATATTTCTACTTCAATTTTCTAGAAGTAGAAATATAAATCAAAATAGTAACCGGTAAAACTAGAAGAATTTATTTTCTATACTTAATGCTCAATGCTTGCGGTGTCTAAAGTCAGCTTGAAACATAAATGGGAACATTATAAGCAACATAACAATATTAATACCATAAATGATAAGAACAAAGGTAGAATAATAGTACAGAAAAGTGCGCCTCCATTCGCTAGAGCACTGGCGACATTGCGACTCGTTCATTTTTCCGATAAAACGATAAAGGTATAACATGTTGGTGATATTTACTATCAATAAAATTATAATCATCCATTTGTTGGCCACCATAAAAGAACGACACTGGGTTGGGAAAATGGCGAATAAAAGAACTTGAATTAAAATAATAGTACTTAAAGTAGTAACATAACCGGTTTCGGGTATGTCGGTACAGTATCCGCATTTTATTTTCATGGCGGCAATATAACTCAAAATAATTGCTAAAATGATAACATTAATAATTCTCGCGAAACCATGCATTTATTATTATTATATAATAATTAAATATTTTTTTTAATTATTATATAATATATTTTAACGCATATAAACCTTTTATAAACTTCACTATAATCTTATATATATTTATATTTTTAAAACCTCGCAACACTCACAACACTCACAACCCCACGACTTGCTTAAATACTCTATCAAACATATCGTATCTTTTATTGCGTAATGAGTTAAGCAATGTATTCCATGGCGTATAATATTGAATACCACTGAGACCTTTTTCACAAAACACATTTAAAAGCGCCGGGCTAAATCCAGACATCATCGACACATTATGGTCTGTTGAAAGTGAAGGAAATCCGGTAGTTTTGCGTAAATTCCAAAATACAATATGCGGCGCTTTACATGGTTCTCCGTATAGGCGCTCCCCCATTTTTGCAAACATTTGATTAATGTTATCAAATAGCGTTGCGCGCGTAGACAAGTCGCTTATACTTGTTGATGCGCTATTCATTTGCATATCCGAAAAAACAACAAGTACCAAATTCTCGGCAACTTCGCGCGACAGTTTATTGTCTTCAATACCTTCTCGAATCAAGTCGAGTGCTAAATAAAAATCTGTAGTCATCCCCCACGATGAAGTCATAACTTTAGTCACCTGTTTCACAAACGTATCCGAGTCTTGTGTTCCCAACTGAATCCATGTCGGGCGCTCCGAAAATGTCAATATACGCGGACCAAGTACCGATTTCTCCGCTACACGAATGCTGAGCCCTATTGCGGAATGAAGTGGGTTACTATTATCTTCTGTCATTGAACCCGAGACGTCAGCCATTGCTATAAAGTTTCCTAGGTTATTATTTTGCAATGAGTTACTCTTCCACTGCTCGTTTAGTGCTGTAACAACTGGCGAGTCGCTCGGCAAACAATTAATTTTATAGTCAATCGCGCTCTTTACAAAGTCGATTAATGAAACGCGTTCCCCTTTTATCTTACTTTTACCATCAACAACATCTTGCAAATATTCTTCGTAGTTGTGTTTGCAAGTAATACGCGAGGCTATGTTACAACGCTCCGTCTTGCCGTCCTTCTTCAGATTTAAAAATGAATTTGTCTGTTTATGCATGGTAATACTTGTAACATTATTGAAGTCGATTTCATCCCAGTTACCGTTACACTGTTTAACTTGCGTGGTATCGATCCGTTTGTTAATCGCGGAAATGACTTTGCGATAAATCATAAACGCGCGATTTACTGCTCGCTCATAAGATGGGTGAGACATATCCAAAGGAATCTGGTTATGCGAATAGTTTATAGCAAGATAGTAATAAAGCCATCCGAATTTTTTCGACTTTTCGCGCGGAACCCAACGAGCTGCGAGAGAAAAACTAGTACCACCCTTTTCTAGACTTAGAGCATCGATGCGAAGTTGTTCGTTAATAAAGTTTACAACTTTGTCAACAAATTTTGAATACATCTGACGGTTCATCTCTGCATCCACGCATGCACCACTAGAACCACTACCTAGCAACTGTTCTTTCATATATGTTAAAAAATACTTCATATCTTTCCATGATCCAAGTGGATGATTTTTTGACTTTGCACATTCGTCGCCTTGAGCACCTTCGTCGCCATCTGCATCTTGCGTATCATATACAAGTGTCTCAATAACATATTCGAAGAATCTAAAGTCGACTTTGGCCCACTCCAAAAGCATTACGTAAAAAAGCATATACTCTCCTTTCCCGCTAATAATATCACGCGTATGTGCTAACAATTTGAACATTATCACACCCATGTCAACAAATTTCTTATAGTTATCGCTATCTTTATCGGCCGTTTTTATTCCGCTCATTATAACATTCAAAATTTCTCTTGTATCTTTTGCTACTTCCGTAATAGCCGCACCACTGCTCGTTCTTACTAACTGAAAACTAAACTGGACTATTTTTTCCTGTAGGGTATCCAAAGATGTATTACTACTTTTATATTCAACGTGGTTATTTTTCCCACACTGATAATCAGGAACCATTCTTTGAGAAGAAATAACATCCAAAGCTTTACTAACTGGATTAGAAACGGAAGAATCATGAACAGTAGCAGAAGCGGACGGAAGCATAACTATAAATGCTGTGCTTTGATTACACGAGGTTGAGATGATAATATATATTGAATTCATATTTTTAAGTATGTTTCAAAATAGTTATTTACACTTGGGAAAAATAGTAATAACCATTACGACACGACAATCGCGAATTTATAAAAGGTTTACATATCTGTCATATCGTTTTGTCTTCTTATGATTTTGTTTTTTTTGCGAACTATGTATATGTATTCTTTTTGTATTATTATTTTTACTTTTAATAAAACTATTACCATTCACAGTTTCACCTTGTAATGTTTTGTTGACTTTGTTATCGGGCACTTGCTCAGGACATTCAAAAAAGAAAAAATAAATTCCATTATATTTTTTTAGTAAACGGAGTGTTGGTTGTAACTCAAACGATTCGATGCGGTTAAGAGTATAAAGAGATATAAAGTCGTTTGGGTTTTCAATATAGTTCGGCAATGACTCAGGTGTTACATGAATATTATAAACCATAATAGATATCAGTTTATATTTTACATTATGTTTTTTTTGGCTATTTTTAATTACTTCAATTAGCTGGTTTCGATGTACGATGTTATCGTCATTCTTAAGGTATATTTTTTTCTGATTAATCATTTCGATTTCATTGTCAGTATTAATGTATGTTATATATGTTTTTATGTTATTTAGTATTTTCACTTCTTTGAACATTTTTGAGTAGTCAATTTCGGGTAACTTAATAGGTTTTTTTTCATACTCTTGGTCGTGATGTTCATCGCGTTCGTCGTGTTCATCGCGTTCGCCATATTCTTTTTCATTATCCGATTTATATTGGTCGTCAAAATTTTTATCATCCATTATTGTTTGTTTTATAATTATACTAATATAGATAATCTATACAACAACCTAAACTAATTAGTTAAATAGTTAGTTTAGATTTTACGAGTTATACTAAATAAGTTATTTAATAATAACCATCATCAATATTATCATCAGATGACACATCATCTACCATTTTTAAATGTGCAATCTTTTCACTTTTTTCTTTTATTTCTTGGTATAGCGAATACTGGTGATTATAGCTGAATTTATTATGTTGTGTATTATTTACTTTCGGCTCTGGTTTGTTCACAGTTTCTGGTTTTTTTTCAACAACTTTTTTAAAGTCTAATACAGTATTCGGTTTATTTATTTTCGATGTTGTACTTCCAAGTGATGGAAAGTTGTCATCATTTAAAACTACTTTATTAGACTCAGGTTTTTCATTACTTGCACTATATGGGTTACTCGAACTAGTAAAACTACTAGAATTATTTTGAGAATTTTTTAAAAAAATATTACCACCAGTATCATTCCTAAATGAATTATTCGTAAAAGATCCAGACTTGGATGGTTCCTGTAAATTCGTGTAATGTTGTCCAAAACTTCTGTTGCCGTTAATACTATCATGCGCGTGTACATTATCGCAAGACTCGTTGTAATGACTATAATCTGCAGTAACATAAGCTGTAGCAATTATATCATTCAAGTCATTCATTTTTCTTTTGCTCATTTTAAAATAGCTTATAAATACGTATCTGCTTCTATACCAAATGCTCTATATTATTATTATATTTATTTTAAAATAGTAGTTTATATAGTATTTAAAAAAAACTAATATAAAGATAAATAGTGTATATTACTTGTCTCCTAACAGCAATTTTTTTTACCCGTTTATAAAAAATAACAAGGATTCTATATATTTTGTAGGAGGCAGCAAAAATGTGTGTGTGTGAGTGTGTGTGTGTGTGAGTGAGCATATAACATAGAGATGATTTTCTATGTTATACTTTATGTCTTATGTGTTCTTATGTGTTCTTATGTGTTGTTATATTTTTTTAGAATATTCTTCTTTAAGCCAATGGGAAATATTGTTATATAGTTTTTTATTGTAGTATATTTCGGGGTAGTCATATGTATAGTACGCTCTTGAAGACTGTCCTCCCGCATAATGATATGTAGTTGAACCTAATTTTTTATCAATAATGTTATCCATAATTATTTTTGAAATAGAAATATTTTTTTTTAATTCTTTTTTTTCATCACTTCGTACAGAAGTAACTAAATTATCTAGTTTAAAAAAGGAACTTATTTCATTTAATACTGTTTTATTTATACTTATTAACTTGGGCGAGTTTGGATAGTTATCTTGCGGTTTCATGCAGTCCTTATCGTCCTCGTCCTCGTCGTCTTCATAAGCTAAGAAAAAGGGGTTGTTACTATACTCCATAGCATATATGTACTAGTATACTATTTTATATTTTTTTTGCTGAATTTCCGCAAACGGAAAATTGAAGTCAAAGTAATCCTTTAATTCGTATGCAGTATAAAACAACAACAGTTCAACCGGTTACAATCAATACAATGTCGTCCTATTCTCGCAACGGTACTAACAACGGAGATTCTTCATCAGACAGACAGCGTGGTTCTGGATATGGTGGTGGCGAGCGCTACATTCCTCGTGATGGCGATGACCGCCGTGATGACCACCGTGATGACCGCCGTGATGACCGCCGTGATGACCGCCGTGATGACCGCCGTGATGACC
>Ga0114978_10000428_pt1 | contig 35514 bp, 31 predicted proteins | sample S_140212_EF_Meta_FD_87027 | JGI IMG/M metagenome (GOLD analysis project Ga0114978, IMG submission 87027) | Freshwater microbial communities from Lake Simoncouche, Canada to study carbon cycling - S_140212_EF_MetaG | ecosystem: Environmental > Aquatic > Freshwater > Lake | place: Lake...
ACTGGTTTTTCAGATACATCCACCATTTGCGCATCGCCTTTGGCATCAAAATGGGTAAAGTCCATTTCATCTCCACTTATAGAGTTAATATTCGTTGATTGCTGTTTATACCTAGAACTCGTATCATAGTCAATTGAAAGCAACTTCACCGCCGAGCTGGTCGCTGAGTTAAAAATGACACTCTACCCATTGTTTCAAAAACTAAAGATTTGTGTTTGCTTACTTGGTTTAAGCATTTTTTTAGTTCATCCCCAAACCTCTGGTCCATTGCGAAAGGACACTCGCCTGCCAAGTTTGGGTGATGGCTCTGAGATGGCTCTTGGGGAAGAAAGACACATTGGTGAGTCTGTAATGCGGGAAATTTTTAAAGATCCTGATTACATTGAAGACCCCATATTGTTGGATTATTTACTCTCGATTTGGCAACCCTTGATCGAGGCATCCAAACTTAGGGGCGACTTATCTGATGAGATGGAGCAACGCTTTGCTTGGCAAGGCTTTTTGGTGAAGGACCCCAGCATCAACGCTTTTGCATTGCCTGGTGGATACATGGGCGTTCATCTAGGACTGATTTCTGCCGTTTCAAACCGCGATGAGCTCGCCTCTGTCCTTGCTCATGAATTAAGTCACATAACTCAAAGGCACATCTCCAGACTTTTCGCTCAACAAGCCCAGCAAACACCCCTGATGCTAGGCGCCATGATCCTTGGCATTATCGCGGCTGGCAAAAACCCCAATGCAGCTAGCGCCCTCATGGTAGGCGGCCAAGCCGCAGCGACACAGAGTCAACTCAATTTTTCTCGTGACATGGAACGCGAAGCAGATAGAGTTGGGTATGGTGTGATGCTTCAAGCCGGTTACGATGGCAGTGGCTTTGTAAGTATGTTTCAAAAACTCCAACAAGCATCCAGGCTCAACGACAATGGCTCATACCCCTACTTGAGAAGTCATCCGCTGACGACTGAACGTATCGCTGACATGGCATCTAGGCAAATTGGTTCTTTTGAAGGCACGCAAGCCCAAAACTCCCTGCCAAGCAATTGGGTCCATTTGATGATGAGTTCCAGAGCTAAAGTTTTAACCAAAACCAACTCCGACTCCTATCAACTCAACATCGATTTAGCCCAAAAAGCACTTACCAACCCCAAAGAAACGGTGTCTAACCAAATTGCCTTGCTTTATGCGGGGGGTTTGTCGTCACTGAAAATAGCCAACTTCACCCAAGCAAGACGTTTTTTATCAAGCTTAGACGCACTCTCCACTCAAGGAAAAACGCCAGAACTGTCTTTACAAATATCTTTGCTTAAAGCACAGTTGTTTTTCTTAGACAACCAACCAATGATTGCATTAGAAATTCTTGATGCACTGCCAAAATCAAGAGCAGTTACATTCATGCTTTGTGAAAACCAACTCAAACTCAGCACCAAAGAGGCCCAACAAACTTGTACCATGTCACTCAGAGATTGGTTGAACAAACACCCCAGAGACATCCACGCTTGGGAATTGTTATCCGATGCTCAGTATCAAAGTCAAGATCTTTTAAGCTCTATTCGATCAATGGCTGAGGCCTATGCCCTGAAATTAGACTATGCACCGGCGATTGATCGACTTTATGCAGCCCAGACACTGTCAAAAGAAATAGCCAAAAAAACTGGCCTCTCAAAGTCACAAGAAATGGAATCGTCAATTATTGATTCACGACTTCGAACTTTATTGGCCTTGCGTCGAGAACAGTCGCTCCAACGCTGAGTCGATAAAAACACTCAATAAACTGTATATCAAAGACCCCAACAAAGCATGTCCAAAACTTTGCACTTGAAAACCATCCAACATTGCAGAGGCCATCCAGAATAAAAAAGCGTTGATCACGAATAAAAATAGCCCTAAAGATAGCAACGTTACTGGAAGAGTCAACACCACCAACACAGGCCTGACTATTAAATTCAAGCACCCAATGACCAGAGAAGCAATCATCGCAGACTCGAAACCATTGATTGTTATTCCTGCATCTATGTACGACAGGCTCATGAGTGCAAAAGCACTTAAAAACCACTTGAAAAGTGTTTTCATGTTGTGAGAGTTACCGGATTCTTTTTAGCGACTGTGGGGGTTTCTTTTATAGATTCCGGCTTAGTCCACTCTTGTTTACACACTATATCTCGTTTAATGTACTTTTAAGGATTAATACGTTTATCATACCCATCCTATGTCTTCTATACACATCACCGATATTGAAGCGGCCATCAATTATTGGCGGGCCAAAGAACCCTCAAAGGATGGCATCACACTCTCCCCAGCCTTGCGCTCTCTTGCACACGTTTATGCACTGATGGTTCATTTTCACGAAGAAGATGTATCCATTGACGGCTTTCCAACGCAAGCAATGAATGCTTGGATGCAATGGTACGAAAGTGTTGCAGACACGCCTTGCATTGCTATTTGCTCCACGAGCCAAGGAGACGAGATTTGCAAGGGCTGCGGTCGAACTTTTCAAGAAGTTCAGGACTGGACAAAAATGAGCCCAACTCAAAAACGCCACACATGGAGAAGAATCACCATGGAGCATTCTGCCTGGAGGTTCAATCGTTATAGCGAAAGGGCTTCGTTAAAAGAGATCCAAACGGATGCGTCAAATTTAAAAATCTTGCCCACTTAATTACTGACCAAGTCGTTTTGCAAGTGTGCCTGCTAGGCCAATATAAGTCTCGGGCCTCAAGGCCAGAAGGCGCGTCTTTTCATGAGAAGGTATATCCAATGTTTCAATCAAACTTTTTAAGTCATCTTGCGTGACGGACCGCCCCCTGGTCAATTCTTTAAGGCGCTCATATGCCCCACTGACGCCATATCGTCTCATAACTGTTTGAATAGGTTCAGCCAAAACCTCCCAAGCTGCATCCAAGTCTTCGCTCAGCTTGGCTTGATTAATTTCAAGTTTTGACAATCCAGCAGTCAAGGCTTGATAAGCCATAATCGAATAACCAAAAGCAACACCCACGTTGCGAATGACGGTGCTGTCGGTCAAATCTCTTTGAAAACGGCTAATTGGAAGCTTCTCGCTCATGTGCCTGAGCATGGCATTTGCCATGCCAAGATTGCCCTCAGCATTTTCAAAATCTATTGGATTGACTTTATGGGGCATGGTAGAAGAACCAATTTCACCCTCTTTCAAGCGTTGCTTAAAATAGCCTAAAGAGATGTAGCCCCAAATATCTCTACACCAATCAATCAAAATCACATTCAGTCTTGAAACAGCATCAAAAAATTCAGCCATATAGTCATGCGACTCTATTTGAGTGCTATAAGCTTGGAAACAAAGCCCTAGACCAAAATGATTATCTAGCGAAGAACCTTCCCTATAGACAGGTCTCTCAATTACATCCTTGGCAACTTTTTCCCAATCGATATCTGGATATGCGGCCAACTGAGCATTGTAATTACCCACAGCTCCGTTCATCTTGGCCATCAAAGGGATTGAAGCTAGGCGAGCTCTTGCATTTTTCAAACGCACTACAAAATTTGCAATTTCTTTCCCCACAGTCGTAGGCGTTGCAGTTTGTCCATGGGTTCGTGAAAGCATTGCCACGTCTGCATAAGCTTGAGATAACACCCGCATAGTTTCAATGACCTTATCCATCAAAGGCAACAATACTTCATCTCTAGCCGCTTGAATTTGTAAAGCATGGCTGGTGTTATTGATGTCTTCACTGGTCATGGAAAAATGAACCATTTCTCCAATATTTTTCAATTCATGTTTGACGGCAACAGTTAAATGTTTGGCTTTGAATTGCGTTTTAATCCAGTATTCAACAGCCTTGACATCGTGATTGGTTGTTTTTTCAATTTCTTTGACTTCAAGCGCATTTTCATGTGAGAAGTTTTGAAACAAACCAATTAAATAAGCACTGCATTCGCTAGAAAGTGAAGGAAACTCCTTTAATCCAAGCCGACTTAATGCAATGAGCCAAGTAATTTCAACCTGAATACGACGGTGCATATAGCCCATTTCCGACATAATAGGTCTCAAAGCAGACATTTTAGATGCGTAGCGACCATCCAAAGGCGATAATGCAAGCAAAGGTGAACTGTTCATATTCCTATTTTAAGCCCCATGCTTGACATCTCATTAGGTGCAGAATTGAATTTATATAAACAAACTATATATATCCTTTTCATACTTTAACTCGTCGCTCTCACACAACACACCTCTAAGGCCATGCCTTAAAATCATCTCCTACTCTCAAGCTTTCAAAAATGAAACTCATTGGTGCAATAACAAGCCCTTACGTGCGTAAAGTTCGCATCGTCATGGCAGAAAAAAAACTTGATTATCAACTCGTGCTTGAAGAGGTTTGGTCAAATACCACCCATATTTCACAATTCAACCCTCTTGGTAAAGTCCCTTGCTTAATCATGGAAGGCGGGGAAGCACTATTTGACTCTAGAGTCATCGTTGAATACTTGGATACCCTCTCACCGGTCGGCAAATTGATTCCCAGCAGCGGTAGAGAAAGAGCTGAAGTTAAAACTTGGGAAGCCTTATCAGATGGCGTTTTGGATGCCAGTATTTTGGCTCGGCTTGAACAAACTTGGGCGGGCCGAAGTGAACATGAGCGATCCAATGCTTGGATAGACCGTCAAATGGAAAAAGTTAAAACAAGCCTATCTGCCATGGAGAAAGGCTTGAATGAAAAGCCTTTTTGTTGTGGCATTCACCTAAGCTTGGCTGATATCGCCGTGGGTTGCAGTTTAGGTTACTTAGATTTTCGTTTCCCCGGCTTCAATTGGCGTGACTCCCACACTGAACTCAACCGTCTTTTTGAAAAAATAAAAACCCGACCCTCCTTTATTGAAACTGAGCCGCATTCATAAAGGTGCTCCTATTTTTTTCTTGAGCCAGCGAATAAGTAGCCCAATAATCGGGATTTTTTCGTACACTTCCTCTGCTGCGTCCCAATAATCTCTGTGCAGCTTGACTCTCCAATACCCTAGGTCATCAGACGCCCAAACGATATGGCTCGCTCCATGAATTACCATCTGCCCTTTTTTAGGCAATTGTTTTAATTCGTAATTAAACTCCCAGCTTAAAAAAGTCTGCTCCCCTTGCGTCACAACTTCTTTGACCTTAAAAGATGGTGTTTCAAGGGACTGAAACATATGTTCAAACAACTGGATAATTTTTTGAATACCCAATACTTCATTAAAAGGGTCTTTAAATGTTGCTTGAGTTGAATAAAAATTTCTTAGATCAGATAAATTTTCAATGGATATATTCTCATAAAAAAGAATCAATTGCTTTACTTGTAATTCTAATGCGTTCATGGTCAGATGGAAGGTGTGTGTTGTTCGGTCGCTTTTTTAACCAGTTTGAAGTAGAGGCCATACGGCAGCAGCTTTAAAAATTTGAGTACTCTTGTAAATCTTTTTGGATAATGAATTTCGAACTCCCCCTTGCCCCATCCCTTGACCATTTCTTGCGCCGCCTCGGCAGCTGAAATCAAAGCAGGCATGTGAAACTTGTTTTGATCCGTTAAAGGGGTTTGAACAAAACCAGGGTTGATTAAGCTCACGCCAATCCCATGCTCATGGAGATCCAAATACAAGGATTCACTCAAATTGATCAATGCCGCTTTGGTAGGGCCATAGGCTAAACTTTTAGGTAAACCTTGATAACCTGCAACGCTGGAAATGATGCCAATGTGGCCAAATCCTTGATTCATCATTGGCATCAATACACATGACAAAACGCGGCATAAACCCAAATAATTGATGTCGTTGTGCTTGATCATTTCGTCCAAATTAAAATCAATCGCGCTTTGCTCTAAGTAATGACCAGCACAGTAGATCACCACATCTATACCTTGGTGATCTTTCACGCGGTTGAATGCTTTTTCTATACTGTCGTTATTCATGACATCGACTTCAACAGCAATGCTTGACTTGCACCCACTTGCAAAAGCATTTAAGGCTTCAACTTTCCTTGCCGAAACTGCCACATTGGCACCTAATTTGGTCAATTCAATAGCACAAGCCATTCCTATACCACTTGAAGCTCCGATGAGCCAAACACTTTTATTTCTCCAGTCGACTATAGGTAAGTTAAGAGGTTTCATAGATGCATCACTTTACAGCAGTTGGCCCCTTGGTGAATGAAAGGGTAACTTCACCTAAATAAATACCCCATTTTGACATGCGCGCTTTGTTCAACATGACTTTTTCGTCAATCAGATACATCCAATCTTCAAATTCGACTTCCCAGGTATTATTGTCAACGGGCAAGGAAAGCTTATATTTCCACTGCAGTGCGTTACCGCTGCTTTTACCATTCGCAAATCCAATCACGTCTTGTGCTGTACCTTGATATGCGCCTGACCCTAAATCTTTTAATTTCCATATTCTTTGTTGTTGAGTACCATCGGAGTATAGGAATTTCTCATCTAAAACACCGTCATCTCCGCTCCAAGTACATTCCATCACAACCGTGAACCTCTTAACTACCTCCCCATTTCTATCGGTAAATATGCCCCATGCCTTGACTTCTCCATTAAAGAACTCTTTCAAGTTCAATTGTGGTTTTTCTTTATGATAGGTCATTACGTTTGGACTTGAACAAGCCTGAAGGCTCAAAATCAATACAAATATTGATGTATAGCTCGCCACATGGACTAAATTAAATTTCTTAGTTAAATATGAAATGACTTTATTCATCAACTTGTTCCTTGGTAATTGACTTGTCTTTAAATTAAACGATTCCTCGAATCCAATTCTTCTTTGAAAAACTCATCTTCTAATGCCCAGTCTTACTAAAAGTAATAAAGTCTTCTGGCAAAGTTGGAAGCGGGTGATATTTTGCACCCTTTACCCACAAAAAAAGTGCTTGGAGGTGAATTTTCAATATCACACCAACGGTCATCAACGGATAGCGCAAAAGAGCCTTTCTTTTGCTTGCTTTTGATATGGGCTCTAAGGTGCCACTCATGCTGGTTTTGAGTAACAGTCCTTGATCATCATAATAATCGATCCTAACCACCGTCTTTAAGCCCTGAAGACTTGTCTGCTTATCGTTTCGACTTAGCATAAAACGGAATCGATATTCTCCCTTTGTCTGTATAAAAGGAGAGACATGAAATACTTTCTCAGCACAGTATTCATGACCAAATTTAGGAGATTCAATCAAATAACAATGTCTTTGACCAAAAGTATTGTTCACCTCCACCAATACAATTTTGAGTTCCCTGCTTTTACTGTACCCGTACCAAAAACTAACGGGCTTAAATGCGTAACCCCATACTCTTGGAAAGCACTGGAGCCAAATTTCGCCATCGACACCAGGTATTTCATTTTCTTCTAAAACTTTTTCAAACCAAGCCAAGGAGCTTTGATCTTTCTTAGCAGTTGGTTCGCCATGATCTTCATCATAAAACGACAAACCAGACCTTTTGTTAAAGGGCAGATATGGATTTATTGTCTTCACCATTTGACGCATGGGTAGGTAAACGAAATACCCAGGATAGTTAAATTTATGAAGTTTTGGTCTGCACCGCTCATGCCTAACCTGCCCAAAACCAATATATCCTTGTTCGCTCAATCATGCTCTCCAAGTCCCAAGTCTTTCACGATTGCATTGGCTGCTAATTTACCAGCTTGCATTCCGTCTTCATGAAATCCATTGCCCATCCATGCTCCTGCGAACCAAGTTTTATTTTCACCATTTATATTAGCCATCCTCTCTTGCGCTTTTACTGCACGATGATCCAATACTGGATGAGCATATTTGATACGTTTCAATATCTTACTCTCATCAATGTGACGACGTTGATTCAATGTAACGAATACATTTTTCTTAAAGGGTAAGGGTTGAAGTTTATTGATCCAATAATGCAAACAGACCCCTTCACGTGAAGAATTGTTTGATGCCTGCATATTTTCAAAATTCCAAGCTGCCCAAGCAATTTTTTTACTGGGCATGATTGATTCATCCGTGTGCAAAATTGCGATATTTTCCTGTGTTTTTATATCCCCTAAAATCGCTTGCTCATTGTCTGTTGGGCCGCTCAACATTCTTAACGCTTCTGGAGCATGGGTAGCCAAGACAACTGCATCAAATTCTTCAAAACGATTTTCTGCATACACGCGAACTTTTTCAACGGCGTCTATTTTCAATCTTTCTATTTTTTGGACTTCAATAGACAATCTTTTGTCAATGATTTGATCTGTGATCTTCTTAACATAGTTCTTTGAACCGCCTTTCACCGTAAACCACTGTGGTCTGTTTGTGACTTGCAGCAGCCCATGATTGTGACAAAAGCGCGCCAAACCAATTGCCGGATAATCAAGCATTGTTTGTGGCTCACAACTCCAAATACATCCTAACATCGGCAATAAATAGCCTTCTTGAAAAAATTGATCAAACTTGTTTTTTAGCAAAAAATCTTTCAATTTCAGGCCATCACTTTCAATGTGATCTACCTTCGAGGTGTTTTCTACATAATTCGTTGTCAGCTCATTGAATCTGATTATTTCTTTTAAAAGCATCCAGAACTTGATGCTAAATAAGTTCTTCCTTTGAGCGAAAACTGAGTTTAAATTGGAACCGCTCCACTCAAGTTTTCTACTTAACCAACTAACATGCGCTTGAACTGAAAACGACATGTCTGAAGGAAATGTCTGCACATCCATCTCTCTGAATAGTTCTATCAATCCAGGATAAGTTCTTTCATTGAAGACCAAGAATCCTGTGTCAACACCATGTGCTTCAATTGAATTTTGGGTTGTCTCTAATTCAATGTCTACTGTATTTGCGTGTCCACCGAAATAGGTTTCTTTTTCGTAAAGCGTGACACCTACCTTGTTACGAAGAAAGTATGCAGCTGATAGGCCTGAAATACCCGAACCAATAATGGCGACCTTTTTAATTAATGCACTCATTTTCTTGATTATTTTTGATACTTGTCGTTTAAGCTTAGCTCAACCTCTTTCACAAATGATTTATCTTGGGGTCCAGTCATGCTGCCAAAGCTTTTAATTTTTTGACCGTCTCTTGAAATTAGATATTTATAGAAATTCCATTTAGGAGTTGTTTTAGTTACCGTCGCCAATTCTTTAAATAGCTTTGAAGCTGATTCACCCTTTACAGCGGTCTTCGTAAACATTGGAAATTTCACACCAAATGTATTTTCACAAAAGTCAGCAATCTGCTGATTATTCTCTGGCTCTTGGGCAAAATCATTAGAAGGAAAACCTAAAACAACCAGACCTTCATTTTTATACTTCTCATACAATGCTTCTAGCCCTTTGTATTGAGGTGTAAAGCCACAAAAACTTGCAGTATTGACAACCAAAACCAGTTTTCCACTGTATTGGCATAAGTTTTGAGGTTTTTCGTCTTGTAACCTTAATACATTTTGATTCAAAATAGATGGACAGTTCGAGATTGGCACACCTTCAGTTGAACCAGCTGCATTGGACTTCGTTTGGGCATGTCCAATTTGATTCACAAGCATTTGACACGAAAGGATCAAAATAATGGGTAGTGTTTTATTGATCATGAGCTTTAAAAGTTTGGCAACAGTCTTTTACTGTTCGTTTATGGAATTGACCTTTTGTCAGTTTAAATGACGATCCTTTTGGAACAAGTTAAAGTGCTTAAAATATCCCTTTTATCCCAAGCTTATACATATTAATACAGATATACATGACCAAGACTAATTTTTACAAGAAAATTTTGGATCCTAGCGATTTGACAATCCAGTTAACGCAAATCAAATCTTTAGGTTCTATTGTTTTTACAAATGGTGTATTTGATGTCATTCACCGTGGTCACGTGACTTACCTAGATTTAGCCAGTCAACTCGGAAAGGTCCTTATTGTCGCACTCAACACAGATTCCTCGGCCCGCTTGCTTGGCAAAGGTGAAGACCGACCTCTCAATACCCTGACTGACAGAATTCAAGTGATTGCAGCCCTAGAGAGTGTTTCTTATGTGACCTGGTTTGATGAACATACCCCACTTGAAATCATCAAACTTGTTCGCCCAGACATACTTGTCAAAGGCGGTGACTATGACATGGGTATTTTGCCGGAAACACATTTTGTAAAATCCTATGGTGGAAATGCTCAATCCATCAATTTCGTGGACGGGTATTCAACCACTGGCCTTATTGAAAAAATATTAAAAAATAAACTTACCCAACTGTAAACAGCTTACCAATAAGCATCAAAGAAACATAACCAAAGTTTTTTTATTTTTTCAGTCGATTCTTTAAGTGATTCATCACTTATTTCAAAGATTTTCTCTTGCAGCCTAGCAGCGTGCTGTCGTTTCCTTAATTGTCGATACGCATTCGCTGCATCATAGCCTACTGTTGCAGGAATCAACCCTTTATTTTCGGCCAATTTCAACAGGCCAATATTCCCAATATTTTCGATCAAGTCTTCGCATTGATTTGCGTTAGCTAAAATTAAATATTGAACGACAAATTCAACATCAATCATTCCACCAGGACTATATTTTCCGTTAAAAATACCTGGCTTGTATTTATGAGAAAACCAGAGTTTTTTTCTCATTTCAAAAACTTCATTAAGAAGTTTTGATGATGTTCTTCTTTTTGATAAAACATCATGTCTTATTTTTTCAAATCGCTCCTTCAATGAACTTGTGCCTACACAAAATCGGGCTCTTGTTAAAGCTTGATGTTCCCAAGTCCATGCACTGTTTTGGTCCAATTGTCTTTGATATCTCTCAAAAGATTCAAATGAGCTGACCAAGAGTCCTGCACTTCCATTGGGACGGAGTGCATTATCGATTTCATATAAATCGCCATCAGATGTTTTTACTGTAATCCAAGAAATTAAACGTCTCGCCAACAAGGGTATTTGTTCTGCAAATTGGACCTCGTTTTCATCGTAAAGGAGAACCAAATCCAAATCACTTCCATATCCCAACTCTTTGCTTCCAAATTTACCATATCCAATGATTGCCAAAGGTGGGTTCTTTAATTCTCTGGGTACTGTTTGCGAGGTATTAATTCGCTCCCATAGCCAATCTACACATACACTGAGGACACCTTGTGCCAGTTCAGATAAATCGTCCGAGATTTCCTCAATTGAAATTTGACCGTTTAAATCTGCAGCAAGTATTCTAAATAAACAAGCGTGATGCTCTCTTCGCAGCATCCTTAACAATTGCTCCTCGTCCCCTTTGTCAAGATTTAAATTTAAAGAAGATCGTCGCTTATTTAATAGTTCGATAAAGTCTTTACTTTCAAGTCTCTTTAATACTCCATCGTCGTGAACCATTTGCTCCACAACGCTTGGGTAATACTTTAAATAACGCCTACACCAAGAAGATGCACCCATCAAATGCGTAATATCAATTTGAACTTTAGGATGTTCATTTTGAAGAGCCAAATAATTATCTCTTTTAAAGATGGCATCAACCCAATCAAACCAATAATTTACTTCTAAAGATGTGACTTTATTTTCACGTAAACACTCACAATGTTTTTTAATTAGTTTAATTAACCATTGCTTTTTATTTAATTTAAGAAGACTAATTTCTTTTTTTTCAATATTGATTGAACCCTTTTTTGAATCAGGTTCATGCAAGTGATTTGACCATTTTTCACATAATGTCGAAATGTTTGAGATCACCTCTTTTGTTTCATCGAGCTGGTTTTTAGATGAACGTTTTATTTGCTCAATTAATTCTTTTCCAGTTTTTATGAATTCATCTTCTTTTCCTGATTCATTGGAGTCTACGTTTTCAATTTCTTTATTTTGATTTCTTATATTAACTAGCAAATCAAATTCAGCTTGTACGTAATTGCAAATTTCCACAAAAGACTTTTCAAACTGCTGTAAATCCTCAAACCCCATAGTTTTAGCAATCCACTCTAAATCTTTCCCTATTTGAGGTAGTTTATGTGTTTGTTGATCATCTAGGTATTGAACTCTGTGCTCTAGTGTTCTTAAAAACCTGTATGCTATTTCCCATTGATCACATTGATTTTTCGTCAATACCTTATATTTTTCTAGATATTTAAAGGCCTTAAACGTTGATCTTGTTCGTAATTCAGGCCGTGTACCGGCATGAATAACTTGTAACAACTGAACGCCAAATTCTATTTCCCGTATTCCTCCTCGGCCTAATTTGACATCCCGAAGATTTGAGGTGACATCGGCTTGTTTTTGAATCTTTACATGTATTTCTCTTAATGACTCCATCAATTGAAAGTCAGCATATTGTCTATACACAAACGAATCGATGATGGAATAAATCTTTTTATCAAAGTTATCCAGTAAGTCTGACTTATCTAAACCTAGTATTCTTGCTTTTAACCATGCAAATCTTTCCCAGGCTCTTGCCGTTGTTTGGAAATAACGCTCTAAAGCGGCAAAAGGTAAAACAGTTGCACTTGCTTTGCCATATGGTCGAAGCTCCAAGTCAATCCTAAAAACAAACCCATGCTCTGTTACTTCTGATATTATTTTTTGCATGGCCATCGACCATTTCAAGTAATACTCTTGGTTAGAAATGCTCTTTTGCCGATCTGAGCCCTCCTCGATTTTTGTTTGGCCATCTGACTCATAGACGTAAACTAAATCAACATCACTTGATACATTTAACTCTTTTGCTCCTAACTTACCCATTGCCATGATCACAATTTGACAAACAGATCCATCATCCTTTGTAGGTACGCCATATAATTTATTGAGTTGCACATTGGCACATTCACTGGCCTTTAACAAAGTGAACTCTGCCAAATATGATATTTGAACCATCACCTCCTCAAGGGTCAAATCGTATTCACAATCCAAAACAAGTAGTTTTTGAAGAACCAATTGCCTGAGTACTCTCAAGCAAACATCGGTTTCATAGGTCGTTTGAAGTTTTCTTAGGACTTTTTCATGGTCAAAAAGGCTAATCTGACTGCCTTGTATGCTTAAACTTTCTTTTTCATACCTGAGTTGTATTCTTTTAAAAAAACGAGACTCCAACGATAAATTTACTTTCTTTTTTACAGAATTAGAATATGGTGTTAATTTTGCTTCGAACCCTGTAATAATTGTATTCATTGCATTTTTCCTTGCATTTGATTCCAATGCTTAAATTTCCAAGTTTTAAAATACCATCAAACCAACGTGTTTTAAATGCACTCTGGATTTTTTCGAGCTTATTCTTTTGGTTATGTATCGCTTTTTGGTCCGTTCTTTTATGTCTAGGGCTTGCTCTTCACTTTCTGATTGTCCCAAATATAGATAGTTTTAGATCAGACATTGAACAAACTATTTCTGCCAAAATTGGAACGCAACTGAAAATTGGTCAAATTAGAGCAATTTCGAATAGTTTATTTCCAAGCTTTGAAATTTTAGACATTACTACTTTCAATGACTTGGGTGCCCCAATGATGCATATTAATCGTGCTTGGGGGTCTTTGTCTACTCAATCGATCCTGCGACAAACACTGGACAAACTGTATATAGAGCAAAGTGACCTTTATATCAAAAGAAAATTAGATGGCACTTTTGAGTTTGCAGGTGTTGCGATTCATGATAACAACACCCTTGATCTTGCCGATCGATTTTTTTCAATACGAGATATTTCAATTACCAATACTCAAGTTACTTGGATTGATGAAAAGTTCAAATCCACTCCACTCAAAATTAATGACGTTACTTTACTCATTCAAAATGGACTAATAGATCACAAGTTTAGATTAGACGCCACCCCACCAGACTTGGTCTCAGATCGAATCAGTTTCCGTGCTCAATTTAGTCAACCGCTCTTAAGTCTTCATCCCGGACAGTGGAAACAATGGACAGGGCAGTCTTACTTTCAATCCGAGCGTTTTGATTTGGCTCAAGTTTTGTCCCTTTTTAATTTCAAAGATTTTTTTCAAATTTCTCATGGCTCAGGCTGGTTACGCGGCTGGTTTGATTTACATAACGGTCAAGTGTCCAATCAACTTTTTGATTTTCAGCTTAAAAATATACTAACCCCATTTTTTAATTCAACTTCACCATTGAATATTTCTTCACTTTCTGGAAGACTTAAAACAGCCCCTTGGTTAACAGGTCAGGAATGGTCAACAGAAAATCTTTCCATATCTATTCAAGGTCAAAACGATTCCTGGGATTTTTCAAATTACCGACTTGCACTATCTGACTTGAATGACCCTTTTGGCCTTAAAAGCCAAGGTGAGGTGGACATTCGCAATGCTCATTTAGAACATTTATCAAAATTCTTAAAAAACTTCACTCCCTTGAATCAACTAAATGAGACTTTAACGACTTTAAATATCAAGGGGAAAGTTGATAAGTTACATGGTGTTTGGGGAGCTTCATCTCTTCAAGATCAAACCCGCATCTTAGGCTCTGCCATTCCCAAGTGGCTTGAGAATTCGAACCAACTTCTGAATCCATTCTCTTCTAGAAACAAAAAGGATGCAGCAATTACACCCCCTAACCCTAACCCAGCGCAAAACCATCGGGCTGACCATCTATTCCAGCATATCAAGAATTTTCATTTTGACGGCGTCGTTTCAAATCTTGAAAGACCCATTGCTTTGCCTACACTTAATGTCAACGAACCAACTCCGACAAATATACAGCACTACTCTAAATTTAAATCTCCCACTTCTTACAACCAGATAACATCTTCAGAATACTTTTCTAATTTTCCACACTTTAAAGGTCTAAAGGGAAGCTTTTCTTTTTCACAATCTTCTGGTTCGGCCAATCTAGCAATTAATGATGGATATTTTGAGCTCGTTGGTGCCTTGGAGCAACCTTTAATTGATGTTCGTCAATTTGCCACGGATATTGAATGGACTTTTTTGGAAAACGAACTTAATTTAAAAGTAAACAACGCCACTTTGGAGAATTTAAATGCTGCGATGACCTTTGGTTTTAAATGGCGTCATCCTCAACTCAGTCACTTAAGCTATGGCAATTTAGGCTCTATAGATTTGAACTCCAAAATTATCAGGCTTGAGGCAAATACTTTATACAAATACCTTCCCCTAAGCGTCAATTCAAGTGTTCGTAATTATCTAAAAGAGTCTATCGGTTCTGGTCTGATAGACAAAGGCACGATTAGGATTAAAGGACCTTTGGAGTCAATCCCTTACAAAAACCCCTCGCAAGGGGATTTTAATATTTCTGCACGTCTAAATCATATCTTACTTAATTATGTACCTAAGACTTTATTCAAATCCCCTACCTTTTCTCTTATCGATTTGCCGCCTCTTTCCGACCTTCAAGGAGAACTCACCATCAAAGGAAAAACACTTGGGATCACAAGCCCTATTTCTTCAATAGGCTTTGATCTCAACTCTGTTCAATTGACTAAATTGGAAGCCAAAATTTCTGACCTATCAGATCCTTTGCTTGAAATCTCGGGTGAATCAAAAGGTGTTTTATCTAATTACTTATACATTTTTAATCACTCCTCATTAAGCCCTAGACTGGGTTACCCACTTTCGCAAGCCAAATCCAAAGGCAATGCTGAATTGAAACTAAAGTTAAGTTTACCGCTTTTACAAATCGATAAATCTAAAGTATCAGGCACTTTGAATTTCTTGAATAACGATCTTTTCTTTTCTTCAGATATTCCTCCTCTGAGTAAAACACGTGGCGTCCTAGAATTCACTGAATCAACAATGAACTTCCAAAATGTTCAAACTTTTCTTTTAGGTGGAGATACAAAAATTGAAGGGGGCTTTAATTCTTCCTACCCCATTCAAGAAAGCGGCTTAATGATTAAGGCCTTAGGCATCATTACCTCTGAGGGCTTGGAACAAACCTGTGCAATTGATTGGGCTACAAAACTAGGCTCACTCTCTAAAGGGCAAACCAACTATTCTGCTTTGATTTCCATCAAAAAATCTGGCATTCCTGAGCTATCCATCACGTCCAATCTGCAAGGATTGAGTCTGCTTGGGCCCAATCCATTTAATAAAAGCGCAGATACCTACCTGCCTTTTAATTTTGAAAACACGGTTATCAAGGATCTGAACAATAATCACTTTCTTGAGCGAGTCTCCCTTCGCTTGGGTGAGCAAGTCACCATGGGGTTATTCAAAGACACGGGTCCAACTCAATCTAATATTTTGAGTGGCTCTATGCTGATTGCACCAAACGCTGCATCCATGGCTAGTCAATTTTTACCTTCCACCCTTTTAACATCTTCGCAAGCCTCAAGCAATGGTTGGACTGTAAGCGCTGTCTTACCTGACTTGCGACTTGATGAATGGCAATCCTCTGTCAATAAACTTTTTTTCAGTAACAAGTCTTCTACATGTTCAAATCCTTTTAGCGATTCCTCATCACCGAACAAGACCGCGTCACAAAATCAACCCCAGCTTTATAAATTTAACTTACCCACGACGATTAAGCTGCAATCTGACAAGATCAATACTCAGGGACGTGATTTTCACGGGGTCACTGTTTTAGCCAGTCGAGAGGGTAATAATTGGCTAGCCAATGTTCAATCTAAAGAAGCCAGTGGCAACATCAAATTTTTATTAGATACAGAACCTAAATTTAGACGAATCAGCGCAAAGCTTAATCAATTTAACATCACTCCCATTAAAAATAAATTCAATGATCCACTCATGAGTGATGAAGAGCCTTTTTTCCCTTGGCTTGACGTTGTAATCGATGATCTTCATATCAAAGACCGAAGCTTAGGTCATGTCGAGTTTGAAGCCCACAATCAATTGTTACCCAAAGGGGATCGTTTTTGGCTTTTAAACAATGTTCAATTGTCCAACGCTGACGCCGCCTTGAAAGCGTCAGCTCAGTGGACCTCTTTGCGTGAGGCCAACTCAATAGGTACTCAATCCAAAGTTGATCTTACTCTTGATATCTTCAATTCTGGTCGATTGCTTACCCGACTTGGTACTCCTGGCGTTGTTAGGGACGGCAAGGGCACCTTAAATGGCCAACTGACTTGGAAAGGGTCTTTGATCAATCCCGACTTTGAATCCTTAAACGGTCATTTCAGCCTTGATGTTGAAAAGGGTCAATTTCTTAAAACAGATCCCGGGGCTTCTCGCCTTCTTGGCGTCCTTAATTTACAGGCTCTCCCTCGGAGATTGACGTTAGATTTTCGTGACCTCTTTGGCGAAGGTTTTGCTTTTGACCAGTTCAAAGGAGATATTGCCGTCAAGGATGGCACAGCAACTACTCAAAACCTGGTCATGAAGGGTGTTTCTGGAACGGTGAAGCTTGATGGATCTGCCAATATTGGTGCTGAAACTCAGGACATGCGCGTTGTCGTTGTTCCTGAAATAAATGCCGGCACAGCCTCACTTTTATACAGCACGGTCAACCCGCTTGTCGGCCTCACAAGCTTCATTGCACAATACGTGATCAGACAACCTTTGATCCAAGCGAACACCCGAACCTTTCGTATCAGTGGGAGTTGGAGTGATCCCAATGTCACCAAAATTGAAACTCCCGTTGAAGAACTGAAATGATCCAATCAGCCCTCTTTGATTGATGGTAGATCTGTTTTTTTTACTCTCTGCTTGCTTGATCACTTTTAAGGGTTTAGGCCCCTGTCACCGACTCAAGTCCGAGCTTTTTTTAATTTTCTATACGTTTATTTATCATTTGATTTGTCGGCCTGTTTCTTTTCGCCTTTTTGCCTACCGTGAAACATTGTCCACCATACAATTAAAATTAAAATCGATCCTGCTAGCAAGGCCTCTATTAAAATATACAACATGATTTTTCCTGAGATGTTTAAAACTTTGGGTTTGTTTTTTATTTTATGCGCATTGCCGTCTTGTTCGAATTATAAAAATCTTTCGTCCAATGAATCCGTTTCATCAAAGACTATACCTGCATCTACAATTTTAAATTCCTCTGATTCCAAACTTTCACATACCAAGCCTTTAGATCTCACCTATCCGACGCTTGACTTTTCTTCTAAAAGTCGATTTCAACCCATCCCTTGGAATAACTTGCCCGGCTTTAATGAAACATCCACGTCAATCCTATGGTCTGCCCTGCTTGTTAATTGTGAGAAACCCCATCCTATTTGGACTTCTTCATGCTCACAAATGCGCCCATTGTCTTTAGCAGATGATCAAGAGCAGCGCATTTGGATCTTGAGCCACCTGCAAGCTTTTAGTGTAGAGGGGGCAGATGGGGAAGATACAGGTTTATTGACAAGCTACTACGAGCCCGTTTTTAAAGCCTCCTTCACCCAACGCGATTCATTCAACTATCCCATCTATTCTCCACCTCCTAGCTTACTTTCTTCAAAGAAATTAGGCCAACCCTGGTTCAATCGAAAAGAAATCGAAACATCTCCAACCCTACAAAAGGAACTACAAAATCAAGTCATTGCATGGCTTCAAGATCCACTTGACGTCATGATTTTGCATGTTCAAGGGTCCGCTCGACTTCAGATTGAAAACACAACTTCTCAGACGATTGAATATAGAGTAGGTTTTGCGGCTTCCAATGATTTACCCTATCAAAGCATGGCCAAATGGATCATCGAACAAGGACTTGGCAAAGACACCTCTTGGCCCGGCATCAAAAGCGCCTTGCTTAAATATCCAGACAAAGAAAAAGAAGCTTTTTGGAGCAATCCGAGATACATCTTCTTTGCCCTTTCACCTTTAAACGACACTTCCCTTGGCCCCAAAGGATCTTGGGGCAAACCCCTCAAATCTAAACTTTCAGTCGCAGTTGATCCGAAAAGCATACCTTTAGGGCTTCCTTTATGGCTTTCAAGCGAGGGAAGCGCTAGATTTCAACAAATTGCCCTGAGTGAGGACACTGGAAATGCGATCAATGGGTCGATTCGGGTGGATTATTTTGCAGGAACAGGGCCCCTGGCAGGCGAATTTGCCAACAAAATTAAACAAAACTTGAAACTTTGGGTTCTTTTACCCAGGAAAAGCAATCCATAGCCCTTAGGAACACTTCCGAATTGTTTTAATTTTCTAGTCTACTCAAGCATACAATCTATGATTTTGAGATTCTTCATTCCTTTCTCGCTATTTAGAGTCAATCTATTTGTTGTTTGACGACGAAGCCCCCAAAAACTGTTCTTGAATTTTTTTTGTCATATTAGGAGACCACCTTGTTTATTTCATCAGCTTACGCACAATCCGCACCCGCTGCATCAAGCGCGACTGATCTGTCATCATCTTTGACCGGCATGTTGCCCTTGGTTTTAATGTTTGTGGTCTTGTATTTTGTAATGATTCGCCCTCAAATGAAGCGTCAAAAAGAACACAAAACAATGATCGAAGCTTTAGACAGGGGAGACGAAGTCAGTACAGCGGGTGGCTTTGTGGGTCGAATTTCCTCGCTTGAGGACAACTATGTCAAACTGGAGATCTCTAAAGGGGTAGAGATTCAATTGCAACGCTCAGCCATTTCTCAAGTTTTACCCAAAGGCACGCTCAAGTCCATTTGATTTTTTCAGATTTTTCTTTGCATCATCGATTTGAAGACTCTGACTTGATCTGTTTTTACCCAACGGAACACCCATGAATCGTTACTCAATTTGGAAGTACTTGACCATCGCCTGCGCGTTGCTGATTGGTGGCCTCTACACCTTGCCAAACTTTTTTGGTGAATCCCCGGCCGTACAAATATCCAGCGCCAAGTCTGGACAAAAACTCCCGTCTGACATACAGACTCAAGTCGAAACCATTTTAAAAAGCGCCTCTATCGTGCCAATGGCCAGTATATTTGAGCCAGGCAACTTTAAAATTCGACTCAATTCCAGTGATGAACAACTCAAGGCAAAAGATGCCTTGCAATTGGCATTAAACCCCAACTCGGCCAATCAAAGTTTCGTCATTGCTTTAAATTTAGTTTCAAGATCCCCAGCATGGCTTTCTCTTATTCATGCCTCTCCCATGTACCTGGGCTTGGACTTAAGGGGTGGCGTTCACTTCATGCTACAAGTCGATATGCAAGCCGCTTTGACCAAGAAAGCAGAGTCCATTGCTGGCGACCTTAGATCACAATTAAGAGAAAAAAATCTTCGTCACTCGGGTATCAACCGAGTTGATCAAAGCATCGATATTCTCTTTCGGGATACGACCACACTGATCGCTGCAAAGGCCTTGATTCAAGACCAATGGCCTGACATCAATACCTCTGAAAAAGCTCAAGGCAGCGAGCTCGTGTTGACTTTGAATCTCAACGCAGATGCTGCAAGAAAAGTACAGCAACAAGCTTTAAAACAAAACATCACCACGCTACACAATCGCATCAATGAGCTCGGTGTTGCAGAACCCGTCATTCAGCAACAGGGCTTAGATCGAATTGTTGTTCAACTCCCAGGTGTACAAGATACTGCAAAAGCCAAGGATATCTTAGGCAGAACTGCCACTCTCGAGATCCGATTGGTCGATGACTCTAGCGAAGCTCGCTCGGCAGAGCTTAGCACGTCCTCCATCGTACCTTTTGGCGATGAGCGTTTCTTAGAAAGAACGGGGCAAGCAGTTGTTGTTAAAAAGCAAGTTTTACTCACAGGTGAAAATCTGACAGATGCACAACCTGGATTTGACAGTCAAACCCAAGAGGCCGCTGTTCACCTCACCCTTGATGCAAAGGGAGCACGCATATTTCGTGATGTCACACGCGAAAACGTTGGCAAAAGAATGGCCATTTTGTTGTTCGAAAAGGGCAAGGGCGAGGTTGTCACCGCGCCTGTCATCAGGTCCGAAATTGGTGGTGGGCGCGTTCAAATTTCCGGTCGCATGAATACAGTTGAAGCCAATGATGTTGCGCTTTTGCTCAGAGCGGGCTCACTGGCCGCGCCCATGGAGATCATTGAGGAGAGAACCATTGGCCCCAGTCTTGGCGCAGAAAACATTGAAAAGGGCTTTAACAGTGTGACATGGGGATTTGTGGGCGTGGCGGCTTTCATGATTTTTTATTACATGTTGTTTGGTTTTTTCTCAAGTGTTGCGTTGGGTGTGAATTTGCTCTTATTGGTTGCTCTCTTGTCCATGTTGCAAGCAACTTTGACCTTGCCAGGTATGGCCGCCATGGCTTTGGTTCTTGGCATGGCCATTGATGCCAATGTTTTGATCAATGAGCGTGTCCGAGAAGAGTTGCGTTTAGGCATCGCGCCACAAGCAGCGATACACGCTGGATACGACAGAGCCTGGGCCACGATATTGGACTCCAACGTCACCACACTGATTGCTGGCTTAGCACTGCTCGCCTTTGGTTCTGGCCCAGTGAGAGGCTTTGCCGTTGTTCATTGCCTGGGTATCTTAACCAGCATGTTCTCCTCCGTGTTTTTCTCTAGAGGACTGGTGAATTTTTGGTATGGTCGCCAAAAAAGACTTCAAGCCGTCTCAATTGGTACAGTTTGGCGCCCTGGGCACAGTGACCCCAAGCTTCACTCCGATCAATAATCAATAGGTTTGCAAACATGGAATTTTTTAAAATCAGCAAAGATATCCCTTTTATGCGCCATGCATTGGCGTTCAATTTGATCTCTTTGCTCACCTTCCTTTTGGCTGTGTTTTTCCTTTTTAGCAGAGGACTGAATCTATCGGTTGAATTTACCGGTGGCACCTTGATGGAGGTGAGTTACCCTCACCCTGTTGATATCAATCAAGCGAGAATCAAAATTGAAGCCTTGGGCTTAAAAGATGTACAGGTGCAAAATTTTGGCACATCCCGTGACATTCTCATTCGTTTGCCAGCCAGCAAGGGGGGCAGTGCTGCCCGTCAAAACGAGCAGGTTATTGAAGCCCTTCGTCAAGCAGATGCAGCAGCAGAGCTTCGAAGAACCGAATTCGTTGGCCCTCAGGTGGGAGATGAGTTAGCCATTGACGGCCTAAAAGCATTGGCCTTCGTTGTCCTGGGTATCATGCTCTACTTGGCCATTCGTTTTGAATGGAAATTTTCCATCGCCGCCATTGTGGCCAACTTGCATGACGTCATCATCATCTTGGGCTTCTTTGCTTTTTTCCAGTGGGAGTTCTCTCTTCCAGTTTTGGCTGCTGTTTTGGCTGTTTTGGGTTATTCAGTCAACGAGTCGGTCGTTATTTTTGATCGAATTCGTGAAAATTTTCGACGCTACCGCAAAATGAACACAACCGAAATCATCGACAACGCCATCACGTCAACCATGAGCAGAACCATCATCACCCATGGCTGCACCCAACTCATGGTTTTGTCCATGCTTTTATTTGGGGGACCTACTCTGCACTACTTTGCCTTGGCACTGACCATTGGCATTCTTTTTGGTATTTATTCTTCTGTCTTTGTTGCTGCAGCCATTGCAATGTGGTTAGGCATCCAAAGAGAAGACCTGATTAAACCAGGTAATAACGATGCAAACCCAGACGACCCCAATTCTGGTGCTGTCGTTTAAGACGAGTTGGCGTTTTAATCAGTGAGCGACGCGGTCAGTATCGTCGCACAACTCATCTAAGATCAAAGCGTCTGGCTCTAAGCCCACACTCCAATAAACCATTAAAACAATAATTTTCAAATCGTCAATGCTCACAGGCCTACCCGGTACAGCCATGGCGCGATCAACCACGATCTCTCGCATGTGGGGCGGCAGCACTTGAGCTGACTCTAAAAAGCTTACAAAGCCCAAACTGTCTGCGCCTAAGTGATCTTGTTCTGCAATGGAGTAGACCCGCAAACTGTTGCTCGATTGTGCTTGCGAAATGCTACCCTGCGGGGGTTGGTGTTGATTGATATCGATCAATTCAGTTCGCGAAGAAGCCAAGCTCAAACCAGCAAGCCATTGAAGGGCTTGCTCAATTTCATCCGGATCAAACCCTACTGCACTTAACTTTCTGCCCAGGTGTCCAAGCTCTGGGCAGGCATCTCCGCGCCAATAATTTTCATAGACATATACGAGTACTTCAAACATGCTCTCAATATACCTCTTTTATTGATCCTAAACATTTTTTAGAATTTATCTCTATCCATATTAGGACGGTTCTATTTTGCACCATTTTTTTCAATTTTTGAATTTTTTTCAAAAACCGAGGACAATATGCCAATGGCTCTTTTAACCATACTTTCTTACCCAGATCCACGACTCCAAACGGTCGCACGACCGATCTCTCGCATTGAAGAGCATCACCAACTCCTGATACGAGATATGTTTGAGACCATGTACGAATCCAAAGGCATTGGTCTGGCAGCAACGCAAGTCAATCGCCACGAAAGATTGATTGTGATGGACGTCTCAGAAGACGCGTCTAAACCCATGATTTTGATCAACCCCCGGATCATTTGGTCCAGCTCAGAGCGAGTCATGGCCGAGGAGGGATGCCTTTCTGTGCCAGGTATCTATGACGGCGTTGAGCGTGCAAAAGAAATCAACGTAGAGTTTTTAAACGAGAGGGGCGACATCAACACCCTTCAAGCTCAAGACCTCTTGGCCATTTGCATTCAACATGAAATAGACCACCTTGAAGGCAAGGTGTTTGTTGAGTATTTGTCTTTTTTAAAGCGCAATCGAATTAAAACCAAGCTCCTCAAAGCCCAAAGAGAACAAGAGCGCGCATGACCATGCGACTTATTTTTGCGGGTACGCCTGAATTTGCCAAAATCGCGCTAGAGCGCCTTTATGAGGCAGGACATGAAATCGTTTTGGTTCTCACCCAGCCCGATCGCCCAGGCGGCAGGGGCCTTCAATTACAAGCCTCTAGCGTCAAGACCTTCGCATTAGAGAAATCCCTGCCCCTATTGCAAGTCAACAGCCTCAAATTGGATGGGAAATTTCCCGATCAAGCGATGCAGGCCCAGGACATGATTTCCCTGGCCCATGCCGATTTGATGATTGTTGCCGCTTACGGGCTGATCCTTCCGCGCTGGACCCTGAAAGCCACGCCTCTTGGCTGCTTAAACATTCACGCCTCTTTGTTGCCCCAATGGAGAGGCGCGGCACCCATTCATCGCGCGATCATGGCGGGTGACTCACAAACCGGTATTTGCATTATGCAAATGGATGAAGGTCTTGACACTGGAGATGTGCTGCTTTGTGAAAGCATGTCCATTGACCCCCTTGACACGACCGCGCTCTTACATGATCGGCTGGCAAACCTGGGTGCACAACTGATCACAAAGGCACTGCTCCAACTTCAATCCCTCACGCCCATGGCCCAAGACCCTCTTCTAGCAACTTATGCACATAAGATCAGCAAAGAAGAGTCGCACATTGACTGGAACAAATCTGCTCTTTGCATTCAGCGTCAAGTCCTTGGCCTTAATCCCACTCCGGGAGCCAAGACCTTGTTAAACCGTGAAACTTATAAAGTCTGGCATGCCCATGCCATTTCACACCCGACCAATCCCTTGGCCCAAAATCACCCTAGGGGGTCCATCGTGCATGTGTCGCAAGACGGAATTGATGTTCAATGTTTTGACGGCGTTTTAAGAATCACTCAACTTCAAAGAGCCAACCATAAAAAAATGCCCCTGTCTGAACTTCTCAAAGGCCAGGCCCTGGGAGTCGGCTCATGTTTTTCTTAAAACACAATTTTACAAATCCCTCCTTTGTGCAAGGCGCGCTAGAGCTATTGCCGGCCTGTTTTGGCATTTTTACCTGGGGCATGATGACGGGTGTGGCCATGATCCACTCAGGCTTGAACTACCCCGAGTCCCTCATGATGACGTTTTGTGTTTTTGCTGGAAGTTCACAATTGGCCGTCTTGCCGCTTTTGGCCGCTCGAGCTCCCATTTGGGTGATCTTGGCAACCGCCTTTTGCGTGAACCTCAGGTTTGTGGTCTTTAGCGCCCACCTTAGAAATTATCTCAAGACCTATCCGCGTGGGTACCGTGTCATGTGTGCTTACTTCACGGCCGATCTGAGCTACATCCAATTCATCAAGCGTTTTCCAATTCCTGCACTTTCCATAGATCAAAAAGCCATCGACGAACAAACGGCTTATCTCGCTGGAAGCAACGCATTGAATTGGTTCAGTTGGATGTTAGGCAGCATGATGGGTCTCTTTTTAACCCACTTCATCCCCATTGACTGGGGTTTGGGGTTTGCTGGCTTTTTGGCCCTTTTGGGCATCGCCATGACACTTGTAAGCTCTCACCTTAGGCTACTCGCAGCGGTCTTGTCGGGCATGCTTGCTGTTTATTTCGTTGATCTTCCTTTGAAATTGAATACGATGCTTGCCATTTTGATTTCTATTGCCGTATGTGATCAGTTTGAGCTTTATGCCGCTCGCCAACTCAAGCCCAAGAACTGACGATGGACCTCTATCATTTCTTATCCCTTCTTGGCATGACCCTTGTCACCATTCTTGCGCGCGCATTTTTCTTGTTTGCCAACGATAACTTTAAGCTTCCACTTTGGCTTGACCGAGCACTGGTTTTTGCGCCAATTGCAGCCTTATCCGCCATCATTGCTCCAGAAGTTTTTGTGATTGAGGGCTCCCTCATCTCTAGCCTTTGGAACTCAAAACTGATTGCGTGCAGTTGCTGCTTGTTTTATTATTTTCTTAAAAGGTTCAAGCCCCCTTCCGTTTTAGAAACTATTTTGTTGGGTCTTGCCGTCTATTTGCCACTACACCTGTATTTCAATATTTAAATGATTCCCGTGACATCAGGGAACACCCTTGTTGATAGGCATCTGTTTTTCTCACTTTGAACAAGGTTAAAATATTTTTGTGGTTCACCTCAAAGCTTTGCCCGACCACTTCTACCCCTTTTTTAAATCTTTTTCTCCTTGTTGTTCTGCCATATGAAATTCCTTCGCTTTACTGAACTGTGTCAACAAGGGCTTGTGAAAGACCAACGTGTTTTTATCCGTGCTGATTTAAATGTCCCGCAAGATGACAAGGGCGATATCACGGATGACACCCGCATTCGCGCTTCACTGCCTTGCATTCAATTGGCCTTGGACTCAGGTGCCGCTGTGATGATCACCAGTCACTTGGGTCGACCCCAAGAGGGTGTTTGGAGCCAAAGCGACTCGCTCTCTCCCGTGGCCAAACGATTGAGTGAACTTCTTCATCGCCCGATTCCATTGTTAAAGGATTGGGTTGGTGGCGTGAGTTTGAAAGCTGGAGAGTGTGTTTTGCTTGAAAACTGCCGCTTCAATCATGGCGAAAAGGCAAACGACCCGGTGCTCTCCCAAAAAATGGCCCACCTTTGCGATATTTATGTGCACGATGCATTTGGTACAGCTCACCGGGCAGAATGCAGCACCTATGGCATTGCCGAATACGTACGCACGGCTTGTGCGGGTCCCTTGCTTACAGCAGAAATTGAAGCGATTTCCAAAGCATTTACCTTGCCCCAAAGACCTTTGGCTGCAATTGTTGCAGGCTCTAAAGTCTCTACAAAACTGACCATCCTCAAGTCCCTCTCTTCTAAGGTTGATCAATTAATCGTTGGCGGGGGCATTGCAAACACCTTCATGCTTGCAAGTGGATTGCCTATTGGAAAAAGTTTATGTGAGCCAGACTTGGTGGATGACGCCAAACGCGTCATCCAAGCCATGAGAGAGCGTGGCGCTGAGGTGCCTATCCCTAGCGATGTGGTCGTTGCAACGTCCTTCTCTGCACAGGCCAAGGCCATCGTCAAAAACTCCAAAGAGGTCAAAAGCGATGAGCTCATCTTAGACATTGGCCCTGAAAGTACCGCCCAGCTGGCAAGTCAACTTTTAAAAGCTGGCACGATTGTTTGGAATGGCCCTGTGGGTGTTTTTGAATTCGAGGCCTTCTCTCATGGTACTCAAGGAGTCGCACAAGCCATCGCGAGATCCAGCGCCTTTAGCCTTGCGGGTGGTGGTGACACCCTAGCAGCTATTGCCAAATACGGCGTGACCGACCAAATTGACTATATCTCAACTGGGGGAGGTGCATTTTTAGAAGTCTTGGAAGGCAAAACGCTTTCGGCCTTTGAAATACTCTCTAAACGCGCCATGTCTCATTGAACGCGGCCCAAGCTTTTACTAACCCAGGGCTTGGCTAAAAGATTGAGCACCCGCGAGTCTAGAGCCTAGGCCCATTTGTTCAAGGCACAAACGCGATTAGGCGGGCAAAGGTGCGGGTGTAGACGTTGCGTGTCCTTTGTAATCAGTCCAACACCTTTGTGTAAAGTCATACAACTTACAACTTTTGGCGGTTTCAAAATACCATTTCCAAGAAAAGGGCTGAACAATGATTCGATCTGGCAACATCGTCTCTAGCTTGGATTGGGCAGCCTTTAACTTGTACAAAGGAATGCTCATGTCCACATGATGGGCCGTGTGTTCCATGATGTGATGCATCAAAGCTCCAATCTTAAATGGAAACGTCAAATGGACTGTCGTTGAGACAAAGGGCTGGGCCTTGGACCACGCTGCTCGCTCGTCGTGCCAAGAGACTTTGACATGCGTGTGGTGCACATACACCACAAAACCTATCATTGCACACCAAAAAAGAAACGGGATTAAAACAAAAAATAAACCCAAAAACCACATCGATTGTTGCGTGGCCTCAGCCAGTCCATACAAAGCACCCAACCAAGCCAATCCAAAAGCACTCACCAACAAGCTGTCCTTGACAAATATCGTGCGTCTGGTGGGCATATTCTCCTTGTTGGGAAAGATCATTTTGTTCCACCAAATTTCTATCATGTAATACAAACCTGGCGCCCAACCACTTCGATAGGCTCGATCAAGAAGTTTTTTGAATACGCCCAAGGCTTGGAATTCATCTTTGGTCAATGGCGCCCACACGAAATCGAATCCCTTTAAATTGGTGTATCCATGATGAACCACATTGTGTCCAATATCCCAAAGACTGTAAGGCGTGAGAGAGGGCAAAAATGCAATGCGCCCAATCCACTTGTTCAAGCTGCGATGCGGCGTCAAACTTTGGTGACACGCATCGTGCCCAATGATAAAGAGCCGCCCGATGGTAAATCCCGCGCCAATCGCACAGACCAATTTGGCCCACCAAGCTTGGAATGCGACGGTTCCGGCCAAGAAAAGCCCCCAAACACACAAGTCCAGGATCAATAAATAGATCGCCGATAGGGTTGTACTCTCTGACAAAGGGACAAGCCACTCGCGAATGACTTTGCGGTGAGGCATGGGCTGATCAACTGGAATTGGGGTTTCTATGGTTTTCATCGATAAAGAGGTCATGTCTGCTCGGGGCCCCCTTGTCTTTTGGCATGAATTTCATGCACCAATGACAAGCGCGTAAAAGCATCAAATTACGTACAAATGTTCTTTTTTGAAATGCAAAAATTTATCTAAACTTTTATTTCACCCACGATTATCCTCTTTACGAACAAATTCCCAAAATGTCTTTGTCAAAATCTCTTTGTACAAAAAGGCTTTTCAGTTTTTATTGTAGTACTTTTATACTATGCTTGTCGCATTTAGGTTTTATGGCTGATCAAATCCCTGTTTTCATTCTTGCTTTTTTATAAGCACCTTTAAGAAGTGACTCTTTATTTTTTGGATTTGATCGGTTTTAGTTTTTCAGTTCACTGACTCTCATTTTGTTGAAAATATGGGGACAAAGCACCCTGAGCTCCTTTGTGCTGTCTGGCTTTCATGGGACAATCTGTGATATGTCTATATCCAAAAACTCTCTGCTTCGCGCGACCAAAATCGTTGCGACTTTAGGCCCTTCATCAAACACGCCGCAAATGCTTGAGGCCATGTTCAAAGCGGGCGTGAATGTAGCTCGCTTGAACTTTTCTCACGGGAGTGCTCAAGACCATATCGATCGAGCGGCCATGGTCAGACAAGCCGCAACCAAAGCTGGTGTTGAAGTCGCCATCATGGCCGACCTACAAGGGCCCAAGATTCGCGTGGGTAAGTTTGAACAAGGCCGTGTTCAGCTAGAGAACTCCAAGCCTTTCATCTTGGATGCATCGCGCCAGTCCTTGGGGGACGTCAATGGTGTGGGTCTCGATTACAAAGAATTGCCCCGAGACGTCAAACCCACAGACATCTTGCTTCTCAATGACGGCTTGATTGTCCTAGAGGTGACGCAAGTCAAGGGTGAACAGGTTCATACCAAAGTGATCGTTGGCGGCGAGTTGTCCAACAACAAAGGCATCAATAAAAAAGGCGGGGGTCTTACTGCACCAGCATTGACAGCCAAAGACATGGATGACATCAAAACGGCGATGAGCTTTCAAGCAGACTACTTGGCAGTCAGTTTCCCGAAAAACTCCACCGACATGGAGCTTGCCAGACAACTTGCAAATGTTGCTGCTGCGCCGTTCAAGCACAAGCCTGGGTTGATTGCAAAAATAGAAAGAGCAGAAGCCATCCCACACTTAGAAGAGATTTTGAAATCCAGTGATGGCATCATGGTCGCTCGCGGAGATTTGGCCGTTGAGGTGGGCAACGCCGCCGTGCCCGCACTTCAAAAACATATGATCCGCCTTGCACGCGCTCACGACAAAATTGTGATCACTGCAACCCAGATGATGGAGAGCATGATCACAAATCCCGTACCCACACGCGCAGAAGTCAGTGATGTGGCCAATGCCGTTTTAGATGGCACCGATGCAGTGATGCTGAGCGCTGAAACTGCAGCGGGAAAATACCCCTTAGAAACAGTCACTGAGATGGCTCAAATTTGCCTCGCTGCTGAGTCTGCAGAACAAGTTGAATTGGACGCCGACTTTTCTGGAAAAACATTCCACCGCATTGACCAAACCATTGCCATGGGGGCTCTTTTTACAGCCCACCATTTGGGCGCCAAAGCCTTGGTGGCCTTAACCGACTCGGGGTCAACTCCCCTTTGGATGAGCCGCCACCGAATACAACTTCCCATCTACGCTTTGACGAGCAAATTAAGCACGCAACGCAAAATGGCGCTGTATAGAAATGTGACGCCATTGCTCATGGACACCAGCGCCGATCGCGATACGGCTCTTAACCAAGCAGAAGGGCATCTCAAGTCTAAACACATCGTGAGCGCTGGCGACGTGTATGCGATCACCTGTGGTGAACCCATGGGCTCTCCTGGTGGAACCAATATGCTTAAAATTTGCCAAGTCGGCTGAATTTTCTCAGTTTAAAATCTCCAATTTACCCTCTTCGTCTAGGAAATCAATATGGCCATCGTATCCATGCGTGAACTTCTCGACCATGCCGCCGAAAACGGCTATGGCTTGCCCGCCTTCAATGTCAACAACCTCGAGCAAGTTCAAGCCATCATGGAAGCCGCAGATGAGACAGGTTCTCCCGTGATCATGCAAGCGAGTGCGGGTGCTCGAAAATATGCGGGTGAGATTTTTCTAAAAAAACTCATTCAAGCAGCCATTGAGTCCTACCCCCATATTCCGGTGGTGATGCACCAAGATCACGGGCAAAGTCCCGCGGTCTGTCAAGGCGCCATTGATCTTGGTTTTTCTTCGGTCATGATGGATGGCAGCTTGATGGAAGATGGCAAAACCATCGCCTCTTATGAGTACAACTTAGAGGTTACAAAAAAAGTGGTCCAAATGGCCCACAAGCTAGGCATCACCGTTGAGGGCGAGTTAGGCTGCCTGGGCTCTTTAGAGACGCTCAAAGGAGACCAAGAGGACGGCCATGGATCAGAAGATGTTTTAACGCGTGAGCAATTGCTGACCGACCCCGAACAAGCGGCGGACTTTGTCAGAAAGACTCAGTTGGATGCACTGGCAATTGCAATTGGCACGAGCCATGGCGCCTATAAATTCTCACGCATGCCTACGGGGGATATCTTGGCCATCGATCGCATCAAACAAATTCACGCTCGCATTCCAAATACCCATTTGGTCATGCATGGAAGCTCTAGCGTTCCTCAAGACCTGTTGAGTAAGATTCGCGAATTTGGCGGTGAGATGAAAGAAACCTATGGCGTACCTGTTTCCGAAATTCAACACGCCATCAAATTTGGCGTTCGCAAAATCAATATCGACACCGACATTCGCTTGGCCATGACGGCTGCTGTTCGTGAATTTTTGGCCAAAAACCCAGGCAAGTTCGATCCCCGCGAGTTTTTAAAGCCAGCCAAACTTGCTGCAAAAGCCATCTGCAAGGAGCGCTATATTCAGTTCGGCTGTGAAGGACAGGGCTCCAAAATCAAAGGCGAGTCCCTTTTATTTGTTGCAGCCAAATACAACAGTGGGCACTTGTCCCAGGTGGTCGCATAAGGAAGTTTTTTTCTTTGGTTTCAATTTAGAGCTCTAGATTTTCTAGAGCTCTTTTTTGTTTTTTCAGTCTTTTACGCAATCGATCTCTCCGTTTTTTTGTTCTCTCTGGAGCTTGGCCACCATGCAATCCCTTTTTTCTTCAAACCTCCAATCCTTGCCACTCTTGGCACGAGGCAAGGTTCGGGACAACTATGCAGTTGGTGAAGACAACATCTTAATGCTCGCCTCTGACCGAATTTCTGCATTCGATGTCATCATGGGCGAGCCCATTGATGGCAAAGGCATTTTGCTGACACAAATGGCGCTCTTTTGGTTTGACAAGCTATCGGATCTTTGTCCCAACCACCTCACCGGCGAGGCGCCAGAGTCGGTCGTCAGAGTCGATGAGCGTGATCAAGTCTCACAGCGCTCCATGTTGGTTAAGCGCTTAAAGCCTCTTCCCATTGAGGCGGTTGTGCGAGGGTATCTTGCTGGAAGTGCTTGGACCGAGTACAAAACCCAACAAACCGCTTGTGGCATTGCACTGCCCAAAGGCCTACATCATGCCAGTGAGCTCCATCAACCCATCTTCACACCCGCCACCAAAGCCGCGGTTGGAGAGCACGACGAAAACATCAGCTTTGAGCAAACCATCTCTTTGATTGGTTCGTCCTTGGCCCATCAAATTCGCGATCTGAGCATTGCGCTTTATTCCAAGGCCAGGCTCATTGCCCTTGAAAAGGGCATCATCATTGCAGACACCAAATTCGAATTTGGTTTAAACGATCAAAATGAAGTCGTTTTAATGGATGAAATCCTCACACCTGACTCTTCCAGATATTGGCCTCTTGAGACCTACCAAGTTGGCACAAACCCGCCAAGCTATGACAAGCAGTACCTCAGAGACTGGTTAGAGAGCACTCACATCCATGGTGCCCCTTGGAATAAAAAAGCCCCCGCTCCCCATTTGCCAAGGATGGTGATTGAGCAAACCGCGCAAAAATATCAAGACGTTTGGGCGCTCTTTAAACCCGATTAATTCAAAGCCATGCTTAGTTTTCTTCTGTATTTGGAGATCAACTCTGCCTGCGGATCATCGACTTGAGGCACATGCCCTGCCAGCTCTATGGCGCCTTCTGCTTTAGGTGTTTGTGCCTGGCTCTTGGTGGTTTTAACAGGCGTCATCAACTCCAAAATGGAAACGAAGAGTTTTCTAGCGACTTGATCTGACCACAGTTTGTCTCGCATCACAATTTCAAGCAACTCGTCCATCGCTTGAGTCAACGCCCCGCTGGCCACCAAACAACGCGCTTTTGCCAGTCGAGTCTCAAAATCACGCTTGTTGAGTGCAAGATGCTCATCAAACTGCTCCATGCGCCAGCTTGCTTTTTCGCTCGTCTGCATAAACTTCAAGCACTCCAGCCAGTGATGCAAAGCATCAAACCTCAATTGCAAAGGAATTTGGGTCAAGGATGGCGCCAAAATCATTTCTGCTGTTTGTAGTTCACCTAATTTGATCAACAGTTTGGCATAATCATAGCGGGTGTCTTCACTCGCTGGGTTCATGGCCAAGGCCTCTTGCAACTTGACCAACGCCTGCTCGTCGTTGCCCTCTTGCAAGAGTTCTTGCGCTTCTTGCGCGTCTTCTTGTGCAATCAACTCATCAATTGAGGGCAAATGTTTGTCTAAAAACTCCTTGAGTTTGCCCTCTGGCAAGGCACCCATGAAGCCGTCTACTGGACGCCCCTCTTTCACTAAAATACAAGTAGGTATGCTTTTGATCCCAAATGCACCCGCCAATTGTTGCTCATCATCAGAGTTGATTTTTACAAGTTTGAATCGCCCTTGGTAATCCTCCTCTAATTTCTCCAACATGGGGCCTATGGTTTTACAAGGGCCACACCAAGGCGCCCAAAAGTCCAACAAAACAGGCGTTTGCATCGACGACGCCATCACTTCTTGTTCAAAATTTTCTACCGTAACATCCATCATTTCCATCTACTCCTAGCAAAACCTTAAAATACAAGCTAATTGTCACATTTAATAGGCCAAAAAAATGACTCAACCCCTTATTGCAGTCGTCATGGGCTCCCAATCTGATTGGGAAACCATGCAACATGCCGCCCTTATATTGCAAGAATTTGATATTTCATTCGATGCGAGCGTTTTATCCGCTCATCGAATGCCAGACCAAATGTTCAGCTTTGCTGAACAGGCCAAATCTCGTGGCTACAAGGCTATTATCGCCGGTGCAGGCGGTGCCGCACATTTGCCCGGAATGTTAGCCGCTAAAACAACGCTGCCCGTTTTGGGCGTGCCGGTCGCAAGCAAACATCTCAACGGTGTCGACTCCCTGCACAGTATCGTGCAAATGCCCAAAGGTATTCCTGTGGCGACATTCGCCATTGGCATTGCTGGTGCGGCCAATGCTGCACTTTTTGCCGTCTCCATGTTGGCCATCACAGACAAAACACTTGAGGAAAAACTGATGCTTTACCGTCAACAACAAACTGCTGCTGCTCAAAACTCTAAGCTTGAGCTCTAAAAGCCCTCACCGATTGCATGACTTTCCCCGATTCTCTTTTGTCACAACTTCTTCTTCTTTTTAAACCGCTCTATGAACGACGCAATCCGTCCACTTGATTATTTGGCCCCTCCTGCATGCATTGGCATTTTAGGCGCTGGTCAACTCGGACGCATGTTGGTGCACACTGCTCAAAAAATGGGCTATCAAACCGTGGTTTTAGACCCCGACTCCAACGCTCCTGCGGCTCATTTGAGCCATGAGTTTCTTCAGTTTGCCTATGATGATCCTCAAGGTATCGATCTCTTGGCTCAAAGAGCCTCTCGCGTGACCACAGAGTTTGAAAATGTCCCGGCACATACCTTAGAAAGTTTAAGCTTAAAAGTACCCGTTCGACCCAGCGCATATGCCGTCTCCGTTGCACAAGACCGCACGATTGAAAAGAACATGATTCGTGCGTGCGATCTCCAGACCGCTCCTTATCACATCATCGGCCAAGCTTGCGACATCTTGAAAACCCCACTGGAGCTGTTTCCAGGTATTTTAAAAACCGCTCGCTTGGGCTATGACGGCAAAGGGCAAGTTCTCGTGCACGATATGGCCGAGTTGCACTCGGCCTACGCCTCTTTAAATGCGTTCTCCAATCCAACAGCCTCTGATGAAAGCATCCCTTGTGTCTTTGAAAAGAAACTCCCCCTTTTGGCCGAGTTCTCTGTCATCGTTGCCAGAAACGAGCGCAATGACATGGTCAACCTGCCCATTCAATGCAATCAGCATATCAATGGGATTTTGCATCTTTGCACGGTTTTTAATCACGCTTTAGATGCTGAACTTGAAAATGAACTCATCCAAGCTGCGCATAAAATTGCGCAAACTCTTTCCTATGTGGGTGTGCTTTGTGTGGAGTTTTTCATCGTGGATGAATCCCCTTCTTCACTCCCTTCTTCCCGTACGTCAAAGACGCCTTCTTGGGTGGTCAATGAAATAGCACCTCGACCACACAACAGCGGTCATCACAGCCTGGACTCGTGTGATGTTTCACAGTTTGAGCTTCAACTTCGAACGCTTTGTGGACTTCCCCTTGTCACGCCAAGGCAGCACAGCCCTTGTGTGATGCTCAATTTGCTGGGCGACCTTTGGTTCAAAGGGGATGGCACAGGGCCCATTGAGCCGGCCTGGGAGAAGGTTTTGGCCCACTCAGGTACACACCTGCATTTGTACGGCAAAACGCAAGCCCGAAAGGGCCGAAAAATGGGGCACCTCAACATCACGGCAGCGCATCCCAAAGAGGCCTTGATGATCCTTGACAAATGCCTTCATATTTTAGACTTGCCCCCGATCAAAAGCGCTTTTTTGTCGGTGTCCACCCATCATGATCATTGAGCACCCCTCTAGAGCAGATCTCCTGCAAGCCGCCCAGTCTCTAAAGGCGGGCAAGCTGGTCGCTTTTCCAACCGAAACTGTCTATGGCTTGGGCGCCGATGCAGAAAATGACCATGCGGTTGAGCTTGTTTTTAAAAAGAAAGGGCGGCCCAACGATCATCCCTTGATTGTTCACATCGCCGACATGCACACCGCCGAGCACTTTGCTTGCAATATTCCTCCTTTTGCCAACGTATTGATGAAGCAGTTCTGGCCGGGTGCATTGACACTCATTTTGCAAAGGCAGCCTGGCATTGCCAACGCCTCCAGTGGACATCAAAGCACGATTGGGCTAAGAATACCCTCCCACCCCATGGCCTTGGGGCTGCTTGAAATTGCAAAAAGCTTAGGCGTGTTTGGCATCGCTGCGCCCAGTGCCAATCGCTTTGGTCGCGTTAGCCCCACTCAAGCGGTTCATGTTGCCGAGGAGCTTGGAGAAGACTTGCTGATTTTGAACGGAGGCGCTTCACACAACG
>Ga0114978_10000429_pt1 | contig 35490 bp, 24 predicted proteins | sample S_140212_EF_Meta_FD_87027 | JGI IMG/M metagenome (GOLD analysis project Ga0114978, IMG submission 87027) | Freshwater microbial communities from Lake Simoncouche, Canada to study carbon cycling - S_140212_EF_MetaG | ecosystem: Environmental > Aquatic > Freshwater > Lake | place: Lake...
CGTACCGTACCGAACCGTACCGAACCGTACCGAACCGTACCGAACCGTACCGAACCGTACCGAACCGTACCGGCGGTTCTCCCGTGTACGGCTCTCCGTTCAATGGGGTTCCTCTGGAGGACGGAAATGGGACGTTATTTGACGGACTGCTGGCCGTCGGAGGGAAAATGAAGGATACGTTGCTGCATGCGCACGGGGACGGTGATCACGGCGACCACGGTGACCTGATCATACATCACGATTAACCGCGGATTGTAGCGACGCTACGGTGAGTCGATCGCTGCGAACCCTCTTTGGTGAGCAGCGGTGGGTTCCCGAAAGGGGACCGACACTGCGGACGCACCTAGTCCCCCGTTTCGCGTCGACATCTGAAACGAAGAAAGCCGCAACTCATTGTGAGTAGCGGCTTTACCTTCAGTGCCCCCACTAGGGCTCGAACCTAGAACCTAATGATTAAGAGTCATTTGCTCTACCAATTGAGCTATAGGGGCAGTCGGGTGGGGATTCTACAGTCGAAGCTCGCGATGATCAAGCAAGTTTGGCGTCGACCCGCACAATCTGGAAAAATGAGTCAAACTGGAGACGCCGTAGTCGACGGGGTTCGCCACTTCGCGTACGCTGCAGTGATCCTTGTTTTCCTGGATTTACTGGATCTTTCGCTTTCTTTCCCTTCCCTGGTCAGTTCTGCTGCTATGCCGTTCATCGAAACTTTTTCTTCCCCGGTGGTGCTGCGATTGAATCGCGATCTGGTCCGGATGATAAAACGTGGGCACCCTTGGGTTTACGCGGATGCCCTCCGCGAACTTCCCTCAGCTCCGGCTGGTCAGCAAGCACTGCTGCTCGACAACCGCAAGGGGCAGCCTGTGGCGCGAGGATTCTATGATCCGGGGTGTCCGGTTGCGCTGCGGATCTGCGAAACAGATCCGGATGTGAAACTCGACGACCGTTGGGCCGAACGCCGTTTCCGTGCGGCCAAGGCTTTGCGAAAATCGTTTGCTGCCGGTGGATCGACTGCGACGGCGACTTCAAGCTCCACCGGGGTTGGTCTGACCAGTGGATTTCGGCTGTGGAATGGGGAAGGGGATGGTGTACCGGGTTTGGTGGCGGATGTTTATCACGATACTGGCGTCATCAAGCTGGATGGCGAGGGGCCGATCGGGTTCTGGCGTGTCGATGAGGTGGCAGACTGGATGGTTCGTGAGCTGGGGCTGGTGCGGGTTTACGAGCGGCAGAAGGAACGGGGAGTGATGGGGCGTGCGCTGATTGGATCGGTTCCCAATCAGCCGGTGACGTTTCATGAGCATGACTTGCCGTTTACGGCGGATGTGGTTCACGGACAGAAAACGGGCTTTTTTTTGGATCAGCGAGACAATCGACAGTTGATCCGAGCCTGGTCACGGGATGCGACGGTGCTGAATGTCTTCTCGTATACGGGGGGATTTTCGGTTGCAGCAGGGGCGGGTGGGGCGAGTCATGTCACTTCGGTTGATATCGCCCCGGCAGCAATTGAGGCGGCGAATCAGCATTGGCGATTGAACCAACTCCCCGAAACGCAGCATAGTGGGATTGCGGCGGATGCGTTTGAGTTTCTGGCGGATGCGGCCAGTCAACGTCGCCGCTGGGAAATCGTGATTTTGGATCCGCCGTCGTTTGCACCGAACCGCGACTCGGTCCCCAAGGCACTCGCCGCCTATCAAAATGTGATTGAAGCAGGGGCGCGCGTGACAGCCCCGCAAGGGTTGCTGGCGGTCGCGTCGTGCTCAAGCCATATCGATTTGCCGATGTTTCTGGAATGCTGTGAGGAGGGGGTTTCGCGAGCCCGTCGGCGCGGGACGGTCGTGACCATCGCGGGCCAACCGACCGATCATCCGACCCCGCTGGCACTTCCTGAGTTTCGCTATCTCAAATTCGTACTGCTGCGACTGGACTGAGTGAGCCCGGTGGCTGACGACGAGGAAGTCCTTTTCGTAATCTGTTTTTTCGTAACCTGTTTTTGTGCAATGGTTTCGCGATTTGTGGACTGCTGAAACTTGTGTACTGCTGGAAGAGGGGATTTTGTGACGCTGCACTGGAGACAACTTCGTGACGACGTGATCTCGTGCCAGGTCACTTCCGAAAGCGAGACGGATGAAGCGGGTGGGGCACTTGGTCGGCTCCTTGGTGCGGGAGATGTCGTTGCACTGATTGGTGACCTGGGTGCCGGGAAGACTCGTTTTGTGAAGGGTGTGGCGGAAGCGTGGGGGGTTTTTCGCGATGATGTGAACAGCCCGACATTTACTTTGATTCAGGAATATCCTGGACGCATCCCGATTCGGCATTGTGACACGTATCGGCTGCGGAATGCCGAGGAGTTCGCTGACCTGGGGTTGGATGAGTTGTTTGCCGTCGACGGAATTGCGCTGGTCGAATGGGGCGATCGGGTCGAGGAATATCTTCCTCGTGATCGGATTGATGTTCGAATCACGATCGATAGCCCGACCGGGCGAACCCTCGAAGTTGCAGCGACCGGCACTCGATCCCGGCAAATTCTCTCCCGGATCCTGGCGGGGGATGAGGGTGCTGCGGCGGGATGAGTTCTCTGACAGCCATGATTTTCCTGTGAAGATTTTTCCTGTGAAGATTTTCCTGCCAAGGAATTGTTACGGCGGAATTCTTGGGCGGAATAAAATCCGAAATTCCGGATCCACCACCAAGGGGAAGTGGAATCGTTGGCAAAATTCGGGTCATGAAAGCCGGGTTATACAGGAAGATTCTGACCGATTTGAGCGGGCTCGCCTGATCTTTTCGGGGGCGTCCCAACGCCCGCTCCCCTGGTGTCGCACGATTCCCAGCGAATTTTCTCGAGATTGATGTTTTCTTTATTCAAATTCCTGTTATCCTTAATTCAGTGCGGCGAATCAGCCGATTGCTGATAAGGGTGAGATGCTGGTCAGCTTGCCAAACAGCGGCCAGTGGCCAGTGCAGTTCCTCGTACGAATTTTGCCGGCCCGGATGAGAATCCTGGGCGAGAATCTTGGGTAAGCAACTGGATAAGCAGCTGGGTAAGCAGCTGGGTAAGTAATTGGGGCGAGGCTCTCAGGCGGGAGTGTTTGATGCAGGAAAACGAGTTGCTTGCCGAGGCGAGTCCAAATCCGACGCAGCGGGCCGAGACGCTGCATGCCTTGCGGCAGATTTGCCGGGGAACGTCGATTCGGGGAGCATCCAGCCGGGGAATCTCTAGTCCGTTTACCACACAAACGGAATCGCGGGGAAGGTTATCGACGGGTTTACCCGCTTTGGATGCATTGCTTCCCGAGCGGGGGATCGAGCCGGGGTGGTTAGTCGAATGGCTGGCTCCGGTCGAGGGGTGTGGTGTGTCGGTGCTGGCTCTGCAGGGGGTCCGGCCGGCGCTCGCACGGCAGCCGGTCTGGGCAGTCGTCGACGGGATGGGGGAGTTTCATCCTGCGGCGGCACTTGGCTGGGGTATCTCGATCGAGATGTTGCTGTGGCTTCGTCCTGCTTCCGTTGCGGATACGGCGTGGACGGTCGAGCAGTGTCTGCGCTGTCCAGCGGTGGGGGTGACCTGGATTCAGGCAGACCGGCTACCCGAGCGAGTGTTGCAACGGTGGAAGATTGCGGCCGAGGCAGGGGGAGGAATTGGAGTGTTGTTTCGGCCAGCAACGGCCGCTCGACAAGCCTCGTGGGCCGATCTGCGCTGGCTGGTACAGCCCCGACCAACGCTGGCACACGTGGAGGGAAAACGAATACGGGTGGAACTGCTCTCGTGTCGTGGCCGATGTCACGAAGGGGGCGCTGTCGAACTGGATGTGTGTGATGCGACGGGTGATGTGCGTCTGGTTTCCTCGCTGGCCACTGCAACGTCTCCGCGCCGAGCGGCCGGGGCCTGAACCGGAGCCTGAGCAAGCTGCGGCCGAGCCTCCTTTCGTCATCTTTGCCGAGGGACGACGAGGGTTTCAGGTGACCGTTTGCTCTTCCGAGGCGGAGTTATGGGGAATTCACCCAGGAATGCCATTGGGTGAAGTTCGGTCGCTGCTACCGGTTCGTTCCACAGCGGCCCAGCGTTCTTCCCACCGAAATCGGCAGAAAAACCGGGTGGATAAGCCGCTGTTGCGACCGGTCTTGAAGCGAGCCGATCCGGTGGCCGACCGTTTGCGACTGCAGGAACTGGCTCATTGGTGCCATCAGTACACTCCGCTGGCAGGGCTGGAAGAGGGAGCAACACCTGAATCGATCTGGCTTGATATTTCCGGGAGTGAATCCTTGTTTGGTGGCGAGCGGGGGTTGGCCGAACGTTTGCAGTTGGAATTTGCCCGACAGCGGATTCAGATCCGCGTGGCGATTGCGGACTCGTGGGGAGCGGCGTGGGGGATCAGTCATTTTGGCGAGGCCGAGATCGCGCTGGTTCCAGCGGGTCAGCAAGCCGCGTGGCTCGGACCGCTTCCTGTCGCGGCGTTACGAATTTCCGAGACGGTCAGGGAATCGCTACAAAAACTGGATGTGGTGACGATTGCCGAACTGCAGCGGCTTCCCCGTACGAGTTTGCCGTCGCGATTTGGTAAAGAGTTACTAAGTCGCCTGGATCAGGCCTTGGGGGGGGCTGCGGAGCTCTTACAGGCCGAACGGCTGGTTGAGCCATTACTAACCGAGTGGCCGTTTGAAGAGCCGGTGACAGATCGGCAGACGCTGGATCATGTTTGCGAGGTCTTGCTGGAACGATTGCTGGTGATACTTGAGGAACGCCGGGTCGGATTGCAGGAACTGGTCTGTCACTGGCTCGGTTCGACGACCGAGCCGACGCGGTTGCGTTTGTTACAGCCGACGACACAGAAGCGGCATCTGCTGGAACTGCTGCGTCTGCAAAACGAGCGACGGCTGTTTCACACGGGGGTACACGGGGTCCGGATGGAGGCGGTCGAGATCGGCTTGCCGTCGATTCGACAGCGAACGCTGTTTGCCGACGAGGCGGATGATCCTCAGCCACAGGCACTGGCGGAACTGGTTGACCGGCTGAGTGTCCGGCTGAGTCCACAGCGTGTACTTCGCCTGCAATTGACCGCTGATCCGCAACCGGAATTCGCCTGCCAGGCGGTCCCCTGGCTCGCTCAACAAAAGCCGCTTGAGCTGGAGGGGATTCCCCCTCTCTCACGGCTCCGTTGTCGTCCCTCTCGGCTGTTTTCAACACCACAGCCGCTGGTGGTGCAGGCTTTTTCCCGTGATGGTCTGCCGCGACAAGTGAATCATTCGTCGGTGGTGCGAGTCGGTGGCCCCGAGCGGATTGAAACCGGCTGGTGGCGGGGTCCTGACACGAAACGAGACTATTACCGTCTGGATCTGGCGAACGGAGTCAGTCTCTGGGTTTTCGTTGATCGTGACAGTCGATGCTGGTTTTTGCATGGACTGTTTACTTGAGACGAACGGATCTGGTGTCAGGGGAGGGGAGGTCAGGGAAGGTCCGTGCTTGTCTTACAATGCTTGCCTTACAATGCTTGTCTTACAGGGGGTGTCGAAACAAAATTTCTCCTTTGCCAACGGTAAGCAGGTCTCCCCGGTAGAAGTCAAACAGCGAGGATTCCAGCGCGGGATCGATCTGGAATCCTTGATTGCGAACAGTCCGCAGCATCAACGGCACAAATTGTGGCTGGGCGGTACAGGCGTAGCGAAAGCTGGGAAGTAGCACCGGTCGACGGGAACCAAACAATCCTAAAGTTCCTCGACGCATTCCGGCACCGGGGCGAATTCCGCATTGGCCCATCACGAGAATCGTTCCGGCAATCAAACTGAAGCCGAGCATGTGACCTGCTGAGCCGCCGATGGCGATGATTCCTCGGCGCATGGCGAGGCCGACCTCATTCCCGGCATTGCCATCGATCAGAATCGAACCTCCGGTCATCCCTTTGGTCGAACCTCGATAGGCGGCACCGACGAGGTCTCCTGCATTTCCCCGGACATGAATCAGGCCACGGTGTAAGTGGGCACCGACCCAGTCACTGACGTTTCCGTCGATGAGAATCTGACCGCCGCGCATCTGGCTGCCGACATGTCGCCCTGCGTCACCATGAATGTGAATGGTGCCAGAGGTCATGTGGGCACCAATCCAGTGCACACCCGCCAGATTTCCTTCAAAATTCCAGTGCTGATCACTCGGATCACCCGAGATGGCAAAAAGTTCTGCGAGGGGAAGTTTGCGATTGCCGTGAAAAATTTCGAACCGTTCGATTTCGGCCAGCGATTTGTCGCTCGCCCAATCCGGGGTGAATCCCTCGATTTCGACGGGGATCGGTGTTTCAGTACGATAGACGAGCTTGAGCGCCATCAGCTTCGATTTCCTCGGTAATTCGGAGAACCGGTCAGAGGCCATTTTGGTCGCAACCGTAACCAGAGCGGCATTTGGCAGAACGGTTATGGTTGCATCTGGACTCGACCCCTTGTCACACTAACGCTTCGGGCCATTTCGTACAATTGCCGACGAGGATGCCGGACGGTCGGGTTGCTGCAACAGAGGGGGAGTTTGGCCCGCGTGCTCACGGTGAACAATATGGTGGGGGAATATGGTGGGAAATTGGGAATCATGGTAAACGCGGGGACGAGGGGGCGTTGAAGCTTCGGATCCGGCCACGTGAGGAACGCCGGAATTAAACTAATGTCATTTTGTCGGCGTGATTCCGAGATTACAGGGGCCTGTTGGCATGAAGCGGGGAGCAATCATCCTGTGTGGGGGAAAATCGAGCCGAATGGGCTACGACAAAGCTTCGCTACCGTTTGGTCCCGAGCGGATGTTACCGCGCGTAATCCGATTGGTAAGTCAGGTGGTTCCGCTTGAAGAGTGTGTGGTGGTCGCGTCACCCGGCCAGGTTCTGCCAGAGATTTCTTCCGTGCTCAGGATTGTACGCGACGCACGTCCTGATCGGGGCCCGCTCGAAGGGCTGGCTGCGGGACTACGGGCAATCGGCCCGCAGGTCGAGGCGGTCTATGTGACCAGTTGCGATGTTCCCTTACTGGTTCCGGGATTTGTAGAGCGCGTATTTGAAAAACTGGAGGGATACGAAATTGCGGTTCCTTGTGATGGCCAGCACTGTCACCCTCTTGCTGCCGTCTATCGCACATCGATACTTCCACACGTCCTGGCGATGCTGGCCGAGGGGAGTTTGGCACCACGCATGCTTTTCGATCGACTGCGGACGTGGAAAATCGAGATTGAGGAATTTCGCGACGTCGACCCCCAGTTGGCGACGCTGGAAAACCTGAATTCACCAGCAGAATATGATTCAGCATTGGTCACTGCGGGATTCCGACAGGTGGTAGTCCTACCGGCCTGGAACCTCGAAGTGGCACAGCAGCAACAGCAGCAACAGTAATTTCGCTGGCCCCCGTTGGAGGTTCATCTCAATACGGGTCGTCACCGCTGGTAGATGGGGAGGTAACCGTATTCGACGGTGAGAGCCAGTACGGCGAGGCTGGTGCTATAGACGGTGCCATGCGGTTGTTCGCTGCCATTGCGCGCAATCCAGCCTCCCTGGGGTCCCTGATTTGATAACAGCTCAGGAAACAACAGCATTTTTGTCCGGTCCCAGTCAGTTCCTCCGTACTTATAGGCACTTACCGACTGATAGTAGGCACCATAAAAGAACCACGATTGATCATAGCGCAACGGCTGCCGCTGAAGAAATTCCATTCCCGCAACCACTTCCCGGTCTTCAAAATGGTCGCAGACCTGCAGGCAGAGGATCCCGGCAGCGGTCAGCGTCGCGGTAGAGCCATTACCGGGCTGGTATCCGAATCCGCGAGGATTTGCACATTTTTTGACATATTCGACGGCGAGATCAATCCGTTCAATCGGAACATCACACCCAATATCCTTGGCAGCTCGCAGCGCGAGCAATTGCCAACCGGTGACGCTGAGGTCACTGTCTTCACTGCCAGGTTGATACCGCCATCCACCCGACTCGCGGCGGGCTTTACGGACCTGTTGGGCTTTGAGAATCAGGCGGATTCCGTTTTCCAGCACTTGGCGAACTCGAACCGAGTTTTCTTTCTTCGTCATCCCGGCCACTTCCGCCAGCATCAACGTGCTGATGCCATGATCGTACATCGGCCCATGTGTCGACTTGTCGACGATCAGCCCGTTCCGTTGCTGGTGTGCCAGTACGTAGTCGATGGCGCGATCGATCGCCGGACCATAGGGGCCTTCCGAGGGGAGATGTCCTGCAGCCAGAAAGGCCATGACCGCAAGTGACGTGGTGGCGGTTGATTCTCCTGCCGAGGTGACACTCCAACTTCCATTGCGATTTTGTTGTGAGGCGAGGAATTCCAATGCTTTGACGACCGCATCATCAACCGCCTGATCCTCAACCGCACCTGCCAGAGGTGCCCAAATCATGAGGGCGGTTAGGGTACACAGCGAGAAACAGAGTCGGATTCCAGATCGGTTCATTTGGCCGGCTTCGTAATTTCATCGAAATAGGATTTGATTCGCTGCGTGTATTCCGGGTGTGACTTTTTTCCAGCCCCTTGCAGAATCTCGGTACGGAGTTGACCCGGAAGCCGACCCCAATTGCGCCGGGCTTGCTGTTGCAGTTCCCCATCCAGATGGTTGAGGTTTGGCGGGGTCGTCGTTCCATTCGGAGTTTCACTCGCTTCGCCTTTCCCTGGTTCGCCTTCACCCGGCTCCGATTCTGCCAGAGACTCATCTGATGCTGGCTTGCCAGGTTGAGATTTGGGGCTCGATTTTCCAGGCGCGGAATTTGGCTTGAGTTCCTGGCGAGTCTGCCGCAACATCGTCGCCACTTCACGAAACTGTTCGGCAGCCTTGGCGAGTGAAGAGCTTGATTGCGGAGCGGGCTTCTCTGTTCCATCAGCACCGCTGGGAGACGCAGCCCCGCGGGGGGACGACGACGGTTTTTGTTGTGATTCGGGTTCCCCCTGCTGTGCGGCCGCTTGCCCTGGCTTCGACTCTTTTTCCGACCCTTGCTGAGACTGCTGTGTCCCGTTTGACTGCGTCCCTTGTGACTTCTGCGGTGTCCCCTCGCCGTTTTGCGGATCATCTTCCTGCTGCGGATCACTTTTGCCACCCTTTGAACGACCACCGGGCGTTGCTGGCCCCTGCCCGCTGCCGGGGTTCGGGCAGTCACAAGCTTGCAGTTTTTGTTCGGCTTTGGCGAGCTGTTGACTGGCGTCGGCCATTTGTTTGCCGAGCTTTGGAGGGACCGGCGTTGCTGATGCAGGGCGGGGTGAGGTCGGTTTGACTTCGTTCGCGGCCTGTTTCAGTTTTTCGGCGGCATCGGCTGCCCCCTCGGCCGATTTTTGTGGATCATTTTGTCGATTGGCCTGTTCCGATTGCTGCATCGACTCGCTCGCTTTTTCGAGCCCCTGTCGGGCTCGCTCGCCCGACTCGGCCGATGAAGGTTCATTCAGTGGTTCGGACTTCAAGTTTTTCGCGACCTGATCGAGTTGATTTGCCAGCTGTTTGGTGGCCTGCGTCAGTTCTTGCTGGCCTTGTTGCTGAGCGCCACGAGCCGCGTCGGTCGATTGCGCCAGCTTTTGCAGACGCTGTGCGGATGCACGCTGGCGGTTGGCGAGTTCTTCTGCGGTTTGGGACTGCGGCGAGATCGACTGATCGTCCGGATTCAGTTGTTGACGGGTTTCTTTCGCGGCGGATGCGGCGGCTTCTGCTGCTGTCGCTGCTGCGGCCAATTCTCCTGTCAGTGCCTGCTGTTTTGCCGACTCGGCCTTCCGCGCAAATTCGGCTGCGGCCTGAGTGGCGGGGGCATCTGCTCCCACTTCGCGTGCCAATTTCAAGGCTTGCTCGGTTGCCTGTTCAGCAATCTGTCCCTGCTCTCTCGCCGCCGCTGCCCCCTGTTTCTGGTGTGACGGTTTCTGCGGCGACGGTTCCTGCTGCTGTTTTTCTGACTCGGCTTTTTCGGACTGCCGATCAGGAGTGTTCTGCGGGCGGGAGGTCAAATCTGCGGGGGGTGTTTTCGGCAGGGGATCAGGGATTTCAGCGGCGTTGGCCTGAGTCCCGAGGTCGCGATCTGGCGATGCGCGATCTGGCGATGAGGGAGCGGTCGCCTCGTCGGCGTTTTGTGGTGGCTGTGGTGTATTCGCAGCGACTTGTTCAGACGCCGATTCGGGTTGTTCAGACTTGTTGGTCTGTCCGTCAGGATTTGCAGAGGCGGTCTCGTTGGGATTCGAGTTCTTCGACTGAGGCGTCTCTGCGATCGGGGCTTTATTTTCAGGGCGTGAAGCGACGGCAGGAGAGTCATCAGCCCCCTGCTTCAGGGCATCGGCCAGTCGCTGTTGCGGTTCCGCTAATTGTCGCGCCTGTTCCGCCAGATCGCTGAGTTGTTGCTGCTGTTCACGGCGAGCGGCTTCGACCAACTCGGGATGCTTCTTCAATAACTCCTGCATCTGGTCGGCGAGTTTTTTTCCTTCGTCTTTGAGGTTTTGCAACCGCTGCGCTGCATCCGTTTCGTCCCCCTTCAACGGCTGGGGGGACGGCGATTCCTGGTTCAGGTTTTTTTGTTCCTGCTCGTGCTGGATTTGTTCGAGCTGTTCGGCAACGCGTTCTGCTCGCTGCGCCATTCGAGACATTTCACCGAGGTCTTGTTCCAGTTTATTCAGCTCATTGAACTGTCGTTCGAGCTGCTGCAACTGCCGATCGGCTGCCCCCGTCCGATCGATGGCCTGAGACACCGGTTCCAATTGATCACGAGAGACCTGGTTTTTTGACTGTTCCAGTCGTTCCTGAGCGACTTTGAGTTGCTCGTCCACAATTTGCTCGGTCATCGCGGCCAGGTCTTCCGTAATGGGTCGCTGAGCGAGTCGATCACCCAATTCTTCTAACCGCTGGATCAATCGCGTTTGCTCGTTCTGTAACTCATTCAGTCGATCGTTTTTGTTGGATTCGGGCTTCCGATTCAACGACTCGCGTTCGATCTGTTCATGGAGCGTCATGAGCTCTTTTTTGGATTCATTCAGATCCATTCTGAGGCGGCTCAGCATCTCGTCGAGACTTTGTGATTCGGCTGCGAGTTGTTGATCAGGTATTTGCTTGAGGCTGGTGTTGACCATCAGAGTTCGCGTCACCGACCAGACCTCGTGGGGCGCTGGCTCGGGGCGATGATCGACGGCGCGAATGCGGTAGGTGATCACTTGGCCGCCGCTGAGCCTGAATGGTGTCAGGTCGATGATGAAGGTGTGTTCGACGGGTGATTCCTGTCGTTGCTCGGCAGTCAGGTGTTCGACCTGCTTGGTCCCGGTTGAGGTTTCCAAGTGCAATTCGACTGCCGCCAGTCCAAAATCATCGGTGACCTCGACCTGCTGCTCAAACCGTTCATCGGGCCTCACCAGGACCGGAGCATCCGCTCCATTTAATCGGATCGTTGGGGGCTGGTCCCGTTTGACCAGAAGTTGGCGCGCGGCATCCTGGTTTGTCAGCTTCAGTGAATTTCGGGCCTGCACGGCAAACGCGCCGTTCGCCCGAGCGGTCACGTTGGCACTTCCTGACTTGCCGTCTGCAGCCAACTCGATCGGAATCGAATGTTCCTTGCCCTGTGCTTCTTCCGGTGCGATGGGATCCCGGTGCTGGTTCTCGGAGGGGCGCGGCCAGAAGAGTTCGGCGTCGACGACCGGATCTTGAAAGGTCACCTGCAGCCGGATCCGACTGAATTCCTGGACCAGCACTTCACTGGGGACACCCAACAGATTTTTGGCGGGAAGTCCGGTATAAGGGGGTGGCTCAATTTCGAGATTCAGCTGAGTGATGACGGGAGGATCCGCGACATCAATCCGATAAGTACCCGATTTTGCACCGCCGGTCGAGACTCGATAGGTGAGCGATTGCTGGAGATGTGGCAGTGTTGTCATCCATTTTCCCGCTTGATCGTCCCAATCGAGTCGTCGGCTATCCGCAGAATGATTGGCATCGGTCCAATGCAGCCACAGGGGGGTGCTGTGGCTCTTTTCCAGTTCACGATGACCGCGACGCTCGAACAGGGCGACATGGATGGGGACATCCGATCCGCGTGCCACCACCTGGTCACCCTCAATCACCTTCAACTCCAGGCGGGTTCCCCAGGCAAAGTTTCCGGAAGGAGCGAAAAACCGACCAAGCAGTAGCGCGTATCCGTCGGCATTCCACACGAGTGGTGCGACCAACAGCAGCACTGCGGTGGCGGCAGAAACAATGGCCAGCAGCGGACTTTGATTCGCGGTCACCTTGTCGACAGAAATCTGACTCATGGATTTGAGGGTCTGTCGTGCCAGCAGGTCTTGCATCAGTCGGGAGGCACCGGGAGCCAGATCAGTGCTGTCACCGCCTCGAAGTTCCACCAGTGACGTTAATCGCTCGCGCAATTCGGGGAATTGCCCCTCGATCATGGCGGCCAGCGTCGAAAAGGAGACGGGGGCGAATGCGGGCCGGATCAGGCCGCGCCACAACAATAGCCCGGCGAGGGCCATCCCACTGCAGAGCAGCCCCCAGCGGAGAGTACTATTCAGATCCAGCAGCGCATCGAGGACAAGACCGCAACCGAGAAACAGACAGAGCCCAAGCACCAGCCGTCCGGTTCCGCGCAGAAAGGCAAGATCACGAATTTGCCGATCGAGGGCCAGCAACTGTTGCTCGATCTGTGGCGGAATCCCCCGCGGAACTGCTGACATGATTCCTCCCGCACGAATTCGGAGACGACCAAACAAAAAAAGACCGTTCCGTGAGTCGATGAACTCGATATAGTATCCGCATCCTGGTTCCAAGACGCAATTCGAGTTCCTCTGGAAAATCCTTTTCCCGGTAAAATCGGTCAGTCAGATTCAGGACACCTGACGCTCGTTCTCGCCAAAAGGCTGTCGATGCCACGCCCCCGGATCGCGATCATTTTTGAATTCAGCACCTTGAACGGCGGTGAACGTTCGATGCTGTCCGTGCTGGATGAACTGCGTCAGGGTGACTCGCGCTTCGATTGGATTGCCATCGGCCCTCCGTTGGGTCGGCTCGCCCAGGCCCTGCAAGAACGCTCGATCCCGCTGGTTGCCTGGTCGCCATGGGATGACTTGGGACATCGCATGGCGGCGTCCGATGTGGAGACGTCGTTGACGACGTTGATTACGGCCCTAAATCCAGACCTGGTCCATGCCAATTCGCTTTCCATGGGACGACTACTCGGGCGTATCGCAAACGAGCTGACGATGCCGACCACGGGGCATCTTCGAGACATCATCAAACTCAGTCGAGCCGCCATCGCCGACCTGAACCGGAATCAACGACTGGTGGCCGTCTCGCAGGCGACCCGGCAGTTCCATGTGGATCAGGGACTCGATCCCACTCGCACCACGGTGATTCAAAACGGACTTGATTTGAACCGTTTTCAGCCACGACCCCGCACAGGCTGGCTTAAGTCGGAATTGGGACTCAATCCTTCCGACTCCCATCCGATTTCCGCGTCAAGCGAACCGGTCAATGAACCGATCATCGAACAAAGGTTTGAACCGGGTTTCGAGTTTGCAGGGAATTCGCCAAATACTCGCGACCGGACTTCGGTGAAGCTGATTGCCTGTATTGGGCAGATTGGTCTGCGAAAAGGGCAAGACGTGCTGGCGGCGGCAGCGCCCGCGATTGTGGCTCAGTTTCCGCAGACGCATTTTCTGTTGATCGGTGAGCGGACCTCGCAGAAGGAGGAAAGCATTCTGTTTGAGCGAAAAATTCAGCAGGAATTTGATCAAGCGGGACTTGCCAATCGACTGCATCGGTGCGGAAACCGGGAGGATGTCTGTGAACTGCTGGGCGAAATTGATCTGCTCGTTCATCCCGCCAATCAGGAACCGTTTGGTCGGGTTCTGCTTGAGGCCTCGGCGGCGGGCATTCCGATCGTGGCAACAGATGTGGGGGGAACAGCGGAAATTGTGATTGATCGCGTGACCGGACGGCTGGTCCCCCCTCGCGATCCTGCGGCACTCGCCGAGGCGATCCTACAGTTGTTGGCGGACGCGAATGCCGCTCAACGGCTTGGTGATCAGGCACGCGATCGGGCGTTGACTCACTTTTCGATTGCGATCGCTGCCCAGCACCTGGGTAACTTCTGGCAAGAAGTACTGGAAGTCCCGACTCCCAACCCTGATTTGGCATAAACTGCCGATTGGTAATTGGAAAATTCCAATTCACCGTCGCAAAGTCCTCCAAGCTTTCCCAAAGGGCCGACGAACAATTGCGGGTCTTCAAGTCCGGGCCGAAATCCCGTCGATAGCGACAAGAGAGCTGCCGTCGAATCCTGCGCAGGCTCGCATTGATGGGGATTTGGTGATCGAATGAAAACTCATCGAGTGACGAGCGTGGACGAACCGCATGGCAGCGGATTTTTATCGACTGTGATCGGGTCGATGAAAACTCATCGACTCACGAGCGTGGATGAACGGAGCGCGATCATGGCAGGCCGAATGCGAGCGTTGGCAGTCGTGGTGGGGTTCTTCTTGATCCATTCGTCGGCAGGCGCCGCGAACCTTCCCAACCCGACCCATACCAGTAAAACACGCTTTCGCATCCCCTTCAAATTTGATGCGGTGGCACTGAAGCGAATGAACGCTCGTGAAGTGCAACTGCATGTTTCGCTCAATCAAGGCGAAACCTGGGAGTTGGCTCAGGTGCTGAAGCCGGATGGGGGAAAATTCGAATACAACTGTAGCTCAGAAGGGGAATTCTGGTTTGCAGTCAAAACGCTGGATGGACAGAATCAGCTACACCCGCCCCGTGGATCCTATGAAACCGGCTTGATCGTCGTCGTGGATCATACACAGCCGTTGATGGATATCGTTCTTCAGCAGACCGCTGCGGGAAGAATTCAGGCCCGGTGGAAGGCGAGTGATTCGAATCTGGATATCAATTCGCTGCGGCTGGAATACCTCGCGCCGAACTCGAATGACTGGTCACATCTGGATGTCGTGCCGCGAGCGCGGGGCGAGACTTCCTGGAATATCGGGCAAACAGGGATTGTTTCTGTCCGTGGGAGTATTTCCGATGCAGCGGGAAACGTGGCACAGTCCAAGGTGCAGATTGAAATCGATGCCGAGAACTATCCCGCTTTGAAGCAGCGGCAGGTTCCCCAGGGAAAGATTGCCACCAAACCACGCGAAGACGAGACCGGCCGCGCATTCATTCACGATCGACTTTCGGCAGTCCCTTTTCCTGAGGTGGAAACAACGGAACAGGGGGATCAAGAGTTCAGCCCCGATTCTCACCGCCAGGCAGCAGGCCATTGGAAAACCGCCGGGACGACAGCATTCCCGTCTTCGGCTAGCGAGAGTCCGACCCGTAGCATTCCTGCGATTCCGATCTCGATTGATCAGAATGGAAAAGTCGCAAATTCCGGGGATTCTCCAGCCCCGTTCGCGCTACGGAAGAATTTTCTGCTACCTCGTTCCGTGCCGGATGAACGGTCGGGGGGGCCCCGTTCCAGCTCACAGAAATTTGTTGCGTCACGGCATTTCCATCTTGGGTATCAACTCGAAGATGTGGGACCATCGGGAGTCAGCGCGGTTGAGTTGTACGTCACCGAAGATCTCGGACGGACGTGGTGGAAGTACGGAGATGATCCCGATCAGAAAAGCCCGTTTGCGGTGGATGTGCCTCACGATGGCAATTATGGGTTTGCCATTCGGGTCAGTAGTGGAGCGGGTTTGTCTCAAGATCGCCCCACAGCAGGGGATCCCCCCGCGATGTTGGTGACCGTCGATCAGACCGCACCAACCGTGGAATTGCTCCCGATTGAACAAGGCCAGGGGCCGAACTTCAATAAACTGCGGATTCGCTGGCGAGTGACCGAATCGTATCCCGCCGAAAAATCCATTTCCCTGTACTATGCTGCGAGCCGCGAAGGGACCTGGATACCGATTCATGGTTGGCAGGAAGACACAAACGGGGAAATGGCTTGGACGGTGACTGCTGGTGTCCCCAATCAGTTCCTGATCCGCCTGCTGGTACGTGACGCCGCCGGGAACGTCGGCAAGGCCGAAATAACTCGTCCGATTCTGATTGATCAGTCACGGCCCACAGCTCAGATCCTTGACATCGAAATCCCCGATGCCTCCGTTCCCAGAACGTGACCTCGGCCCAGTCTCTTAAACCCAGCCGAATTCCCCACACCAAGGCTGGTGCAGGGGCTTTTGGTTAATGATCGGTGCTCACTCGGGTAGCGCGGGTGGAGCTGGTGTGGCCTCGGTTTCCGGCAATGCAGTCGGTTTGACAGGCGTGGCGGGATCGACCGGTGCGGCGGGATCGACGGGCGGGACTTCCGGTTTGACAGGGGCCGTTTCGGTGCGGTCCGAGTCGACTTTTGCCTCAGATTCACGATATCCCCTGATCGGAATCCGCTTCGCCTGCAAGATTCGCTTGGACTTGAGCTCGGGCTCGATTTTGTCGTTCTGCACCCAGGCGACCAACGATAAGGGGCCTTGAATGGCCGGTTTCATTTCGGGCGGAAACTCGATCCGACGACCGGTTTCAAATCGTTTAATGTAATCCACGACGTGCTGTTCGACATCCGAAATCGGCATCGTGATCGAATACTTCAACTCCCCCTTTTTAGGAGGAATTCCTTTTGCATCCCCGAGCATCTCGCGCACCAGATATTCATGATTGCGAACACCATTGGATGCATTGGGAATAATGGTTCGTATTTCGTTTTCCACCACCGCCATTCGCAGGCGACACGAAGGAAGCAATTCATCGGAAACACCTGTCGCAACAACCGAAACCTCCAGTTGCCCCTCTTTAACCTCAGCAGACATTTCCAGTTTGATTTCCGTGGTTTGCTCGAGCATCGGGTCGATCACCTGCCGCAGGATGGAATAAGTGGGACGGATCATTTGCACCTGCCCTGAATAAAATCGGGGGTCAATCATGATCCCGTCCACCAGAATCGTGGGTGTCGAGCTCACCTCATAAAAAGCACCTCGTTCTTCCGATTCTTGATTAACCAGGCCATCAGGCCCTGGGATGTGCTGATGATGCCGGATCACGATCACATCATTTGTGGAATAAGTTTTTCCGATCCCTGTCAGAGCGAGATCCGCCGGAACGCAAGGGGGCGACTGCATGCCAGTGAATAATTCGACGAGGACCGTTCGATGCCCCTCAACCGCCGTGGGGACGGCAGGCATGAGCCGCTGGGCCTCGCTCAGAAATTCATTAATTTTCTGCTGATAAACCGAGTCGACAAACGCAGCATAGCCTTCGTCACTGCCGTTTTTCTGCGTCCATAATTTTTTGAGCGTATCGGAAGGGGTTTCGCCAGCGGGAGGCTGTCCCGCACGTTTGCTGACAATCACCAATTCCAGCATCGGCAACGCGACGACCTCAGAAAGATAGTCCATCGCCTGATCGTTCCGCCCCGTTTTTTCTGCCTCGGTCGCCAGTGCCACCAAAATTTCCGGGTTATATCGCTGTTTCTGCAGAAGTTCGGTCAATTCCGTGACCGCCGTTTCGCGTTGGGGAGCGGTTAGCGAAGATGATGCCAGATCCTCAATGAGGATTTGAATCCTGGCTGCGTCGCGATAGTTGGCAAATCCCTCTGCGATGGACGCAGGGTCTTCACCCATTTTCGCTTCTGCCGAATTCAGCAGCGGTATCGCCATCCGGCTCAATTTTTTCACATTGATTAAATTCACGGCGATATTCATTTCGGCACGTGCTTGCCAACGGTCACCCCACTGCCCTGCGGCGGAAAGATAACTGTCTATGACTTCCCGGACCTTTGGCTCATCAAAGTCCGTCTGCGAGATCCCCGCGATTAACATGGCGAACAGGTCCTGAGCGATGGGACTGGTTCGGCATTCCATGGCGGCATTCAAAATGTCTTCCGGCTTGAGTTCTTTATTTTCCATCAGGGTTTTGAAGATATCCGCAGCCGGGGGAAGCCCTGCAGGATCAAATGGTTCCAGCGACGACGCGTCAGTTGGAAGAAGTCGCGTCAAGAAAAGGTCTTTCGGGCTCGATCGAATCGTTCCCCGAATAAACCCCTGCTGGAATGAGCCGATAAAATTAAACTCCCCTTTTGCGTTGGCGAAATTCAATCGAATCGCGTCCCCTTCAATTTCGGCAGAAACGATCTTCGGTTTTTCCTCTTCATTTTTATCACGGGTGGTATCCAAAAACTCGGCGGTATACTTTCCTTCCGGGGATTTCACGAACTTGATGATCCAGCGGTAATCGTCGGTGCGCTGATTCGTTACCACAACGACCCAATTCCCCTCGATCGTTTTGACATCCCGTTTGACCGGAACCAGACTCTTTTTTGTGCGGTTTCCATTCGCGGCGGGGAGGGCAGTCCCCCCGTCTTCACTGGTGTCCGCTGACCGAACGGCCGCTTTGTTTTGACAGCCGGTGGCCAGCAACAACATGAGAATCAGACATCGAATCCTTGAGCTCACAGAGTGCATTTCGAGGAGATTCACAGAGTGCATTTCGAGGAGATCCTGTGGAAACATGGCGGAATGAGATTTTCAATGCTACGCGTAGTAGCATATTTTGATGACAGCAGTGAAGATAACGGGCGAACAACCTAAAACACAACTTACCACCCCACTTGCGAGCGGAGTCCTGCGACATGAACAGATTAAAGCTGTTGATACTGCTGTGTTTGAGTCTTGCCGGTAGCTCGCGGTTGCTTCCTGCTGCCGACGCTCCGGATCTCGGTGGGGTCAGCGAAAAGCACGAAATGATTCCGATGCGGGATGGCGTGCGACTTTCCGCCTATGTTTACACGCCACCGGGTGATGGACCGTGGCCGGTACTGCTCGAACAGCGATACGCCAATGCGAACGATCCTGGAACCCGACAGTATTTTGCTCAATTGGCCAAAAACGGGGGATATGTCACCGTCCTCGCCAATTTTCGCGGCTCACAGAAATCAGAAGGGGACTGGCGTGGTTACCGGTCTCTGGGCTGGGGTGAGCGTAAAGATGGATACGATCTGGTCGAATGGCTGGGAACGCAAACCTGGTCGACCGGGAAGGTTGGGACGTTCGGCAGTTCACAAGCGGGATTCGCACAAAACTTTTTGGCGGTGACCCGCCCCCCCCATTTGACCGCTCAGTACATGATCGATACGGGACTGAGCCTGTTTCATGAAGGGTATCGGATTGGCGGAATCACCCGGCCAGAACGCTTCAAGACACTCGATAAAGCAGCCCGCGTTCCCGAACACAACCGGGAACTGATCGCCGAATGGTTTACTCACCCCACCTACGACAGCTACTGGGCTGACGAGGATTGCACCCGTTTTTTCGATCAGATGAATGTCCCCTGTTTCACCGTGGGGAGCTGGTACGATTTCATGTGCGTGGGTTCCGTTGATAGCTATGTGGGACGGCAGCATCGCGGGGGGCCGCAGTCACGCGGAACGCAACAACTGCTGCTCGGCCCCTGGTTGCACAGTCGCTTCAAGGAAACCAACAAGTCGGGTGATTTGACCTATCCCGAAAATGCCAAATTTCCAATGGATGCACACATGATCCGCTGGTTTGATCACTACCTCAAAGGGATCGATAACCGCGTCACGACCGAACCGACGGTTCGCTATTACGTCATGGGGGCCGTGGACGAAGAGAAAGCTCCCGGTAATGAATGGCGGACCGCCACCGATTGGCCGATCGCGGCGACACCCACTTTCTACTATCCTGAGGAGGGTGGAAAGCTCGGCAATACCATCCCTCAATCCACCGATTCCATGGTCAACTGGCTCGCAGACCCCCATCACCCAGCGGTCATTCCGACCATTGCTTTTCCCGGAGCAAAAGACGCTCGAGAATTCGAAAAACAACCCAACGTCCTGACGTTCACCACCGAGGTGCTGACGCAACCTGTCGAATGGACCGGAAAAGTTCAGGCCGACTTGTGGATCACCTCGGACGCCAAAGACACCGATGTCATCGTTCGCGTCAGCGATGTCTATCCCGACGGTCGCTCGATTCTGATCATGGACTATGTGCGACGAGCCCGTTATCGCGAAGGGTACGACCGCGAGGTGTTGCTGACCCCCGGTAAAGCAGCCAATATTCGGTTTGATGTCGGCTGGCTAAGCCAGATTTTCAACTCAGGTCACCGGATTCGCATCACGGTTGCGAGTACCGGAGCCCCGTTTTACGAGTCGAATCCGAATACCGGTGAACCTCTGACAATCGACTTTCCCAAGAATGCGATCGTCGCCAAAAACGGATTGCAGGTGAATCAACGACTGACCTCTCGCATCATCGCCCCCGTAATTTCGCGGTGAATGGTGATTTTGCGGTGAGCTCAGGGCTATTTTTGGGAATTTCCTTCGTTTGATGCGTGCCAATCACAGAACAAAGCCACTGGAAGCGGCAATTTCTTGTCCCGAAGTGAAATCCGATTGTCGGCGCAGCGAAAGTCCCCTGAACTGACCCATTTTGATCGCGATCCGACGAATGAACCTGGCGTAGAGGAAGAAAACCTGAAATCGATCTGAACAATTGCAGACTCACGTTGCATGTTCACAGGTTGAAGTGCAAACTTCGTTATAGGGTCTGTTTGTCTCGATGATTTTCCGCCGTTTTGTCCCTGGGACGGTGAACGGCGACAGTCACACGAGAACTCGATCAACCGGAATTCAGGACGCATCAGGATGCATGCGTGTTCAGGATGGGATTTCCGCCGATAAACATCAGTTCCCACAGTGGAATCGGATAGTTAAGATGACAGTTTTGACTCTCTGACAACTTTGACAACCTGACAACGATTACCTCACGGCCTCTCTTTTTCGAATGAAAGAAACGATGAAACGCTCCAATTTGACCCCTACAATCCCCCGTCGCCACGGGTTTACCCTGACCGAAGTTCTGCTGGTTCTCGCAATTCTGGGAGTCATCGCCGCAATGGTGATCCCCAACTTGATTGGCCAGCAAAAGGTGGCATTGGTTCGGCAAACCAAAGTCAACATTTCGGGTTTTGAGCAGATTGCCAAACAGTATGCTGTTGCCCACGACGGGGACTTTCCCGCTGATGTCAATTTAATGCTCAATCCCGGCCAAAGTGCCGACGGCAAGCCCATGGCCCCCTTCGCCGAAAAGGTTCCGAAGGATGCCTGGAATCAACCTCTCACTTATCAATACCCCAACACAAAGTCCGCCATTGACAAGCCGGCGATCTGGTCATCAGGCCCCAACAAGCAAAACGAAGAAGGGGCTGGCGACGATATCAATAACTGGACGGAATGATTGAATCCAGATCACCGGATCCGGCGAGATCCAAATCGAATCACATCAGGATCGGCAGCAGCGGCGACGAACCGTGCTGAACCTGTTGTGTGACAATGCTTCCAATCAGTGTCGTCGGCGTGCAATCTTCGACACTGACCGTGGTGAGCGAGCCGGCGAGTCGCGGATTTCCATTGAACACAACGATCCGGTCGCACGTCGTGCGGCCGGTCAGTTGCACGGGGCCGGTTGCTGAACTCGAGTCGCCGCGTTTCACTTCGGATTTGCTGGGGCCTTCAACGAGCACCTCGACTTCGCGACCGATGAACCCGGCGTTGTCTTCGGCGCTGATTTGATTTTGCAGTGTCAGCATGTCCTGGTTTCGTGATTTTTTCACGCTTTCGGGAATGTCGTCGATCAGCAGGTCATACGCCTTGGTTCCCGGACGGGGACTGTATTTGAAGATGAAACTGTTTTTGAAACGGCATTCTCGGATCACATCCAGACTCTTTTGATGAGCCTCTTCGGTTTCGCCGCAGAACCCCACGATGAAGTCACTCGAGACCGAGGCGTTCGGCAGTGTCTGTCGGATGCGTCCAAACATCTCGCGATAATCTTCGATCGTGTAACCCCGTTTCATCCGTTTGAGCATCTCGTTACAACCGGATTGAGCGGGAACATGCAGATACTGGGCACACTTTGGCAAGTCTCGAACCGCCTGCAACAAATCGTCCGTCATATCTTTAGGAAAATTGGTGACGAACTTCAGTCGTAAGATCCCCTCAACATCATGGATTGATTCCAGCAAATCCGAGAGCCGAAACTGCTTGCCGTCTTGATTCACTTTGTAACTGTTGACGGTTTGGCCCAAAAGTGTGACTTCTTTCACACCTTGATCCGCCAGCACACGGACTTCGTGCAAAATATCCCGTGGTGGGCGACTTTGTTCAGGACCACGGGTCATCGGGACAACGCAGTAGGTGCAGAACTTGTCGCAGCCAATCATGATGCGAACAAAGGCCTGATGGGGTGAGGGCCGCATTTCCGGTTCGCGCAGCGGATCATAGCTCTGAAAGCTATCACTCACTTCTAAACGAGTCCCCTCTTTCCGATCCAGACTGACCGCCAGCGACCGTTCACGACGCTCACGAGCCGCCTCGATCAACTTGGGAACTTCCGCTAATTGCCCGGTTCCGACCACCATGTCGACGTGTGGAGCACGCTGAAAGACCAGTTCCTGATCCTTTTGTGCCATGCAGCCCAGCACACCAATGACCTGGCTGGGACGGGTCTGTTTGCTGTATTTTAACCGCCCTAATGCTGAATAGATCTTATGTTCGGCATGCTCGCGGACGCTGCAGGTGTTGAACAGAATCGTATCCGCCTCGCGGATGTCCGAAGTCAGTTCGTAACCTTCTTTACGCAAGGCTCCGACGACCAGTTCGCTGTCCAGCATGTTCATCTGGCAGCCAACGGTTTCAATAAACAGCTTACCATTGTGATTGATTGTCATGACGGCTTAACCTCGCACCCGTTCCAAGTATTCACCCGTTTGCGCATTGATGCGAATGACATCTCCGGTGTTGACAAACGCCGGAACCTGCACTGTTTCGCCATTTTCCAGCGTCGCGGGCTTGGTCAGATTCGAAGACGTATTTCCCCGCACTACGTCTTCGGTGTATGTCACCTTCATCACAGCCTTATCAGGGGCCGTAAAACCGATTGGTTGTTCACCCCAGTACAGAATGGCACAAATCGCCCCATCCTGCAGAAACTTGGCTTGATCCGCCGCCACGTTCAAGGGAATGGTGTACTGGTCAAAACTGACCTGATCCATGAAAACCAGGCCACTCGAATCCTTATACAAAAACTGGCCATCACCCTCTCGAATCTCGGCAGCCTCAAGGCTGTCTCCACTTTTGTAGGTGCGGTCCAGCCACGTCCCCTTGATCAGATTTCTGAGCCGACATTTATAAAGCGCTTGCCCTTTTCCGGGTTTGACAAAATTCACTTCGACCATATCGTATGGTTCGCCATCCAGAATGATCTTGGATCCCCTACGAAAATCGCTCGTATTGAGCTGCGCCATTGGACTTTTCTTCACACAGACAAAAAACAGGAAACGAGAATCAGCAGTCTGCCATCTCCAAGCATTGCAGTATAGCAAGCAGCTGCCATACTGTGAACTGCCATGCTGTAAACTGCCCGGCTCAGAAGTGGCCCGAGATCTCTTGCACAGTCCCCTGTTGCCGTAAAAACCGATATTCATAAGCCGACATCGATGCGTCTTTACCAGAGACTCGCTTTCCCAGCTGGGGTAATCCCGCTCTTCCGCGAAATCCCAGTAAAAAAGGTCAGAATTGTTGACTGTTTTGTCGTCGTTCGATGATCCGCTGTCGAAAAACAATCCGCAGAGTCTGCGGACTTGGCACGATTCCCTCGCCGAATCCATTCGGGATCCCGAGGTCCTGTTGGCCAAATTGGGGCTTCCTCCCGAATATTTAGCCCCCGCTCGCGCAGCAGCACAGTTGTTTCCGCTGCGGGTGCCACTCAGTTTTGTCGCTCGAATGCAGGCGGGTGATCCCAACGACCCACTTTTGAGGCAAGTCTTGCCAATCCAGCACGAGCTTCAGGCAACCGCCGGGTTCACGACGGATGCGGTTGGTGATTGTTCGAGTCGTCGAGCACCCGGATTATTGCACAAATATCACGGGCGAGCCTTACTGATTGTCACCGGAAGCTGCGCGGTTCATTGCCGTTACTGCTTCCGACGCCATTACCCTTACGAGTCCGAACCACGGCGACTGGACGATTGGAAACCGGCCTGGGACCTTCTGGAAGCGGATCAATCCATCCATGAGGTGCTGCTCAGTGGCGGCGATCCGATGATGCTGACGGACGGACGTCTCAAGGCGTTGATCGAGCGTCTGGCTGAAATCCCCCATGTAAAACGCCTGCGGATTCATTCCCGCTTACCAATCGTGTTGCCAGATCGCATTACCGCCCCGCTGTTGGAACTCTTAACCGGCACCCGACTCACCCCCATCATGGTGGTGCATGCCAATCACCCCCAGGAAATTGTCAATGACTGTGACGAGGCCCTGCGGAAACTCGTTCGCGCCGGGATCACGACCCTCAATCAGACCGTGCTGCTGCAAGGGATCAATGATCGTGTCGAGACGCTCGAAAACCTCAGTGAAAGGTTGATTGATACCGGTGTAATCCCCTATTACCTGCATCAACTGGATCGCGTTGACGGTGCCGCTCACTTTGAAGTGAGTACCGCCACAGGATGTGAACTGATCAAACAGCTGCAAAAGCGATTGCCAGGCTATGCAGTCCCCAGATATGTTCAGGAAATCGAAGGGGCAGCACACAAAATCGGGGTTGAAGCGGATTGAAATCCACCCCCCGCCGGAAAAGGTTTTCATTCCGGCTCGTTAGAAGTGTTTCCACGGTTTCGCTACACTACCGATCACACGCATCGCCAAGCAGTTGCGATGGACACGCCACTTGTGAGTGATTTTGGAGACTTCGCCCTTTCATGGATACGATCGCCGGCCACCTCTACGACTACCCGAAATACTATGACTTGATCTTTGGTTCCGACTGGGCGGCGGAATGCCATTTTCTGCGGAGTTGCTTCGAGAAATACTCGAAACGCCCCGTCAAACGCCTGTTCGAACCGGCCTGCGGGACGGGGCGACTGGTGGTTCAATTTGCCAAGTCGGGCTATGAAATCGCCGGAAATGACTTGAACGAAAAAGCCATCGCGTATTGCAACGCCCGGCTGAAACGGGCGGGACTGCCTGAATCCACCTTTGTGGGGGACATGGCCGACTTTACGGTGAAAAAGAAGGTCGATGCCGTCTTTAACATGATCAACACCTTTCGGCATCTCCCGACCGAGAAAACCGCCGAAGCCCATTTTCGCTGCGTTGCCGACTCGCTCAACAAGGGGGGGCTCTTCTTCCTCGGGCTGCATCTCACGCCGAAAACACCTCCGAAATGCACCTCCGAATCCTGGTCTGCCACGCGGGGTAACTTGTCCGTGGTCTCGAATCTCTGGTCGATCGGCACCGATCTGAAAAAACGGGAAGAACGGATCGGAGTGACCTATGATGTCTATACTCCTACCAAACAGTTCCGGATCACCGATGAAACGGTGTTCCGAACTTACAATGTCGAGCAGATGTTTTCGTTGATTGCCAGTGAACCCCGGCTGCGTGTGGTCGAAATGTATGACTTTCGCTACGACATCAACTGGCCCATTGATTTAACGCATGACACGGAAGATATCGTTTACGTAATGCAGCGAGTTTAAGAATTCCTTCGCGGCGGATCCTGTGACTGCCATTCATTTCCCTTTGGAAAGCACTTCGTTCGATGTTTCGTTTCGCTTTTCGAAATCTGCTCAGTCGGCCAGTCCGATCACTCCTCGCGCTGCTGGGGTTGACCGTTGCCATTGCGGGGATGGTGGGGCTCTTTTCCATCGCCTCGGGAATCGACGATACCGTCGGCAAAACGTTCAACAAAATTCCGGGGCTTGCAGCCATGCAACCGGGGGCACCAATCCCCTTGTTTTCTCGGTTACCGGTTGCCTGGTCCGCAGAAATGGCCACGATCCCAGGTGTCCGTACGGTAAGACCCGAGGTCTGGGGCCGAGCGCAGCTCGTCGAAGGGAAACCGACATTCAGCCCTCCCCGATTTCTCTTCGGCACCGAGATTCTTTCGACCTTGAAACTGAAGCAAGCGGTTTATCGTGATGACCTGGTCGCAGGTCGGTTCCTGACAAAACAGGATCTTGGCACGATGAACTGCGTCGTCAGCCGCACAATTGCCGAAGCCTTTCAGAAAAAGGTGGGGGATCCGTTACGTGTCGATGGTTATGACCTGACCATCATTGGTATCTACCACTGCGGGTCACTGCTGCTCGATGTGGCCATTCTGCTCGACAGCGACAGTGTCCGCAAAATCTGCAAATTCGATGAGAAACTGGTTTCCTCCGTCTATATCGAACCGGACGACACGATTTCCAACAAGGAACTCGCCGCCAACATCACCAGCCATTTCCGTGGTCGGCGAGCTGACGAGTGGCAGTCGAATGTCCTGGTTGCATTTCCCGAAGCAGGGGCCATTAACATGCTCAATGCGGCAGCAAGACTGCTGCAGGGAAATGCCGGGGCCGCCCCCCCCGCCACTCAAACCTCAGAAAAATCCGGTTCTTCTGAGGCAGATCCCACCGCCGTCGAAGAGGCGATTGAAGTCCGTTCGGCAGCGGACTGGGGAGATAAAATTGCGGAATTAAGTTCCGACCTCGATGTGTTTCTTTATCTGATGACCGGGATCGGTGTCGTCATCGCTCTCTTGAGCATTCTCAATACGATGCTGATGAGTGTCGCGGAGCGGTTGATTGAATTTGGAGTTCTCAAGGCGAATGGCTGGTCCGCCTGGGATGTCATGAAGCTGGTCACCTGGGAAAGTGCGCTACTCGGCTTAGGAGGTGGTATCCTGGGATGTATGACTGGCTGGGTGGCTGTGCAAGTGATGAACGCCATTTATCCGACCAAGCTGCATCTGTTCGCCAGCCCCGCGCTGATGCTGTTTAGCCTCGTCTTCCGCTGGGTATTAGGGATGATTGGCGGCATTTACCCGGCGATCTGGGCACTACGAATGTCCCCGATGGAAGCCATTCGCCGCGGCTAAGAACGGCCTTTGCGGCGGATCACAAATTCCAGTGCAATCCCGCGATGATCACAGCGATGATCAATGTTCTTGATCGCTTGAGTTGTTCGTTGGCATCCGGTTGCCAACGGATCACCCCTCAGTAATCAGTAAGTGAAAGAAAATGATGGAATCGAGTATCGAACAGGTGATCCGGGGCCGTCGCACCATCGGCTCGTTTCTACCGGATCTCCCCCCCGCCAGCGAAATCGAAGCAGCCATTGAATGGGCCTCGTGGGCACCGAACCATAAAAAAACGGAACCTTGGCGGATCGTTTGGCTGGGCCCCGAAACCGCCGCTGCCGTGGTGGAATTGAACTCGCATCTCATCGCCAAAACAAAAGGCTTCGCCGAAGCCGAAAAGAAGCGCCTAACCTGGTCCACTATTCCTGGCTGGCTGGTGGTCACCTCTCTTCGATCTGCGGATTCGTTCCGCCAAGAAGAAGATTACGCAGCCTCCTGCTGTTTCATTCAAAATTTGCTGCTTGCCCTCTGGTCCAAAAAAATCGGCACTAAATGGTCCACAGGTGATGTCACCCGCGATCCCCAGTTCCACGAACTGCTCGGTATCGACCCCGCTCAAGAACGCGTTGTCGGGCTGATCTGGTACGGATATCCCGCCGTAATCCCCGAACAAAACCGACAGTCACCGAATTCGTTTGTGCGAAAGTTGAAGTAAGATAGTTTTCAGTTTTCAGTTTTCAGAGCACAGTTCTCTGAATCTTGATCGTTCCTCTCCTCCTATTCGTGCGATTCGTTTGATTCGTGGTTCATAATCTTTCCCTTTTTTGATCAGGGTGTGATTCACGAACTGACTGCCGTATTCCACGGATTTGCGCGAATGCTGAAGTGGGAAGGGGAACACGAAGCCAGTCGCGACTGGGTCGTCAGATCAGTCAACGCAGTCCGATCGTCATGGCCGACAAAGTGAACGGATCAGGGATCCGGTGTCGCCGTGTTTACTGCGGGGTAAAGTGTTTATTACTGCGGGGTAAATATAGACAATCTTTGTATCCCGCGCCCTGGGTTGGTGGTGGAATCCCAAAATCGGTTCATCATGGCTGCGAGGTTTACGGGTTCAAGCGGTGGATGGTGTTATGGATTTTCCCCGTTACCCGCTTCCCGTCACGCGACCGAAATGAATACTCAATCTCCATACACCACGTTGGTTTGATGTCGGAGATCTCCAGTGACAGCTGTTTTCCATCCGCAGAAAGCAGAGCTCGCTGGACCGGAAGCATTTTTTCATCGAAATGATTCGAGCCATAATTTGCCGAGCGTTTTAATCCCCACGTCTTCAAGTGAACATTCTCCAGATCGAGCGAAGCAGGGTCCAGCGGATCGGTAAACGTCAGCGTCAGACCCGATTTCCGGGCACTTAAGCCGACCGGCAACAAGATCGGCTGCCCGGTGGCCCGAATCCGGTAGAAACCGCCCGGATGGCTGGCGTTTCCCGCCCAGGCGAACATGCCACACAAATAAAGCTGACCGTCCGCGGGATGAAATCGCCCCCGCATCACTCCGGTCGGAAAAATCGGGATGGGCAACTCAATCATTCCCCCTTGCATCAGCCCATCGACCTTTTCATGAGGCACCAGGAAGACTTTTCCGTATCCATAAGAAAGATTCAGCAGGGCTCCCTGGAGTGGTCCCCAACGATCACTCTCGACCCACAAGAGTTCGGCTGGCGAGCGATCAAATGCGTTGGTGATCCAGCAGAGGGGTGGTTCCATCGCCTCGTCCGAAGCATCGGTCACGTCGTGATAGCCAAACATATTGCCATAAAATTTAGGCTTACCTGTGGGATTGAGTGTCACCCAGTTAATTCGATTCTTGGGGTTCCAGAATCCTTCCTGGTCGGTCACGACAAACGAACCGTCTGGATTCAGGCATACACCATTGGCCGCCCGAAAACCGGTGGCAAGAATGTCGGTCTGTGATCCATCTTTGCTCACTCGTAACAATGTTCCGTGGTGCGGGACAACCGCCGGTAGGGCGTGGCGCCCGGATTTCGCATAATAAAAATTCCCCTCGACATCGGTCTGCAGTCCCATGGCAAATTCATGAAAATGCTCGGTCACCTGATGATCGTTGTTCAAACATTCGTAGAAATCCGTTTCACCGTCACCGTTCAAGTCGTGCAATACCGCCAGTTGATCACGACAAATGACATGAATCTTCCCTTCGAGAATTTTCAAACCCAGCGGCTGAAACAATCCCGATGCAATTCGCTGCCAACGTAACCCAAGGGGTGCCGAACCGGGTTTGCTGGCCGGCGCTCCAGCGGGGGGCTGCATTTCCACCACCCAGACATCCCCATCCCACGAACAGAGTGCAATCCGCCCATCAGCAAAGAAATCCAGTCCCGTAAACCGAAGTTGGGCCAGCCACGGATTCGATTCCGGTGCCGAGAGAAAATCGACTGCGAACGGACCATGGTCAGCCCCAATCACTGCTTGTGTTTCCAATCGTTGGGGCCAGCGTGGCGGCCCCCCCTTCGTCAACGGTAACAGGTCTTGTTGGGATTCGGGTACGACCGGATTCCAAGGGTCCTGCAAGCCAGGGACTGCTGCATTCGCCTCCCCGCCTCCCTCAAGCTGCGGCGGGATGGATGCAGCCCAGAGGCTAAATTTCAGGGGCTCGCGGCCGGCCGGGATCGTCAGACACAAACGCCCCTGTTTCACGACCCAGACCCCCGGCAGGGTTTCCGCTGCCAGACCATACGCTCGCGGATGGGGGGTTGCAGGCAAATCGACTTTGCCGCGCCTGACTTCAGCGTCGTGCTGGTGTGCCGTGGTGTCAGCCATGAGATTCCCTTCGGCGTTTCCCAGCACCCAGCGTCCGACCAGCGATTTGTCCTCGGCAGGGGGGACAGCCCCTTGTTTCAATTCATCCGCCAATAACCGCCGCTGATAAAACCGAACCTCGTCCAGTTCACCGCGAAAGAAAGATTCCGGCTGCGGAAAATTGTTGGTCGTAAATCCAATCCGCGCCACCGGTTTTTCGAGCTTTCCCTTGGCAGCCAGATTTCCTTCCTGATCAAGGCGACCATCAATGTACAGCCCGAGACGCCCCGTCGATTTTTGCCATGTTGCCGCCACCGTATGCCACTGACCATCATTGACCTTCCCCTTCGAAACAAGTGCCCCCACCCAACCGATATCAAAGCTCAGGTGTCCATCACGGATGAAGAGCGTCTGTCCGTCGGGTGACCACTGCGAACCCTCGTTCGCCAGCGAGAACAGGGTTCCTCCCCCTTTCGTTTTAAAGCGAGCGGTAATTGTCAGATCCTGGGTCGTCATGTCGAACGCTTGCGGATTACGGATCTGCAAATGCGTTTGACCGTCAAAAATGAGCGGCAGTTTCCCAGCCAGTTCACCCCCCTTGAGCCCATTCGCGGCAGCCGGAAATGTGACCACGGTGCCGTGGCGATCGGCCAGAAATTCCGCTGTCGCATCAGGCCTGGGACCATCTGCCACCTGCAATACCAATTCTCGATCACGAGGCCCGATATTGAATGTTCGCAAAAACAGAGGCGAATCCGGTAGATCTTCACGGGCCACAAATCGGGGAGACTCGAGAATCTCGGTCGTACCAATCCGATAAGAAAGGATCGCAGCCTGGTTGTAGTGGTACAGTCCGTGAAACTGTCCCCAGTGACGCGGAAGCGGTCCATAACGTCGACCATCTCGACCTTCCGTTCGCTGATCATCCACAAAATCACCGGTCTGTGGATTCGCCCAGCCAGGGCCATTCGCGTTCGCATACGCGATATCACCGGTAATTCGCGGGTGAACCTGGTGCTCACCGTTCATTTGAATCCCACGCCAATCAATAAACCTGTCGGCCCCTTGGGCTTTGTCGTTAGCCGACCAGACTGCAGCCACCCGCAGGGTGTCGGTGTCAAAAATCGTCCAGTTGCGACCCCGTGAAATCCCCCCAGCACCGGAATCGAGTCGAATCGCGATCCCCTTATAAGCGAGATTCAGCGAATCCCCTGGAACTTCGTACGTGTGCGTCAAAGTCGGACCATAATCCATGGCACTCCAAGGTTCGATCTTACTCGGTTCAGGACCACGAGATTCGCCCCGAGGCAATCGGGCGAGGTAGGCCGCGTCGATCGATGCATATTGCGTCGGATTGTGCGGCTTCAAGTAAGTTTCACGCACATAGTGAATGACATCATATTTTTGCGAGGGGACCATCCAGGTCTGAGCGGCCATCAGTCCGAACCCGCGCGTCAATGTCTGGTACATGGCCCATGGCTCGCTCCCATTCTTGAATTTTCCTTCCGCAAATCGTAACGAGGTGGGGAGCGACCCAGGCTGCTCGCGCGTCCCATGACAGTTCATGCAGACACGACGATAAATTGCTTCACCCCGCCTCAAGGACTCGTCATTCCAATCCCGGATCAGGCCGGCATGATCCAGATTGACTTCATATTCGGGTAACGTGTAAGTCAGCAGGGCAGGGGAGGGTTGCAGCCCCTGCGCTCGAGCCACACCCCCATCACGAATTTCCATCAGATAACGGATCAGATCGAGAAACTGCTGCCGACTGGTTAATTGGTTGACCTGAGCCGCTGGCATGATCGACAGCGCGTTCATTTTGACTTCGTCAATCTCGACGAGGGGAACTTTCACCTGTTCTCCGCTGCGAGCCAGATCGCGAATGGTGATCTGATCGGCAGTTCGCTCGACGAGAATTCCCGAGCGCGTTGTTCCGTCATTCCGTAGCAGTGTCACCGATTCGAAACCTTTTCGTATCACCTTGGAGGGGAGCAGCACCGACTCAATCAAATGCTCATCCGTCACCTCTTTGCCCAATTTTGCGAGGTCGGGGCCGAGTGCCGACGGGATGTCGTTACCGACGGAATGGCATTTCGAGCAGGCCATGTGAGGTTGAAAAAACAGGATCGCCCCCCGCGTGGCGTCCCCCTCGGTCCTTGCCAGCGTGATCAGGTCTCGCGGTGCCTGTTGAAGCAACGATTCCTCCAGCGACTGTGCCGATAGCCGTGAATCGGCCCCCAGACCCAGCACCCCGCAGAGAGCCAGAACAACAGCACAACATTGCCACGGCGGAATACAGCGAATGAGCAGCGCACGGCCAAGGAAACAGATCGCTGGAAAAGGAATCGAACGGAATGCCATGGTGTTTCTTCTCAGCAGATTTTGGTGTGGAAAATTTCTCCACACGGTTTTTCATGAGGAATCCTGATCAAGGAATAACGTAACGGGCGCGAATTGTCATGCCAAGACTCGCGTACCGGTTTACCTGAACCATCGCAGACAACAGAATTTTTCCGGCGTCAATCAGATGTCAAGTCGTCAAGAGTCACGCATCGGGATTGAAATTTTCGGGACGCGACGGAGTGATTTTGTGGATGCCGCAAACGATGGTGTTCTGTTGTTTGACCCGTAGCCAGCAGCGCAGTGGAATCGGCTTCCAGCCGATTTCTGACCCAATTCTTCAACTCGCGTACAATACGCCGCACCTAACGGCGCAGTGGAATCGGCTTCCAGCCGATTTCTGACCCAATTCTTCAACTCGCGTACAATACACCGCACCCAACGGCGCAGTGGAATCGGCTTCCAGCCGATTTCTGCGAATGTCTCGGGGCCAGGGATCCTCGACAGGCCCTCATCGACTCGCTTTGATTTCCACCAAATCGAGACGGCAAATCAAACTTTCCAAAAGACGTTCCTGATCGCACTTGCTCATTTGAAAAATTACTTCGAAAATTGCAGAAAATGACCTAGGGGACACTCAAATAATTTTGGTTTGCCGAGTAATTAAGGCTAATGACCGCGGAGCGAGAGGGGCAAAAGCATCTCAAGGGGCAAGAAATCACACGATTTTCGAGAAAATAACGTAGGGGAAGAAAATGACCTAGGGGACACTAGAATAATTGGGCCATTGCAACCGGATTGTTTCGAGTTTACGCGGGTCATTCCGGATGGAATTGAGCTCAACTTCATTCGGTTCTGCTGGATCCCCCGCCGTGGATCCGGGAGGAACGGGGACAGGCACCGCGGACGGAGCCTCGGAGAAAAGGGGACAGGCACCGCGGACGGAGCCAGTCCCCTTTTCTCCGAGGCCCTGGCCAATCGCTGTCACTGATTTTCAATCATGACTTTGCGATGATGGTAATTCTTGCCACTCACAGGGTCGTCACCCAGCAGATCACAGCGACGAACCACACAAGTCATCACGTGGCCAACCGCAACCTCATCAGGGGTAAATACTTCCGCTCAAGCCATCCTTGCCATCATTCCGCTCCAAATCAAAACCGGTCCAAACCTGTGATCGGGACAATTTGAGCAAAATCGCAACGCATTTTCAAGCCAGCACAGTGTCCCTACGGTTTTCCCTCAGAATCCGCCCGATCCGCTGTTCGGGTTGACCCCCTTGTTCGGCACTTTCGGAAGTCCACTGTGCGTCAGCATGTCGAAGACCAAGTTGCATACGGCCCGCGGAGCGTTCGCCCGAATCTGCTCCTCAATCAACTTCTCAGTGTTTGGAAGCGAGATTCCCTTGCGATGATGATAGTGGTTGTATCCGACCTCCCACGCATCGTAGCGATCCGCAGTTGGTGTATCATCGTTACTGACTCCGCGCATCGAGCCAGAAAAGAGCTGGGTCGCCATCAGCTCCATGGCTGCCGTGTATCGCGCTTGGTTTTCGCCATACACGTCGATCCCTTGATGCCAAGCAATTTCGGCGGCATGGAGCGCCGAACCAAGTCCAAACTGCGCGTGGTGACCGTTGTCGCGGCACGTTTCCTGCGTCAGTCCGTCGACCCACCGTTTCGGATTCGACCAAAACGCCTGTGAATCGTCCCCGTCACCCGCAATGGGCGCAGGACGTGGGCCGTCGGATCGTAGGTAGAAGTATGCACGATTTCGGATCTTCAAACGATCGAGCGCCATACGGAATTCGTCCTCATCTTCGTTAAAGACTGCAATCGCCATCAACGCGTTGATTTGTGTCAAATCAACATTCCCGTTCCAGGTGCTTGCGGTTCTTAACTGTGAATAAAACGCCCTCCTTAACATGGTTTGAAAGCTCTCGATGTTGCGAGCCGACCAATCGGGATGTCCCCGCATAATCTCCGCTGCAGAGGCAAAGACCGATCCAATCCAACCCGCTTGCAATCGATCCTGATCGGAACCTGCCGTAAAGCCTTGAAGACCCGACCATGAGTTAAGGATCGAGATGGCGCGCGCGGCGTAAACATCGTCATCTGTGAAGTACCACAGCAGCGACTGGGCATAAGCCGCAATCGCGTCGTCTCGGGAAACATCAGCGTCCTTGTCAACCGAGTTGATCGTTCGCAGGCCATGTGCGCCTCGGGTGGCATAGCCCGAGGTCCTCAATTGTTCAAATTCGCTTTTCCACGGTTGTGCTCCCGCTTTGATCCGACCTTTGACGAAGTCGAGTTCCGCTGCGGAATTGATTCCGCCCGGGTGGATGAAGTCCATTGCGGAAGCTATGGTTGTCCATGTTCCGAGAATCCACAGTACGGCTGTCTTCAACATATTGTATCTCAAGTCGTTTATTTCTCAGGAAACTTCGTGTGCCACGCATTTTGTACCGAACGTCAAAGGTAACGCGGGCGTTTTCGCCGCGCGTTAACCGCTTCGGTCAGCGATTTTATCGCCTCAGTTGGGGTTTTGGAAACGAAAACGTTCATTCAACTTTGGTATTTGGTCGTTATTGGTATTTGGTCGTTAATTGGAATCGCACTAGGGACGGCCATTACTGGCCGCCCCCCGCACAGATCCGTACGTGCGGAACTATCGCATACGGCTCCGACCATTGGATATTGACGAGTCGCGTCGGATTGGGATCAATTGGAATACACCTGAAGCCCAAGGACCCCAGATCGAAGTCAATCCCTGGAACGACGCCAAATCTCGCGGCGAGAAATGTCTTGACAAGGCTGTCGGGAACGGTAAGCTCAACGCGAGTTCGAATTCGCCATCAACTAAGCTGACACTTCAAGCCATCTGCCAAATTCATTTCTTATTAGTCGAATCAAAACTATGGATGATATAACGCTATTTATCGGAACTTACGACCTTGAAGAAGAGGTCAATGTTAATGAATACCTTAAAGAAATTGGCTCTTCGTTTATGGAGCGAAAACATCTCAACACGCTAAAGCCTACCATCATATTTTCAGTTTCCCCCGGAGACAACTTCGCGATCATTATCAATCAGCCAGGTTCCCCCAAATTAAAGATAGAGGCCAAATCAAGTTGGACCTTTCAGCCTGGACAGCCTTTTGAGGCGGATTTTTTTGGCCTAGAGACGAAGACAACTTATGTCGCGCACATCGAAGGAGAGAAAATCGTAAGCAAAAACGTGGTGAATGACGCCAATACCATCAGCATGGAAATGGTATATCAAAGAATGTTTACGATCGAATTTTCAATGGGAAGTGTAAAGGCCAAGAGAATTTTCAGAAAAACAGGGGGAACTAAGTGACAAAATTAATTGCGGGTTGGCCGAGATAATACGATTCATGACGGCGGAGTGGAAGGAGGCACAAGCCTCTCAAGGGGCA
>Ga0114978_10000430_pt1 | contig 35469 bp, 20 predicted proteins | sample S_140212_EF_Meta_FD_87027 | JGI IMG/M metagenome (GOLD analysis project Ga0114978, IMG submission 87027) | Freshwater microbial communities from Lake Simoncouche, Canada to study carbon cycling - S_140212_EF_MetaG | ecosystem: Environmental > Aquatic > Freshwater > Lake | place: Lake...
CGGTGGTGGATGTATTGCACGCCGCCTCGGATGCCGTGAGCGTGGATGATGTCCCAGAGCACCGTCGCATCTTTCCCGTGGATGTGCCAGATTCGCGACGCATAGCGGCGCAGTTGCGGTAGTGGATCGATAAAGCTGACGATCTGGTGGCACGGTTCCCATTCGAGGCCAACGACTGGGCTCTCCACTTCCGCAAACATCGCGTCCCATGCTTGGGGGGCATGCGCGATATTCCAATCGCCGCTTTCCCACGTGCCTCGCATCTCGCAGTTTTCAAACGCGAGGCGCAGGCCGTTGTCGGCGGCTCGTTTCGCCAGCGGCCGAAACACATCCCCGAATCGACCAAACGATTCGGGAACCGGCCGACCTGGAATTCTGCCAGCGAACCCCGACACAATATCGCAGCCAAATAAGGAGGCGGAATCGATCAGTTTTTCCCAGTCGCGAATGGTTTCAGGACTCACCAGCGGATTGCCATACACGCCGATCGCGCTGACTCGTGGCGGCAGTTCATTCGGCTCCAGCGAGTGCGATTCCAGCACTCCCCGTACGCGCGCGGCCAGTGCGGCAACATCAAAATCGCCAACCGTTTTACCGAAACTGATCTGGAAGGTTTCAAATCCACGAGGCAGGATTTGGGCAATCACCTCAGGCGTGCGGTCGTGTGCGGGAACCAGTGTGCCGATTCGAATGTCGTCGTGGGTATGCATGGCCGCAAGAGACCAGAGGGTGTGGCGGGTCAGGGGCGATTCTGAGGCAGGACACAATAGTACCGCGGATACCGTGCCACACACTATAGTAAGTGAACCATGAACAAGATTTGTCATGCGCGAGGCTTTTCGTGAACAAGGCTTTTTGCAAGGAACCCGATTCGACGCTCCCGCCTCGTTGCCCGAAGTGCGGCAATGATGGCGCGCAGGTGTCGATCCAGACGTTGCTCGGCCACGTGCAAGCCCAGGACGCACAGTCGCTGGGCGAGCCAGCCTACTGCTGCACGACAGACAGTTGCGACATCGCTTACTTCGACCTGCTCGAGCGGTCGATTGGTCTGGCCGCCGCCACGCACTTCTTCTGGCCCAAGGATCTGGCGGGGCCACTGTGCTCCTGCCATGGCCTCACCTGCGACGACATTGATCTGGATCTTGCCGAGGGCACCCCCACTCGGGTACGGGCCGTCGTGCAGCAGGCTGGTTTGCCCGGAGCAGACTGCGCCATTCGCAGCGCCGATGGCCGCTCGTGCGTGGGCCGAGTGCAACGCTATTACATGCGTCGCAAAACGGGGGCGTAATGCGACGGAAACGTTTTCAGACCTCTCCACTCGGGGCAGCCAGCCTCGGGCGGCATTTGATTTTGTGATGGACACCTATGCGATTGTTGAGCTGGAATATTCACAAGGGCATCGGTGGCCGCGACCGGCGGTATTCGCTGGCGCGAATCATCGACGCGATTGAGGCCGAGAACCCCGATCTTATCTGCCTGCAGGAAGTGGATCGGCTGGTGCGTCGCAGCCAGTTCGATGATCAACCGCGGGTTCTCTCGCGGTACTTTCATTGCCATTCAGTGTTTCAGTCAAACGTGCACCTCGGCGATGGCACGTACGGCAACCTCGTGCTCTCTCGCTGGCCGGTCTGCAGCCGGCATCGCATTTCCTTGCGACAAGGCTCCCGAAAGCCCAGAGGAGCCCAGCTTCTGTTGATTGACTCGCCGGAGGGGGTGATGCATCTGGTGCACACGCATTTGGGGCTTTCCGAGCGGGAGCGGCACGCGCAAATGGCCCGGATACTCGGGCATATGCTCTTCCGTTCTGCCGACACACTTCCGACGCTGATGGTTGGAGACTTCAACGATTGGCGCAACACGCTGGCAGCCGCCGACCTTGCTGCCACCGGCTTTCGGCACATCACCAGCCCGATCGCGCAGTTTCGATCATTTCCATCGTGGCTGCCAATCGGCTCACTGGACAAGGCGTTTGCCCGGGGTGCGATCGATGTGCGTCATGCACACATCATGAAAACGAGTCTTTCGAAAGCAGCCTCCGACCATCTGCCGCTGGTGGTCGATTTTCATCTAACGTAGCTTTCCATCTGACGAGAGTTGCTTCATCGCTTCGCTGGCAGCAGTAATCGTGACCTCGATATCAGCATCGGTGTGGGCGCTTGAAAAAAACAACGCTTCATATTGACTGCACGGCATGTAGCAGCCACGTTCAATCATGCCCCAGAAAAATCTTCCATAGTGGGCCGTGTTGCTCAACGACGCTGTTTTCCAGCCGGTCACAGGCATACCGCCGGGCTGTGGCTGAAAGAATACCGTCATCATGCTCCCTCTTCGGGCGATCCATACAGGGATTGCAGCGCTGGCTGCGGCGGCACCGAAGCCCTGCTCGAGCCTCGCTCCGTGCCGCTCCAACTGTGCGTAGGGTGGTCGGTCGCGGAGTTCCTCAAGCGTTGCAGTGCCAGCGGCAACGGCCAGCGGATTGCCCGAGAGCGTGCCTGCTTGAAAGACTTTTCCTACGGGCAGCACCATGTTCATGATGTCAGCCCGGCCGCCATACGCGCCTAGGGGCAAACCCCCGCCGACGATCTTGCCCAGCGTCGTGAGATCAGGCGTGATGCCTAAGAGTTGTTGGGCGCCGCCATACGATAGCCGAAAGCCCGTCATGACTTCGTCGAACACAAGAAGTGCTCCATGCGTATGCGTAAGCCGGCGTGCCGCGTCGAGAAACTCCTGCGTTGGCACAACCAGCCCCATGTTGCCAACCACAGGTTCCATCACGATTGCCGCGATGGCTGCTCCCTCAGCCCCAAAGGCCGCGGCAAGCGACTCCGGATCGTTGTATTCAAGCACGATCGTGTCGCGGGCCGTGCCGGCCGTCACGCCCGGCGAGTCGGGCACACCGAGCGTGGCCGCCGAGGAGCCAGCCGCCGCCAGTAGGCTGTCGGCATGGCCGTGATAGTTGCCGGCAAACTTGATGATTTTATCGCGGCCGGTGAATCCCCTCGCCAGTCGCACGGCGCTCATGGCCGCCTCCGTGCCCGAACTTACCATGCGAACTTTTTCAATGCTCGGTACGGCGGCGATGATAAGTTCTGCGAGGCAGCTTTCGGCCTCGGTGGGTGCACCGTAGCTGGTGCCAGATTCTAAGGCCTTGGCAATCGCGGCCACCACTCGCGGATGCCGGTGGCCCAGGATCATCGGGCCCCACGAACCGATGTAGTCGAGGTAGGTGTTGCCGTCGATGTCGGTGAGGCGTTGGCCCTGTGCGCGCTCGAAAAAGATCGGCTCGCCCCCCACGCCACCAAAGGCACGGGCCGGGGAATTGACGCCGCCGGGAATCAGTGATTGGGCCCGCACAAACGCCGCATGGCTTTTGGGCCTGGGGGCAGAGGATTGGTTCGCAGCAAAATGCGTGGAAAGAGTCTTCATGCGGTCATGTGCCCTGCGCGAGAAATATTACTTTTCGTTATTAAGGTGTTCGTTTTCAAGTTCGGACAGTGCTCGCTTGGCCGTTGCGACGGCATCGGCGGCGTGCGGTCGCTCGGCGTAGAGTTGAACCACGCTTTCCAGAAGGGTTGTGCGCTGCGCGTTGAGATCTTTCCGCTGCAACGGGTCAGTGGCGGTCTTGGCCGTGGCCTTGAGTGCAGAGGCCTCGGCCAGGATAGCTTGAACGCGGCTGGCATCCTCCGCCTGTTCTCTGGCTGCCAAAGGTTCAAATCGCTGGATCTGGCGGCGCACCAGCGCCAGCCAAAGAGCCTTCTCGTTGTCGCCGGAAGGTGAATCTCCAGACGACTGCTCGTGCAGCGCCACGAGCGCACACAGTGCCGCTGCGCATGCCGATGGGCTCATTCCCTCCTTGGCCATCGCGGCCCGGTAGTCTCGTTCGATCGGATCCAGCGGCTTGTCGCCTCGCACTCGGCGTCGCGACCGCCTTTCCAGTGCGTCGAGATCCAGCGTCTGTGAAAGCAAGCGGATATGAGTGGCTCTGGGATCGTCGGGAAAACGCTCAAGAAAAAGAACGATTGACGGCTTCGCATCTCGCAGGTCAACAGCATCGTTCTGGCTCGATTGCTCTGTGATCGATTCGATTCGGCGGTGCAACTGATCGGCAGTCAGTGGTTGGAATAGCAAATAGCTGCCAATCGCCACGCTCGCCACGGTCGCCAGAGCCGTCACGATTTGCCATCGTCGCGCAGAAACTCGCGAGCGGTTTGTGTGATCACGCGTTGCTCGGTCGAGTTCTGCGATCGTAGTGAACCGATTGCGAGACGCCCCATCGACGTGAGTGGAAGCACCGGCGGCGTCGGTTGGCAGGTCTGTCGGCACATGGGGAAGCTTGCCGGTGAAGGGCTGCGTGGCGGCAAAATCGACCAGTGCTTGGGCTGCGACCTCTGGCTGGCGTGGCTGCAAATCGCCTGCAAGATTTGCGATCGGAGGATGAGGCTGTGGCGATGAAATCACAGCCTCATTGGACAACTTCTCTGCTAAATAGTCAGACGCTCCTGGATTCGGCGATGGAGTGCGCGATTGTGTGGATGCGTAGTGATCCACTTGTGACATAGACCTGCCATCCGCCGCCTCCGGCGAGGAATCGCCCCCCACGGTAAGCCTGTGGCTTCTGTCGTGGTCGGTGGCGTGATGCGTCGCTGGCTTGCGGTTGCCGGGCTGCTGCGCATCGGCGCGTCGCTGCGAAATATCCTCTGGCGGGCTCCCCTGCAAAGGGCGATCCTTCGGCTGTCCCGGGCTGTGCGATTGAGGAGCCTCGACGGCGCCTTCCGTCAGGGCATTGACTGCCATGAGCATGCGGCTCAGAGCCAGCGCACTCACTGGCCGAGCGGCCGGATCTTTGGACAGGAGACGATTGATCAACTCGTCCAACTCTGGGGGTATGTTGGGTACCAGCGAGGCCACTCGAGGCGGCGGTTCTCGTCGCTGTTTCTCAATCACATCGGTCACTTGTCTGCCGTGAAAAGGTGGTCGCCCTGTGAGCATGGCAAACATAACCAGCCCAAGTGCATAGAGATCCGCGCGGTGGTCAACGGGTTTTCCAGCGGCCTGCTCTGGTGCCATGTATTCAGCCGTGCCGACGATATTCCCGTGCGCCGTGTGGCCGTTGCCACTAAACAGTTTGGCGATCCCAAAGTCGGCCAGTTTGACATGGTTGACATGGTTGATAACCGGCTCAACGGTTGCACCAGTGACTGGGGCAACCGCAACGTTGTCTGCAATCAGCAGGTTGGCCGGTTTTAAATCGCGGTGCACCACGCCGTGATCGTGTGCCACCTTGAGGGCCCGGGTGATCTCCAAAGCCATCGCAATCGTTTCATGCGGAGTAAAACGCCGCCCCGAACGCAGGATGTGCTCGAGGCTTTTTCCTCGCACCAGCTCCATCGCAAAATAGGGCTGGCCATCATCTTCGCCAAAGGCGAGCAGTTGCACGATGCCGGGATGACATAGGCTTTTGAGCGTTTCAATTTCGTCGCGAAACCGTTTTTGCAGGCCATGCTCATCGGCCAGATGCGATGCGAGTACCTTTACCGCAACGGTTTCTCCGGTATGCCTGTCGGTGGCTTCGTAGACGGCACCCATGCCGCCGCGGCCAAGTCGCGAGAGAACCGTGTAGGGGCCAATGTGGGTGGGTTGCATGCCCTCAGTCTAGAAGAAAGTCGCAAGGAAAAAAGCCTCGATCTTCCAGCAACATGCTGCAGCAGGTTACAACTGCGGCCCAACCCAATAGCACTTTCGATCCAACCCATGACACTCCAATCGCACCGCACCGTCGAGGATGTTTCCGGCGAAACGCTCGTCCTTCCGGCCACAGGCAACCAGGCTCGCGGCCTCGCCCAGTACGCGATTGCATTCCTGCGAGATCCCCGCCCCATCGGCCGGGAGACGCTCGATCGTCTGCAACTGTTTCATCTGGATAGCGTGGGCTGCGGAGTGTCTGCGTTGGCACTCAAGGCCAACGCACCCACCGTGTTGCGTCGGGAAGCGCTTGCATCGCCTCCTGTGTCACACTCCGCTGGTGGGATCTGCTTCGGGGCAGCCCGAGCCTGTGCGGTTGAAAAGGCTGTGGTAGCCAACGTGTCGGCTGTACGCGAATGGGATTCCAATGGCACCAACTTTGGCTACGACAAAGCCAAGGGGAGGACGGCGGGCGAATTCGGCCACAACGATTTTTATCCTGTGGCGATCGCCGCTGCGCGGCAAGCTCAGTTGGACGGCGATACGACGCTGCGAGTGATGCTGCTGGTCGACGAGATTCGCGGCCGACTGGCTGAGGTGTTTGCGCTGCGAAAGTATTCGATCGACCATGTGCATCACGGCGCGGTGGCCAGCGCCATTGCCTATGCAGCAGCCCTTGGGGCGACAGAAGACGAGATCGAGTCGGCTATCGGCATGGTCGTGGCCCACTATGTGCCTTTCCGGGCGATCCGCGCGGGCCACCAACTCTCCGATAGCAAGGGGGCATCGGCAGCTTTGGCGGCGGAGACGGCCGTGATGAGCGTCCATCGCGCGATGGCCGGATTCGTCGGCCCTGCGGATGTGTTTCGCAATCCTCTGGCGATTTACCGCGTGAACGAGCCTGGCCCCGATGGACAGAGTCCATTCGATTTGGAGCTGGGCGTGAGTGGCAACGCCTTCGCGATCCACGCGATGCACTTCAAGCTCGGTCTCTACGAGCATCAGTCGGCAGGTGCGATTGGGGCAATCATCAATCTTTTTGCGGAGCAGCCGGCCCTGGCTCGCGACCCCACTGGATTTCGCGCGCTGCGAGTGAAGATCTACGAACCGGCCTACTCGATCATTGCCGATCCGGCGAAGCGGACGCCAACGACGCGTCAATCGGCCGACCACTCGCTGCCCTATATTCTGGCCCGCACGCTTCTGAAGGCCCGCCAAGCGGCGGCGCAAGGCGCGCAGAGGCTCGGCTGGGAGGAGTTGATGCTTCTGCCTAATGACTATTCGCCGGAAGCGATAAGCGACCCCGAGATTGCACAGATCATCGCACGGATTGTGATTGAGCATGGCGGTCGCGAATATGATGACAAATATCCTGATGGAATCCCGACAAGCGTGCGGCTTGAATACGATGCCAGCCACGCGAGTGTTCGCGTCGGGCACGAGGTTGGAGTGTTGAGCGAACGTCCCAGTGAAATTGTGCAGTATCCACTGGGGCATGCCCGGTCCGACGCAACCCGCACCGCAGCCGTATTGGCTCTGAAGTTTGATCGGCTCGTAGCGGGTGCCGTGGCAGACCCGCAGGCACTGCGTGACAGAATGCACCTGGGTGGGCGGAAGCCAGAGGAGGTGGCAGAGCTGTATGCGTTTTCCATTCACGGGTGTGATCCCGGTTGAGAAGCCGATCGGCGTGACGTCGAGGCGTGTGGTCGATGTGGTTGGCCGCGCTCTATCGATGCGGGCTGTTGGGCATGCAGGCACGCTCGATCCGCTGGCCAGTGGCGTGGTGGTGGTCTGCGTTGGTTCGGCCACAAAGCTTGTCGACTACATCCACCAATTACCCAAGCACTACACAGCTCTGTTTTTGCTGGGGCGATCAAGTCCATCCGACGATTGTGAGACGCCCATCGAAGAAGAGGCCAATCCTGTTCGCCCGACCAGCGAAGCGATTGAATCTGCGGCAGACGCATTTCGCGGTGAATTTCTGCAGCGGCCCTGCGACTACTCGGCTGTGCATATCGACGGGAAGCGAGCGTATCGGCTGGCGCGGGCAGGGCACACATTTGAGGCAGAGTCGAAGCGAGTCTGCATCCATCGGCTCGAGATCACAGGCTATCAGTGGCCGCACCTCTCAATGGAGCTTGTGTGTTCGGCGGGAACGTACGTGCGGGCCATCGGTCGCGATCTGGCCGAGTCGCTGGGGACCCGTGCGGTGATGCAGTCGCTGGCACGTTCGGCTGTTGGGCGATTTACGCGAGGCATTCCTTTGGATGCGATCGACTCAACGACGGCTGCATCGCACCTGTTGCCGGCGCTGGCCGCCGTTGAGCATCTGCCGGTTGTGAGCCTAGATGCCGACACGCTGGGCCTCGCTGTGCGCGGCGGGCTGATATCCTTGCCCCACGCAGCAGCCGATGCGATCGCTGCTGTCGATTCAACGAGCCTGTTAGTTGGCATCCTGAAACGGCACGAGTCGGGCGAGTTTCGGCTGCGGCCGAATTTCCTCGGCGAATAATCGAAGCTCACCAGATGGGTAGCCCAAGGCGTGAGTCACATAAAAAACGTACGGACTTCTGTATGAACCAGTGCCCGTCTAAGGATGTTTATTCGCTGGCCGCAAACGCCGTTCGAGGGTAGAGTACATGTGTGGCAGTTACCCCATCCAGTTGAGCCTATTCGACGGTGTACGGTTGCCGCTGATGTGGTACCTCATGCAAAGTATGCGACACCTCATAACGTGCTTGGCGATATCAGGTTGCTTCTGGCTGGCGACCGGGGAGGCCGCAGATCCGCTGCCGAGAATCTCGTTTAACCGCGACATTCGGCCGATCCTTTCGGAGAACTGTTTTGCATGCCACGGTCCGGACGGCGGAAAGCGGCAGGCTGGCCTGCGATTGGACGTGCGGGAGCGAAGTATTGAAGAGCTTGAGAGCGGTGCCACGGCGATCGTGCCTGAGGATGCCGCAACGAGTGAGCTTCTCACGCGGGTGCTCGCTCCCGATCCTGACACCGTCATGCCACCGCCTGCGGCCAAGATTGGAAGGCTCAGCGGTGAGCAGGTCGCTCTGCTGCGTCGTTGGATTGTGGAGGGGGCGAAGTATGAGCCGCACTGGGCATTTGTGCCCGTTACGCAGGTTGACGTTGCCGATGTGTCGACGGTGGCTTTGAATGCTCCCGCTGCCAGCGACTCGACGAGCCCGACCGCTGGAAATATGAGCCCGATCGATCGGATTGTTGTTTCCAAGTTGGCAAAGCGAGGCTTGAAGCTTCAGCCGCAAGCGGATCTGGCCACGCTCATCCGCCGAGCCACGTTCGATATCACGGGGCTGCCCCCGACGCCTGCTGAGGTGGCCGCCTTTATTGCCGACTCGTCGCCCGATGCCTACGGAAAACTGCTCGACCACCTGCTCGCCAGCTCTCGGTACGGCGAGCGGATGGCCGCCGACTGGATGGATTTGGCTCGCTACTCGGATAGCTACGGATTTCAAGTGGATCATAAGCGCCCGATGTGGCCGTGGCGCGACTGGGTGATTTCGGCTTTCAACCGCAACCTACCATGGAACGATTTTGCAACGTGGCAGATCGCCGGCGATCTTTTGCCTCAGGCTACTGACGAACAGATTCTGGCCACCGCGTTCAATCGACTGCACAGCCAAGAGTGCGAGGGAGGCTCGGTCGAGGAGGAGTATCGAGTGTATGCCGTGAACGACCGGGTCACGACATTCGGCACTGCGTTTTTGGGGCTGACGCTCGAATGCTGCCGCTGCCACGACCATAAATTTGACCCGCTCTCGCAACGCGAGTTTTATCAGTTCTTCGCGTTCTTCGATGACATCGACGAGGCGGGGCTCTACTCTTTTTTCACGCCCGCCACGCCGACACCCACGCTGCGGTTGCTCGACGCGAAGGCCGTTACGGCATTGGCGCAGGCCGAAGAGGGATCGGCTAAGGCAGCGACGCAACTGGCCCATGCTGAGTCCTTGGCCCGCGATCGCGTGGCCGAATGGATTGCCGGCAAGGCGGAAATGCCGCCGCCGCTTGCGATCGCAACATCCGGCAATGTTTCCGGCGAGATCGCGCGTTATTCCTTTGATGAGCGAGAGGCCGACGGCACGTTTGCCAGCCTGCTGGATCCGGATCACCCCGCCACATCGCCTACCGAAAACACACTTGTTGAAAACACGATCGACGGCAGAACCGGCAAGGCCATTCAGCTCACCGGTGACCATCCGGTGCAAACGCCCGTGGGCAATTTTGTTCGCAGCCATCCGTTTGCGGTATCGCTCTGGCTGCATGTTCCGGATCGGGCCGATCGGGCCGTTGTGTTTCATCGCTCGCAGGCCTGGACCGACGCTGCTAGTCGCGGCTACGAACTCTTGATTGATGGTGGGCATTTGAAGTGGTCGCTGATTCATTTTTGGCCCGGTGATGCTGCTTCGGTGCGAGTTGCCGAACAACTACCTGTCGGCAAGTGGGTGCATGTGGCGGTGTCCAGTAATGGCTCAAGCAAGGCATCTGGCCTGAAGATTTTTGTGAACGGCCATGTGGCAGCAACAGATGTGGTGCGAGATAGTCTGACTCGCGAGATCACAGGCGGCGGGGGTGACCACATTCGGATTGGCGAGCGGATGCGAGACCATGGATTCAAGGGTGGCCTTGTCGATGACTTCCGCGTGTTCGACCGTGCGATCTCTGCTCTTGAGATTCGCGAGCTTGCCAAGCAGGGCACCATCGAAGCAGCCATAGCCGATGCAGAAGATGCCGAAATGCTGGGAGAGTTTTTTGCATCGGCTTTCGACGAGTCTGCCGCCAAGCAGCGAAAGTTACTCGAAGCTGCGAGGCTGTCGCACGACGCTCTGGCTGAGCAGTCGCAAGAGATCATGGTGATGCGGGAATTGCCCGAGCCAAGGATGGCATACCTTTTAGATCGCGGTGAATACAGCATGCGAGGCGAGAGCGTCGAGCCCAACACGCCTGCGGCACTACCGCCTTTTCCGGTCGACCAGCCTCGCAATCGTCTTGGTCTAGCAAGGTGGCTCACCCACCCCGATCACCCGCTCTTGTCGCGAGTGACAGTGAATCGCGTGTGGCAGTCGCTGTTTGGACTTGGGCTTGTGCAATCGCCTGAGGACTTGGGAAGTCAGTCGATGCGGCCTGAGTATCCTGAACTGCTTGACTGGCTGGCAGGAAACTTTTCGCACGCTGGCGACCAAGGTGGCTGGGGCTGGGACATGAAGCGGTTGATCAAAACCATCATGCTCTCGCAGACCTACCGGCAGCGAAGCATCGCAGAGGAACGAGTGATGGCCGACGATCCGCTCAACGCGTGGCTGGCCAGAGGGCCACGCTATCGGCTCCCGGCTGAGATGATCCGTGACGGAGCGTTGGCCGCCTGTGGGCTGTTGGTCGAAAAAATGGGTGGACCGCCGGTCAACACGTACGACATTCCAGAATCGTTTAAGCCAGAGCCGGCTGGCACGGGAGAATCGCTCTACCGTCGCAGTCTCTATACGTTTTGGCGGCGCACGGGGCCAGCCCCTGTGCTGGAGAGCTTTGATGTTCCCAAACGCGTCGTCTGCGTGGCCAAGCGAGATGCAACCAACACACCACTGCACGCCTTTGTGCTCATGAACGGACCGCAGTTTGTGGAGGCCTCGCGAGTGCTAGCCGAAAAACTCTTGATCGAATTTTCCGGTCAGGCCGATGGGATGCTCGAGCGGGCGTTTGAACTGCTGGCCAGTCGTCAGCCGGACGATGAGGAGCGAGAGATTCTGCTAAGAATGTATGCTGAGCAACTGGCCTGGTATCAGACGCATCCAGAGGACGCTACCAAACTGGTTGCAATCGGTGGCACGCCAGCACATCAGAACCCATCGGCCGTAGATCAAGCGGCCTTGGCCGGAGTGGTAAACGCCCTGATGAACTACGACGGATGCGTGGTGAAACGATGACACCACTCCACACCGCAGACAGCCAGCGACCCAAGTCGCCTGCCTTGCCTGGTTTTGGTGGCTGCCACCGTTTATTGGGGAGGCGGGAGTGGCTCAGTTCGTTTGGGATGGGGCTTGGCGGCTTTGCGCTGGCGGAGATGCTCGGTCGCGGGGGTGACGCTTTAGGAGCCGACTCGGGAGTGCTCGGCGGAGTCCACTTTCCCCCCAAGGCCAAGCGGGTTATTTTTCTCTTTCAGTCCGGTGGTCCTTCGCAGTTGGACCTCTACGACTACAAGCCGCTGTTGATTCAAAAAAACGGACAGCAGTTGCCCGAGAGTGTGCGGAGCGGGCAGCGTCTCACCGGCATGTCGGGTAACCAGAGCTCGATACCGCTGGTGGGATCGCCCTTCGGTTTTTCGCAGCATGGCCAGAGCGGTGCATGGATGAGCGATCTGTTGCCCCATACTGCAAAAATTGCCGACCAGCTTTGCTTCGTGCGATCGATGTTCACCGAGTCAATCAATCACGGCCCGGGCGTCACGTTTATGCAGAGCGGCTCGCAGATTCCGGGACGGCCCAGCATCGGTGCCTGGCTCGACTATGGGCTGGGCACCGACAACCAGGATCTGCCCTCGTTTGTCGTGCTCGTCACAAAGAACAAGGGCGGTCAGCCGCTTATGTCGCACCTCTGGGGAGCGGGCTTTCTGCCATCGCGGCATCAGGCAGTACGATTTCGTTCCGGGGGCGATCCGGTGCTCTATGTGAATAACCCTGCCGGCGTGTCGGTGGAGAACCGTCGCCAGGTGCTCGACGGGCTCAGGCAATTGCATGAGCACCAGTTTGCAGGCACACCCGATGCCGAGATCACAGCCAGAATTGCTAACTACGAACTGGCGTTTCGGATGCAGTCGAGCGTGCCAGAGGTGGTCGACTTGTCTGACGAACCAGCGCACGTGCTGGATGCCTACGGGCCCGATGCCCGCGACCCGGGCACCTTTGCAGCCAACTGCGTGCTCGCCCGGCGTCTGGCCGAACGCGGCGTGCGTTTTATCCAGCTCTACCATCAAGATTGGGACCATCACAGTGGGCTGCCCAATGGGATCAAGCGAGAGTGTCAGCAGACCGACCAGCCCGCCGCGGCCTTGGTAGAAGATCTGCGAGCCCGTGGCATGTTGGACGACACGCTTGTGGTGTGGGGGGGCGAATTTGGCCGTACCAACTACTGCCAAGGGCATCTTACGCCGGGCTTGTTTGGCCGCGATCATCACCCGCGCTGCTTCACGATCTGGATGGCTGGCGGCGGCACAAAACCAGGCACAACATACGGAGAGACGTGCGAATACGGCTACAATATTGTGAAGGACGGCGTGCATGTGCACGATTTTCACGCCACGCTGCTGCATCTTTTGGGGATCGACCACGAACGGCTCACGTATAAGTTTCAGGGGCGTCGCTACCGCCTCACTGATGTTCATGGCAAGGTCGTCAACGGCATCCTGGCGTAGCGAAACGCCGCAGGGTTTGGGCAGGCGTTGCGATCAGCACATTCGGAAAACCCCCGAGGCAGGCGGCGATACTTCGCCGCCGCCGCGCGCCATTCTGCCCTGTAGAGTTGCGATGGAACACCGTCTTTAGGGTGCAACCTAGGCGGTGTATCGGCACTCCGAGCATGCAGGAAACCCAATGGCTTTTGTTCAACGCACACCGGCCGCCACGCTTGCACCGCCCCCCTTTGCAGGACGTTTTGTCCAGCGAACTCAAGCCCTTCCAGATGCATCGATCGGCCTGCCCGTGGATGCCACGACTGCTCCTCGCGACCGCGTGCGGGATCTCACGGCACTTCTGCTCTTGGCGACCGCCGTATTTGTGATTGCATCGCTGGCAACGTTTGATCCTGCCGATCCCCCTTCTGCCCGCCTGTTTCCACCCAATGTACGAGCCACGAATGCCTGCGGATTTTCGGGCTCTGCGGTGGCCTCCATGCTCTACGAATGGCTGGGCCTCGGAGCCTGGTTTGGAGTGGGGTTTGTTGCAGTGTTGGATCTGATGCTGCTTCGTCGTCGCGCTTTGCCCGATCTGCCGCTCCGCACAGTCGGCGCGGTTGTGGCCACCGCTGGCACCTGCACGCTGCTGGCCATGTTCCTGCCGGACTGGATTGGGCGGCCGATCTGGGGCCCGGGCGGCTCAGTGGGGGCCATCGGCATGCTGTTTGCCGAAGTCTATTGTGCTAGGACAGGCGCCGTGATTGTGGTGACAGGCATCACGGGCGTCGGCCTGTTCTTGGCCTGCGATGCCCTCGTGCTGCGGGTAATTGCCTTGGGCTCTGCTCTGGTGGCATCAGCGTATGCACGGGCCACATCGTTGCCGACAGCAGTGGGCACCTGTTTGTCCATCGGCCAGAAGGTTTTTGGCAATCAGAGGAGGAGTCGTACTGGCAGCGGCGGAGATGACGAAGATTTCCAGGCCGCCGATCGCCTCGCCGCCAAGATGAACGGCAGCGGTATCCGGGATGACGGGGATGGCAGCGACGACGACGAAGCAACTGGCCCCACCATTCGCGTGCGTCGACGCCAGCAGGATCGCCTACCCAGCAACAGTTCGCTGGTTGCGTCGCAGCCAGAAGTTTCCGATGTCGACGGGTCTGCGAGTGATAGCCTCGAGGCCAGCCAGAGCGAATCTGAAGACCCAGAAACCGACGTGTCCGAAGCGATTGCACCGGTGCCGATCAGATCGCTCAACAGCCGGCGTCGCCGCAAGGCCGAGGTACTCGATGCGCCGCTAGATCCGAGTGCCGATTACGAGCTGCCCTCGTTGGAACTGCTCCTGCCTTCGGAGCAAGTGCAACTCGATGCACAGGAGCAGGAGGTGCGCGAACGGGCAAAGATTTTGGAAAAAACATTCGCAGACTTTGGCTTCAAGGTGCGGGTGGTCGAAATCGAGACAGGCCCTGTGATCTCGCAATATGAAATCGAACTGGAGGCTGGCTTGCGGTTGGCAAAAATCTCAAGCCTGGCCGACGATCTGGCGATTGCGTTGCGGGTGCCGAGCGTCCGCATTGTGGCGCCGATTCCGGGGAAAAATTCGGTGGGCGTCGAGGTGCCCAATACCGACCGCCAGATGGTGCGACTCCGCGAGGTGATCGAGGAGACGCAGGCCAAGAGTCGCACGATGAAGATTCCGATCTATCTGGGCAAGGACGTGGCTGGCAACCCAATGGTGGTCGATATGGCGAGCATGCCCCACCTGCTCATTGCTGGCCGCACCGGCACGGGCAAGAGCGTGTGTTTGAACTCGCTGATCGTGTCGATCCTCATGACAAGGCGTCCAGACGAGGTTCGCATGCTCATGATCGATCCGAAGATGGTGGAGCTGACCCCATACAAGTCGTTGCCTCATCTCATGCATCCGGTAGTGACCGACATGAAAAAAGCCGAAGCGATTCTGGCGTGGGCCGTTGAAAAGATGGAGGAGCGCTATTCGCTGCTGGCTAAGGTCGGTGTCCGTCACCTCTCGCAGTACAACCAGCTTGGCCGCGATGAGTTGCTTCGACGCATGCAGCCAGAGGGCCCAGAAGAGGCGGCCGCCATCCCCACTACGATGCCCTACATCGTGGTGGTCGCCGATGAAATTGCCGACATGATGATGACCGCTGGCAAGGAAATCGAGCAACACATTATCCGCTTGGCACAGAAGAGCCGCGCGGTGGGTATCCATCTTGTTCTTGCCACACAGAAGCCAACGGTGGACGTGATCACCGGGCTGATCAAGAGCAATCTGCCAGCCCGTATCGCATTTCAGGTGGCCAGCCGCACCGACAGCCGCGTGGTGCTGGATGAGTGTGGGGCGGATCGCCTGCTCGGCAATGGCGACATGCTCTTCCTCTCCCCAGGCACCAGCACGATCGTGCGAGGCCAGGGCACATTTGTAAGCGACGAAGAAATTGGCCGCGTGATGGCGGCGATCGGCACCAGCGAGCCGCAATACGCCCAAGAATTGGTCAATCTCCAGCCGGCGCCCTCAGGCGATCTGCCAGCTGGCGGCTCACCTAAGCTGCGAGACGAACTCTACGAGGCTGCCGTGGAAGTGGTGATCCGTGAAGGCCGAGGCAGCGTGTCGCTTTTGCAGCGTGCCTTGGGAGTGGGCTACGGTCGCGGTGCCCGACTCATCGACTTCATGGCTGAGGACGGCGTGGTTGGCCAGTACGCTGGCTCGCAGGCCCGCGAAGTGCTCCTCACGATGGAGCAGTGGGCCGTAAAAAATGGCACCACGGTGCCCCCACAGGACCCCGCCCCCCGTCGGCTCAAGATTCAACCTCACGCAGAGCCTGTTGAGATCATCCAAGACGACATTGAAGATGAGGCTGACGACGAAGACGAACGTGTATTTGACGCAGATGAGGGCCAAGATGACGAGGACGACGATGAGTCAGATGATGGCGGCGACATTTCAGAAGACAACCAGGAGTACGACGCAGAGCTAGGAGTGCGTTGATAACGTCATCCTTGACGTTTTCGAACATCAAACACTCCGATACGATCCGGTTGAGCCAGAGTCCGCCGGATAAGAGCCAGAGTCCGCCGCACGGGGCGAGGGCATGCCAGCCGGTCCCGGATCCACTTATGCTTCTTCGCGGAGCAGTTGCGGCGGATCTTCCAGATCGTCCAGTTCGGCAGGGAGTTGGAGCTGCCGCATCGTTTCGTCCGTGCGTCGCATCCCCTCGGCCACTTCGTCCACCCGCTGCGCGATATCGCTGACGTCTCGCTTGGCCACCGCGCCCTCGGCCAACCCTGCGATCTTGGATTCCAGTCGCTCAAGCTCCGCGGCGACAACGTCGAGTTTTCGCTTTGCATCCTGAATATTGTGAAGCCTATCCCGGCTGGTGTGGAGGTGGTCTTCCAGCGTGGTGCGGAGCTGAGCCGAGTCGCCTTCTTTTTCAGGGGTCAGCTTCGCAAGACGAGCCTCAAGGTCTGCAATGCGACTCTGAATCGCTGCGTCATCGGTGTGAGCGATGAATTCTGAGAGCGTGGACGCACTCCAGATCATTCGCAGGTAACCCCACAGGAGCCGCTCGAGTGTTTCTGTTGAGCCGCTGTCGGGGGTTTTGTCATTTGGACCGCGCAGGCTGGCGGCGAGTTGCACCAACTTGCTGCAATGGCCACGGAGTTGATCAAATCTCGCAAGCAGTTCGGGAGGCAACGCCTTCCGGATGCGATCGTACGATTCGCGGGAACCGGTCGATTCGGCGTCGCGGCGAGCCTTGGCATCGTGTGCTTCGACGGCACTGCGAAAATGGTCGTTGGTCAGCATGCTGGCCAGATAGTAGATCTCGCCTGCTGCCACCAGCGGCAGGATCACTCCCGGAAATCCGCTGACGAATGCCGCGGCCACGCCACCGACAAAGAAGAGCAGGTTCCATCGCGCTGTAAACGCAGTGCGGAGATAGTCGCTCAATCGATTCCACACGGCACAAGGCTCCAGAAAAAATGAAGGCCTCTCACGGCCGCTTTGCATCTGCCTCGACCTGCTCGATCCGCTCGTGGAGTGCCTGCACCTTCTCGTGAAACCAAGGCTCCGACTGCGTCTCGCGGGCCGATGCCGTCGCCGACGGCATCCGAATCTCTTGAATGATCCTACCCGGTGTGGTGGCCATGACGAAGACCCTGTCGCCCAAGTAGACGGCCTCCTCCACCGAATGCGTGACGAAAAGCACCGTGGCCTGCACTTCCCGCCAGAGTCGTACGAGCAGGTCTTGCATGTCCAGTCGGGTGGCGGGATCCAAGGCGCCAAACGGCTCGTCCATGAGAATGATCCGCGGTCGTAGAATAAGCGTGCGCGCGATGGCAACCCGCTGGCGCATGCCGCCAGAAAGCTCGTGTGGATACTTCGCCCTGTCCCGCTTTGGATCGAGGCCCACCCTCGCGATCCATTCGAGTCCCTCAGTCTCGCGACGGTGGCGTGGCACGCCCCTACATTCCAAACCGAAAACCACGTTATCGAGCACCGTGCGGTTGTCAAAGCTCGAGTAATCTTGAAACACCATGCCGCGGTCGGCCCCAGGCCCAGTCACTTCCATGCCAAGTGCCCTGACGGTGCCGCTGGTCGGAGGATGCTGTGGTTCGAGGCCCGCTATGAGCCTTAGTACCGTGCTTTTTCCACAGCCGCTGGGGCCCAGAAACGAAGAAAATTCACCATGTTCCGGCAGGTCGGGAATCGAGAAACTGACGTCGGAGATCGCGGTGTATTGCCTAGCCGTCGCCGCCCCGTAGATCTTCGTAACCGCACGAAACTCCACCGCCGGTGGAGCATCGCCTGTGGCTGCATCTGTTGCCGCGTTCGTGCCGTTCATGCCGCTGCCTCGGGCGGTGCTGTGAACCCGTGCCGCAGGCCACCCAGCAACCGGGGTATGAGGCCGCGGCCGCCGTAGCGATGGGGGAAGAGATCACATTGCAGCCACCAGAGAGCCCGGTCGATTGAATAGGCAACCAGTGGAATGATCACCAGCACGATCAGGATCGGCTCCCGCTCGCCTCGCCGCTGCGACATGTTGATGAGGTCGCCAAGGCCCCCGGAGTCGGTGCCAAATTTGACGAGTTCGGCCAGCATCACATAGCCAAAAGCAAGGCCGAAGAGCAGTCGCAGTGAATTGAAGATCGACGGAGCAGCCAGTGGCACGAGCACTTTCAAAATAATCTGCAGTCGAGAGGCGCCCAGTGTGAGGGCTGTGTCAACGTAGCGTTCCGGCACCTCCAGCACGGCGGCCGTGGTGTCGCTGACCACAAATGCCACGCTGGCAATGAACAAAAACATGACCTTCTGAAATTCGCCGATTCCAAAAAGAAAAAACGTGAGTGGGATGAGTGCCGCAACCGGAATGTTGCGGCCGAAAATGGCCATCGGTGCTACGAATGCTCGTGTTGCTGGAAAACAAGCGGCCAGCACCCCCAGCGGCACTCCGATCAATGCGCTGAGACCAAATCCGAGGCCCACTCTCGACAGTGTTACCAGCGTGTTGGTGAAGAGCTTGCGTTCTCCAAGCACTTTGGGCACAGCCTGCAGGGTTTCGCTTGGGCTCGGCAGCGTAGCCGGACTCACGAAGCGATCTTCCCCAGCACCGGCCGTGGCGATCCACCACGCTGTCACCACGCAGAGAATGCATATGGAGCCCCAGAAAATCGCCTGAGCGAACGGAATCTCTCCTCGCAGTCTCGGCTGTGGATGGGGTTGTGACGGAGGAATGGCGAGGTCACTCCTTCTCGGCCGAATAGACCTTGATTTCCACGCGGCGGTTGAGGCTCTGATTGTCGGGATGGTCGGGGTCGGCTGGCCGCTCCCAGCCAACGCCATCGACGGCAAATCGACCCTTGTCCAACTCAAACTTTCCAACGATTGCGTCTTTCACGGACCGTGCCCGTTCGAGCGAGAGCTCCTTTACCATGGCCGCTGGCACCGTCCCTTTCATGGAACTATCGGTGTGCCCTTCGATGACGATTCGGGCGGCTCCAAACTGTTTTGCAAGCGTCGCTACTTCGTCCAGAACCAGATCCACGCCCGGGTCGTAGGGTTGCTCCACGTCCTTGCCATCGATGTGACGGACGATTGTTTTCCGGAGGTTCCAGCTGTTGGGAAAGAAATGGATCACGACGGTATTGGTGAGAATCTCTTCATTTTCCGCACGGATTTCAGAAAGCGTTTTGGCGGCCAGCGGTTTGGTGTACTCGTCGCGGGTGTCTGCGTATTTGGGCTCGCTGCCAAGTTTTTGAATCACAGAGAAGTCCATCACCTGATCGAACGAGACCGGCGGGCTGGAGATAGCGCCAATTCGGCGATAGAGATAGTACGCCTGTTTCCAGATGTGTTCGAAATTGGCAGGGTTATTCCGGTTGATGAAGAACTGGTAGTTCTCCGCCCAGTTGGTGCTGTGGGCATCGCCAAGCATCGCGAGCGTATCGGAAGCCGGGATGTTGTAGCCTGCCGCCATCCACTCGGCGACCTTCGTGCGAGCAGAATCGCTCTTGAGCGACTCCATGGAGTCGAAGATTCCTCGCACGATGGCCTCAATCTTGTCGGGATGGTCTTTGGCGAAGTCGGCTCGTGCAAACCAGACGTCAGCAATAAGACGGTTGGCCGTCTGTGTGGTGACGAGCATCCGGTTCCCCTTTGCCTTTTCCAGGTTGTAGATGTCCGGAGCCCACGAAACGCATCCGGCCAGATTCTTCTGCGCATTGAAAGCGGCTGCGGCCTGGAAGGCGTCGTCTGTGTAGACCATTTCGACATCCCCCGGCTGCAGGCCGCCGGCGACAAGCATGTTAAGAGCAAAGAACTGACTCGGCGAATTCTGGGCCAGTGCCAGCTTTTTACCGGCGAGGTCGCGAACAGTTTTAATAGTGTCGCGAACCACAATGCCGTCGCCGCCGTTGGAAAAATCGACCTGCTGAAACACGCGTGGCATGACGCGGGAATCCTTTGGAGCGCCTGTGCGATCGACGAGCCCCTCCAAAAACAGCGGGATCATGTCGAGCGTGGCCCAGCCGATGTGCACCTCGCCTGCAGCGTAAGCGTCTCGCATCGTGACGGGGTTGTCGATGAGTACAAGCTCCAGCTTGAAGGGCTTGCCGCCCGGCGATTGCCACAGCTTGCCTGCTTTGAATCCAGCGTTGGCGTGGATAATTGGGCTCCAGCCAGCCCAGACGTTGAGTGCAAACCGCACAGTTGGGATGCCGAGCGGATCATTTGTGAGTGGCTTATAGCCGCTGATGCCTTTGACTGGCGGCAGCTTCTCCGCAGGCTTAAAACTATATTCTTTGACGGTGGTTGGGGCAGCGCTATCAGCCGCTTCAAAAAGCACCCCATCGCCCCCCGTGCCTTCGGCCGGGGTAGCTGCGCTTTTGGGAGTGGCATCTGCCACTCCGGCGGGCGGCCGCGGAATGCCAAACTGTTCGAGCATGCCGGCACGCCACGCCGCGATCCCCACGAGACCCAGAATAACGGCCCAGACCGCCAGCCAGAAAGGAGCCCTCGGTTGACTTGCCATAAGCAGTTTCACGTTTCCTTTCCTGCGAGAACTATTCACACTTTGACGTAGAGAACAGAATAGGGAATGGAAACCCACTCGTCCACTCAATAGGGGGAGCGTACACCACACAATGGCTGGAATCCTCGCCTGCCGCGACTTGAAACCGTGCAGAAAATGGCCCTGAAAGCCCAGCCGGATTCCGGCACCAGCAGCGTCAGACTATTGTAGAGAATCCCAGCAGGCCTCGAGCCAATGACGGTAAAGAGCATTCCCCGCGAGCTTTCTTGTGCGCACGATCGAGATCTACGACACCACGCTTCGCGATGGTTCCCAAGGCGAGGGAATCAATTTTTCGCTTGAAGACAAGCTCTCCATTACCAAGCGGCTCGATGCGGCCGGGATCGATTTCATTGAGGGGGGCTATCCGCTCTCCAATCCAAAGGACGCGCAGTATTTTTCTCGTGTGCGTGAACTCTCGTTGGTTCACTCGCGAGTCGTTGCCTTTGGCATGACTCGCCGTCGCGGGCTTGCCGCCGCCGATGATCCAGGCATGCAGGCTCTTCTCGATGCTGGCACCAGTGTGATCACAATCGTCGGTAAGACTTCGGCATTCCACGTCGCCGAAGTGCTCGGCGTTTCGCGCGATGAAAATGTTGCCATGATCACAGACACGGTCGCTTATCTTTCAGCCAGCGGTCGCGAAGTTTTTTACGACGCGGAACACTTCTTCGATGGCTGGAAGCTGGATGCCGAGTACTCGCGGGAAACGATTCTCGCTGCGGCGAAGGCAGGGGCCACGCGCATCGTGCTGTGCGACACCAATGGCGGTACGCTGCCCGCCGAGATCGCTCGCATCGTCAAGGAAACGATCGCTGTTCTGCGGGAGGCAGCCGTGGATGTGCCTGTGGGCATTCACTGCCACAACGACTGCGATGTGGCAGTTGCCAATTCACTCGCAGCGGTGGCCGCAGGTGCGTCGCAGGTGCAAGGTACGATCAACGGCATTGGCGAGCGCTGCGGTAATGCAGACCTTATTTCAGTGATCGCGAATCTTGCCCTCAAGCTATCGGATTTCAGCGTGCTGGGGGGCGCGGAGTGTGTTGCTGCGGGGCAGATTTCTGGTGGACGGGGCACGCAGCATCTCACAGAGTTGTCGCGATTTGTCTATGAAACGGCGAATATGTCGTACCGCTCGAGCCAGCCGTTCGTGGGAGCCAGCGCATTTGCGCATAAGGGTGGTATGCACGTTCACGCCGTGGCGAAGGCAACAGAATCGTACGAACATATCCCGCCCGAGGCCGTGGGCAATTCCCGGCGGATTCTCGTGAGTGAACTGTCGGGTCGGTCCAACATTGCTGCCCTCGTCACGCATTCGGATGTCAAGAACGATCGGGCACTGCTCGACAAAGTGTTGGCGGAGGTCTGCCGGCTTGAAAACGAGGGCTGGCAGTTTGAAGCGGCTGACGCCTCCTTCCATCTCTTGGTACAGCGGTGTGCCGGCACGTTTGTGCCTTGCTTTCAGAATCCCAGCTACAGCGTGGCCGTGGAGAGCCGCGTGCAGAGCGTCGTACGAACCGAGGCAATGGTGAAGCTGACTGTCGGCGGCACGCAGCGGCACGAGGTGGCCGAGGGCGACGGCCCCGTGAACGCGCTCGATGCCGCTTTGCGAAAGGCGCTCGAACCGCTTCACTCCACCCTCGAGCAGATGCATCTTGTCGACTACAAAGTGCGGGTGATCAACGCTCAGGAAGGCACCGCCGCCAAGGTGCGAGTGTCGATTGAAAGCACGGACGGCGATCGCGTGTGGGGCACGGTGGGCGTGAGCGAGAACGTCATTGAAGCCAGTTGGCTGGCACTGGCCGATTCATTCCACTATTTTCTTTCCGCCGGAGAAGCCCGAGGCCAAACGTAAGCCCTGTTGCCATTCGGAAAGCAGTCCGCATTCCAGCTCGTCTGCGCCTTGGATTTGTAGGACGGAGGCAGGCGGCGGTGCGATCCCGAAAACGGTTGGTCGCTGACACAATGATAACTCTGCCCCGAGTGGAGTGGATGGCACGTTACAAACATGCGGCACGTGTGAGGGCCTGCGTGTCGTCGAATGACCTGAGCCCTGCGGTGGCACCGCGGCCGGTGACGCAGCAGGCCGCAGTCGCTGCGCCGAGAAGACCGGCTTCACGCAGTGGCATTGTTCGCAGGACACCCGCGATGAGCCCCGCCAGAAACGAGTCCCCTGCCCCAGTCGTATCAACGACCGGCCCTGGGGCTGAGAGACACGGAATTTCGACAAACACGTTGGCCTCTGGCGAGAGGATCGAGCCGCGAACGCCCATCTTCACTCCCACGATTCCTGCTGCGCCGTGTGATCGGTAGCAGGCGATCATATCGCGAGGATCACAGAGGCGCGTCTGATGCATGGCCTCGTCGATGCTCGGCACATAGATGTCGATGTGCTGCATCGCCGGCAGCAACGCCGCAAAACTGCCACCGGATCCACCGGTTTCAATGGCGACCTGACAGCCCGTTTGTTTGATCGCGGCAAGCGAATCAGCCAGCATCGGTTCTAGCCCAGGGAGCAGGCCAAAGTAGCCTACCAAAGCCATGCGACTGCTGGCAAAGTGCGAGGATTCTCGGCGGATGAACGCGAGATCAATCCCCTCTGGCGCGCCCACGTGGTGTGCAAAACTCCGCTCCCCTGTGGGGTCAATCAGCACGGCCGTTGTGCTCGTAGCAAGCGTGGGGTGCGTATGAATCGCTGTAGTATCGATCCCCTCGGCCTCTAGTCGCGATCGCACAACGCTGCTCCAAAGATCGTTTCCCACAAGGCTGGATGCCGCTACGCGCATCCCCAATCGCCGCAGTGCCGTGCCGGAATTACAAACGATACCACCCACCGCGACATCAATCGGCTCAACGTGAAATAGCCTGCCGGCACCGGGTGGCTCCGAAAGCTTCACCGGCCGCACGAGAATGTCGGCCACGCACGTGCCGCACACGATGCAGTCAACTTTCAGCATGCGAGCCAATGCCTCATGGTTCTAAATGCCTGTGAGAAACTGTACGACGCCTGTCCGGAGAGGAATAAGTGAATGATTCCATTCCCCGAGAATCGATGCGGCGTGGCATAGCAGAATAAACGATCCAGCAGCACTTCGCAAAGCACTCTCCTGCGACGCTGAGACGATTGAATCCCCGGGCCAAAGGCCGTGCCAGGCATAAAGTGTCGATCGCCTGCACGACCGTACGGTCCGTGCAGCCGGCTGCAAAAAATCGACTGCACCGCCGTCATCGGCCGCGGTTGAGGAGGCTGCGTTGATTCAGGTAATCGACCAGTACTTCGGCCCGGTCGCGGCTGGTGTCGACGAGCACTCGCTCGACGCGGTTGCGTTGGCATATTTCCTGGAACTGGGCGTTGAAGTGCGTGAGTATCTCGAGGTAGCGTCTCCTCAGTTCGCTCGGCTGGGTGAGTAGTTCTGCGGGCGTTTCCAGCCCACGAAACTTAACCATTCCATCAAAGCGAAAGTCGAGTTCGTCGTGGTGCATCACTTGAAAGAGCACCACTTCGTGCTTGTGGTATCGCAATCGCTGAAGCGATTCCTCCAAGGCCTTCAGGTCGGTAAAGAAATCGCTGAACACCATGATAATTTCCCGGCGACCCATCCGGCCTGCGACGTCTGTGAGGCACTCCGCTAAATGGGTTTTTCGCACGGGCTCAATAGCATCGAGTTGATCTGTCATGCGGGAGATCTGCGCCATCGAGTTTCCCGGCGGCACAAATGACAGCACCTGTTCGTCGAAGAGTGCGAGCGACACTTTGTCGCTCTGCTTAACAACGCTGTACCCCAGCGTTGTTGCCAACTGCGCGGCGCAGAGCATTTTCTGGAAGCGACCCTCCCCGTAGCGCATCGACGCACTCACGTCGAGCACGAGATGGCAGACGAAGTTTGTCTCCATCTCGTACTGCTTGATGAAGTATTTGTCGCGCGTGTAATAGACGCGCCAGTCGATGTGCTTGGGATCGTCTCCCGGCACATACTCCCGGTGGCCCGCAAACTCGACAGCGAACCCAGACAGCGGCGACTTGTGGTGGCCGGCCAGCGTGCCCATGACCAATCCGCGCGGCTCGATTGCGCGACCAGCCATTCGGCTGAGCACATCGGGGTCGAGATACCGCGAGAGAATACTACGGGCCATGTGGAAATCTCCTGATTTTTATGCTGCCGGACGTTCATAGACGCGGTTCGCTGGAATGGCTTCCAGCAGCATGTCGATGACCTGTTCGCTGTTGACGTTCTGCGATTGCGCCGCGTAGTTGCTGGCGATTCGGTGCCGCAGCGCCGGCTTTGCGATGGCTTGGACGTCGCTCACCGTTGCGTGGTAGCGGCCGTACATGATGGCGCGGGCCTTGGCCGCAGTGACCAGTGTGAGCATGCCCCGAGGACCGGCACCCCACGCAACCCAGCGGTTGACAAAGTCCGGCGACTCGGCGGTGTGAGGCCGAGACGACCGCACCAGTGCCCAGGCATATCCGAGCACCTGATCGCTGACTGGCACTCGCGTCACAAGATTTTGCACCTCAATGATTTCATCCCCGTTCACAATCGCGTGGATTGGCGCCAATTCCCCAGATGTCACGCGACGGGCGATATCCCACTCGTCGCGGCCAGATGGATAATCGACCTTGATGTGCAGGAGAAAACGGTCGAGTTGGGCCTCTGGAAGCGGGTAGGTGCCTTCTTGTTCAAGTGGATTCTGGGTGGCAAGAACGAAAAACGGCGCCGGCAGTTTGTGGGTGGTGCCCCCGGCGCTCACTTGCCGCTCCTGCATTGCTTCGAGCATGGCGGCCTGTGTCTTCGGAGGCGTGCGGTTAATTTCGTCAGCCAGAATCATGTTGGCAAACAGAGGGCCCGGCAGAAACTTGTAGCGACGGGCGCCCGTTGTCGGGTCTTCCTGGATCACGTCGGTGCCCGTGAGGTCGCTCGGCATCAGGTCGGGCGTAAATTGGACCCGCTTGAATGACAGGTGCAACGCTTGCGCGAGCGAACTCACCAGCAGCGTTTTGGCGAGGCCCGGCACACCCTCGAGAAGGGCGTGGCCGCGTGCAAACATCGCCACGAGCGTCTGTTCGATGACGTCGTTCTGGCCTACGATCACCTTGGAGAGTTCATCGCGAATTCTGCTATACGTTTGCTCGCACTTTTGGACGGCGGCAACATCGTCACCGGACACTTTTTCGGACATTGGTTTTGGCTCCTGCTGTTGAAGGGGGTGTTGTATCTATCGTTCGCGGTATCGATGGTTCAATGAAACACTTGTAAAAATAAACTAGTCGATGTTCTGGAAGTATCGATCGAGCTTTTCCTCGTAGCCTCGCGGAGCACGCCGCTGGCTTTTTGCGCGGATGGCTTTCCGCATCTCAGGAGGTAACTTGGCAAACCAACCCTCCTTTTCAAACGATCGCGCAACCTCTTCGGCATCGCCGACACGCGGCCCTGAGCTCTCGGACTTTTGGTCAACGCGATCGATTGGTTTGAGAGGACTGCCGTCAATGGCTTGGCCCCGACGGCTCCCGCTGGGGCCGTCTGTCTGGCTGTTGTTGCCCTCTGACGGCTGCTCTTGATCAGAAGTCTGAGCCACTGGATCGGAGGCAGGCGAGCTAGGCTCGCCTGCTGGCGTTGATTCAGAGGCATTCGAAGCCAGCAGCGAGTCGGCTGCCGCTTGAGCCTTCTGTCCAGCGATCAATTTGGCAGTCGTCTCTGGATTCTGTGGAACAAAACCCGACCCGAGTGAGGCATTCTCTGCCGGGTTCCTGTGATCGTCTGCGGTCTGTGCCAGCTGACCCGGTGTTGGCTGACCCGGCGTTGGCTGACCCGGTGTTGGCTGACCCGGCGTTGGCTGACCCGGTGTTGGCTGACCCGGCGTTGGCTGACCCGGCGTTGGCTGACCCGGCGTTGGCTGACCCGGTGTTGGTTGACCCGGTGTTGGTTGACCCGGTGTTGGCTGACCTGGCGTTGGCTGACCTGGCGTTGGCTGACCGGGCGTTGGCTGACCTGGTGTTGGTTGACCTGGTGTTGGCTGACCTGGTGTTGGCTGACCGGGCGTTGGCTGACCGGGCGTTGGCTGACCTGGGCCCGATTCAGGTTGGCCGAGGGCAGACGGTTCGAGAGGAGGCTGGCTGATATCGTTCAACTGCGAAGCCAGTGCGAGTGCCTCTCGCAGTGGCTGATTGGCAATCTCTGTCTGGCCAGCAATCGCAGATGCGTCTTCGCCGATTGCCTGCTGAGCCTCCGCGAATCGTTCTTCGGCACCTTTGAGCGCCTGCGCCGATTCGACGGCATGCGGTGCCATTTGATCATTGAGCTCTGTGCTGCGGTCGGCAATCTCGGCGCGGGCCTGCCTTTGAGCGATGGCCTGCTCAGCGATCGCACTGGCGAGCGATTGATCGCGGGCAATTTGGGCCTCCCTGAGAGCCAGATTCGCGGCTTCACGCTCGGCACTAGCCTGTGCATCCATCTGCGCCTGCTCGGGGCTTTGTTTGTGCGGTGAGTCCGCAGACTGTGCACCTTCTTGCGGCGCGGTGGCCGATGCCTGCTCAGGGCTTTGCGCCTGAGCCGACGGCGCGGCCGACGACGGCTCAGGGATCGCCGACTCGGCTGCTTGTTGAGCCGCGATGGCCTCACTCAGCTGTGCCTGAGTAGTGCGATCAAGTTCCGCTGCCACATGAGCCATCTCGCTGCGAATTTCGGACGCGGCATGTGCAAGTTCCGAGGCCGCCTGATGGGCTTGTGCCGCAGCCTGCTGAGCGGACTTCGCGGGATCACCCTGAGCGGACTTCGCGGGATCACCCTGAGCGGACTTCGCGGGATCACCCTGAGCGGACTTCGCGGGATCACCCTGAGCGGACTTTGCGGGATCACCCTGAGCGGACTTTGCGGGATCACCCTGAGCGGACTTTGCGGGATCACCCTGAGCGGACTTCGCAGGATCACCGGCAGGCGTAGCGATGGGGTGGTCGCTCGAAGCCGCGAGGGCGTTGAAGTCGTTTTGGGCCTTGGCCATTGTTTTTTGCGCGATTGCGATCGCCTCCACGGCTGCCGGTGCAGTGGCCTTGATGCCCTGAGCCACTTTTTCAGCCACCGCAGCAATATCCTGCTGCTCCGCGGCCAGCGCAGCCTGCGTCTCGCCCTGGCTCGGTTCAGAAGCCTCTCCTGCCTGTGCGGCCATCTGCTCAGCCTGTTCGGCAATCGCATGTTCGGCAGCCGCAGCCCGCTCCATTGCTTCGGCAGCGCGCGAGAGTTCCGCGATCTGGGTCGCGGCCCGGATTCGCTCCGTATCGGCGATGGCCCGCGCGATCTCAGCCGAGGATTCTTTCACGGCATCCATTGCTGCGTCTACGGAAGCCTTGGCAGCTGTTGGAACTCCTGCGGCGGGCGATGGCTGCTGAGCAGGAGCCTCAGCCAGTGTCTTGGCCGCAGCGACGGCCGCCTCCGCAGCCTCCTCCAGCCGTGCGGTGACGCTCGCAGGCAGGTCTTTCTTCTGCTGCACGCGAGGAATCGCACGGGCCACTTCCTGCTGGGGCTGGATGGCCGCTTGCGGGTTTGATTGGGCAGCGTCGGCAGCTTTTTTCTGACGCTCTAGGACCTGCGCCATCTGTACGGCGGCATTTCGGAGATCGTCCACCCGCGCAGCCAGTTGCTCGGCACTTCGGGATTCATTGTGAGCCGGCTCTGCTCGCTCGATGCGTTCGGCAATCGCCGCCAGATTCCCCAACGCCTTGCTCTCCTCCGCAACAGCCTGCCGCTGATCCCCGTCGAAGAGTCTGGCAGTTGACTCCAGTGCCGCCTCCTTGGCCTGTGCGAGCAGCGGTTGGATGTGTGGTACACCACCAACGAGTTCACCCAGCGCGTGAATGTTTTCGCGAAACTGCGACTGTTTTTCCACGAGACGTTCGACGGATTGATCAGTTAGCGGAGTGGTTGCAATTTCGTTGCGGAGCTTTGTGCCGGCTTGCAGAACCTCGCGAACCGCGTCTAGGGCCGCTTTGTTGCGGGTGTTGCCAACGCCTTGCGACGTCTCAATTGCGTTCAAGAGCGATTCAAATGTTGCTAGTAGATGCCGCTGGGCCGCGAATGCCGTGGCAAAGTCAGACGCGGCGAGGCGATCCAACGCGGAGTCCAGAGCCTCGTTGGAGCGAGCATCCTTGAGCCTGCGCAGCGATTCGTGTGCGCCAATTCCTAGTGGGCCATCCCACGTGCGGATGTCTTGGAGCGTCTGTGTCAGTGCGGCGCACAGCGACTCCACCGTGCGTTGCTGCTCGATCGTAGTGAGCGTCAGGGATTCGCGTTTGCCTGGTGGCTGCTGCAGCAGCGACTCTGTGGCTTGCGAGGCTGAGGTCTGGATGTGGATCAGCCGCCGTACCTGCGCTGCGATATCGGCGACCTTGAGCCGACGAAGAATTTGTTGACGCTCCGCCATCAGACGGACGGTGATATGACGGATCATCCGGCGAGCTTCCACCACGCGAGAGGCTTGCTCCGCTGGCGTGCTCCCCTCGGCCTCGGCTAAAAGTTCCACAACACCTTGCATGTCGGTTGTCACAATGGCGTCGATTGTGTTGCGCATCGAGGCAATCTGGGCGTGAATCGGCAGATTCGTAAGACCATTGTCCTCCAGTTGTCGGAGTTGTGTGTCAATCACGCTGGCCACGAGTTCTCGAGCCATCGTACGAGCCCGCTCCTGCAGTGCCTGATGAGTTGAGAGCTGCGAGGGTCTGGGTGGCACAGGTTCAGCCGGACACAAAGATGGCAAGCAGAACAACGCAAGCAATGCCAGCCAGTGGCAGAGTCGCTGTGGTTCACGCATGGAAAATGGAGATGTCATCGCGATTCTCCTACGCCCAGTTGGCGTTCGATAATGGCATTGAGTGCGGTGGCAGAGCGTCCGTCCGTTTCAGAGAGCGCTGCCATGATCCCGTTCTCATCGGTGATGTCCAACACGATCGGCTCGCTGGAGGCCGTCTGTCCCGGAGCATTGCCACGGTAGTCGGTGGCTTGGAGCGTGACGCGCACCTGATCGCCTTTCTTAAGGCCAAGGGATGCCAATGGGATCGCAAGCGACCCATCCATCGGCAGGCTCTTGTGATCCAGCCAGCCGGCTGGCGGCATCGTGGCCACTTGAATGAGCGTGGGGCTGACGGCCTGCGCAGGATTGTTGGCAGAGGTATCTGGCACCACCGAAAGGGGTTCCAGTAGCAGCGAAACTTCGCGGATGCCGTGGTCGTCGCTCACCCGCCATGTGAGGCTGGGAACGCCTGTTGGCAGCACGACCCGCGTGAGGATCTCTGCTGAGATTCGGGGCCGTAGATCGGCCTTCAGCCGGATCGCACCCATCACAGGCGTTGCGGGTGAGAGGCCATCCTCATCGACCACGCGCACCTCGAAACGAACCGGCTTTGTCACATGAGCCAGCGGAGAATTGTCTGTCGAAAGCTGCCAATGCAACGGGGCCAGCAGGGAGTCTGCTTTACGATTGCCAGCGGGTGTGGCGGCAATCGACTTCTGCAGTGGATAGTCTGTGCCGTCAATCACCAGCGACACCGACCGAAGTGGTTTATTCACGCACGACACGGTGAGGGCCACGCTGGACCCCTCCACCACCGTTACTTGGCGAGCACCGGCCAAAGCCAACTCGCTTGCGTCGGTGCGGGCGTAGGCAGGCGGCGTGGCGGCCATGAGGGTTTCGACGATGGGCAACGGCACAACCACCACGGGAATCGGATCGGTCCACGCATCCCCAGCAAAGATCTGCATATCCACCGACACAGTGAGCTTTGGCAGATTTCCGACGAGTGTACCCGCGGGGCGGGCCTGATCGGCAGTCAGTTGAATTGTTGTTGCCGCACCCGCTTCGATCGGTGAGAGTCGCACGCGGCCTGAGGCCGACTGCTCGCCCACCAGCCCGACTTCGAAATCCAGCGGCTGGCCCAGAGGGCTTGTCACAGTCACGGAGGCACCGGGAGTTGGGTCGACGGATTTTCCACCGATGGTCAGCGACGCAATGGTTGTGCGCGTCGGATAGTGGGCCGACCCCAGCAGCATCCGGTTGACAAAAGCCGCCGCAAAGTCGGGCCGCGTCGCCACAGCGGCAGCGATGCCGACGAGGGCCGCCGCGAGCCACCCAAACCGACGTCGCAGCGAGGCATGGGGCACCTGCGATGGAATCGTCCAGCGCTGACCAAACTCCGCAACGTAGTCGACCACCGCAGCCCGCAGGGCACCCGAGCCCCACGTGTTCGACCCTGGCTCCTCAAATTGTAACGCTGCCACCAGATCGCTATCGATGCCCTGCTGCAGCTCAACTTCCATCGCAATATCGAGGTCCGATTCGTGCACTCGCAGCCAGGGCCGCACATGCCGAGAGAATACCCAGGCCAGCGTTCCTCCGGCCGCTAGCAGGAGCGCTGCCCGGCCCGCGCGAGAAAGCGACAACAGCCAGTCGGTCGCAAAGGCGGCTGCCACAACTGCCAGCCCGGTGATTCCGAGAATGGAAATGGCTGCCGCCCATCGGATGGCCGATCGCCTCTTTCGTACGGCGGCTAGCCGGCTGCGCAGCGATGCAAGCGATGTGCCGGATGCGATCGAATCCATGGGCGTGCCCTGCGCGGAAGCGGGTTCGGAGTGAATGGGATTGGATTGCTTCATAACAGTGAGCACGACGGCATTAGGGGAGGTTGGCTCGCTTGCGTAGCAGCCATTCGGTGAGCATGAGCGCGAGTCCAGTAGCGAAGGCTAGCCACGTCATGCTCAGCGGGATCACTCGTACCGAATGCTCGACGCGGACGGTGGGTGTGATTTCCTCGGGGAGACGACTGACCGAGAGAAGATCGTAGGCGCGGCCAGCGGTCTCGGAGGCAATAGAGTTTTGTAAGTTGATATTTCGGACAACACCCCGACGTTCGGCCGATAGGCTGGTGACGGTGAAAGCCACTTCGATCTCGTTGCGAGCGATCGGATCCATCACGCGGATCCGGTATTCGCCCCCCTCATTGACCGGCACCCTGGCCTCAAAAACACCCTTGCGAAGTTGCGACAGACTGATCGTTTCTGATTCCGCGCTACCAGAAGCGCGGTCGGGTCGGATGAGGCGGGCCGTGAGGGCACGCCCTGGCAAGGCCTGTTCCGAGAGAGGCTGGAAGTTGGCATCATAGGCCTCGACGGTCACCACGGCGGTGTCGTCCGACTGGTAGCTCGGTGCATCGGTTCGAACCACAAATCTTTTCTGGTTGCCCAACGCGTGGCTGAGCCCGAGTCGATGGATCATCTGTCCCCAGAACTGGCGGTAGTAAAGCTCACCATACTTTTTTCGCAGCCGCCAGGTTTCGTTGAACCCAACGTAGACCACTTCGCCACGGCCGTAGCGACGGATCGCGATGATCGGTTGCAGCGTCTTGCCGTCGGTGCACGTGTCGGTGGGATGCACGGCCAGAATCGTGGCCTGTGGGTGCGGCCGCACAACAGGCTGATACCACGGCAGGGGGCCGAGATTTGCCCACGCCTTTTTGTTTTCGGCGTCGTCGCTGCCGAGTTGCATAAAGTCAATCAGTCCGGCTTCCGATGGAAACTGCAAGGAAAACGGTTTTTGCTGACGGAGCCGTTCCCCGGATTCGAGCACCACCGGCAGCATGTCGCCTATCGCCGTGCCTGCCAGTTGCCCGGGTCCAAACCGACTCCCGGCGATCACCACCAAGCCGCCACCGAAATTCTCTACGAATTCGCGAGTCATTTCGCAGAACCGCGAGGTGATCGCCGAGGCAGGCATGTCGCCGAGGAAGATCACGTCGTTGGCAAAAAACTCACTGCGTTGTGGGGCCGGCGTGGCGAGGAACAGTTCGTTTGTTTCGCGCACTCTCGGATCAGCCGATCGCAGAAATGTGCGGAAGCCTCGCATGCCCACGAGCGGATCGCGATGGAACACCTCCTTGATAAACCGCCACTCCCAGGTGGGCTCGTATTCGACGTCCATCAGCCGTAGGAAATCATCTCGAATAGTGACCTCGCGAGAGCCGCGGTTGTTGTCTTGGATGCCCTCTCCCTCCAATGGAACGACTTCAACGATCAATTCATGCCGGCCGATCGTTTCGGGCGTGAAGGGAAAGTCGACGGCGACGGTTGGGCCCGTGAGCGCGATCGTCTTGCCGCCGACGGCAATGACTTTTCGACTGGCCTCGTCCGTGCCGTCCATGGGCCGGGCTGTCACGGTGACATCGGCAGATGCGCCGGTCAGACCCGTCTGTCGCAGCGAGATCACCACCGTCGAGAGTTCAGATTTCTTCATGATCGGCGGAGCCTGCACGTCCACCGCCAGATCGACTGCCACTCCGGGGCCAATGCCGACAGTGTAGAACGGCACGCCGAGCTTTTGCGCAGCCAGTGCGGCAGGCGGCCCGGCATTTTGATCAAAGTCGCTCACCATCACAACGCCCTGGAGATGGCCTGTCGCATGCCGCAGCGAGAGATCGTCAAAGGCGCGGCCTATGGCCGTCACCTTTCCGGTTGTCGTGAGCTGGGAGGCGAGGTGGTTTTCATCGATCCCACCCTCGCCGTCATCGTTGAGTTGGAGTGGTCGTACCGCATCAGCCGAGTCAACAAGATAGGCACGCAGCCGATACTGCGAGGCCAGTGCGGAGAGAACGTTGTTATGCTGCTTGCGAACCCAGGCAGCGACGTAATCCTGACGCGAGCGATGTGGCTTTGTGGTTTCCTCCTTGGGCAGTTGTTCGGTAATGCCGCTGGCCTCTTCCAGTGAGGTGCGGAGAACATCCGAGATCTCGTCTTGAATTGCCATGCTTTCGGTGCCATCAAAGAGCACCCACAGCAGAGGCCGCGGCACATGCTTGAGGCTCAACCGAAGTACTGGGTCGGCCAGCATCACGACCACCAAGCAGAGTAGGCCCGCTCGCAGCATGGATAAGACGATGCGAGTGCGGGCAGTGAGGCCGCTTTGATACATCGCGTAAAACCAAACGGCAGAGGCTGCTGCCACACCGCACAGAAGCAGCACCCAGAGCGGATGCTGTTGGGCCCACGCAGCCGCAAACGACAGGCTCCAGCCGTCGAGCGAACGCATGCTATCCAGATGGAGGAGGTTGCCGATGAACGTGTTCATACAAAGAAAAAACAGGGGCTAAATGGTGGCAGGCATAGACGAGCCCGCCGAAGTGTTTTGAATGGAGGCTGCATCGCTTCCACCTGGAGTGCTCTGGCTGGCGATGTGGCGGTGCGGCATGGCTAGAACAAACCACTCGGCAATGAGGCATGCCAGCATTCCCAGCAGCAACCACCACCAGGAGTTTTGTCCGCCAATTCTGGCACCCTCCACGCTGATGGTCTCGCCTGGCCCGATCCAGCGGATGCCCTCGGCGTTTTTCAAGCGGGCGGCAAACGAAGAGGCATCCAGAACCTGTGGCTGCGATTCGCGGGATGGTCCGTTGGCTGCAATCGATAGCCGCCACAGTGGTGCTGTTCGCTGAGAAGCCTCCCGTTGCTCTGGCTTGGTGGCCGTTACGGTGTAGAAGCCACGCTGCGTGAGATCGCGCAGGAGAATGCCATACGCATCCCCGCCGAGCGCTTCGATGGGGAGCGATTCCTCGCGACCGTTGGGGCGCGTAAAACGAATGGTGGCGTGGCGGTCGCGCGGAGCAAGCGGGATGGTGAGCGTGTCGACCGTGTCGACCGTGCGATCTGGCAGGGTGTCGGCCAGCATCCCTCGCAGGAGTCGGTCAAACATCAGCATCGCATTCGTCTTGGGCAACGTGTTCCACGGACTCACCATGCCAGAAGCAACCCAGAGCACATCTCCGCGGCCCAGCCGTCGGGAGACCAAATACGGCTGGCCGTTGTCAAACGACGCAAGCACTCGCGGCACAACGCTGTCGGGCGTCTGTTGCGAAGCGTCGTCGGCAGTCTCATCGGTTGCCCACACAAGCCATGCGGGACTGACGGTCTGGAGTGCCTCGCGGGCCAAGCTCATACGGCTGCTGACCACTGGGGTGAGCCGTCCTGCCGATTCCATGCTGGCAAAGTCTGCCAGTTCCTTGGCCAGCTTTTCGCGTTGCTGTTGCACGTCAGCAACGCGATCTCGCTCGGCATCGCGAGCGATTTTAACGGTCGCGGGGCTGGCATCACTCACAACGGCCTTGAAGAAAAGCGGGCCGCCGTAGAGATCGGCGAGCTGCTCGTCGGGAACGCCCGGCAGGCGGAAGAGGATGTCGTCTTTCATCGTGCGCCAGTCAAGGAAAAATGGCTTCAGTTCACCGGCTTCATTTGGGAGCGTGCCGATCGTGCCAGCAATCGGCAGCGGCAGGATGCCGCGGCCATCCATCCAGCCCTCGCGGTTCCATTCATCGGCGTCAAAATCGGCGCCAGCGGCGATCACCAATTGGCCTCCTTGAACCACAAACTGTCGGAGCAGATCCACAAGAGGTGCCGGTGATCGCACGCCAGCGATCACCACCATGCGAGCATCCTCGAGCAGGTCTTTGGTGACCTCGTCAATCCGTACATGACGCACCTGCACGAGTTGTCTGCCGGCATCGGCTCGTGAAACGACCGGTGCGAGGAGGCGACGAATGTGGCGAGTTTCGCCGTAACGATTGCGGCTGGGCTGCTCGCCGTCAGCGCCGAACTGATCGATAAACACAATCGGCAGCGCTGCCACGACCGGCACCATCATGGTGCGGCTGTCGTCTTCGGGCAGGCTGTCGGTCGGCAGCGACACCATCGCGGAGGCAAACGTGGGTCGGCCAGGCTCTGGCGAGGCATCAAAACGGTGCACAAACGTCACCTCTCGTGA
>Ga0114978_10000432_pt1 | contig 35384 bp, 32 predicted proteins | sample S_140212_EF_Meta_FD_87027 | JGI IMG/M metagenome (GOLD analysis project Ga0114978, IMG submission 87027) | Freshwater microbial communities from Lake Simoncouche, Canada to study carbon cycling - S_140212_EF_MetaG | ecosystem: Environmental > Aquatic > Freshwater > Lake | place: Lake...
AGTTCGGGTGAATACGAAAACCGGACATCCTGGAATTCCACGGCCCCACCCAAGGGAAACGGGACAGCGATGCTTTTTCCGGTTTCCTTGGTTTCTGTCGCCTCGTCGAGAATTTCAAAAACCCGTTCTCCGGCGGCGCGGCCGGCCTGGAAGAGTTGGTTCAATTGATGCAGCCGGTCGACCGGCTCGTAGAGAAAACGGGCCAGCACGAGGAAGGCCACCAGCACGCCGAGATCCATGTGGTGATGCACGACCTTATACGCTCCGAAACCCGCGATGAGCACCATGCCGCAGGAGGCCAGGAAATTCATCGCCGGGCTGTAAATCGCCCAGGCCCGCATGACGGTGAGCGTGGTCGTGCGCAGGGTTTCGCTGGCGGCGTTGAACCGCGCATGTTCGCGCTCCTCGCTGGCGTAGGTTTTAATCTGCCGGATGCCGGCGATGTTGTCGTGCAGCAGCGCGTTCAGGCCTGATGCCGCCCTGCGCTGGAGACGATAACGCCCGCTGGCCGTGAGCGTGTAAAGCAACGCCCCGGTGGCCAGGAACGGAATCGGAGCGAGCGCGATCAGGGCCAGCATCGGGCTGTAGGCAAACATCAGCGCGCTGACGATGACGATTTGCAACACCGCCACCGTGCCCTGTTCGATGCCGTCAATCAGCACCCGCTCGACCGAGGTCACATCCTCGACCAGCCGGGTCATGATGTCCCCGGTGGCCCGGTTGTCGAACCAGGACAGCGGCAGGCACTGAATGTGCGCGTAGAGATCGCTGCGCAGATCGAAAATCACCTTCTGCTCAAAGATATTGTTGAGGATGATGCGCACACTGCCGAGCCCCTCCTGTGCCAGAAAAGAGGCGAAGCCAATGGCAATGAGCGGAAAGAGGAGCGCGGGCTGGTTTTCGTTGATGACCTTATCAATGATCAACTGCGTCACGGCGGGAAAAACCACGACCATCAGCGTCCCCACGATTGCGCAGGCCAGCGTGCCGGAGGCCAGCAGCGGGTAGCGTTTGACGTAGCGAAAGACGCGGAAAAATATCTTCATGGCAATCCGCCACGTTACGGGCGGGACGGGGGCTGCGCCAAGGGGAGTTTTTGGGAGGGACTCACGGAGGGGCGATTCTCATCCGTGCTGCTGAATTTAAACCTGCTCCCGGGCGAGAAAGAGTAAGGGTGGGTTCAAGAGTCTGAGCACATTTTTGCGCGTTTACCCGCCGAGATAGGCGGATTGGATGGCGGGGTTTTCCCGCAGGGCGGCGGACGTGTCGTGCAAGAGGATGCGGCCGGTTTCCATCACATAGCCATAATGGGAAATTTCCAGCGCGAGGTTGGCGTTTTGCTCGACCAGCAGGATGGTGAGTCCGAGCGTGCGGTTGATCTCGACGATCTTCTCGAAAATCGTCCGCACGAGGATCGGCGCGATGCCGAGGGAGGGTTCGTCGAGCATGAGGCACTTCGGCTTGCTCATGAGGGCACGTCCGATGGCGAGCATCTGTTGCTCCCCGCCACTCAGGGTGCCGGCGGTTTGTTTCAGGCGTTCCCTGAGGCGGGGAAACATGGCGAAGATAAAATCGAGGGATGCGGCGATCTCGCCTTTGTCGCGGCGCAAATAGGCGCCCATGCGGAGATTTTCCATCACGCTGAGATTGGTAAAAACCATCCGGCCCTCGGGCGACTGGGCGAGTCCCAGGGCCACAATCCGGTGCGGCGCACTATTCGTGATGTCTTCGCGGTCGAAGGTGATGGTGCCGGAGGCGGCTTTGACGAGGCCGGAGATGGTGCGGAGGGCAGTGGTTTTCCCCGCGCCATTCGCGCCGATGAGGGTGACGATGCTGCCGCGCTCCACCTTGAGGGAGATGCCCTGCAGCGCGGCGATAGCGCCGTAGCAGACGTGGAGATCCGTGATTTCTAACATACTCTTACTCCTGAACCTGCGCTTACTCTTCTCCACCCGAATACCCCGGAGCGTCTTCGCGGAAACGTCCGGTCTCGTTGGCTTTGATCAGTCCAATCATCATGGAAACGATGGGCACGAGAAGGGTTTGCCGGTCTCGGCATCCTCGGGAGTGAGAGCCTTTCTCAGAACTAAAATATCCAGGGACGCGGCGCACTCCACGGCGGATCCGCGAGCGGTGTCGAAGTAGCGGCAGCGATCGGGGACGGTGGTTTTTGCAGTTCCCTCCGCGATATTCAAAGGGATGGAGGTGGACGCGCGGTCCAGTTGATCGTGGGCGGCGAGGGTTTTGGGGAGGCCGTCAAGGAGATCGCCAGTGCAGCCGACGAAACGGAGGGAGTGCTGGTAAACTTCGAGTTTTTCGTGGTCGAATTGGCGGGCGAGCATGGCGGCGGTTCAGGGTTCCAGAGGGTGGGTAGGGATAGGTGATTATACGGAAATGGCGCTAAGTTTAGGGATGTTTTGGATAAAAAGGCGAGACCGGAGCGTCCGTCCTACACCTACCCTCCAGGAGAATGCAGAGTAGGGGTATGATCAGGTGTAGGAGTAAGTGGTTTCATGCCGCCTCCTTCCCGAGATAAGCCGCGATCACTTTTGGATCGGCCCGGATCTCGGTGGGGGTTCCCTCGGCGATTTTGCGTCCGTAATCGAGCACGATGATCCGCTCGCAAATTCCCATCACGACCTTCATGTCGTGCTCGACCAGCAGCACGGCGAGCCCGAATTTTTCCTGGGTGAAGCGGATGAGTTTCATCAATTCGATTTTTTCCGTGGGGTTCATCCCGGCGGCGGGTTCGTCCAGGAGGAGAAGCTTGGGGCGGGTGGCGAGGGCGCGGACGATTTCGAGGCGGCGCTGGCCGCCGTAGGAGAGGCTGCGGCAGGGTTCGTCGCGCGCGGCGGTGAGTCCGAAAATCTGCAAGAGTTCTTCCACAAAGTTCTCGGTTGTCCGGTTTTCTGCGGCGAACTTCGGACCCCGCATGAGGGCATGCGAGATGCCGTGACGGAGATGCATATTGCAGGCGGTGCGCACGTTGTCGAAGACGGTGAGCGAGCCGAAGAGCCGGATGTTTTGAAACGTCCGCGCGATGCCGCGCGAGGTGATGCGATACGGGCGGTGGCCGACGACGGATTTTCCCGCGAAGGTGATGTTTCCCGCGGTCGGGCGATAGACTCCGGTGATGAGGTTGAAGACGGTGGTTTTGCCTGCGCCGTTCGGACCGATGAGGCCAACCAACCCGCCTGCGGTCACAATGAAGGAGAGGTCGCAGACGCACTTGAGTCCGCCGAATTGCATAGTGGCCTGGTCGAGCTGAAGCAGGGGCGCGTTCATGCTTTTTTCCGTTTCCAGCCGAGCGTGCCGAATAATCCCTGCGGCCGGGTGATCATGAGGATGATGAGCAGGAGCGAGTAAAGGATCATGCGGTTTTCCGCGATGGGGCGGAGCCAGTCCGGCAGCCAGGGAAGATGGGCCAGGGCGCGGAGGCCTTCGGGCAGAATGGTGAGAAGCACCGCAGCAATGCAGACGCCAATCGTGCTGCCCATGCCGCCGAGGATCACCATCACCACGATGTCCATAGAGCGGAGAAAGTTGAATCCCTCCGGGTGGATGAATTGTTTGAAATGGGCGTAGAGGCCTCCGGCCACACCGGCGAAAAAGGCCCCGATGACAAAAGCGAGCACCTTGTATTTGGTGGTGTTGATGCCCATGGCCTCGGCGGCGATTTCGTCGTCGCGCACGGCGAGAAATCCGCTGCCGTAGGTCGAGTGGACGAGGTTGAGGACGACATAGACGGTGAGCGCGGCGAGGGCGAAGGTCCAAAAGAAATTCGTGTGCGCCACCATGCCTCCGAGTCCGCGCTGGGCGCCGAGAGGTTCGGCGTTTTGGATCACACTTTTGATGATTTCATTGAAGCCGAGGGTGACAATGGCGAGATAGTCGCCCCGCAGCCGCAGGGAAGGGACCCCCACGGCGAGGCCTGCGAGAGCGGCAATGAGGCCGCCGGCGGTGAGGGCGAAAACGAACAGCGCGGTGGTTCCGGCCACACTCGTGCCGAGGGCGTAGCCGAAGGCGAGGGTGAGCCAGGCGGAGCCATAGGCCCCGGCAGCCATGAACCCGGCGTGTCCGAGTGAAAACTGGCCGGTGTAGCCGTTGACGAGGTTCAGGCTGGTGGCGAGGATGATATTGATGCCGATGCTGATGAGGATGTCGTAGTAATACGGGTTGATCGAGCCGGCGAAGAAGGAGATCGCGGCGCTGGCCAACACCGCAGCGAGGAGCAGGATTTTTGTGCGCTCGAGCATCAGACTTTTTCGCGTTCCGGTTTTCCGAGCAGGCCGGAGGGTTTGATCAGGAGGATGAGAATGAGGACGGCGAAAACAATGGCGTCGCGGTAGGTCGGGTTGATATAGCCGACCACGAGCGCCTCCAGCACGCCGATGAGAATGCCGCCAAGGGCCGCGCCGGGGATGTTGCCGATGCCGCCGAGCACGGCGGCGACAAAGGCCTTGAGGCCGATATTCACGCCCATGAGCGGATCAATGCTGGGTTGCTGGATCGATGTGAGAATACCGGCCGCGCCGGCGAGGGCGGAACCGAGGCCGAAAGTGAAGGAGATCACGACGTCGGTATTCACGCCCATGAGCGAGGCGGCGACGGGATTGAACGAAAGAGCCCGCATGGCCATGCCGGTGCGGGTGTGGAGCACGATGGCGCGCAGCCCGAGGAGGAGAAAAAATGTCACGCCGAACACGAGAAGCTGCCCGACGGTGATCGTGAGCGAGGAAAGCGCGCCCCAGGTTTCGGGAATTTCGAGGGCGCGGTCGGTGATGATTTCCGGAAAGGACTGAGGGTCCGCCCCGAAGACATATTGTCCGGCGTTTTCGAGAAAAAGCGAAACGCCTATGGCGGTGATGAGCACGGTCAGATGCGGACGGCCACGCAGCGGACGGTAGCAAAGTTTTTCGATGAGGATGCCAAGGGCGGCACAGATGAACATGGCGACAACTAAGACCGCCGCAGCGCCGGGAAACGACGGGCCTCCTCCGCAGAGGGCCAGTAATTTCGGCGCGGTGTAGAGGCCGGCAAAGGCCCCGAGCATGAAGACATCTCCGTGGGCAAAGTTGATGAAGCGCAGAACCCCGAAGACCAGGGTGTAGCCCAGGGCGATGAGGGCATAGATGGACCCTTGCGCCAGCCCGTTGATGAGCTGCTGGAGGAACTCAATGAGCTGATCCGGCATGCCCGCTTTATCCCGTTGCGCCCATCAGAATCAAGGCGCCACGGTTTCGACGAATTGAAAGCCGCCGTTGCCGACGGTGAGAATGACAGCGGGCTTGGAGGCGTTGCGGGCGGAGTCGAGGGTGATCTTCCCGGTGATGCCGTCGTGATCCTTGGTCGCGGCGATGGCATCGCGGAGTTTTTCCGGATCGGTGGTGCCGGTCCGTTTGATGGCCTCGGCCAGGATCAGGGCGCTATCATAGCCGAGCGCAGCCATGTCGTCGGGAATCTCGCCGTATTTCGCTTTGAATTTCGCGACGAAGTCACGGGTTTTCGGTGATTGATCGTCGGCGGAAAAGTGGCAGGAAAAAAACGATCCATCGAGGCTGTTGCCTGCGACCTTGAGGAGGGAGTCGCCCACCCAGCCGTCGCCGCCGAGCAGGGGCACCTTGATGCCGAGCAGGCGCGCTTGCTTGGCGATGAGGGCGACTTCCGCGTAGTAGCCGGGGATGAAAACAGCCTCGGGTTTGGCCGCCTTGATCGAGGTGAGCTGGGGTTTGAAATCCTTGTCGCCGGTCGAGTATTTTTGGTCCCGGACGATCTCGCCACCGTTGGCGGTGAAATCCTTGACGAAAAATTCACCCAGACCAACGCTGTAATCCTGCTTCACATCGGTCAACACCGCGATTTTTTTCCAGCCTTTCGAGCGGGCGAACTTTGCCATGACGGTTCCTTGAAAGGGATCAATGAAACAGACGCGGAAAATGTAATCGCCGACTTCGGTGACCTTGGGATTGGTCGAGGCCGGGGTGATCATAGGGATTTTGTTTTGCTGGCAAATCGGGGCGGCCTCGAGGGATTTGGAGGAGGCCACTTCGCCCAGCACGGCCACGACTTTGTCCTGCGAAATGAGTTTGCGCACGATGGTGGCGGGCTGTCCGGCTTGGGACTGGTCGTCCTCGGTGATAAGCTTCAGTTTTTTTCCAAGGACACCGCCGTTGGCGTTGATCTCTGCGATGGCGAGTTCGGTGCCTTTGTGCGCCGACTGGCCGAAACTGGCGCTGCCGCCGGTGAGCGAGGCGTATTCGCCGACGGGGATTTCGTCTTGGGCTTGCAGCAGCTCGAAGGCGGGCCATCCCAGAAAAACGGTGAGGAGAAGTTGGCGAATCATGGCTGGAGTGTTGGTAAGGAACTGGCTTCCCTGCCTGGGGGCGTCAATAGCAAAGAGTGCCGGCTCCTATTAATTGAGGGGGAACTAGAAGGATTTGAGCCAAGCAAAGATCTGCGCGCTGAAGAACCAAAGGACCGTGCCGACGACTAAAAAATAAAGGAGGGTGAGCGCGCCCCAGGCGAGCGAGGCGAAGATCATGAGTCCGTCGCGTTCAAGCCAGGCGATGGCGGCAAAGATGATCATCAGGGCGGGCAGGGTGTTATTGAAGGGAAGATTGGCGGCGGGAATGGCCAGCAAAGCACCGCCGATGAAAATGAGCCACCCGACCCGGCGCGTGCCGCCTTCCCCGCCGACCCAGCTTTCCCGGCGCGGCTTGGTGAATTTCCGGCAAAACCTGAGCAGGCGCTGGCAAAGCCGCAGTCCAGCCAGCCAGCCCGCGCCGTGGATGCGGCTGTTGCGCATCAGGGCCGGCAGGGTGGGGGTGGCGTGGCCGTGGGCCATCTGCCAGCCTGCCGCGATGAAGGTGAGTCCGCTGGCCATGGTGTAAAAGCCGAGAGGAACGGGTTGGAGAAAAGGGATGGCCAGCAGCAGGCTGACAAAACAGAAGCTGGCCGGCCCCAGGCGCTCCATGGCCTCCTGCAGAGTGATGCCCTCTGCAGCGGCGTGGCGAAGGCAATCCTCGAGGGCCTCGTCCACGGAGCCGGTGGCCGGATTGGTTTTGTTGAGCGTCATGAGAAAGCGGTGCTATCCCATCGCTCCCGCCGGAAAGGTCAAGCCCGCCGATTTCTATTGTGCTTCCCCGCCGTGAAAACTAGACAGGCCAGCCGTGACTGAAATTCTCCATTTCTTTTTGCATCTCGACGACAAGCTCAAGGATTTGATCCTAGAACACGGTCCTTGGATTTACGGAATCCTATTTCTTATAATTTTTTGCGAGACGGGTCTGGTAGTAACACCCTTTTTGCCAGGGGATTCCTTACTCTTCGCGGTCGGCGCTTTGGCGGCCGATCCGAAATACGGTTTAAATGTGTGGCTTGCTGCCATTCTCATGCTTGCTGCAGCAATCGTGGGCGACACAGTGAATTATTCGATCGGCAAATTTGCAGGCGAAGGGCTGTCGAAAAAGTTCCCCAGACTGATTAAACCCAAATATCTCGCCCAAACTCATGCCTTCTTCGAAAAATATGGAGGAAAGACAATTATTCTGGCGCGGTTTGTCCCCATTGTGCGCACGTTCGCGCCTTTTGTGGCGGGCTCGGGGGCCATGGATTACTCCAAATTCATGCTCTTTAACGTGACAGGCGCGATTTTTTGGGTAGGGCTGATCACTGCGGCGGGTTGGTTTTTCGGAGGATTCGAGATCGTGAAAAAGAATTTCGAGTTTGTGGTGCTGGGCATCATCATCGTCTCTGTGTTGCCCATCGTCTGGGAAATGGCCAAGGCTTGGCTGGAGAAGCGGCGCAGTAGCGCGGTCTGAACCGAAGGACTCTCTCACTAGCCAAGGCTGCCTAAAAATCACCATGCGCAACCTGCATGTTGAGAATTTTGCAGCAACTTGCCTCGCTTGCTTCCCGCATTGAAAAAATAGAGGCAGGAATTCCCGCAGGGAAAGTTGGCACGGGTATTGCTTTTACAAATATCGTCCTCCGCTCCGGCGGGTGGCACTTCATCAATTAGTAACCGCCAACCCACTCATCCATGCTTAAACGAAAACTCCTCTTGTCGATCCTGACCATGGTTGCTATGGCCAGCTCCTGGGTCCTGCTGCCCAACCGATCCCTCGCCCAGGACGCGCCTGCTGCCACGGAAACTGCGGCAACTCCCGCGCCGGAAGAACCCACGATTGAAGGGAGGGTTGCCGGACTGGAAGCGTACATCAACAATGCGGATCCAGCGGGGAGCAAAATAACCGGTGTCGGCGGTCCCGGCCACACGGCCTGGATGATGACAGCCGCCGGGTTGGTCTTGTTCATGATCCTTCCTGGTCTAGCCTTGTTTTATGGCGGATTGGTTCGGGAAAAGAACGTGCTCTCCATGCTGGCCATGTGTCTGGGGATCGCGGGTTTGGTTTCGATTCTTTGGTGGGCAGTCGGATACAGCCTTGTCTTTGGGACGAACTTCAAGCCGGAGTCCGGCCCGACGTTCCTGAGCAGCATTCTTGGCGGGACGGAATTCTTCTTCCTGCAAGGCGTGACATCGGCACCCAATACAAACTACGCCTACTGGGTTCCCCAGAATGTGTTTTGTATCTATCAACTCACCTTCGCCATCATCACCCCGGCCCTGATTTTCGGCGCGACGGCTGAGCGTTTGAAATTTACCGCCCTGATCGCATTCACCTTCCTCTGGATGTTTGTTATTTACTTCCCGCTGGCCCACATGGTGTGGGGTGCCACCGGACTCATGAACGGCGTCTGGAATGCTGATGCGAAAATTCCGGCCATTGATTTTGCCGGCGGAACGGTCGTTCATATGTCCTCGGGCTGGTCGGCTTTGATTCTTTGCATCATGCTCGGCAAGCGTCTTGGATTTGGCAAGGAGCCCATGCCTCCACACAGCATGGTCTTGTGCATGGTCGGCACCGGGATGCTCTGGGTCGGTTGGTATGGGTTTAATGCCGGCAGCGCGTTGGCCGCAGACGGCGTGGCCGCCAATGCCTTTATGACGACAACGCTCGCGGCGGCGGTTGGCTCATTTGTCTGGGCTTTGCTGGAAGCCATCTGCAAAGGTAAGCCCAGCGTTCTGGGATTTTGCTCGGGTGCCGTGGCCGGGCTCGTTGTCATCACGCCAGCGTGTGGCTTCGTCAATGCGACTGGAGCAATCATCATCGGGGTCGCAGCGGGCGTCGGGCCCTTCCTGGCTGTCACCTATCTCAAAGGCCTGCTCGGCTACGACGATGCCCTCGACACCTTCGGCGTTCACGCCATCGGTGGAACGATGGGAGCGTTGCTGACGGGATTTCTGGCTGCCGCCGAAGTCAATTCCAACTTGGTCAGCGATGCGTACGCAGCCAAAAATGGATTGAAGGCAGCCATCGAGGGACACACGCTCTGGATTGCGCAGCTTCAAGCCATGGGCCTCACCCTGGGGCTGGCCATTGTCGGCACCCTCATCATCGGCTTCATCGTGAAGCTCGTCATCGGCCTGCGCCCGACACCGGAAGAGGAATTCCAAGGTCTCGACATCACCGATCACGGCGAAGAGGGTTACATCATCAACCATTAATCGCGAATGACACGGATCCTTAAACGCAATACGCTATGAAAAAAATCGAAGCAATCATCAAGCCCTTCAAGCTGGAAGAAGTCAAAGGCGCTCTGGCAGACCTCGGAATCGAGGGAATGACGGTCAGCGAAGTCAAAGGCTTCGGCCGGCAAAAGGGACACACGGAAATCTACCGCGGCAGCGAATATACGGTGGACTTCCTTCCCAAGATCAAAATCGAAGTGGTGCTGGCGGACTCGCTTTTGGAAAGCGCGTTGGCCGCCATTATCAAAGCGGCCAAAACCGGGAAAATAGGAGACGGCAAAGTCTTCGTTTCCGCCGTCGAGGAAGCCATCCGGATCCGCACGGATGAGACGGGCGAGAAAGCCGTCTAAAAATCGTCTCGCCGGGTAGGCAAGCCGGGCTGGGGAGGGAGTCCCCGCCGCCGGTTTTGCGTTTTTATGGAGGGCCCCGGGTTCTTGCGTGCGTCGAAAATTGATAGGGTGCTAAGGATAAGTCCGCGAATTTTTGCCATCCCCATAAGGACGAAAATCCGGACTGCGCATCATGTTGGCGCGCGTCCCGCTATAGAGTATTTGTTCCGGGGGAACAACGGGCCGTCGCGGCGGCCTGTATTTTTTCTGCGATTAGACCGGGGCTTCCAACTGCAGCGTGATCGTGGTGCGGTCGCAAATCTCGGACGGGCCGAAGTATTGGACGGGTCCGGGGAAAGCGAAGCGGGTTTCTTTGGCCCAGAGGTCGCGATTGGCTTCGAGGCGCTTGAAGGCCGGCCCATTCAAATCCACCAGCCACTTGCGCACAACGGGGACGTCGTGGCCGTGGCGGCGTTCGAGATTCATCATGCGGCTGAGCGGGATGCCGCCGGGCAGCCATTCGGCGGCGGGGCGGGTGAGACGGCCCACCGTGGCGACGTAGCCGGTGAGGCCCTCGCGCAGCAAGAGGGCGGCGGTGAAACCCAGGGTATAGGTATAGTCGGCGTCGAAATTTGAGGGCGAGGCGCAGCGGCCCTCATAGCCGAGATAGTGATCATGGGGCGAGAAGGTGCCATTGTAAGAATTGGCCTCGCGCATTTCGTGGAGGCGGTGCCCGACGAGTTCGATGAAGAGACGCTGGATATCAATTTTTGCGACTTGAACGTTGCCGTGGGGGTCGCGATCGAGAATGAGCTGGTTGGCGATTTCGCGCGGGAGGTTGCGATAGAGGCCGGCCGATTCCGGCGAGAGGCAGCCGGCGATGTATTCGCGTTTGTGCGGGAGGGTTTCCAGGGCGCTGAATTCCTGCCAGCCGGTGACGAGCACTTCGTTGAGTTCGGCGATGAGTCGCCGCATTTCTGGAATGAACTCGATCAAGCCCTCGGGGATGAGGACCGTGCCGAAGTCCTGGTTGGCGTTGGAACGAAGGGCGATGATGCCGGCGATGTGATCCACGAGGTCGTTGAGGGTGAGTGCGCGGGCGGCGATTTCCTCGGAGATGAGAGTGATGGTAGGCTGCGTCTGGAGGGCGCATTCAAGCGCGATGTGCGAGGCGGAGCGGCCCATCAATTTGATGAAGTGCCAGTATTTGCGGACGGAAAGGGCGTCACGGTTGATGTTGCCGATGAGTTCGGAATAGACCTTGCTGGCGGTGTCGAAGCCGAAGCTGGTTTCGATGCTGGCGCCTTTCATGTCGCCATCAATCGTTTTGGGCACGCCGACGACTTCCAGGGAGGAATGGACCGTGCGGGCGAACTCGGCCAGCAGGCAGGCGTTGGTGTTGGAATCGTCACCGCCGACCACGACGAGTCCGGTGAGTTTGCGGGCGCGGGCGGTTTCGATGGCCGTGCGGTAGTCCGCCTCGGATTCGAGTTTGGTGCGGCCGGAACCGATGAGGTCGAACCCTCCGGTGTTGCGGTACCGATCCACCGTCGGGCCGTCAATTTCGCGCCCGCAATCTTTCAGCAGGCCGGCGGGGCCGTTGAGGAATCCGAAGAGGGTGCTTTCCGGATGAATGCGTTTGAGCCCGTCATAAAGCCCGGCGATCACATTATGACCTCCGGGCGCGGGACCGCCGGAGAGAATCACGCCGACGCGATGGACGCGCGAAACCATGGGCGTGCGGCTCGCCTCGAACGCAATGGTGGGAAGATCGAAGGTGTGTGGAAAAAGGTCGCGAACGTCCTCGCTGCTGGCCGTCGGCGGATCCGAACGCACGGCTACGGCGTTTTCGTGGAGCGAGGCGGGGTGTTTGGGGATGTAGCCGCAGCGGGCGGCTTCGAGGGCGTTTGGGTGCGTCATGGACGTGTGTTTTTACCGGATAAAATTCCTTCGCAAACTAGTAGCCGTGCCTGCAATGGCAAGAATTTGATCAGGCTGCGATTTCGGATCATGAGAGTGGAGATGTCCGCCATCCCTGTGGCCGGCGCCGGCTTTTTCTGAGATCCGGTCAATTCCGGGGCCGCCCCCGCCTGCGCATATGGCGGCATCGGACCTGGATGCTGCATCGCGCGGTCGGCAATCCAGAGGTTTGATTTTTCTGGAAACTGATTATGGTGGAGGCCGCTGCGGGGGAATTGGCTAGACCCGCTGACGAAAATCGCTAGGTTGCCGCAACTTTTTTTATCATGAATCACCGACTTGAAAGGGTTCGCGAAGTGCTCAAACGCGAGTTGGGAGCGCTGATCCTGCGTGAAATTTCCCTGCCGGTTCCGCTCGTGACCGTGAGCGGGGTGGACGTCACTCCCGATTTGAAACAGGCCCATGTTTTCATCAGTGCGCTCGGCACCCCCGCCCAGCAGCGCAAGGTGATCGCCCTGCTGGAACACAACCGCGCCATGTTGCAGCAACAGTTGATCAAACGCGTGACTTTCAAAAACACCCCGCTCCTGAATTTCCGGCTGGACGAGTCCATTGAACGCGGCACCCGCGTGCTCAGCATCATGGAAGAACTCGAAAGCGGGGAGGAAAAATGAGTCGCGCCACCTTCGCCGAAATCGCCGCCGCCCTGGACGGCGCGGGGGAAATCCTGGTGGCCAGCCACCTGCGGCCCGACGGCGACGCGCTGGGCTCGACCCTGGCTTTTACCCTCTGGTTGCGTTCGCTGGGAAAAAACGTCACGGCTTGGAACGCGGATGGGGTGACGCAAAAATTCCAGTATCTGCCCGGCCACGAACTCGTCGCCACGCCGGATCCCACCCCGCGCGCCTTTGATGTGCTGGTGGCTCTCGATACCTCGGTAAAAAACCGTCTTGGCACCGTGCTCGATGCCGTGGCCTCCACGCGTTTGCTCATCAATATTGACCATCACGTGAGCAATCAGGGTTACGGCGATTTGAATTACATCGATCCCACCGCCCCGGCGACCGGACAGATTCTTTGCGAATTTTTCAAAGATCGTGATGCGGCGATCACGGCCGACATGGCGGCGAATCTTTACGCGGCCATCTCGACGGACACGGGCTCCTTTCAATACGAGGGCACGGACAAACGCACCTTCGCGGCGGCCTCCGTATTGGTCGCGGCCGGGGTGGATGTGCCGGGCCTCTCTCGTGCCATGTATGAGAGTCAGCCGCGCCGCCGGCTCGATCTGCTGCGTCATGCGCTCAACGCGGCGAAGTTTTCCTGCGACGGTCATCTGGCCAGCTTTTCGCTGTCGCTGGCCAAGGTTGACGAACTCGGAGTGCGGCCGGAGGACAACGAGGGGATCATTGATAATTTGCGTTCGGTCGAGGGGGTGGTCGCGGCGGTGTTTTTCGAGGAATTGCCCGAAGGCAATGTGCGCGTGAGCGCGCGGTCGAAGGACGTCCGGGTGGACGTGTGTGCGATTTGCGGGCAATTCGGCGGAGGCGGGCATCCGCTGGCGGCAGGGGCACGAATCAAGGGATCGCCCGCGGAAGTGGAAGAAATTTTTTTGGAGGCTGTATGTCATGAGATCCGCAACCGGAATTGACGGGGTATTGTTGGTGGACAAAGCGCAGGGCATGACGTCGCACGACGTCGTCGCCATCACGCGCCGGGCGCTGGACACGAAAAAAGTCGGCCATTGCGGCACGCTCGATCCCCTCGCGACGGGGCTCTTGATTCTGACCCTCGGACGCGGCACGAAGATTCAGGACCTCATCATGAGCGAGGACAAGGAATACGTGGGCACGATGCGTCTGGGCGAAACGACGGACAGCCAGGATGCCGATGGCGTCGTGCGGGAAACGAAGCTGGTCCCGAATTTTTCCCGTGCGGAAATCGAGGCATCCTTTGAAAAATTCAAGGGCGACTTTTACCAGATGCCGCCGATGGTGAGCGCGATCAAGAAGGACGGCGTGCCGCTCTACAAGCTGGCGCGGCAGGGCAAGGAAGTGGAACGCGAACCGCGTTTCGTGCGCGTCTATGCCAGCGAAATCAACGAGGTGCGGCTGCCGGATGTGGATTTCCGTGTGGTCTGCAGCAAGGGTTTTTATGTCCGCACCTTTGCGCATGATATCGGGGCCGATCTCGGCTGCGGGGCGCATTTGCGGTCGTTACGGCGCACGAAATCCGGGCGCTTCAGCGTGGACGGGGCCGTGACGGTCGCGGAGTTGAAAAGCCTGCCCCGCGAGCAAATCGCAGCGCGGATTTTGAGTCTGCCCGAAGTCTCCCGCTTGCGCGGAGCGTGATGCGCGTTCTGCATTCCATTGAGGAACTGGCGGAAGTTTCCGGTCCGCTGAGCGTGGCCATCGGGGTTTTCGACGGGGTGCATCGGGGCCATCAGGCCTTGATTCAGCGGGCCGTGGCGGAAGCCGAAAAGGCCGGGGGTTCGGCGGTCGTGCTGACGTTTGATCCTCATCCCCTGCGGGTCTTGCGGCCGGAGTCGGCCCCGCGTCTGCTCACCTCCACGCCGCACAAAGAACAACTCATTGCCGGCTTGGGCTGTCCGAATCTTTTACTGCTCACGTTCGACGCGGAATTTGCCGCGCAAGCCCCCGGGGTTTTCATTGAGAGTCTGGCGCAGCACGCGCGCCCGCTGCACGGTTTGTGCGTCGGCCACCAGTGGGCCTTTGGGCGCGGACGGACCGGCCATGTCGGCCTGCTGCGGCAGCTCGGGGCGCGGCTGGGATTTGAAACGGTCGAGATTGATCCCGTGATGTTTGGCGGGGAAACCATCAGTAGCACCCGCATACGAGGCTGTATTGAGGCGGGGGATTTTTCCGCCGCGCGCGAACTTTTGGGACGGGACTACACCATTCTTGGCACCGTGCAGCATGGCGCGGGATTGGGCGGAAAGATCGGATTTCCCACCGCCAATCTGGCCGCGCACAACGAGCAATTTCCTCCCGACGGGGTTTACGCCGTGCGGGTGCGCCTACGCGGAGATTGGCTGGCGGGAGCGGCGAATATCGGAACGCGCCCCACCGTCACGCGTTCGCCGGAACGGGTGCTCGAAATCCACCTTTTCGATTTCGCCGCCGACTGCTACGGCGAGGAGGTGGAAGTGCGTTTTGAAAAATTCCTGCGCGGCGAGCAGAAGTTTGCCTCGGTGGACACGCTCAAGGCGCAGATTCAAAAGGATGTTGAAGCGGCACGCCGCCTGACCGCGGATTGATTCAGTTCACCGTCGCGGTTTCAGCGGAGTCCGGAATGCTGAGCAACTCCGGCGCGCTGCCTTGGGGCCTCGCCGGATTGCCTTTCGAAAGAGATCCGAAGGCTCCCCGTCGAGACGGAACGGGCGAATCGCTTGTGCCGGCGACGATCAAAGCTGGATGACTTTGGCGCTTGCGATGGCGGGGTCGGACAGGAGGCTGGCCAGCACGTCGGCGCCGGGGGCACTGTCGAGATTGAGCAAGGTGAGGGCGGTGCCGCCGGCCTCGTTGCGGGAGAGGGACATGCTGGCGATGTTGATCGTGTGCGTGCCAAGGATGGTGCCGACTTTTCCGACAATGCCGGGGACGTCGTGGTTTTCCAAAAGCAGGACGACGCCGTTGGGGGTGACTTCCACCGGACGGCTGTTAAGGCGGACGATGCGGGGTTCGTTTTTCGCGCCGAAGAAGGTGCCGCCGAGGGAGATTTTGTTTTCGCCGCTCCAGACGGTGACGTGGAGCCATTCGTTGAAATCGGTTTGCTCGCTGGATTTCACTTCCTCGATGAGAAGGCCGAGGGTGGAGGCCATGGTGCGGACGTTGACGCTATTGACCTCCTCGCCGCCGGCGTGCCGGAGAAATCCGGTGAGAATGGCGCGGGTGACGGCGTCGGTGGGGAGTTCGACGGCTTTGCCGCCGTAGGTGATGACGATGCGGTCGTTGCGATTCGGGGCGAGCTGGGCGGCGAAGCGTCCGAGTTTATCGCCGAGGGTGAGGTAGGGTTTCACGATGGCAAAGGTCTTGGCGTCAATGCTGGGCATATTGACGGCGTTGCGGATCTCGCCATCGAGGAGGGCGGCGCGGATGGCCTGGGCGATCTCGATGCCGACATTTTCCTGGGCTTCGGCAGTGGAGGCGCCGAGGTGGGGGGTGAAAATGATATTGGGCAAGGAGCGGAGAGGGAAGTCGGCGGGGGGGGGTTCGACTTCAAAGACGTCGAGCGCGGCGGCCGCGGCCTGGCCGTTTTGCAGGGCTACGGCGAGGGCGGTTTCGTTGATGAGTCCGCCGCGGGCGCAGTTGACGATGCGGATGCCGGGTTTGCAGAGGGCGAGGCGGCGGGCGTCAATCATGTGGTGCGTCTCGGCGGTGAGAGGCATGTGCATGGTGAGGAAGTCGCAAATGGGCAGGAGGTCGTCAATTTGCTCGATGAGTTCGACTTGGAGGCTGCGGGCTTTGCTGACGGAGAGGTAGGGATCGTAGGCGGCGACGCGCATGCCGAAGGCGATGGCGCGGCGGGCGATCTCGCTTCCGATGCGGCCCATGCCGAGGATGCCGAGGGTTTTGTTGTAAAGCTCGACCCCCTCGTATTTTTTGCGGTCCCATTGGCCGGCCTTCACGCTGGCATCGGCCTGCGGAATGCTGCGGGCGATGGAGAGGAGGAGGGAGAAGGCGTGTTCGGCGGTGGAGATGGTGTTGCCGCCGGGGGTATTCATGACGATGACGCCGCGTTTGGTGGCGGCGTCCACATCCACGTTGTCCACCCCGACCCCGGCGCGGCCGATGACTTTCAGATTTTTCGCGGCTTCGAGGACGTTCGCGTTGACCTTGGTCTGGCTGCGGACGACGAGGGCGGAGAAACCGGGGATGAGTTTGATGATCTCGGCTTCAGTGAGGCCGGTCTGGACGGTGACTTCGAGTGCGCCGCCGGCGGCCAGTTCATCAATGCCGCGTTGGGAAATCGGGTCGGCGACGAGTACTTTAAGAGAAGGCATGGGAATTTTCAATTTTCGATTTTCGATTGGCCAGGGAAGAGTGCATCGAAAGGCGTGAGGGCCTGTCTGACAATCGAAAATCCAAAATCGAGAATCGAAAGTTTGTGGGCGAGGGCTTTTTTGCTGACGGCGGCGAGGGTTTCCCTGCGGCAGGGTTTGGTGAGGCCTTGGCCATTCCGGCCTCGAGGGAGAGGGGTTTGTCGCCGGGCATGGCGGACGCGGTGAGAGCCGCGATGAAGGGAAAATCTCCCCCGGGCAGGCGGAGGATGGTGGGATTTATGCGCGCGAACACATCGTAAAAACACTTGCGCGTCGCACACGATTCGCGATGGTGCCGGGGCGTGAAAGGGTCTTATCGCATTGCAACTGTGGCGGGAATTGAAGTCCGCGTTCATTTCACGTTTCTGCTGTTGCTGGCGTTTTATGCCTTCAACGACTACACGCACGATGGGGTGAAGGCGGCGGTGAGCGGCGCGACATTCCTGCTCACGCTTTTTCTGTGCGTGCTGCTGCATGAGTTCGGCCACGCTTTTGCCGCGAGGGCTTTTGGCATCCGCACACCGGACATCACGCTCCTGCCGATCGGCGGGGTCGCCCGGCTGGAACGGATGCCCGCTTCGCCCTGGCAGGAACTGGTGATCGCGTTGGCCGGTCCGGCGGTCAATGTGGTGATCGCGGCGGTGATTGCGGCGGTGATTGCTTTGCGGCTCGGCGGGATTCCGGATTTGCGGGATTTGGCGCTGCTGGAAAAAACCGGTTCCGGGTTGCTGCTGGATCTTTTTTTCGTCAATACGCTGCTGATCGCTTTTAACCTGATCCCGGCTTTTCCTATGGATGGCGGCCGTGTATTGCGCGCCTTGATGGCCACGCAAATGCGCCACGCCACGGCGACATTGATTGCCGCGAGAGTGGGGCAGGTGATTGCCGTGCTCTTCATTGGGGCCGCGATCATGACTGGTAATTACATGCTGATTTTTATCGCGATGTTTGTGTTTCTGGGGGCGCAGCAGGAACTGGCTTACGCCCGGCTGCGCGAGACCGCCTTGGACGTGCGGGTCGGGCAGGCGATGATCACGCATTTCCAAACCTTGCCGGTTGGATTGCGCGCCGGGGAGGTTCCCTCCCTGCTGTCGGGCAATGAACAAGGCGTTTTCCCCTTGGTTGACGACTCCCTGCATCTGCGCGGTCTGGCCACGCGGGACGAACTGCTCCAGGCGACGCGGGAACTTCCCCCGCAGTCCCCGGCGAATTGCGTGGCAAGACAGATCCCCGTCGTGCATCCCGAAACCGCACTCGATGAGGCCCTGGAACTGATGCAACGATTGGCGGAACCGATCCTCGCAGTCGTCAACGCTTCCGGGCAAATCGTGGGACTGGTCAGCCAGGCGCACCTGGCTGAATTATCGCGTTTGCGTGACGCCTGACGGGCTTGTGAATTTTTTCACAAATAGGGCTTGCGCGATAAAAGGGCGCTGCTAAAAAAGACGTTTCGCCATCCCCGGCAAAAGCAACTCTGTCGCATGTTTGACATCGGCGTTTGGCTCATTGCCAGCGGGAGCGCATCGGAAAAATCTCCCATGGATTCCCTTTTATTTATCGCCGCTGGTATTCCGCTGTATGCTCCGCATTTCAGCCGGGAGCATCTGCATGTCGAATTTCTGGAGTGGCTGACTAATTCGCTGCTGGCCACCTTTCTGGTCGTGGCTGCGGTGGTGTATTGGGCGCGCAAGGCAACCAAAAATATGCAGGTGGTTCCCGGACCTTCGCAAAACCTTTTCGAGGCCGTTATTGTGGCGCTGCACGAGATGCTTGAGGGCATTGTCGGCAAACACATGATCAACCGCGTGTTCAGCCTGCTGGCCACATTTTTTATCTTTATTCTCATCGCCAACTGGTTCGGCCTGCTGCCCGGAGTGGGCTCGGTCGGCTGGGGTGAAAAGGAGCCGGGATTTCTTCCGGCTTATATTCCTCATGTTGAGGTGCCGGTTATGCGCCCGACGACGGCGGATCTTAACATGACATTGGGAATGTCCGCTGTGTTCATGGTGATGTGGCTGTATTGGACCATCCGGGAAATCGGAGTCGGTGGATTTATGAGTCACACCTTTGGTGTCAAAGGCGGACTCAAGGGAGTAATGGCTCTTGCGCTTTTCCCGATTTTCTTTTTTGTGGGCATCATTGAAATCATCTCCATGCTTTTCCGCCCGGTCTCACTTTCCCTGCGATTGTTCGGCAACGTCTATGCCGGGGAAAACCTCCTGGCGACCATGATCACCTTGGGAAAGACCCTCGGGTTTCCGAGCGTATTTGCCTATTTGAGCAGCGTCCTGCTGCCCATTCCCTTTTATTTTCTTGAGCTGCTCGTCGGACTCCTCCAGGCGTTCGTCTTCACGCTGCTCTGCGCGGTTTACATCCAACTCTCCACCTCCCACGACGAAGAGGAAGCGCATTAGAATTTTCCGCCGGGACCGTGGCAAGACTGCGGGCGGCGGGGAAAAAACCAAAACAAACATAACATGACCACATTACTCCTTGCAGAAGCCGCAGCGGTCGCGGCGAGCGGAATCACCGGCAGTTTCACCCTCGGCATGGCCGGGGCGGGCGCCGGTATCGGCATCGGACTCATCGGCGCGAAGGCGGCGGAAGCCGTCGGCCGTAATCCCGGCGCTTTCGGCCGCGTGCTCACCATCGGAATCATCGGCATGGCGCTGGCGGAAGCTATCGCGATTTACGCACTCATCCGTGCGTTTGCCGGCCAGTAACACTCAAACAGCGTGGCCGCCGCGTGAAGCGCGGCGGCCTTCGCATTCTCACTTTCCATGGACGCAATCAAAACTTTGCTAGACACATTCGGAGTCACCTGGCCGAAATTCATCGCCCAGGTCATCCTGTTCCTCGTCGTTTGGTGGATTCTCAGCAAATACGCCTTCGGCCCCATTTTGGAGATGCTGAATGAACGCCGCCGCCGGATCGAGGAAGGCCAGCTCAACGCCGAGAAAATCAAAAAGCAATTGGCCGAGGCCGAACTACGGTACCAGGAAGTTCTGCGCAAGGCCAACGAAGAAGCCACCAAACTCATTGAGGAGGCGCGTGCCGCCAGCGATGCCCACACCCAAAAGCAAATTCAGCAGGCGATCAAGGACGCCGAGGGCGTCATCGTCAAGGCCCGGGAAACCATCTCGCAGGATCGCAATAAGATGGTGGCCGAGGTCCGGAAAGAAATGGTTGAACTTGTAGTCAACACTACCGCGAAAGTGGTGGGCAAGGTGATCACCCCTGAAGACCAGAAACGCCTCTCCGAGGAAACCGCCAGGCAACTCGCCGCCTAGTTCGCTTAAACGACGATGAAGATCAGCCGAGAAGCCCGACACACCGCCCGCGAGTTATTTCGCCTCAGTTTGGTGGACGGACATGTGGATGCGAGCCGCGCGGAGGAAATTTCCAGCGGCATCGTTGCTGCCAAACCCCGCAGCTTTCTCCAGATTCTCAAGGAGTTCACCCGCCTCATCCGCCTCGAACTCGCCAAGCGCCACGCCATCGTGGAAAGCGCCATATCCTTGGACGCCGCCACCATGGCGGACATCGCCAAAAATCTTAAATGGAAATTCGGCCCCGACATCACCGCCGAATTTCACACCGCCCCCTCGCTGCTGGGCGGTCTGCGTATCAGACTCGGCAGCGATGTCTGGGACGGCAGCGTCAGCGGCCGCCTCTCCTCACTCTCCCAACAACTTTAACCCGGTCAAACCATGAGCAACATCCTGCAAGAACTCGAAGCAAAAATCGGAGGCATCCAACGCGCCTCCACCACCAGAACCAATGTTGGCACTGTCCGCGAAATCGGTGACGGAGTGGCCAAAATCGAAGGCCTCAGTGACGCGATGCTGAACGAAATGCTGGAATTCCCCGGCGGCCTTTACGGCCTCGCCCTCAACCTCGAGGAAACCGAGGTCGGCGCCATCATTCTCGGCGATTACACCACGATTAGCGAAGGCGACGAAGTCAAGACGACCGGTCGTCTGCTTCAGGTCCCCGTCGGCAAGGGTCTGCTCGGCCGTGTAGTGGACTCTCTGGGCCAGCCGCTTGACGGCAAGGGTCCGATTAACTCCACCGAATTTTATCCGGTGGAAAAACTCGCTCCCGGCATCATCCGCCGCAAAAGCGTCACCCAGCCGGTTCAGACCGGTATCATGGCCATTGACGCGATGATTCCCATCGGACGCGGACAGCGCGAATTGATCATCGGCGACCGCGCCACGGGCAAGACCACCATCGCGATTGACACGATTCTCAACCAGGCCAAGGCCAACAAAGCGGGTGAGGAAAGCGGCGATCCGACCTTCCGCCCCCTCTATTGTATCTACGTCGCGATCGGACAGAAAAATGCAAACGTCGCCCGTGTGATCGGCGTCCTTGAAGCCAACGACGCGCTTAAGTACACTATCATTGTCTCGTCATCCGCCTCGGACAGTGCCACGAACCAATACATCGCCCCGTTTGCCGGAGCGGCTATTGGCGAGTGGTTCATGGACAACGGTCAGGATGCCCTCATTGTTTTCGACGATCTGACTAAGCACGCGGCGGCTTATCGTCAGGTTTCGCTCTTGCTCAAGCGTCCATCCGGACGTGAGGCCTATCCCGGCGACGTGTTCTATCTTCACAGCCGCCTGCTGGAGCGTTCGGCCCGCGTCGGCGAAAAATACGGCAACGGTTCACTGACCGCCCTGCCCATTATCGAAACGCAGGCCGGCGACGTATCGGCCTACATTCCGACGAACGTTATTTCCATCACGGATGGTCAGATTTATCTGGAAACCGATTTGTTCTACCAAGGCATCCGCCCCGCCATCTCGGTCGGTCTGTCCGTATCGCGGGAAGGTTCCGCTGCGCAGATCAAGGCGATCAAACAGGTCGCCGGTAAGATCAAGGGCGACTTGGCCCAGTATCGCGAACTCGCCGCCTTTGCGCAGTTCGGCTCCGACCTTGACGCCCGCACCAAGGCCACCCTCGACCGTGGCGCGCGCATTGTGGAGCTCTTCAAGCAGTCGCAATATCAGCCTCTCCCGGTGCAACTCCAGACTGCGGTGCTTTGGTCCATGCAAAAAGGCTACCTCGATCCGATTCCGGTCGAACGCGTGAAGGAATTCCAGAACAAATTGCAGGACTATCTTCTGACCCGCAAAGAAGCGATTTTGGACAAGATTCTCGCCAGGAAACAAGTGGATGAGGAGATCGAAAAAGAACTCACCGCCGCCTTGGAAGAATTCAAAATCACCTTTAGGTAAGTTTATCGTTTAATCCATGGCTAGTCTCCGCGACATCCGCCGGCGCATCAAGTCGGTCAAGAACACCGCCCAGATCACCAAGGCGATGCAGATGGTCGCCGCCTCGAAAATGCGCAAAGCGCAGGAGGCGGCGCTCGACGGTCGTCCTTATGCGGAACTGCTGAACCGCGTGCTCGTTTCGCTGCGCGACAGGGTGGATTCCAGCCTGCATCCGCTCTTGGAAAAGCGCGAGGTGAAGTGTGAACTCGTGATTCTCCTGAGCACGGACAAGGGGCTGTGCGGCGGTTTAAACACGAACCTTTTCCGCGAGGCTTTGAATTTTGACCTTGCGACGACGCAGTTCATTTCCGTCGGACGCAAAGGCACGCAATTTCTCGCCCGCACCAAGCGCAATATGATCGCCGATTTTGCGCTCAAGGACCATCCGAGCTTCCTTGAAACCAAGGCCATCTCGAAATTTGCCATCGAGAAATTTCTCTCGCGCGCGGTGGACAAAGTGACCGTGCTCTATCCGCGTTTCGTCAACACCCTCACCCAAAAGCCAACCGCCCTTTCCCTGCTGCCCATCACCAGCCTCGAAGAAGCCGGTCTGGTCGGTAAAGAACTGCCGCTGCCCGAACCCGAGGGGGGCATTCTTTTTGAACCTGGTGCCGAAAGCATCCTCGACGCGATCGTTCCCTATTACGTCCACTACGCGCTTTACCAGATGGTTTTGGCCACCCGCGCCTCGGAACACAGCGCCCGCATGGTGGCGATGAAAAGCGCCACCGATAATGCCAAGCAGCTCGTCAAGGATCTCACTCTCGAATACAACAAGGCCCGTCAGGCGGCCATCACCACGGAACTTCTCGAAATCTCCACCGCGCAATTCGCGCTCGGCTAATCTCCATCATCACCATGAGCACCAAAGGTAAAATCGTTCAAATCATCGGTCCCGTCGTGGACGTTGAATTCAATCCCAAAGACGGCGCGCTGCCGAAAATCTACGACGCGCTTGAAATCAATTTTGAAGTGGAGGGGAAGCCCGTCAAAGTCACGCTCGAAGTGCAGCAGCATCTCGGTGAAAGCTGGGTGCGCGCCATCGCCATGAGCAGCACGGAAGGCCTCAAGCGCGGCACGGAAGTGCTGAACACCGGCGCCCCGATTTCTGTTCCGGTTGGTGAGGGCATCCTCGGCCGTATTTTCAACGTCGTTGGCGAGCCGACCGACGAACGCGGGCCCGTGACCTTCACGAAAAAATATCCCATTCACCGCCACGCGCCTCCGCTCTCCGAGCAGGACACCAAGGCGTCTATTCTCGAGACCGGCATCAAGGTCATTGATTTGATCTGTCCCTTCATCAAGGGCGGCAAAGCCGGTGCTTTCGGTGGTGCGGGCGTGGGCAAGACGGTTGTCATTCTCGAACTCATCAACAACATCGCCAAGGCGCACGGCGGGTACTCTGTTTTCGCCGGGGTGGGTGAGCGCACCCGCGAGGGCAACGATCTTTACCATGAAATGAGCGAGGCCGGAGTCATCGTGCAGGACGATCTCTCTAAGTCCAAGGTGGCCTTGGTTTACGGCCAGATGAACGAGCCTCCCGGCGCCCGTCTCCGCGTGGCGCTCACCGCCCTCTCCATGGCCGAATATTTCCGCGATGAGAAAAACCAGGACGTGTTGCTCTTCGTGGACAACGTGTTCCGCTTTTCCCAAGCCGGGGCCGAAGTCTCCGCGCTGCTCGGCCGCACCCCGTCGGCGGTGGGTTATCAGCCCACCCTGGCCGCTGAAATGGGCGACTTGCAGGAACGCATCACCTCGACCACCAAGGGCTCCATCACCTCCGTGCAGGCGGTGTACGTGCCGGCGGACGATTTGACCGATCCCGCGCCTGCCAACACCTTTGCGCACCTTGACTCGACTTTGGTGCTGGAGCGTTCGATTGCGGAGCTTGGCATCTATCCTGCCGTTGATCCTCTGGCCTCGACCTCCAAAGCGCTTTCTCCCGAAATCGTCGGCGAGGAACATTATGCCGTGGCTCGCGGGGTGCAGAAGGTTTTGCAGCGCTACAAGGAATTGCAGGACATCATCGCGATTCTCGGCATGGACGAGCTTTCGCCCGAGGACAAACTCACCGTTTTCCGCGCCCGCAAGATCCAGCGTTTCCTCTCGCAGCCTTTTACGGTCGCACAAATCTTCACCGGCACGCCCGGCGAATATGTCACAACCGCCGAAACCATCCGCGGCTTCAAAGAAATCCTCGCGGGCAAACACGACGACGTGCCCGAAGGCAATTTCTACATGAAGGGCGGCATTGACATGATTAAGGAGTAGGGAATTTTCGATTTTAGAGAGGCGCGCGTAAAATCCGCTTTTCTCGAAGTCCATCACTCAAAACTCAAAAATCGAAAACACTATGGCAACGCTCCGACTCGAAATTGTCACTCCCGAGGCCAAGACCTATTCCGACGATGTGGATTCCGTGGTGATTCCCGGCGTGGATGGCGAACTGGGTATTCTTCCGCTGCACGTCGCTTTGATGACGCAGTTGCTGCCGGGAGAGCTGCGCATCACGAAAGACGGTCAGGAAACCCGCCTGGCCGTGGGTGAGGGTTTTGTGGAAGTCACCGGCAAAACAGTCTCCGTCCTCACCGATATGGCCGTGCCCGAAAGTGATATTGACGAATCCGCCGCAGAGGAAGCCATCCGCCGCGCCGAGGCCGCGATGAAGGAGGAACATCTGGATGAAGAGGGTCTCGCCAATGTGCAGGCCTCTTTGCTCAAGTCCCTCGCCCAGCTCCGCGTCAAACGCCGCCGGGTGATCTGACGCGAATCTCCGCTTCCGCCTGGGTTGGTGTCCCGCCTTGAGGCTGCACCTGAAGAACACGCTCCCGCGTGAACTCCCACATGGCGTCCCGCCGCCCGTGTTTTCCAAATGACGGGAAGCCGCTTCTCCTTTGGCTGCTTCTGTGTTATTCTCTCCGATTCACAGCATGACGGTTTTCGATGAATAACCACTCAGTCATTCGCATCAAGGGCGCGCGTCAGCACAATCTCAAGAATCTTGATGTCGAGATTCCCCGCAATAAGCTGGTGGTCGTCACAGGCTTGAGCGGATCCGGCAAGTCGTCGCTCGCATTTGATACCCTGTATGCCGAGGGTCAGCGAAAATATGTCGAGAGTCTTTCGGCCTATGCCCGACAGTTTCTCGACCAGATGCAAAAGCCGGATGTGGATTACATCGAGGGCTTGTCTCCGGCCATCGCGATCGAGCAGAGAACGTCCGGGGCGAATCCGCGCTCGACCATCGCGACCACGACAGAGGTCTATGACTACCTGCGCCTGTTTTTTGCCGCAGTGGGCCATCCGCATGATCCGGTGACGGGCGAGCCGGTGGTTCGGCAGACGCCCCAGCAGATTGCGGATGCGGTTTTGTCCTGGCCCGAGGGTTCCAGGCTGATGGTGCTGGCGCCGCTGGTGCTCAATCAAACCGGGGAATTCCGCGACGTAATCGAGAAGGCGAAGCGGGAGGGTTTTGTCCGGCTGCGGATTGATGGCAAGGTGATTGAATTGAGTGGGCCGGAGGGACCGAAGCTCTCCAAATCGAGCCGGCACACTATCGAGGCGGTGGTGGACAGGCTGGTCGTGCGCGAGGGCATCGGACAGAGGCTGGCGGATTCGCTTGAAACGGCGCTGAGATGGGGAGGGGGAAAGATCGCCGTGACGCGTTTGGAACCCGAGGCGAAGGATTGGTTGGAGCAGAAGTTTTCCACCGATTACTCCAATCCCTCGACCGGTTTCAGTCTGCCGAAACTCACCCCGAAACATTTTTCCTTCAACAGCCATCATGGGGCCTGTCCGGCCTGTCATGGCATAGGCACGGAGTTGTTTTTTGATCCGGAATTGATGGTGGATGAGGCCAAAACCCTGGCGCAAGGCGCGATCAAACCGTGGCGGGTGGGTCAGAAACGCATGCGGCAGTACTACGGATGGATTCTGGAAGGGCTTTGCGCGGATACGCCGGTTAAGATGGATGTGCCCTTCAAGGATCTGGCGGAAAATTTCCGTTCCTTGATTTTTTATGGAAGCGGGGATCGCGCCGTGACGGCGCAGGTTTCCGCGGAAAAGAAAATTTCCAAACCCTTCGAGGGCCTAATCGCGCAGATGCAACGGCTCTACGAAAGCAGCGAAAGCGAGTTCACTAAAAAGCGCTTACGGGGTTTTCAGGGGAGGCAGTTGTGCGCGGTTTGCGCGGGAGCGCGGCTGCGACCGGAGATTTTGGCCGTGACCGTTTCCGACCGCGGCGGGCGGGCTTACAACATCAATCAGTTTTGCGGACTCTCCATCGTGGACGCGGAACGCCTCACCCGGGAGTTTGCTTTAAATGATTCGGAAAAGGAAATCGTCCACGATGTGTTGCGCGAGATCGGCCAGAGGCTGCGCTTTCTCAATGAAGTCGGTTTGGATTACCTGCAACTCAGCCGGGAAAGCGGCACGTTGAGCGGCGGGGAGGCGCAGCGCATCCGTCTGGCCACCCAGATTGGATCGGGGCTGGCCGGCGTGCTGTATGTGCTCGACGAACCCAGCATCGGATTGCACCAGCGCGACAATGACCGCTTGATCGGAACGCTGCGCACGCTGCGCGATCTTGGCAACTCGGTCATCGTGGTCGAACACGACGAAGACACCATCCGGGCGGCCGATCACATTCTGGATCTCGGTCCGGGGGCCGGTCCGCGCGGTGGAAAAATCGTGGCCCAAGGCACACTGGCAGAGATTTTGCAGAGCGAGGATTCGCTGACCGCGCAATACCTGAAAAAGACGCTGAAAATTCCCGTGCCGCGCCTGCGCGTTCCGCCACGCAAAGCCCGCAAGCTGGCGGGCGAAATCGGCGACGGCTGGCTGACGGTTTTCGGCGCGCGGGAGAATAATCTGAAAAATGTCACGGCGGCTTTTCCTGTCGGATGTCTGACCTGTGTGACGGGGGTTTCCGGCAGCGGAAAGTCCACGCTGGTGAACGACATCGTGCATGCGGCGCTGGCGCGGGATTTGAACCGGGCCAAGGATCGTCCGGGCGCGCACGACCGGATTGTCGGCATTGAGCAATTCGACAAAGTCATCGTGATTGACCAATCTCCCGTCGGACGAACGCCCCGGTCGAATCCCGCCACGTATTCCGGCGCGTTGGGGCCGATCCGTGATTTGTTCAGCGATCTGCCCGGCGCGCGGGTGAGGGGATATGATGCCAGCCGGTTTTCCTTCAACGCCAAGGGCGGGCGCTGCGAGCATTGTCAGGGCGATGGGTTCATCAAGATCGAGATGCACTTCCTGGCGGACGTTTACGTCGAGTGCGAGATCTGCCGGGGCAAACGCTACAATCGGGAAACGCTCGAGATCACCTACAAGGGCAAGAATATCGCCGATGTTCTCGACCTGACCATCGATGACGCAGGGCGGTTTTTCCGCAACATTCCGTCCCTCTCGGTGAAGTTGGAAACCTTGCATGATGTGGGCTTGGGCTATTTGCGGCTGGGTCAGTCGGCGACCACGCTCTCCGGGGGCGAAGCGCAGCGGCTCAAGCTGGCGTCGGAGTTGGCCAAGCGTGCCACCGGCCGCACGATCTATCTTCTGGACGAGCCCACGACCGGACTTCATTTTGCGGACATTCACAAACTTCTGGAGGTTCTGATTAAATTGCGCGACGCCCACAACACGCTGATTGTCATCGAGCACAATCTTGAGGTGATCAAATGCGCGGATTGGGTTATTGATCTCGGTCCGGCCGGCGGCGTGGGCGGCGGGCAAATCGTGGCCGAGGGAACACCGGAAAAAGTGGCGCAGGAGCCCGCGAGTTTCACCGGTCAGTTTCTGGCCCGGGCCTTGAAAGTATGAAAATCCGGCTGCCGGTTTTTGTGGTTTTCTTTTTCGTCGCGACGGCCCGGGCTGAAGACGCCAGGCTGGAGGCGGCCCGGCAGGCGCTTGAGAGCGGGCTTCCCCAGGTTGCCATCTACAAGCTTCAACAGATCTCCGGCCAGCGACCGGCCAAAGAAGACCTCAAGGCGGCGGATTTATTGCTCGGACGGGCGCTGATTTCCGCCGGGCGCTATGCCGAAAGCGTCGCGGTTTTGAAGGAAATTTCCCCGGCGAATCCGGCGGCGGACTTCTGGCTGGCGGAGGCTTTCGCCGCATTGGGCCAACCGGAAAAAGCCCTGCCGCTCTATCATTCGCTGAGTGGGGATCCGCAACGGGCTGGTCCGGCTGCGATTGGCGCGGCGCGTATGCTGGTGGCGCTGCGGCGGGTGCCGGAAGCCGCCGGAATTCTGACGGAGTATTTGAAAAAAAATCCCGAGGCCAACAACGCCGCTTTGGAACTGGCGGGGATCCTGATCAACGCCGGAGATGCGGCTGGAGCCTTGAAGTCTCTTGCGGACCTGCCGGCCGCCACTCCCGAACAGCAGCAACTGGCCGACTATCTGGGTGCGCGCGCACTGATGATTTCCGGGGAATTTCAACCCGCCGAAGAAAAGCTCAAGGCCATTGAAGATCCGCCCGCTGCGCTGGCCTCCGGGATTGCGCTGGCTTCGGCCGAATGTTGCTTGCAGCGCAAAGATACTGATGCGGCGGAAAAAATCCTGGAGAAATTCATTGAGGAAAACTCACGTCTTCCCGGACTGCCGGAGGTTTTTGCGGCCTTGGATCGGGTCTATGCGGCGGAAAGCGAGGCTTCCAGTACGGAGTTGCGCAAGTGGTCGGAGGACTCGAAGACCATCATCCGCTCGGCCTTGGCGCAGTTCTATCTGGCGCGGAATGAAGCGCGTTCGGGCCGGAGCGACAAGAGCCGGCAGCTTTACGCTAATTTTCTCACCCGCTATCCCGGGCATGCGCTGACCGATCAGACCTTGCTGGAGTTGTCCTCCTCGTATCTGGCGGGCGGAGATGCCACTCAAGCGTTGGCCTTCGCGCAGAAAGGGCGGAATCCCCGGCTCGATTTTTTACAAGGACGGGCGCTGTCCGCCTTGGGCAACTATCAGGATGCGGCGGGAAAGTTCCTCCAGGCCTCGATCGAGCCCTCGATCGAGACCGAGGCCCTGACCAACTCCGCCATCTGCGGCTTGCTGGCTGATATTCCCGACGCCAAAAATCCCGCCATTCAAAAATTGCGAGGTCGCGGGGATTCCCAAAAGATTCTCGAGCGCATCTTTTTTCTTGAAGCACTGCAGCAGGCTTCGCAAAGAAAATCAGGCGCGGCCGGTCTTCTGCGCGAAATTGCCGAAAGCGGATCGCCTTGGGCGTCGCAGGCCAGGCTGGCCCTGGCGGAATGGGATAATTTGCAATTGGACATCACTGGAGCGCAGCGCGAACTGAGGCGGATTTCCACCGGTGATCCCATCCAAAAAGAACGGGCTGATTACCTCGCCGTTTTTCTGGCCGACACGGGCGATGCGGATTCCGAGTCCCGGACGGGCGGTCTGGCCGGGGCTTTTCTCAAGGATCACCCGCAATCCCCCTTCGAATCCGAAGTGCGTATGAAGCTCGGCGAGATGCTTTACCGCCGGGGCGACTACCTCGGTGCCTATGGTGAACTCAACACCGTGGCGGACAAATTTCCCGACTCTCCGCTGGCCGAAAAAGCCGCCTTTCTTTCCGCGCAGGCCATGTCCCGCTCGCTGAGTCCCGACGCGATGGAGAGGGCCATCGAAATTTACAACGAGGTGGTCAAAAGCGGCGGCTCGCTGGCCCTGCGAGCCCGCCTTTCCCAAGCCATGCTTTTTTATGTCCTCAAGCGACCCAAGGACGCCCTCGGCGTGTTCGACAACATTTTGGCCTCGAACCCCGATGCGGAGCTTCGCTCCATGACCTTGATCGAAAAAGGCGAAACTCTCTTTGCCCTCGGCCCTCAGGATGCGAACAACTACCGGCTGGCGATTTCGGCCTGGAAGGAAATCGTCGCTGATCCTGCTGCCCCCAAAACCTGGAGTCATCAGGCCCTGGCCAAAATGGGCGCGGCCAATGAAAAACTCGGCAACACCGACGCGGCACTTGATTGTTATTACAGCGTTTTTTCGCAGGATCAAAAAGGCGAGCCCGAGTATTTCTGGTATTACAAGGCCGGCTTCGATGCCGGCCGCCTCTTTGAGTCGCAAAAACTCTGGAAGGAAGCCATTGCGGTTTACGACAAAATCGCTTCCATAGACGGCCCGCGCGCCGCCGAAGCCCGCGAACGCATCAACAAACTCCGCCTGGAAAATTTCATCTGGGAAAATTAGCAACAACCCTTCGTCATTGACCCACATGTCCATCAAACTCTTCATCCCCGGCCCCATCGCCGTTTCCGAAAAAACCTATCGCGCCATGTGCGAGCCCATGATCGGCCACCGCAGCGACGACTTCAAGGCCCTCTCCGCCGGCATCCAGCCGAAACTCCAGACCCTCTTCGGCACCAACCGCCCGGTTTTTCTCAGCACCTCATCCGCCTGGGGCGTGATGGAGGGCTCCATCCGCAACCTCGTCGGCAAGAAAGTCCTCAACGCCATGTGCGGCGCTTTCTCCGACAAGTGGCTCGATGTGAGCAAGCGCTGCGGCAAACCCGCCGAGGGCCTGCAAGTCGAATGGGGCCAGCCCATCCGGCCCGAACAAATCGAAAAGGCACTCTCCCAGGGCGGTTTCGACGCCCTCACGTTCATCCACAACGAGACCTCCTGCGGCGTGCGCAGCCCGCTGCCCGAGATCGCCGCCGTGATGAAAAAATTCCCTGATGTGATGTTCATCGTGGACAGCGTTTCGTCCTTCTCCACCGAACCCATCCCCATGGACGCGCTCGGCATTGATGTGCTCCTGACCGGCAGCCAGAAAGCCCTCGCCCTGCCTCCCGGCCTCGCTCTCTTCGCCGTTTCCGAACGCGCCATGGCCCGCGCCAAGACGATCGAAGCCCGCGGCTACTACTTCGACTTCGTCGAGTTCGCCAAGAATCAGGCCGAGGACATGACCCCCAGCACGCCCGTGATTCCGCTGATCTACGCCCTGCGATCCAAGCTCGATGACATCTTCTCTGAGGGCGTGGAGGCCCGCCACGCCCGCCACAAAAAGCTCAACACCATGGTTCACGACTGGGCCGGCGCCAGGGGCTTCGAGTTCTTCGCCCCCGCAGGCTACCGTTCCCTCTCGCTCACCTGCGTGAAAAACAACCGCGAAGTGGACGTCGCGGCCTGGATCAAACGCCTCCGAGAAAAACACCACATGATCATTGATGGCGGTTACGGAAAACTCAAGGGCAGGACCTTCCGCATCTCCAACATGGGCGACGAGACCGAGGAAACCATCGCCGTTCTGCTCTCCGCCTTGGACGACACGCTCGAAGGTTAATCCGCTGCCTGGATCAGCGCCCTGATCTCGTGGACGCTCACCGCCTCGTGCACGACCATCCAGGTTGCCCCCGAGGGTTTTTCCTTTTTGGCGTGTTCCTCTTCGTCATCTTGCAGTGCCAGGATCGTGCTTACGACGCCCACCGCATTGCCCTTGTTGTCGAGCACAGCCGCGCCGCTTGAACCCGGGGCCCATTCCGCGCTCACGTCGAGCAGGAGAGGTGAGGCCTTGCCGGATTTCATCGTTGTGCGGCGATTCACTATCCCGGTGGAAAAAAAGCTCCGTTCGCCCATCGGATCGCTGAAACAATAAACCAGATCGCCCGGCTGCGCATCCTCGCTCAGCGGGAGTGGCAGGCCTTTCGCAGGCAGCTTAACCCGCAGGATGCAGACATCGGAGTCCTTGCTGGCGGCGAGAACTTCCTTCACCGGACAGACCGTGCCGTCATCGGTCACGGCGACGAGGCATCCCTTGGGCAGATCTTGATCCGGTTTGATCACATGGCAGGCCGTGGCCGCCGCGCCATCCTCGGTAAGGAGAAACCCGCCGCTCAAATCGAGGTGCCACTTTTTGCAATCCGCGCAGAAATAATAATAGCCGATGCGCAGAAACCCGCTGCGCGCAGCCGCCCAGACCTCGCGTCCACCCAGTACCTGGCTTTTCGCCGCAGGCAGTTTCAACTGGCAGTGGGTGCGGCGGAGTTGTTCCCGCACATCGGCCACGGAAAGTGCTTGTCCGCTGGAAAAAAGCGCGCCGGCCTGCTTCAGGATTGCAGGATCTTCCGAGATCTCCTCCTCGGTGTTGTAAACCGGAACCGCGTCTGCCGCACGCAGGACTGGCATGGCCATGCAGAGTGCGGCCAAAAGAAGCAAAAGGCGTTTCATCCGTTTCGATGAGAAGGACATATCGGGAAGCAATCCGCAACGGTTTTGCGCGGTCATGAATTCACCCGAAGGTAAATACTTTCCCTTGCTTGGGGGCTTTACGTGAAACAGCCTTCACCCGCTTCGACCCGATCCGTCAGGATGCGCAAAGCCAGAGATTCAACCTTCCGGGTCACCCCGGCTTTTGTTGTCCCGTAATACAAGGCACCAGGGATCGCTGGAACTTCAGCCTGGTCGAGGAGATGGGCACGAAAGCAGGGGGTGAATCTTGAAGGCGTCAGGGGTTGAGCGAGTTCCCCACAGGTCCCGTGTGATGGAATCAAGGAAAAAGCGCATAGGCCGCGCCGGGACGGACGCCGAAATGTGAAGCCCCGGCGCTTCAGATATTCCCCGGATGTGCGTTCTGGAAGTCTCGCCCGAGCGGTTACAGAAATTCCTGATACTGGAAACTTTACCGCCACAAAGTGACACCGCCCTCAATGCGAAAGCGTGTCATAAAAAACAGGAGCGCACCCGCGTGCGCGTGAACACCTGAAGCAGAAATGAATCGGCGCGTTGCGAAGAAGAAGGGAAAGTTTTTTCGTCTGCAATACCGACATTCACGCCCCGAGTAGCCAGGTCAGATTGCCTTCAAGCGGACGGACTGCGGCGCACGGGTAGCTTGATTTGCCGCTGAAGACTTCTTCCAAAATCGCGTCCTTGCCCTTGCTGTTGACCAGGAAGCAGACATGCCGTGCGGCGTTGAGCAGCGGATAGGTCATCGTGATGCGGTGGGTGTTGAACTTCGGCACGAAATTCGAGACGATCCAGCGATCCGTCACGCCGATGGCCTCCGTGCCGGGAAACAGCGAGGCGGTGTGGCCATCGTCGCCCATGCCGAGCAACAGGAGATCGTGCCGGTAAATGCTGTGGCCGCGCGCGCGTTTGCGCAGTTCGTCTTCATACTCCTGCGCGGCAATAGCGGGATCGGCCTCGCCCCGGATGCGCAAAATATTTTCCGATGGAATCGGCGCATGGTCGAAGAACGATTCCTTCGCCATGCGGAAATTGCTTTGGTCGCTGTCGGGCGGGACACAGCGTTCGTCGCCGAAGGTGATGATCCATTCCTTCCAGGCGTCGCGGCGTGCGGCCAGAGCCTCATAGACAGGTTTCGGCGTGTTACCGCCGCTCAGGGCCAGATGAAATTCACCGCGTTCTAAGATGGCGATGTCGGCCTCGCGCTCGATGAGGGCAACGGCGTCTTTAACGAAGTCGGTGGAGTGGATGATTTCGGGTGTCATAAATTTCACATCAGGCGGGCGGGCACGAGAAAATGAAGCTGCCCGGCACCCGCATGGAAGCCGCTCAATTCGATGGCCGTGAGCGAGGCTTTGCGAATGTTCAGGGCGTCGGGGTTCGTTACGCCCAGCATGGTGGCGATGGTGTCGCTGAAATCCGGTTCGTGTCCCACCAGCATCACCGAATGGCTCCCGGCGTGGGCGCTCAATTCCGCCAGACATGTGGCCGGGGTCATGCCGCAGGCCAACCAAGAACCTATGACCACACTGGCATGGCCGAGTTTTTTAGCCGCGGCCTCTGCTGTTTGCCGGGCGCGAATCACCGGGCTGCTCACAATCGCCTCGGGTAGCAGTCCATAGCGCACCAGAAATTTCCCCGCCTTGTCCGCTTGTTCGAGGCCCTTGGGAGTCAGTTTCCGCTCAAAATCACTTCCGGCATCGGGATCGGCCTCGGCGTGGCGGAGAAAATAAACGATCATAGCGGAGGAAAGTTGCCTTAATTTGGGGTCTGCGGCACGGGAGGTCAAACCATTCGCCACAGAAAACTTGCGTCCTCTGGCCGGCGGCCGGCTGGGTTTTCCCCGCCCAAAGAGAAGCCACCATCAGTCCGGCGCAAGCCATCGCCAATAAATTGCTCGCGCCGCTGGCTGTTTTGTCGTCAATAAATACCCATCATGATCGAGACACAGCGCACCTTCACCGCCGGAAACGGTCTGCCCGGCAAATTTTATTCCCTGCCCGTCCTGGAAGAAAACGGCATCGGCAAAATCTCCCGCCTGCCGGTCAGCATCCGTATCGTGCTCGAATCTGTCCTGCGTAATTGCGATGGCAAAAAAGTCGCCTGGAGGGACGTCGAGACCCTGGCGAACTGGAACGCCAAAGCTCCCGCGCCTGAGGAAATCCCTTTCGTCGTGGCGCGCATTGTTTTGCAGGATTTCACCGGTGTGCCGCTGCTGGTTGATCTCGCCGCCATGCGCAGCGCGGTTTCGATCCTGGGCAAGGACCCGAAGATCATCGAACCCCTGGTTCCGGTTGACTTGGTGGTGGATCACTCCGTGCAGGTGGATTTCTTCGGATCAGCCGACGCCTTGCGCATGAATTTGGAGATGGAATTCTCGCGCAACCGCGAACGCTATCAATTCCTCAAATGGGGCCAGCAGGCCTTTGAAACCTTTGGTGTCGTGCCTCCCGGCATCGGTATCGTCCATCAGGTCAATCTGGAATACCTCGCCAAAGGCGTGCTCGAAAAGGGCGGCACCTATTATCCCGACACCCTTGTCGGCACCGACTCTCACACCACCATGATCAACGGCCTTGGCGTCGTCGGCTGGGGCGTGGGCGGCATCGAGGCCGAGGCCGGCATGCTCGGCCAGCCCGTTTATTTTCTCACCCCGGAAGTCGTCGGCGTGAATCTCACCGGAACGCTCAAGGAAGGTGTCACCGCCACCGATCTTGTGCTGCGCGTCACCGAGGTGCTGCGGAAACACAAGGTCGTCGGAAAATTCGTCGAGTTCTTCGGCGAAGGAGCCGCCGCGCTTGGCGTGACCGACCGCGCCACCATCGCCAACATGGCCCCCGAATATGGCGCGACCATGGGCTTCTTCGGCGTGGACGAGGAAACCCTTGCCTACCTCAAAGGCACCGGCCGCAGCGACGAACTCTGCCGGACCTTCGAAAACTATTACAAGGCCCAGGGCTTGTGGGGCATCCCGCGCAAAGGCGAGGTGGATTATAC
>Ga0114978_10000433_pt1 | contig 35333 bp, 33 predicted proteins | sample S_140212_EF_Meta_FD_87027 | JGI IMG/M metagenome (GOLD analysis project Ga0114978, IMG submission 87027) | Freshwater microbial communities from Lake Simoncouche, Canada to study carbon cycling - S_140212_EF_MetaG | ecosystem: Environmental > Aquatic > Freshwater > Lake | place: Lake...
ACCACTCAAGGAGATCAAAATGCGATTGCGCCACACTGTTGTTACTTTATTAAGCGTGCTACTTGTGACTTCGTGCGCGAACTTGAGCAGTCCTTCTGCTGGATTTGCGACTCTTTTTGATGCGGGTAGCAATTTGTTGGGTTGGACCAAGTTTGGAGATTCAAATTGGAGAATCCAAGATGGAGCCATTCAAGCTGACTTTTTGCCGGGAAAAATAGCCGGACATTTGATCTCTAAGAAAACTTATACCGACTTTCAAATTTATGCAGAGTTTTGGGTCGATTCGGAAACCAACAGTGGCATTTTTATTCGTTGCGAAAATCCAGAAAAAATCGGTGCTGACACCTGTTATGAGGTCAACATTTGGGACACAAGGCCAGATCCAAGCTATGGGACAGGCGCCATTGTGGACACCGTTAAAGTAACCCCACCCTATCCCAAAGTGGGGGGGAAGTGGAGTGTGATGGAAATTGCCGCCAAAGGTCCTCAAATGGTCGTGAAAATTGATGGGGTGGTTACAGCATCTGGAAGTGACAGCAAGCACAGCAAGGGAAACATTACTTTGCAGCACGGTGGCGGGACAGTCAAATTTAGAAAGATCTTGATCAAAGAGCTTTGAAGATTTAAGTTTTCTTGCGTTCAATACAGACATTGATTTGAGTCTCATGCAAGTGAGACTCATAAAACCTAATCCAAGTCAGATGGCTCCTCCAAGTATGCAATTTATTTGAGAGGATCTTAAATACCAATTGGTTTGGCCAGTTAACGAAGGGGGGTCACTTGGCGAAAGGGAAGTCGATCTATTGCTTTAATTAAAAGTTAACTCAATGAGTTTTTTTTGATAGATCAGTCAAGGCTTGGATGGCTGTGTCGATGGCATTGTCATTTTTCATTAACTTAGAAATACGCATTGCATTTTCGCGGTAGCTAGGATTTTTATAAATTAAGGCTAAAAATTTACCAAGTAAGCGACTGGTCATTTCATTTTTTCTCATGTAGCCTGGGGAAACACCCAGGCGCTTTAACTCACTTCCCCAAAACGGTTGGTCTGCAATGTGAGCAACCACTATGCTAGGACAGCCTGCAAGCAAACTCGATTGTGTCGTGCCAGCACCGCCATGATGAACAACAGCTGAGCAAAAGGGAAAGATTAAGCTGTGTGGAGCGCGCCTTAAGACCAAGATATTTGGCTCGCTTGGCAGAGAAGTTGATTCAGGAATTGGAAGTTGAAAGATGGCTCTGCAGCCAAGTCCCCTCACTGTTTCTCTCCAAGTCTCGTACACTTTTAGCCAAGAAGCCTCGCTGGGCACGAGCATGCTGCCAAATGTGAAATATACGGGTGCCTCTTGATCGCTCACGAAATCTGTGATGACGCTACTTAAGCTGCTTGCTTGATAAAGTGCTGATGGATTTAAAAAGCCGCAAACTTTAAAGTTTTCTGGCCAATGCATTGCTGGCGGACATACTGCACGGCTCACTGCAATTAAATTCAAGCTCTCATTGCTCCAAGCCTCAGTCAATACATCACGGATGATTTTTTGGTGATGATTGGTTCTTAAATGATTGATTTGTTTGAGGAAAACTCTGTTAATCATCCATTGTGCAAGTCGCCACCAAAGTGGAATGGCCCATCTCCCCAGATTCACTGCACCAAATGGAGCTTGATAAGAATTGGGCCGTATGTTGTGCACAGGGTAAAGCGTTGCGACTGGAACATGAGCGAGTTCAGCGGCGAGTTGCGTCGGATAGCAAAAAATATGTCGCACGACCAAATCACTGCTCGCGCACAACTCTTTTGCTGCATCAAACATAGCCGATTCAGCTGGGTAGAAAAAATATGTGTTGATGATTTTGAGCTGTGCGCTTGGGTCTCGAATCGCTTTGAACGCCTCGCCCATTTGCGCCATCATATCTACGCTTGGCAGCATTGGATTAGGCACATTGATCAGCTCGAACCCATATTGATTCGCAATGGCTGAATAATCTCTTTCGGATACCTCAGTGATGTAGAGCTTCACGCTGTGCCCAGACTTAACCAATCCTGTCGCAAGTGCAATGAAGGGATTGATATCTCCTTCACTCCCCCATGTTTGCAATCCAACTCTCATCGTTCAAACCTATTGAGTGATGATTGGATGAGCAGTTGCTTTGCTAGCGGAAATTACAACAAACTCTATAAAGTGAAAATTAATCAATCGATTTTCCATGGGTAAATTTCTTTGTGACTTTAAAAGCTTGACCTGAATCTGATCTGAACTGAACTGAACTGAACTGAACTGATCACGTCAACTCTCGCTAACTTCATATCCAATATTTACAAGCATAAGACTTTGATGGTTATCTAAGCTTTGATAATTTCCTGGCTACAGAGTGTCTTCAGTGGGCAAGTTAACCATTGATGCGCTTAAGTTCCATAAGCTTTGACCCAGTTGTAGGCTACTCGCCTTTCTAGACAGGGGTTGTGCAAAGGCTTGGCGACCCTCGCGTTGGCGGTTCCCCCAGCTCCAATGTACTCCTGAGGTTGCGAAACCGTCATCAGCAACGGCTTGAGCAACTCTCTCTCCCGCCAAAGCTTGACTGACATACCCTTTGGTGATATTTTTTTGAAACCAAGGAAAGATCACTTGAAATGCTTTAGGTGTATCTCGGAACAAAGCGGTGTCAGCCACACAACCAGGGTAGACGGTGTTGAACACGATGCCCGTGCGATCATGGTAACGGCGGTGTAACTCTTTGCTGATGATCATGTTGCATAATTTGCTATCTTTGTAGGCTTTTCCAGGTTTGAATTTGTTTCCGTCTATCATGGCAATTGGATCCAAGAAACCTGACTCAAGGCCTTTTAGTTGACCTAAATCTGCGGGAGCTGGGATGGGGACTTTTCCACCAAATTCCTCTGAATTGGCTGTCACTGTACCCAAAGTAATGAGGCGAGATCTAAAGTCTTTTTGCGAATGCTCTTTTTGAGTTTTAAAGAGAAGATCGAGTAGCAAGCGGCTCAGTAGGTAGTGCCCAAAATGATTGGTTGCAACACTCAGCTCGAAACCCTCGGGCGAGCGTGCAGGGGTTTTGAGACGCGGCATATAAGTTGCGGCATTGTTAAGTAAAGCATGCAAGGGCATGCCTGTGCTTCGAAAAGAGCTTTCAAATAAATGGATATTTTCTTGACTTCCTAGATCGAGTTTCATCAAAGTGATGCTGTTAGGTTCGATATTTTCTCCAAATGCAGCTTCCTCTGCACGCCCAAGGTCTCTGCAGGCCATGACGACGTGCCATCCGCGTTGAACCAATGATTTGGTTGCGTGCAAGCCTACCCCAGAGGAGGCTCCAGTGATGATGACGGTTGGGTTGTTTGCTCTCATGTTCATAAAATCTTATCTCATCGGTCCTTCAAATTAGACCTGTGTATGAGCCGCCATCAAGTTGCAAATTTTGTCCAGAAATAAATCCCGCTTGTGAGCTACAAAGAAAAGCGCAAGCATCGCCAAATTCATCAGGAAGACCAAATCGTTTAGCTGCAACTGTTTCGGTGATCTTGTCTCGAGCTTGCTCAAGACTTATGGCATGCAACTTCATCAATCGCTCGGCCATATATTGTTGCCGAGGCGTATCAATTCGCTCTGGTAAGAGGTTATTGATGGTGACATTATCAACGACAGACTCAAGAGAGACTGACTTGCTGAAAGCAGTCAAACCTGTTCTTGCTGTAGTTGAGAGCGCCATATGCGGCCTTGGACTTTTGACCATGGCTGACGTGATGTTGACGATGCGTCCAAATTTTCTATTTCGCATTCCAGTTATAAAACCTCGAATAAGCAATATGGGCGCGAGCATATTGCACTCTATGGCTTCAATCCATGCGTCGTGATCCCAGTCTTTCATGCTTCCTGGAGGTGGCCCCGCATTGTTGTTGACCAATATATCAATTATGGAAAAGTGATCAAATAATTTTTGTCTTTCACTCTCTTTGGTAATGTCTGCTTGAATCGCATTGACCAGCACTCCAGTTTTCTCTAGGATGATCGATTTCGCATACTCTAGTCGGGACTCATCACGGCCATTGATATAAACGTCTGCACCTTCCCTAGCAAGTGAAGTCGCGCATGCCAATCCCAAACCTTGAGAGGAGGCGCAAACCAAAGCCACGCGCCCTTTGATTCCTAAATCCATATTGAACTTCTTTATTTCTTAATTGAAACGTGGGCTGTTTTAATTACATTGCCCCATTGCGTTCTCTCCAAGTTCATCATCTTTGTGAACTCTTGAGAGCCAAACACCACAGGATCAAAACTCATTTCTTTCATTTTTCTTTGAAAGGTTGGATCCTTCGCTAAAGAGAACAATTCCTTCTCCCAAAAACCAATGATCTCAGGTGATGTTTTTGCGGAGAAAAAAGCACCATACCAGTTCATGATATCCAAATTGCTCAACCCACTTTCAGCCAACGTTGGCAAATCAGGATAAGCATCTAGTCTTGTTGCTTCCAGAGTAGCCAATGCTTTGAGCTTGCCAGACTTGATATGTTCTTTCACGGATTCAACCGATTGGACTAAAAATTGTACGTCTCCTGCCAATAATCCCATGACCGCAGGAGAGCTTCCTTGGTAGGGCACATTGGTCAATTGAATGCCTGCTTTTGTGAAAATAATTTCTGATATCAAATGAAAAGCATGTCCTAGTCCTGGGGTACCGTAAAAAATTTTACTAGGCTCTTTTTTTGCTAAAGCAATGAACTCAGCCATGGTATTGGCTTTCACGTTCGCATTGATCACAATCACTGCAGGATTGCGACCAAGAAGTGCTGCAGGAATCAAGTCGCGGTTAGAGTCATAGGGTGGCTTGGGGTCAAAATGTTCTGCAATGGTGATGGGAGTTGGCGGCGAAAATAGCAATGTGTAACCATCAGAGGGCGCTTTAACCACGTGGTTGGTACCAATTTGCCCTGAGGCACCTGGCATATTTTCGACAACAATTTGTTGGCCCCATTTAGGTCCAAGAATTGATGCGGCCAAACGTCCCACAGTGTCTGGTCCACCTGCTGCAGGAAAAGGGACAATCATTCGAATGGACTTTGATGGATATTTTGCATTTTGAGCATTCGAAAAACCTGCCCCCAATGTGCTCAAAGCAAATGCGCTTAAAAGTTTTCTTTTGGAGTTTGAAAATGGTTTCATGTGTAGTGTTTTCTAAAAAAATAGAGGAGTTTTTTCTTAAGAAGTCGTTTTAGTCTTTTTCACGATCGTGGTCATTTCGGTGATCGTGGGAGTGTCCGTGATCGTGGGAGTGTCCATGGTCATGAGAGTGTCCGTGATCGTGGGAGTGTCCGTGGTCATGAGAGTGTCCATGGTCATGAGAGTGTCCGTGATCGTGGGAGTGTCCATGATGGTGAATCGGTCCACCGGCAACACCGGGCTTGATCCTGTGATCATGTTCTTGTTTGTAATGAAGTTTTAAAAGGTCGATGCCGTAGTCTCCACCATTGGGTGTTCTAACGATGGTATGAATATGAAACTTGGCGGGCAATTCATTGGTTAAAAATACACCAGAGTGATGATCAAATTCAATCATCAAAACGGGGCTATGAATTCGGTAGTAGAAAGTATCATTCTCACCGGTGCCACCAATCCAGGAGAAATAGGTGTCTGACAAGTAGCGTTCAACTTGATCAAGTCTGGCCTTTTGTGGCCCTTGTGGTAGGGGTGCAAGGTAAGTCTCTATAAGTCTGAGGAGTTGCTTACTCTGATTGGCAGTGAGGTCTTTGCCTTGAATGCCCGCGTAAGGAATGACCCGGTTGTCTTGAAGGGCCCCGGTCAAATGCAGTTGGTCCGCTTTGTGCCTTCTGCCTTCAGGCAAGTCACCACCCACGCAAGAATGGAACAAAATAGCTTGAGCCTTTTGATGTTCAGTCATGGACTGAATGAAAGACAGTCCTTTAAACTCCTCATCTTCAAAGAGCGCTATCCCTTTGTTGGGGCCCACATCTATATGAGTAGGTTCTGCGCCCATGAAAGATGGAGAGAGAACCATTTGATCCCCAATGACCATGCAATTGAGGGCTAAATGATGCCCCATCAACTGCCAGCCCCAAGGATTTACGGCAGAAGGTTCCCCAAATAAGGTGAAATTAAAGCTCCATTCTCCTAAAACCTTGGTGTTTCCCGTGAGCTCGCCAAGGAAGTGATTGATCTTCATCACATCTCTGGTTTTTTTGAAACCTGTATCACTCAAGCTCGAAGAAATGACCTTTAGAATCAACTTCTTGACGGTCTCTTCAAGCTCTTCTAGGCGAAGCCCAAAGCGATAGATGTACATCTCTGTGTTGTTCCATCTTCGCCATTCGCGTGCATCAATGGGTAGGCACAAAGCTTTTTTTTGATCGGCATTTAAATGCTTTAGCAATGTATGTACAGCTTGGAGCATGGCCACAATGGGTGCATTTTGAGATTGCCTGTTGTATAAATCGGCAATTGGTTGGCCATCGGTCGTGATGCCTTTGAAGGGCTCTGCGTAAAGCTTCTCCCAAGGCTTAAAAAGCAACTCTTGTGGAATAGGATTTGCTAAACCAGCCTCTCCGTGTTGGTAGGCATCTCTTCCCTGAAAAGCCGCAACCCTTGGGTAATCAAGGGTTGGGACAAAGGGTCGAAAGTCCTTGGAGTTTGTCATGCGGGTGTTTGAAAAAATACTTTGCTCTGGGCTTCTTTCAAAGTTTGATTGGGCATGGGTGAAATACCCCATTGATCAATCCTGCCAGGAGGCCAAGTCCAATCACTTGGGGCGCCAACTTTATAGTTGTCGTCAATTTGTTCAATATCGCTTGTGTACTCCACCACAATATTGCTGGGTCCAACAAAGTAGTTGAACGTATTGTTGCCTGGCCCGTGGCGACCTGGTCCCCACGCGATTGGAAATCCAGCATCTTTGAGTCTCCCCCCACCTCGCATCACCGCGTCCAAGTCAGGGACCGCGAAGGCAATGTGGTTCAAGGCATTGTTATCTTGGTCTCCAAACGCAATGCTATGGTGGTCGCTATTGCATCTCATAAAAGCCATCATTTTTGTTCGATCAGATAAAGAGAAATCAAATACCTCTTCGTAAAACTTTTGAGTCACCTCTATCTCGTTTGAATTCAAAACCACATGAGCCAATCGTATAGGCCGATCTTTTTGTTCAGGCGAGGCACTGTTTTGTGTATCACCAAACACGATTTGATAAATTCGCCCCGCATTGTCTGAAATGGTGCAAGCAACACCACCACCAGGCTCACTCAATGGGGCCGTTTGGGAGATCACTTTTCCGTGACCTCCTAGGTGATTTTGTATCTCATGGATGGCTTGTAAGCTTGCTGCTCTTAAGCTCACGTCAATGAGTTTGGCTGGACCACTGCTTTGCCGAAGTGAAATTAAAAATGCATCCGATCCAGTCCCTTTGAAATATTGAATTCCCCCTTTGTTTTCAGTCAGTTCTAGACCCCATGTTTTGGTAAAAAAATCGGCTGTGGCTTGCAGGTCTGGCACGCTGAGCGCGACACTGCGTACGCCAGTAATTCTTGAGGATGCATGAGTCATGTTGATGGTCCAATTGGCAATGTGAAAGGCTAAAAAAATCTAAAGTTTGACGTTTGAAGTCTGGGTACAAGTGTAAATTGGTTTTTTGAAAATTTGGTCCTCTTTTCTTGGATCCACTCATTATTTGAATTTACAAAAAACTTACATATTTGTGATTCCATAGGCGTATTGGTGTTTTCCCTAGGACCTAAAATGCTTTAAGATAGAAAGCAACAATGCTTTTATTTTTTTCTAAACCCCGTTGCCTTTGAAGGAGTTATTCAATTGAATGCCATCACCATCGAACAAGCCACCCAATTGTTGAACGTCGCAATGAGCAAGGCCAGAAGTTCTGGATTCAAGTCGATGGGCATTGTGGTCTTAGACGCCTCAGGCAATATCAAGGCTTGTGCTATTGAAGATGGCGCGAGTATGTTTAGGTTTGATATCGCCAAAGCCAAAGCATGGGGTGCCATTGGTATGGGCGTATCCAGTCGAGCTTTGGGTCAACGGGCCAAAGACAATCCCAATTTCTTCGTTTCGCTGGCTTCGACTGCTGGAGGGAATTTTTTGCCCCAAACGGGTGCCGTCATCATCAAGGATTCAGATGGACACGCCATAGGATCCATGGGTGCAAGTGGAGGCACAGGGGACGAGGATGAAGAAATTTGTACGTTCGCCATAGAGTCCATCGGATTGAAATGGGCTTAAGAGCACATACGCATTTCTTTTGAAGTCCATTATTTATGAAATAGATTGCAGAGGTTGCGCAGATAAAAGAACAAAAGCAATCAAGCAGGGCTCATGGCTTTTATTGCTCCATGCGTGGTGGGTTCCTCTTTGAACGATGCAGTCTCCTTGTTTCATCAAAACTTCTTGATCGTCCAATACTGCATAAATTTCACCGCGCACAATGACCGCGTAATCAATGGTATCTGTTTTGTGCATGCCAGGGTGTCTTTTGGCAATGTCTTGGCGTGTATCCACACCCATGCTGTCAAAATGCGCGAGGGGGTCCATCGATGCAAGTCTGATTGAGTCAGGTGGGTACTCGATCAGGCGAAAGAGGCTTCCTGCAAGATCGGGTTCTATCTTTTGTTCTTTTCTTGCGAGGTCTTTGTCTCCCGAATTGTCTGCAGGATTTGCCTTGGTTTCCCAAAGCTCAGTCAGTATCAATCCTCCTGCTTTGCTCAGAACTTTTGGTGGCGCACCATGATCTTCAATCAGAACTGTGGATCGACCATTGGCATTTTGTGTGGTGACGATTCGTTTAGGCGTGAGTTTTGCAGTCATGTTGATGTTCGAGTCCCTAATCGATTTTTACTTGGCTGGATTTGAGAAGAGCATTTAATTTTTGCGAATCCTTCTTTAAGAAACTTAATAATTTCTCGTCCATGTGCTCGTCGCTCGGTAGTTCAAAGCCCAATTGTCTATATTGCCGCCTCAGTTCCTCAGAGTTCAAAGCAACTGATACATCAGATTGTATTTTTGAGATGACCGCTTGGGGCGTTCCCACGGGTGCAAAAAGACATGTCCAACTGATGAAGTTAAACTCAGTAAACCCAAGCTCAAGCATGCTTGGGACATCAGGCAACACGTCAAGTCGCTTTGAGGCAGTGGTTGCAAGGATTTTAAGTTTGCCTGATTCAACCAGTCCTTTGACCACGGGGTATGAGGTGAACATCATCTCCACTTGTCCGGACGCCACAGAGAGGGCGGCTTGATCTGCGGACTTAAAGGGCACGTGAACCAATTCAAGTTTGGACAAAGATTTAAAGGTTTCTGCAGCTAGGTGCGGTAAGGTTCCATTGCCGCCGGAGGCGTAATTTAAGTGCTGGGTCGATGATTTAGCTTTAGCAACGAGTTCGGCAACGCTCTTAAAGGGCGCTTGTGCAGGGACGACCAAAATGAATGGAAGTACATTGGTCATGATGATGGGAGTGAGTTCATTGACAACATCAACGACATTGATCCCTAGGGCATGGGAAATTTGAAAGCTCGAAGTTGCATTCAAAAGTGTGTAGCCATCCGGTTTAGATTTCAGTACTGTTTCGGCTGCGATCTTTCCACTCGCTGCTGCAAGAGTCTCAGGAATGATTTGTTGACCCCATTTGGGGCTGAGTTGATTGGCCAGCAGTCTGGCGGCTATATCGGGTCCTGGGCCACTGATGAGTCTAATGGGTTTGTTTGGGTAAGATTGTGCGCATGAATTAAAAACCACAAACAATCCAGCCAACAATGTCAAAAAAAAGGATTTCATAAATGATGAATTTGGATACCGTTGATCAATCGATTTTAGGGAATTAATTTTAGCCTACTTGAGCGCTGTTTTGTTTTTTCACAATCTAATCTGAATTTCTCTAATTGTCCAGAATGCATGTCCCTATGCAGGGGTGTATTTTTTTTGCCGTCTCGAGCGGTAGAATGGACTTAACTTTTTTAATTTGATATGCACTCTTTGCTGCACATACTTTGATATCGATATCACCATGTCTACTGCTTCAACAACCCATGAATTGAATATGAAATCCGGTGGGAGGATGGTTCTTGAAAAAGACATTGATATTCCAGTTCGTGATGGTGCTCGACTTAAAGCCAACTTGTTCAGACCACAAGGCGTTGGGCAATATCCTGTCTTGCTGAGCTTAGGTCCATACGGCAAGGATGTGCATTTGAGTGAGTTCATGCCAGGTGCTTGGCTTGAGCTTCAAAAGCGCTGCCCTGAAATATTGGATCATTCAAGTTGTGAGCACTTGGTTTTCGAGACGGCCGACCCTGAAGTTTGGGTGAAAGATGATTACATCGTCATCAAAGTTGACTCACGTGGCTCTGGCAAGTCCAGTGGTTTTTTGGATGTCAACTCCCCCGCAGAGTTTAAAGACATGTTCGATGTGATTGAATGGGCTGGTGTTCAGTCTTGGTCCAATGGACATGTGGGTTTACTGGGCATCTCCTACTACGCGGCAGGACAGTGGATGATCGCCTCGATGAAGCCGCCTCATTTAAGGGCCATCTTGCCTTGGCAAGGGGGGTCAGATTTTTATCGCGACCGATCTCGTCAGGGTGGCATTTTTGGAAGTGGTTTTGCTGTAAGGTGGTGGAATAGGAGTGTGCTTAGGAATCAATTTGGCAACACCGAATGTCCATTTAAAGATATTGTTACAAAGCAGCGCAACACAGGACCAGCCTCATTGACGCCCGCGCAGTTGATCGAAAATCGAGTTGATTACATTGGAAACATTTTAAATCACCCTCTGGATGGTCCGTTTTATAGAGACAGAAGTCCGGTTTTTGAAAACATTGATCTTCCCGCCTTGGTCGTTGCCAATTATGGGGGGTTGGGGCTTCATTTGAGAGGCACCATTGAAGGTTTCAATCAAATAGCATCCAAGAACAAATGGCTTAAAGTTCAATCTGGTTCGTATTTTTTAACTTTTTTACAGCCTGAAAATGTGGCCCTCCAAAAAAGATTCTTTGATCATTATTTAAAAGGGGTTCAAAACGATTGGCCATCAGAGCCTCGAGTAGAGCTTGCGGTGCGAAGCATAAAGGACACCGTGAGCAGAGAAATCAAGGGGCACAGTTGGCCTTTGGAGTCTACGCATTGGAGTAAGTACTATTTGAACGGCACGGACCTTTCTTTGAGTAAAAAACCAACCATTGACTCCAATTTCCAAGAATACGATTCGATGGGCGAAGGCATTCGCTTTACATTGCCCACTTTAGAGATGGGCATGGAGATGGCCGGTCCTGCGTCTGCGAAACTCTTTGTCTCAAGCGAAACCCAAGACATGGATCTATTCGTCACCTTAAGGGCTTTCAATCAGGATCAAGAAGAAATCACTTTCTTTGGAGCAACCGAGCCAAAATCTCCGGTGTCGATGGGTTGGTTAAGGGTCTCACAAAGAAAAATTGATCCTGATAAAACACTGCCTCATCGGCCCTTTCACTCTCATGATGAGTCTCAGATGCTCAAGCCAGGTAAGATCTATGAGGTGGATGTGGAGATTTGGCCCTTGAGTTTGCACTTGCCAAAGGGGAGCACTTTGGTCTTGCAAGTGCAAGGCCGAGATTTTGAGCGAATGGATGAATTGGGAGAACAAAGAGGCTCGGGTTGGTTTTTGCACAACCATCCATCAGACAGGCCTACAGAAGTGTTTGCCTCTAAGTGTCGGTTGTATATGGGTAAAGATTGGCCCAGTTACCTGCTGTTGCCCATCACAGATGCATCCTGAGTTTTTTTTAGGTCTTGGTTTTAATGAAAGGTTTTATTGATGACAAAAATCAAATGTTCAATGGATAAGTTGTTGATTTTATGCTTATCATTTTGGGTATGTGCTTGTCTTGCGCAACCGTATCCCAATAAACCCATTCGCCTGATCGTTCAATACCCTCCTGGAGGTGCCATTGATGTGTTGGCTAGAAATGTTGCACAAAAGGCAGCTAGCACATTAGGTCAAGCCATTGTGATTGAAAATAAGCCAGGAGCGAGTGGTTTAATTGCTTTTGAAGCTTGTGCCAAGTCGCCTGCCGATGGTTATCACTTGTGTTTGGCCACTGGCGAGGGTTTATCCTTTAACCCATTCATGTTTGCGAAGTTGCCCTATGATCCCAGTGTGGATTTTGTGGCGGTAATAGATTTGGTTAGAATTTCTGGCGTGATTGTGGCCTCTGCATTGGCGCCTTATGACACGATGGCGGGTTTGTTGGAGCAGGCCAAAAGAAAGCCTGGAAGTATCAATTGGGCTAGTTTTGGCACGGGCAGCAATCCACATATTTATTTAAATTGGATTTCAAATAAAGCCAAGGTCGACATGGTCCATGTGCCCTACAAGGGCTCAGCGCAGACTGTTCCAGCCCTTATTTCGGGCGAGTCCGATGTGACTTATGTGGCACTGGGCTTTGTCTTGCCGCTCATCAAATCTGGAAAACTTAAAGCATTGGCTGTGACGACTGCCAAACGCCTGCCTCAATTGCCCAATACGCCAACACTTGCCGAATTGGGTCTGGATACGGGGACACAAAACTGGGTCGGAATTGTGGCGCCGGCTCAAACCCCCATGGCCATTGTCAATCGATTGAATGCTGTTTTTGCAAAGGAAATCAAAGATGCAGCTTTGATAGATGGATTTTTAGCGGTCCAAGCCTTTGATCCTGTGGGCGCCTCTCAAGAAGACAGCGCCAATTTTATAAAAGCTGATCGACAAACCGCTCAACGCGTTGTTCAGTTAACTGGTATCAAGCTTGATTCCAATAATTAAAAGTAGCAATGTCTAAAATTCAATGCGCCCTCTCTTTGTTACTTGAGCAAAAGCCAACCCCACTAAAGTTGATTAAGGGCTACAGCCAGCAGGGTGCAGGTTGCAAGTTGCTTAAATCCCTCTATTGGTTCAATAAAAAATGACTCATTCCGTATCTGAACAATTGGCCCATGCATTTGTTTCCAAAGAACATGCTTTGGACCCTTCAATGCAGGCCATGTGCGACGCTTTGATGATCGATGTCTCTGGCTTGTGTGTGGCCGCAAGAAATACCGACTATGTGGGCGCCACATACAGGGCGAGCATGGAGGACGGTCCTTGTACGGTCATTGGACATGTGGGTGGTGCCAATGTGGCAGCTGCAGCATTGATCAATGGCACGGCCACGCATGGAGAGGATTACGATGACACGTACGAGGGCGGGCCTATTCACGCTGGCGCAGTGATCGTTCCTGCACTCTTGGCAAGCGCAGAAAAGCATCAACTCAGTGCGAAGGCGATGTTTTGGGGGGTGGCGGTGGGTTCTGAAATCATGTGTCGCATGTGCGACGTTGCTCCAAAATTGGTTCACAAAGCTGGGTTTCACCCAACGGCTGTTTTCGGTGCCATTGGTGCCGCTGCCGGTGTGTCTTCAGCGCTTGGCTTGAACGTAAAGCAGTGGGTCAATGCTTTGGGCATTGCAGGAAGCATGGCCTCAGGCATCATTGAATATTTGGCAGAGGGCAGCTGGACCAAGCGCATGCACCCTGGGTGGGCCGCGCAAGCGGGCTATAGAGCAGCTCGCATGGCACAAGAGGGCTTTACAGGGCCCAGAACATTGTTTGAAGGCGAGCATGGCTTCTTTCATGCCTTTGCCAATTCAGACGATTGCCATTTTGAGGGCATGCTTTCCCATGTGGGTGAGCAGTGGATTTCTGCTGAAATGGCATTTAAACCTTATGCATGTGGCACCATGGCGCATCCCTACATTGATTGCGCGAGAAAACTCGTTCACGAAGGTTTGAAAGTGGAGGATATCGCAAGCATTCGGTGCAAGACGGCAGAAGGCATTGTCCACCGGCTTTGGGAGCCTTTGGCCAACAAGCAAAGTCCGCCCAACGGGTATGCGGCAAAATTCAGTGTGCCTTATGCCATTGCAGTTGCAATGCTTAGAGATGATGCTGGACTCAATGATTACGAGCAAGATGTGGTCATGGATCAGTCGCTCAGAGCGTTGGCTGCAAAAGTCACTTATGAAATTGACCCCAAGAATCCATATCCCAAGCAGTTCACTGGGCATGTCATGGTGACCCTTCAAAACGGGCAGGTGCTAGAAGCAGAGCAAGGGTTTTTTAGAGGAGGGCGTGACGCACCCATGTCTCGCTCGGATCTGGAGAAAAAGTTTCTGGCCAATTGTGAATACGGTCAGTGGAATTCTTCAAAAGCAAAGAGTGCACTGGATCTTTTATCTACTTTGCAAAAGCAAAGTTTAATCAATGTCACGCCTTTGAGGACTTAAAAAAATGTGCGCACTCGAATTAAAAGGTCGTGTGGCCTTGGTCACGGGTTCAGCGAAAAACATTGGAAGGGCCATTGCTTTGCATTTGGCCAAGCATGGAGCCCATGTGATGATCAATGCCAAATCGGCTGAGAGGGAGTGCGCTGAGGTGGTCGAATTGATCAAAAGTTCGGGTGGGCAAGCAAGTTTTCATGTGTGTGACATCAGCCATCCCGAGGGATCCCAAAGCTTGATCCATGCAACCGAGGAGGCCTTTGGCCGCTTGGATATCTTGGTCAACAATGCCGCCATCAGGCGACACTCCGATTTTGAGAGTTTGAGTTGGCTTGAGTGGAGGGAGGTTTTGGGTACCATTTTAGATGGGGCCTACTTGTGCACTCACGCAGCGCTTGCTTTGTTGAAAGCATCAAGTGCAGGAAGCATTGTCAATATGGGAGGCATGTCAGCCCACACGGGCTCTAAGGACCGTGCACACGTCTTGGCGGCGAAGTCGGGCTTAATTGGCCTCACCCGAGGCTTGGCGCATGATTTAAGTGTTCACGGGATCACCGTCAACTGTTTGGTGCCAGGCTTGATCGATACCGAGCGAGGGGAGTCGGCGGGTTCGGGTGCGCCTGAGCACCACAGTCGAAACAAAACCCTTTTGGGGCGAAGGGGAACGCCGCAGGAAGTGGCCGAGATGGTGGGTTTTTTGTGTGGCCCCAAGGCTAGGTACATGACGGGCCAAACGGTTCATCTCAATGGTGGATCATTTCTGTCTTAACAGTAGTTGAAGCCTTCACGCACTTGTTTTAACTGATGGATTCATGGTCCTTAAGTGGCCCACTACGTGTGTTCGTCATGCTCACAAGCTTCCCTTCAAAGTGAGCGATGGCAAGGGTAATCACTTTAATTAATATGTCATAAAGATGCCACAAAGTTGAAATAAAGATTAAGCTAAGCACCAGACGCGAGTATTTAATGGTGCTGATTTTCAAATAGGTTAACAAATGAGTAGATTTTTTAAACAAAAGAAACAACTTTATACGGTCCTTTTGCCGTTGGCCGGCGTCAGCGCCGCTGCAATTCTGGTGGCTTGTAGTGGCACGAGCTCACCTTTTCCTATTCCAACCTTTCCTGCTGCGAAATCTGCGATTGTGGCGCCTGAACTAGGTGCTGCTTGTCCGATCACCAATTCAAGCATTGAATCCCTGGTCACCAAAGGCACCGGTTTGGCTTTCAGTGGTGCAAGTTTTGGATCGGTTGGCACTTACACCTATGTTTTGGCGGAAGCCACTGGCAAAGTCTCAGCCAATGACAATTGTGCACCAACCATTGTGGACCTTAAGAATGCGGCAGATGCCAACGGGCTGGTGCGTTACAAATTTGATGTGATTGTGCTCATGCCTACAGATGCTGCAAAAGCAAGCGGCAGTTTGTTGTACATCGTCAATAACCGCTCTAATACCAGTTCTTTGGAAAAATTACTGGATGGCTCTTCCAATGACTTGTTCTCTAATGTGGCGCCCGTTATTCCAACATCAGGTGCTGTAGCAACAGCTGGTGCGGGTGCTGGAAATGGTTTTCTCATGAAGCAAGGCATGACCCTTGTTTTCTCTGGCTGGCAAGGAGATCGCACTCAAACGCTGAACGTGCCCAGTGCCTCAATAAGCAGTGCCAATAAGTGGTACTCTCCAGGCATGACATTGCCAGTCGCTAAGGACGTTGCCAATGGTGGCGCAGCGATCACTGGTGCACAGCAAGATGAGTTCATTGCTGACAATGCAAGCAGTAACCTGATAGGTACTTATTACAAACGAGCACCAGGAACGCCCGCCACGCTCACCATTCGAAAAACTGCCATGTCAACACCTGTTGTGGTTGATCCATCTTATTGGACATATACGCCTGGAGATGCTACTGTCGAGGGTGGCAATACAACCCCTTCTGGCTATGGTTATGTGACCATCAACCGTTCAAAAGTGGTCGCTGATGCGTCTTTGGCGTCTGCCCTAGATGCTGGACTAGACAATGGTTCAATCTATCATTTTAATTACACCGCCATTGATCCTAGACCTCAAGGTTTAGGTTTCTTGAGCGTGAGGGATTTGATCTCCTACTTTAAAAGTGGTACACAGGACTCTTTGGGCAACGCCAACCCATTGGCGGGTCGAGTGAAGTACACCTTGGCCACGGGCATTTCTCAATCAGGACGGTTTTTGAGAGACTTCTTGTGGCAAGGATTCAATACCGACGCGAACATGAAACCCGTCTTTGATGGCATGTTGCCTTTGGTGGGCGGTTCACGTAAGACCTACACCAACTACCGCTGGGCCAAACCGGGAGACTATTCTCGTCAACACGAGACCCATTACACACCAGGCGACCAGTTCCCATTTGCTTATGCAACGATCACGGATCCTTTAACGGGTAAGACCGATGGATTGTTGCAAAAATGCACACAACTCAATACCTGTCCGAAGGTCTTCCAATATGACAGCCCAATTGAATTTGGGGGAGCAAGAGCCTCTTTGACAGTGACCGACGGACTGGGTAAGGACATCCCAATTCCAAGCAATGTTCGCATGTTCTATGCCGCAGGTACCTCTCATGGCCCAACTGTTTTGTCTGACAATGCAGTGGCCCAACCTGACTACACGGTGGACCGAGTTGCAGCGGCCACTGCAGTGTCAACTTCTCCTCCTGCCTTGATTGCAAGCAGTGCCTTGTTCCGATCTTTGCTGATTAACTTAGAAGGCTGGGTCAAGGGAACAGTTGCACCTTTAGATAGCTCTTATCCGAAAGTGGCAGATGGAACGATGGCCGTTCCTACAACAGACCCTAAGAGCTTGGGTGCGCCAGACTTGTCTGGTGTTGGCCTCGGATTCAATGGGGTCTACAACACATTGAGCGTGAACGATGAGTCGGTCATTCCCTCTAAGCCCTCCACACAGTTCTATACCGTGTTGTTGCCCACTTCAGATGCTCAAGGCAATGACAAGGGAGGCGTCAGAATGCCCGACTTGGCTGTTCCATTGGCAACTTCCAAAGGTTACAGCATTCGTAAATCTGGTTTCGTTGCTGGTGATCAAAATGGATTGACGAGTTCTCAACTGGCTTTTTCTTTATTGACCGCGTCTAAAAATACTGCCGATCCAAGAAAGAGTGTTCAAGAGTTGTACTCCAACAAAGCGACTTACTTGGCGCAATGGAATGCGGCTGTAGATGCATTGGCCACCAAGGGTTTTTTGTTGCCCGATGATGTCACCGCTTATAAAAATCGAGGATTGATGCAGTCTTTGCAGCCCAACTTTGCGAAATTACCTTAAATAAAAAGTTTTTTCTCAATTGACCCCTTGGCCTAAAAAACCAAGGGGTTTTTTAATTTTCTTGCCTTTTCAATGTTCTTGAAGGTCATCGATGTCACAAAGAAAGTTCTTAGGCTTCGGGCAAGACTTGAGGGTATTTACCCTATGCCTTTTAAGCATTTGCTCAGAAAATCGATCTTTTCATACATGTCATCAACACTTTAAAGATTAAAATTTTTGTCAATTGAAGTATTTATTTTTAGTCATCGTCCGCAATCTAGTTGTTTTAGCCTTTGTGAACTTTGCAGGCGTTTGCAGTGCACAACCTCGAACGATCCAGGAGTTGTCACAATTGACAGGTGCAGAGCGGCAAAGTATTTTGATTGCGGGAGCCAAAAGGGAAGGGGAGTTGAGTGTTTACTATGCTCACCCAATCATCCAAGTCATTGCGGAGACTTTCGCGCAAACTTACGGCATCAAGGTCAAAACTTGGCGAGCAGGCTCAGAGGCCATACAGCAACGAGTAATAAGCGAACAAAGAGCGGGTAAATTTGAAATCGACGTTTTGTCCAACACGGCCATTGATACTGAGGCCTTGTACAAGGAAAAACTGCTGCAAGAGGTCAACTCTCCTGTTTTTGCCAGTTTGATCGATAAGGCCGTTCCTGCCCACAAGCAGTGGGCGGCGTTTAACCTGGATATTTACAGTGGCGCCTTCAATACCAAGCAGTACAAACGAGAAGATTTACCTAAAAGCTACGAAGATCTTTTGAATCCCAAATGGCGCGGTCAACTTGGAATAGAAGCCAATGACCATGTTTGGTTTGGTGCATTGTTGGCTGAGTTGGGGGAAGAAAAGGGTAAAAAGCTCTTTGATCAAATTATGAGCAGCAATGGATTTTCCATTCGAAAGGGACATTCTCTTTTGACAACCATGGTTGCATCAGGTGAGGTTCCGATGGCCATCACGGTCTACAACTGGAACCCAGAATCGTTAAAGAAAAAGGGTGCGCCCATCGAAGTTTTTTGGATCCCGCCCCTGTTGGCCCTGCCTTCAACTGTGGCGGTGATGAACAAAGCGCCGCACCCCTATGGTGCCTTTTTGTTTTACGATTTTGTCTTGACTGAGGGGCAAAAAATGTTGGCTGATGCGGGCTATGCTGCAACTTCAAAAAAAATCGATACCGTCTATTCCTCCATGTCTGTTAAAGTCATTGATGCTCAAAACGCCTTGACTCACCAGGACCGTTGGTTCAAGATGTACTCTGATATGCTCAATAAACGCAATAAATGAGCCTTAAATTTTCAATAAAGTAACACCATGGATATCAGCATTGCGCTTTCAGACAACCACTATACCCGACCCATTACACAAGGGCGAGTTCATGCGCAAGGGGTCAGGTTTTTGCCTACCAGTGTGCACCCTTCGGAGATGTTTTGGCGTCAATTGAAGTACGGGGACTTTGATGTCTCAGAAATGTCCCTGTCATCACTCTTCATTGCGTCCTCCAATGGGGATCGAAGATGGGTTGCCTTGCCGATTTACACGTCCAGGACTTTTTTCCAAACTTGGATTTTGATTCGCAATGACAAGGGGATTTACACTCCCGCTGATTTAAAAGGCAAAAGAGTCGGTGTGCCTGAGTATCAACAAACCGCAGCCTTATGGTCAAGAGGAATTTTGCAGCATGAGTTTGGCGTCTTGCCCAAAGACATGACTTGGTTCATGGAGCGCAGTCCTGAGAAAAGTCACGGTGGCTCTACAGGTTTCAAAGCACCCCAAGGGGTTGAGTTGAATATGATCAATCCCAAAACCAATATTGGAGAAATGCTGGTCCAAGGCGAGTTGGATGCGACACTTTTATATCTCAATAGTAAAAATTTGGTGGATCGCTCTCAGATTGATGTTTTGGGTCACCCCAATATTGAACCCCTTTTTAAAGATCCATTTGCAGAGACCACGCGGTTTTTTCGTAAAACAGGACTCTTTCCAATCAATCATACGGTGGTCATGAAAAGGGAGCTTTATGAAAAACACCCTTGGTTGGCCTTGAACATCTATCACGCTTTCGTTGAGGCCAAGCGGCAAGCCGATTTGGATGCGCAAGAGGCGATGCAATCCATGATGGAGACTGGGGTGATCGGCTTAAACCAAGGCTTAAAGGCCATGGATTGGCAAGATCAAGCCAAAAAATATGGCATGAAAAATTCAAAGGCCGTTCTACAAACGATTGCAGCTTATATTTTTGAGCAAGGCTTGAGTCAATTGCCCATAGAGATTGAAGACATTTTTGCCGCTTCAACGTTGGAATTGTAATTTTGACCCTTTCAGGGCGTTTGATGAAGAAGGAGTTTTTATGAATGAACAATCAACTGAACGCGTTGGCCGCTCGATTGAGATAGAGGGCATCACCCATGGTCATGCGCCCATTCCAATGGGGGCCAGGGTTGGCAATATGATTTATTCATCTGGCATCATGGGGAAAAATCCAGCCAATGACACCTTGCCGTCTGATGCGCCTAGTCAGTCAAAGTACATGTTTGCCAATTTACAATCTCTTCTTGTAAATGCAGGAGCCAGTCTCAAGAATGTGGTTCACGTCAAAGCGTATATCAAAGACAACACCCACCGCGATGCACTCAATGAGGGGTGGCTTAAATGCTTTCCAGACCCCCTTGATCGCCCGGCAAGGCACACCATGGTCTCAGACCTTCCTGGTGGCATGCTCATGCAAATTGAAATTGTCGCGGTGATCACCAACTAAACACTTCTTTTTATTTTGAAAGCGAAAAATGATCATTGATTGTCACGGTCACTTCACGACCACACCCTCTAGAGTGATGGAATACAGGGCTCGCCAAGTTGAGGCACTCAAAAAAACTGGAAAGAACACCGATGAGGCGCCACCGCACATCAGCGATGAGGAAATTTTTTCAGCCATCAATGACAATCAACTGAAGGTCATGAAAGAGCGGGGCATTGATTTAACCATTTTTTCACCCCGAGCATTGGGTATGGATCACCATTTTGGTGATGAACAAACCAACTTGACTTGGGCCGTCTATTGCAATGATTTGGTTCATCGCGCGTGCGTGATGTTTCCAGATTATTTTGCCGGTGTGTGTCAACTGCCACAGGTTGCCGGGTCCAAGCCAGGGAAAGTGGTGTTTGATGAATTGAAGCGTTGCATTGAAGATTTGAACTTCATTGGTGCCAATTTGAATCCGGATCCTTCGGGTGGAAAATGGTCAGATCCACCCCTTTGGGACAAGGAGTGGTGGTATCCCCTTTATGAGAAATTTGCTCACTATGACATTCCGGTGATGATTCACGTGAGTGGTTCTTGTAACCCTCACTTTAATGCCGTGGCCACTCACTACATCAATGGCGATACGACGGCCTTTGTTCAATTCATGATGTCTGATATCTTTAAAGACTTTCCAACATTGAAATTCATTGTGCCCCATGGAGGCGGTGCAGCCCCCTACCATTGGGGACGCTATCAGGGCATGGCCATTGATATGAATTATGGCGACTTGAATCAAAAGGTGATGAAGAATTTGTATTTTGATACATGTGTTTACCATCAGCCGGGTATTGATTTGTTGCTCAAAGTCATACCCAGTGAAAATATTCTCTTTGCCTCAGAGACCATAGGGGCCGTTCGAGCGGTGGACCCCAAGACGGGTCGAAATTTTGACGATACCCATGAATACATCAAGGCCACGAATGTGGTGGGAGAGGCAGAAAAATCAAAAATTTACAGCGCCAACGCTTTGGGTGTTTATAAACGTCTTGGCACCCATCCCAAGTTCAAATCGACGAAATAAAGTGAGATAAAAAAATGATTGGATTTCAAATTTTGCAAAGACAACGTGTCATTGACCCAAGCGTGGTCAAGGCATTTAAAGATTTGCCTGTGGCATGTGTGAGCGATTGCATGCAAAGAATGTTTGCCGGTGGTCCAGACTTAAGGCCGATGCACAATGGGCACCCTATGGCTGGAGCGGCATTTACCGTCAAAGTCAGGCCTGGAGATAATTTAATGATCCACAAAGCGATTCAACTCGCTGGCCCCGGTGATGTGCTGGTGGTCGATGGGGGGGGAGATCTCACCAATGCATTGATTGGTGAGATTATGACCTCAGCCGCCCACGCCAAAGGCATTGTGGGTATGGTCATTTACGGATCGGTCAGGGATGCGGGTTATCTTAAAACACAAGACTTTGGCGTTTTTGCTTGTGGTGTCACGCACCGAGGCCCCTACAAAGACGGGCCAGGGGAAATCAATGTGCCACTCGCTTTAGGCGGCATGGTGATTCATCCGGGCGACTTGATTTTGGGCGATGAGGATGGTGTCTTGTGTGTACCCATTGATCATGCGAGCGCTTTACTTAAAGACACGCAACTTCGAGTGGAACAAGAGACGGTAATCCTTGAGCAAATTCGTTCTGGCACATACCAAAATGCCTGGATTGACAAAGCGGTCAAGGACAAGATGGGTTGAGTTTTAGATGTTGCTCTTAACTCTAAAGTCTAAAAGCCATTCGCTTTAGACAAGAGCATCAGTCGAGTTTGATGTTCATGTCTTTGATGATTTGAGACCATCTTTGGGACTCGCTTTTAATATAGGAGGCCAAGTACTCTGCAGAGCCCCCAATGGGGTCGAGTGCGAATCGATCAAGTTGTTCTGCTTTGAAGCTTGGGTCCTTGAGAATTTTATTGGTCTCAACATTGATTTTTTCCAAAACGTCTTTGGGTGTGCCAGCAACGCCCATCAATGCAAACCAAGACGAGGGTGTGAAGCCCTCCAGACCCACCTCTTTGAAGGTGGGTACATCGGGCAATTGTGTTGAACGCTTGCTACCTGCTACAGCCAAGACTCTCAAATTGTTGGCACGCGCTTGGGCGCTGACCAAACCCGTTGAGACGATCATGGCTGAGACATGCCCCCCAATTAAATCGGTGATTGCTGCTGAGGCTCCTTTGTAAGCAATGTCCACCAACTGCAGCTCTGTCACGCGTTGAAAAAGTTCAAAATTCAAGTGTGCGGACGATCCAATTCCAAGGTTGGCGAATGAGTAGTGTTTAGGTTGCTTTTTGGCCAATTGCACAAATTCACTCATGTTTTTAGCAGGAATGCTTGGTGAAATCACAAAACTCTGTGGAATGCTTGCCAACGCAATGATGGGCGCAAAATTCTTATCGACATCGTAGGGCAGCTTGGCGTAGAGCATGGGATTCATGGTAAGCGTTGACTCTGCAGTTAAGAGCAATGTGTACCCGTCAGGCAAAGATTTTGCAACATGCGTGGCACCGATCAGCGTGTTACCGCCTGGCTTGTTCTCTACAAGCACTTGCTGTCCCAAGTTGGCGCTCAGTTTGATTGCCAAGGCACGGGCCAATGCATCAGAAACGCCACCAGTGATATAAGGCACCACGATGGAGATGGATTTTTGAGGGTAGTTGCTTTGTGCATGAGTTGCACAGCACACCAGCATGAGTGGTAAAAGTTTGGTAAAAAGCGTGAAGATGTATTTCATTTTGGAAAAAAATGGTTCGTCATTTAGTGGACTTATAGTTTATAAGCGTTTTAAGTATAGGTTGGTGGGTTTGAATCGAGTCAGGGTTTACCCGACATAGCGGTGTTCTTTGCTTTGACAAAAAGACGCCAATGGCCCAGAGTGCCGCTGTTAAAATAAGACTCTTTTTTGAAATTTTTGATATGAAACTTATTAACTTCAACCACAACCATTTTGGTCTTGTCATGGATGACAAGGTCTATGACTTAACGCAGTCTCAAGAAGTCCTGACCTTTATGGATGCGCTCAATTGGCTCAAGGGTCGGGATCCACAACATATTCAAAACATCAAATCAAGTGCCCCATCTTTTGAGTTGAAAGACGTTCAGATCAACAGCCCCGTTCCCAGTCCTGGAAAGGTCGTGGCTGCACCAATCAATTACAAAGCTCACATTGAAGAGATGAAAACCAATGGCCAAGCCTTTGGTCATATTCTCACTGATATTCGTCAAGCTGGGTTGTTCCTAAAGGCCTCCTCCTCGGTCGTTGGCTTGAGCCAAGGCATCGCTCAACGTTTTTTAGAGCGCAGAACCGATCATGAGATTGAGCTGTGTGTGATCATAGGCAAGTTGTGTGACCATGTTCAAAAAGAAGAGGCGCTGACATATGTCGCTGGCTACTGTCTAGGTCTAGACATCACTATTCGAGGAACAGAGGACAGGAGTTTTAGAAAATCCTTGGATTCATACACTGTTTTGGGTCCTTGGATGACAGTCAATCATCCCGGATTAGATCCCCAAAATATCGACTTGGAACTGAAGGTCAATGAAGAGCTTAGGCAGCACACCAGCACACAAGACATGGTGATGTCGGTGGTGGAGTTGATTGAATATGCATCTTCCTTTTACACACTGCACCCAGGTGATGTGATCATGACGGGAACACCCCAGGGTGTGGGTCCGATCCGGCCAGGCGACACCTTGCATGCGAAAGGCAGTGGCTTGGGTCAAATGAGTGTGAAAGTCCGAGCAGCTTGATTTTTCGGGTTTGGTTTTTTCTCTTTTTTTTTAAGTTTTTATATGTCTTTATTGCCTTTTAATGTGACTTCATTTGATCATGTGCAAATCCATGTGACGCCTCTCAAATCGTCCTCTTCTACCCATAAGCCAGTTGTATTCTTGCATGCCTTGGCGATGAGTGCGGCCATGTGGAAAGAGTTTGCAGCTCATTTGCAAATCGATGCGCCAATGTACGGTATTGATCTGCGCGGTCATGGTCAATCTGAACGTGCGAAAGGTCCGTTTGCGACCGAGCAATTTGCCAAGGATGTGTTGTCGGTGATAGATCACCTCAAAATTGATCAAGTCAATTTAGTCGGTTGCTCAATGGGTGGAACGGTTGCCATGGCTTTTGCAGGCCATTACCCAAACCGTGTTCAATCCTTGAGTTTGATCGACACAACCGCTTGTTACGGAGCGGATGCTAAAGAGTCATGGGAGAAAAGAGGTCAACAAGGCGTGACGCAAGGATTGACTTCTTTGCTTGGATTTCAAGTCGAGAGGTGGTTCAGCACCTCTTATGCTGAGCAAAACCCAAGCGTTGTGAAGTTTTATCAAGATATATTTGTTAAAAATGAGCCAGCTTGCTATTTGGAAACCTGCCGCATGTTGGGTGAGGCAGACGAGCGTGCTCACTTGGTCAATTACAAAGGCCCATGCAGCGTGGTGGTCGGAGAAGAGGACTACGCTACTCCAGTTGCCATGGCTGAAGAAATTAAAAGCATTTTGCCCCAAGCGACCTTGACGGTCTTAAAAGCTGTGAGGCATTACGCACCGATTCAAGCGCCGGGGGAAGTGGCCGCTTGTATCTCACCTGCGATGAGCTAAAGAGTTGAGTATTGCGCGCCTAAAGAGCGCGCAATGCTCATTCAATGGTGATTTTCCTTTGCTTGATGACTTGAGACCACTTTGAGGACTCTTTGTTCATCCAATCCGCAAAAGCCTCAGGGCTTGAACCGACGACTTCAACGCCTTGAGAGGTGAATTTTTCTTTGAAATCTGAAGAATTCAAGGCCTTGACCAATGCAGCATTTAACTTGTCAATAACCGCTTTAGGTGTGCCAGCTGGAGCCAACATGCCAGTCCAAGATTGTGCTTCAAAGCCGGCAAACGTATCTGCAATGGGAGGTACCTCGGGCAGTTGCGCAATGCGTTTTGCAGAAGACACGGCAAGGGGTGTCAATCGTCCACTTTGAATGTGCTGCAAAACCAAACTGACCGAGACAATCATGGCATTGACTTGCCCGCCCATGAGATCTGTTATGGCCTGTGAGCCTCCCTTGTAAGTGACCAAAGTGGAGTCAATCCCAGCATATTGCTTAAACAACTCCGTTGAGAGTCGACTAGAGGTGCCAGCGCCTGGAGTTGCAAATGAAAAGTGATCTGCTTTTGCTTTGGCCGTTTTGAGTAAATCGGCCATATTCTTGATGCCAGTGCCTGGAAACACAACCAAGACTTGGGGGCTCTTGACCATGAGAGATATGGGAGCAAAGTCCTTTAACGGGTCGTGTTGAATGCCTTTGTACATAAAGGGGTTGGTGGCAAAGCTATCAAATGCGCTAAGCAAGGTGTAGCCATCGGCAGGCATTTTTGCAACTGCATTGGTGGCCACCACCCCGCCTGCAGCCGGTTGATTTTCTACGATGATGGCCTGGCCAAATGCTTCACTCATTTTGGCACTGACTGCCCTGGTGGCCATATCGGTCACGCCTCCAGATGGGTAGGGGACAATTATCTTGATGGGTTTAACGGGATAGTCTTGTCCAAAAACAAGACTGGTGTAGCAAAGCAAAAGGGCAAACGAAAGTTTTTTCATTTTTTAAATGGGTAGATATTGATATAACCAGTCTTTGACAATGTTCCATACCCGTTGGTTTCCCTCGGCAAGCATGAAGTGATCGGTATCGCCAAAAAGGTGTAAATCGGTAGGTTTGCCAGCGCGTTTGAACATCTCCAAGGACTGCTCCGTCGGCGTCACGGAATCGACTGAGCTGTGAAGGAGCAAAAGGGGCCTGGGTGAGATTTGGGAGACCACGTCTTCGGCCTTGAAGTCAAACATGCTTTGAGCCGTTTCAGCAGTGAACTCTTGCAAAGAGCCTGGAACGATTTGTCGCTTCAGACCCGGAGGAATGGGGACGATCTCCATGCGAGGTACCATCAAGGACTGGCCCGTTTTTTCTCGGTGCGCTTTGCCTCTTTTGAGCATGGAGGTGAATTTTTCCCAGTCTTTTGGTGTTGGGTGCTGTCCCTTGAATTTTCTCTCTCCATGGCCCCAACCTCCAGAGGAAATGGTGGCTGCAACACGGGTATCAATGGCACCAGCGTAAACGGCAACGGCAGCACCAAAACTGGAGCCAATCAATCCGATTTGCTCGGGCTTCACATGGGGGTGCTTGCCCAAGAATGTCAATGCGTCTTGCGTATTGTGAACTTGATCCATGCAAATCAAGTTGCCCCTTGTGCCCTCACTCTCCCCGCAGCCTAAAAAATCAAACCGCAAGGTGATGTAGCCCAAAGTTTCTAGGACAGCGCAGGGACCTAGAACATTCTCTGCACTTTTATTGCTGCCAAAGCCGTGAAGCACGATGATGGCAGGACGTTTTTCATTGCTTTGCAAGTCTTTGGGCAAGCGAACAATACCAACCAATGTGGCATCTTTGGAGACAAAGGATATTTTTTGTTCTGTCATGTTGAAGCTTTCACGGGAGCGGCCATTGCATTTTTCTTTTGTTGGTCGATTTCTTTGGCACCTTTCAAAGAGGGACGAAGTTTTCCGTCGTCTTTGACTTCGATGCCATCGATCAGATGCCATTCGGAGAATCGATTGACCCGGTATTGGTGGGGCTTCCAGTTTTCAGTCACAAAGTCGGCATCACAAAAGTACTCCACCGCACCGCCTAAGGGGTTCTTGAAGTACCAAAAATAGGCAGAGGAGATGGGGTGTCGACCAGGGCCGACCTCTGTGGGCCAGCCCTTTTTTGAAAAAGCAACGCCGCCACCAAACACTTCATGAATGCTATCGACTTCAAAAGCAATGTGGTGAAGTGCTAGGCTATTGGTGCGGCTTTTGACAAAAAATAGGTTGTGGTGTTCGCTCTTTTTGGCCCAGCGTAAAAAGACACCCGCACCACCCACATAACGATCAGATAGCCAAAATCCAAGCCTTTGTCGATAAAAATTTTCTGCTACTTTGGCATCAGGTACAAAAAAGACGATATGTCCCATCTTAAAAGGGTGAGCTTGGCTGTAAACATTGCTGATCAAGTCAACGCGTTTTTTGTTGCCAGGTGAGTTCCAAAGTGTGTCTGTAGGGCGCTCCTTTTTGTGGTCTCGCACCCAACGAAATCCAATATGAATACCTGAGTCATCCACCGTGTGCATGATGCCCTCCTCATCTATTTCAACCAAACGATCGGTGCTAAGGTTTTGATGGATGGTGTCAAAATCGCTTTGTTTGGATAGGCCAAAAATGACTTCACGGAACTCTTGATGGGCGGCCATTTTGGCGGGTAGCGAACGGTCGTCCTCGCGTTTGACAACCACTTGGTTGCCGTTGCCTGTCTCAAAGACCAAAGTTTTTAAAGTTTTGCGAGTTCTCTTAAGCCCCCATTGGGTGAAAAAGTCATTGGCTTGTCCTAAGTCCGTTGCACCAAAGACCACGCGATCAATGCCTAAAAAATCCATTTGCACCTCCTTTGCATGCGATTGACTGCCTTTTTGTGATTGAGCCATTTTGACCATGATAGTGGGGCGATCATGTTAGTGTGTCGCCGAGTTGAAAAAAGAGGGGAATACCATTAATGTAAAAGCTGAATTTTTTTTAGATCGAGAAGGGCTTAGAGTGGTGGTATTTTCATTGAATTTGCGCTCAAATGAGTGGAAACCCGAGGGGGCTTAAATGATTTCTCTGATATCTTAAAGCATTATATTCAACGTCCATGGAGTTTCAAATGCATTTCAGATCTTCTTTCATTCAGCCTCTCCTTGGTGCCGCTATTTTGAGCGTTTGTGGTTTGAGTTTTGCTCAAAAAGCGGGTGATTTGATTGGGTATGCAGGCATTGCAAGCATCAACCCAAGTGCATCCATTGGTCCACTGACTTCAGTGGGTCCGGCGGCTGCAACCTTTGGACCCGTGACCGCAGGTGCAACCGTATCGATTGGCAAAACCAGCACCACGACCTTGAGCGCTTTGTATATGTTTACCGATAACGTGGGTGCTGAATTCACCATTGGTGTTCCTCCTACGATGACCGTCGATGTACAACTCACCTCTGGCCCAAAACCAGGCGCGGCGACTGCTAAAGCGCTCTTTCCTTCAGCAGTAGCGAAGTACTTGTTCAACTCACCCAGTGATGCCGTCAGACCCTATTTGGGCGTGGGTATCACGAGCACCAGTTTTACAAGTGCCAGTGCCAACAACGATCCATTGGTTCAAAAATTGGCTGGCACCTCTGTGTCGTTGAGCTCGAGCTTCAACCCTGTTATTAGTGGGGGCGCGGTGGTGAACATCAACGATCGTTGGTCGCTCAATGGCTCCGTCAGCTATGTGCCCATGAAATCGAATTCAACTTTTGTTGGCTCAGGCACCACCACCAAAGGCACACTCACAATCAACCCCACCGACTATGTCTTCAGAGTGGGCTATAAGTTTTAATTAAACGTCTAAGCCCGTCAAAAAAACCGATGCTTTGTCATCGGTTTTTTTGTGCCTAAGTACTTTCTGGAAAGGGAAGTGCCTGTCCTGGTGGTGGCAGCTCTTGTCCTAGGCTCAATAGCATCGCCACGGTCACATATGTTCCACTGACCGCAATCAAGTCAACCAATTGTTGTTCAGAAAAAACAGCTTTTGCTTTCTCAAACAATTCATCGCTCAAGCGGTGATCGTGAATCATGGCCATGGAAATATCGTAGACCATGGCTTCTTGCTCGCTCATGTGTCTTGGCCGAATGCCAGACTTGAGGTCATCGGCAACGCTTTGGGGCAGGCCAGCTTTGAGTGCAATTGGATAGTGCGCAAACCACTCTACTTGGGACTTCCAAGTAAAGCCCTGAATCAAAATGGCAAATTCATTCAAGCTCAAAGGAAGGGATGACTCAAAGCGCAAATAGTCTAGCAATTTTTTCATGCGTTGTGCAAAGACAGGACTCCTGAACATCACGTTATAGGGACCACCCAGACCAACGCTTGAGAATTTGAGAATCTCTTGGGCTGTGATTTTCGCTTGACCTTCAAGCTGTTCAATTTGTATTTGATCAAATCTTCTTTTGCGAGGTTGAGAGTTTTGCATGTTGATCGCTTTCAATGGTGGTGAGGTGATTTGAAGGTCTTTAGTCGACTTTCATGCTGACTGATTTTGCGATGGCGGTGTATTTAATGATGTCCGATTTCACCCGCTCATTGAATTCAGGAGCATTGAGGGCCAAACTCGAGCATCCAACCCGGGACAAGGATTGAATTAAAGCATTGGTTTGGGCCAGATCGCTTACAGATGCACTGAGTGCCGCTGCGATGTGATTTGGCGTGCTGGAAGACACGGCCAAGCCATACCAAAAACTTTCGTTGAAGTCCTTCAGACCTTGCTCACTCAAGGTGGGCACGTTGGGCAGTTGTTCCATGCGCTTGAGAGTGGTCACGCCCAGGGCTTTGAGGCGGGAAGATTGTACAGGGCCAATGATCGGAGAGGGGGTTCCGATATAGATCATCGGTCCTTGGTTGCTCATGACGTATTGCACGGCAGGTGCCTCGCCCTTAAAAGGAACATGGGTCATGGGAGCGCCTGTTTTTGCTTTGAGCATTTCCAGTAAAAGGTGTGAAAACGAGCCGTTGCCGCTGGACGCTCCAAAAGAGGCGTTTGGGTTGGATTTGGCATAGTTGATCAAATCGTTGAAAGAATTGACTTCAAGCGCTGTGTTGGCAATCATGACCAAGGGGACCTCGCAAAGTGAACCCAGGACCTTGAGGTCGCGCAAAGAGTCGTAATTGAGTTTGGTGTAAACCGCAGGATTGATGGCCATCAGAGACGTAAAGACCAGCAAGATATGGTGCCCGTCGTTGGGCGCATTCATCAGCACGTCTACACCCACGCCACCATTGGTGCCGGGCTTGTTGTCCACAATGACGGGTTGAGCGAGTTTGTCTGACAAGCCTTGAGCAATCACTCTGCCAATCGTATCAGCTCCTCCACCAGAGACTTGCGGAATGATGAATCGAACTGGTTTTGAGGCGGTCCAATTTTGGGCCTGAATGTTCAATGAACAAATGCACAGCAATCCTAAAACCCATACATACCTTGAGTACCGATAAAAGGGTGTTGTATAAAATGTGTTCATCGCGACTTCTCCAATGGATTGATCAAGATTAAAAAAACTTAAATCCTCAAGTCACATTTATCATGGATTTCGTGACTTTGTACCATTCAGATAAACCCCTTGGTGGGACTGAAAAACCACTCGTGTGTGGGTTTTTGTCGATCAAATCGTTTTTTTAAATAGGGATTGAAATTTTTCCTTGCAATGCAAGTCATTGAAAACGGTGGCATCAAGCTTGACGTTGATCACGCCTGGCTTGGTTGTGGGTGTGGCTTTGCCCTTGTATGTCTGCAAGCCCTATGGTGAACCCTTAGATCTCTTGCTGCTTGATCAAGGGATACTTAAGCTTACAAGGTAAGCTTACAAATTCGATTCTGGTTTTAAAACAAGGGCTAGTTGAACGGAGTATTTTTGTCAAGCTGCGAATGAACCAATTATTTAGGAGAAGACATGAAGTTGATGTCGTTTATTCATCATGGGCGAGAAACCTTTGGTGCTGTCGTCAATGAGGAGGTGTTTGATCTGGGTGCCATCATGCCTGAGCATTCGGCATTGGTAGACTACATTGCTTGCAACGACTATCTAAAAGCAAGAGACCATATCAAAGGCAGAAAGCCTGATGTGAAGCTTTCAGATGTTCAGTTTTTGCCAGTCATCCCAAAGCCAGAGAAGATCATATGCGCGGTCAGAAACTACATGGACCATCACCAAGAGGTATTGGCCGCAGGCATGCACCGCGAGTTGTCTGAGCAACCGCCTATTTTCTTGCGCGTTTGGAGATCGCAATGCGCGCACAATGCGCCGATTGTTTTACCCAAGGTTTCCGACTCCTTGGACTGGGAGGGTGAGCTTGCAGTCATCATCGGCAAGGGGGGACGCAATATTGCAGAATCTGAAGCATTTGATCATGTAGCGGGTTATTCTTGTTACAACGACGGCAGTATTCGTGAATGGCAATTTCACGCCAAACAAATTGCTTCGGGTAAAAACTTTGAGTCGACTGGTGGCTTTGGCCCTTGGATGGTGACCGCCGATGAAATTGCGCCCAACAGAGAACTCAAGCTTGAAGTGCGCTTGAACGGAGAGGTGGTTCAATCAAGCCATACGGGACATATGATCTTTAGCATTGCAAAGTTGATCAGTTATTCCTCGGCTATTTTTACGCTCAGCCCTGGGGATGTGATTGCCACGGGAACACCTGCCGGTGTGGGTTGGAGTCGCAAGCCTCCCAAATTTATGAAGCATGGGGATGTCTGTGAGGTTGAAATCGAGGGGATTGGCACTTTGGTCAATCCGATTGTCAATCAGACTTAGAAACGCTGAGCATTTTGATGGAGTGCAAATATGATTAAAGACATTCGAGCTTGGGTTGTTGGACTGTTTTGTGGGTTTTTATGTTTGAGCGCTTGGACGCAAACATATCCAGATCACCCCATTAAGATTTTGCAAGGCTTTGCACCAGGGGGCAATGCAGACAACATTGCCAGATCGATTGGGCTTGAGATTTCAAAAAGCTTTGCTCAAAGCGTGGTGGTGGAGGCTCAAACAGGAGCGGGCGGCACGATCGCTTCTGCCTTCGTGGCGAGAGCCAAGCCCGATGGTTACACTTTGCTGCTTGCGACAGGTGGGCATGCAGTGGCGGGTGCGTTGTACAACAGTTTGCCCTATAAAACTGTTGCCGATTATGAAATGATTTCAACCATCACCTATTTTCCTTTTTTAATCGTGACTTCAGCCGAATCGAAATTTAAGAATTTTGCTGACTTGTTGGATGCAGCTCGCACGAGCCCCAATGGTCTGACTTATGGTTCAGCTGGCATTGGTTCAACGCATCACTTGGCTGGCGAGTTGTTGGCTAAAATGGGGCGAATGAATTTGGTGCATATCCCCTACCGCGGAGATGCCGCATCGATCACGGCGCTTTTGGCCAATGATGTCAATTTCATCATTGCACCCCCAACCGCTGTCATTGCCAATATCAAGGCCGGAAAACTCAGAGCGTTGGCCACAACTGGCCCCCTGCGTTGGCCTGGTTTGCCTGAATTGGCCACCGTCGCTGATCAAGGTGTTGGTGGTTATGATGTGAGATCTTGGGCCGGACTGATGGCGCCCGTGGGAACACCAAAACCGGTGATCGATAAACTCAATTTTGAAACCAATAAGGCCCTTTTGTTGCCCTCTGTAAAATCTCGCCTTGAGGAAATGGGTGGCGAGGCCAGGGGAAGCACGCCCGATGAGATGCGACAAATGGTCAGCTCGGAGTTGCAGCGTTGGACACAAGTCATCAACGATGCAAAGATTCCTAGGCAGTGAACAAAAAGAGTGATTAAGTCAGTTATAGAAAGAAGCAAATGGACATCAAAATTCGCAAGCGCAGTTTAATCATTGAGACCACCCTCCATGAGGGCGGTCCACTTGCGCCCATTCCTTTGAAGCTTGCAGCGGCCTGTGCGGTGATAGAAAACCCGTATGCGGGTCGATACGAGCCTGACTTGATGCCCTTTATGGCCGAGTTAAGAGGTCTGGGAACTCTTTTGGCGCAAGAATTGATTGATCACTTGGGCAAAGAAAATGTTGAGGTTTACAGCAAGGCGGCCATTGTTGGCGTAGACGGTGAGATGGAGCACGGTGCGGTCTGGCATGAGGCTGGGGGTTGGGCCATGCGCTCTTTGCTGGGGGAGCCCAAAGCCATTGTGCCGGCTTCTAAGGCCGTGGCACATTGTGGGTATCGCTTGATGGTGCCCCTTCACTATATTCATGCCTCTTATGTGCGCAGTCATTTCAATTCTATGGAGGTCGGTATACAGGATGCGCCAAGGCCAAGAGAGATATTGTTTGCCTTGCTCATGGGGACAGGTGGGCGCGTGCACTCAAGATTGGGGGGGCTTCTTAAAGAGAAGGTGAGTGTGCATGACGGTCAACGCTAACGAAACACCAGATTCAGAGGTGAATGCTTAGCATATTTTCTGGAGTAAAGTTATTCACAATTCAAGTGGATAAGTCGCTTCTAAAATGGCCAAGGTCCTTGTATTCATTGGGCCGTCCTAGGGTGATTACAAATTAAGCACTTCTAAAATATCAGATTTAAAATAAGTAATTTTTATTCACCTGCGTTTGTTTTTTTATGCTATCAAGATTGATTTTGAAGTTATCTTTGGCCATTCACATGTGTGTGCTCGCGACGCACGCTTTGGCTGACTATCCTGATCATCCTATTCGACTGATTGTGCCATTTGCACCAGCTGGCACGGTGGATGGAATTGCCAGGCTCTTTGCAAACGAATTCAGTAAATATGTGGGTCAAACCGTTTTGGTAGAAAACAAAGCGGGCTCTGGAGGTGTGTTGGGCATTGTTGCTGCAAGCAACGCACCAGCAGATGGCTATACGCTCTTGCTTGGAAACATTGCAACCGCTTCTTCTGTGGCCTTGTATCCAAAGGCGGGAATCAATTTAAAGCTCTTGGATCCCATTACCCTGATTGGCCGCTCGGCTTATGTGCTGGTTGTGAGAAATGACTTTCCAGCCAAAAATCTCAGTGAGTTGATTGCATTGCTCAAAGCCAATCCAGGTAAATACAATTACGCCTCTGCAGGGGCGGGTTCTGCGATACATTTGGCCGCTGAGCTCTTTAAGAGCAAGGCCTTGGTTGACATTCTTCATGTTCCCTACAAGGGGGCGGGGCCCGCGTTGAATGCACTTTACTCGGCAGATGTGGAGATGATGTTTGGTTCTGTCTCAGAACTCAAGCCGCAGATCATCACCAAAAAAATGAGACCCATTGCGGTGACTTCATTGAGCCGCTCTAGCGCCTTGCCCGATGTGCCAAGTTTTGCAGAGTCTGGGATCAAAGATTACGATGTCCCTGGCTGGTACGGTGTGTATGTGCCCGTTCGAACACCTGTTGAGGTCCTCAAGCGCTTGAGAGAGGCTGCCGATGCGACATTAAAATCACAAGGATTGCAGCAACTTCTTAAGCGCTACGAAATGGAGCCCGTTTTGGGCGGCCCTAGAGAGGCGGGGGATCTTTTGGAGACAGAAGCTAGGCGCTGGAGTGAAGTGGTCAATAAGGCCAACATAACAGCTGAGTAGCGATTAAAGGGACATGCGATGGGAATGCATATCAGGCAAGTGGGAGAGGTCACTTACACAGAAAACTTTGCGAAAATTATTTCTGAAATTAAATTCGAGGACTTGTCTGCGCAGACCATCCATGCAGCCAAGCGTGGACTCTTGGACTGGCTCGGATGTGCATTGATTGGCTCAAAGCATTCAACCCCTGATATTTTGATTGAAACGCTTTTGGAGAATGCCTCTAGTGAGCAAAGCATTGTAGTGGGCAAGCGGCGGCGGCTGTCTTTTTTGGATGCGGCCTTGGTCAATGGGCAAATGGGTCATATTTTAGATTTCGACGATACGCACATGGGCGGGGTGGTTTTGCATGCAAGCTCACCGACCTTGTCCGCTTTGATGTCGGAGTCTCAACGAAAGGCCACATCGCCAAGAGATTTTTTACTCGCCTATGTTTGTGGTTTTGAGGCGGGTGTAAGGGTTGGGCAATCGTCCCCAGATCACCATGCAGGTGGGTGGCATTTAACGGGTACGCTTGGGCATTTTGCAGCTGGTGTGGCGACTGGAAAACTGATTGGTTTAGATCCGCAACAATTGAGTCATGCCATGGGCATTGCTGCAACTCAGGCAAGCGGCATGCAGCAAAACCGAGGCACCATGTGCAAGTCCTTTCACGCCGGGCGTGCTGCATCCAATGGTATCTTGTCTGCCAGGCTCGCTTTAAAAGGGTTTAACAGCAGTCTGGAAATTGTGGAAGGTAAAAGAGGGTTTAGTCGAATTTAC
>Ga0114978_10000434_pt1 | contig 35252 bp, 41 predicted proteins | sample S_140212_EF_Meta_FD_87027 | JGI IMG/M metagenome (GOLD analysis project Ga0114978, IMG submission 87027) | Freshwater microbial communities from Lake Simoncouche, Canada to study carbon cycling - S_140212_EF_MetaG | ecosystem: Environmental > Aquatic > Freshwater > Lake | place: Lake...
ACATGGCATGAACGTATGACAATACTAGACAATCTACACATGGTTGACGAAGTGATTGAGTTTGACGACAGTGATGGTACAGCCTGCGATGCTATTCGTCAAGTTCGAGAAAAATACCCCGACGACGAGATCATCTTTGCCAATGGCGGTGATAGAACATCTGACAACATTCCGGAAATGATGTTTGATAATGTAGAGTTTGTGTTTGGAGTAGGTGGGGACAACAAAGCCAACTCTAGTTCATGGATTCTTGAAGATTGGAAAAAACCCCGAACCACACGTGCCTGGGGATACTATCGCGTGTTACATGAAGTAGGGCCGCATACTAAACTTAAAGAACTCACGGTAAATCCCAAGACTTGTCTTAGTATGCAACGACATGATCGGCGTGCAGAGTTTTGGTTTGTGGCCGAAGGCGAGGCTGCGGTGTACACCCTGGACAATGCCAGCGACCACGACCTAGTAGGACATTACAGAGTACATGACTATATTTGGATCAAAAAGAATCAATGGCACATGCTGTGTAACGAAACTGATCAACCGCTTCGACTAATTGAAATTCAATTTGGTGACGACTGTGTGGAAGAGGACATAGAACGCCGATGAAAGCCATACCAGTTTATGTTGGATACGATCCAAGAGAAGCCATTGCTTTTCACACCTGTGTCAACTCAATCATACGACATGCATCAAAGCCTGTGGCTATTATTCCTGTGGCCTTGAACTTGTTTCGCGACTACGAAGAAACGCACACAGACGGAAGCAATCATTTTATCTACACACGCTTTCTAGTGCCTCACTTGCAAGAATACACAGGCTGGGCAATATTCATTGATGGCGACATGATTGTGCGAGGAGACATTTCTGAACTTTGGGAGTTACGAAATCCCTACATGGATGTACAAGTAGTCAAACATGACTACAAAACTCGGATGCCTGTAAAATACCTAGGAGCACGAAATGAAGACTATCCTCGAAAAAATTGGTCAAGTGTTATTCTGTGGAACTGTAATAGCTTTCCTAACCGGCAACTTACTCCTGAGTTCATTCAAAAATCCACAGGTAGTGAGCTCCATCGTTTCTCGTGGTTAGATGATAGTCGCATTGGAGAATTACCCCCTGAGTGGAACTGGCTGCCCGATGAGTACGGCATTAATAAGGATGCCAAGCTGTTACACTACACGCTAGGCACACCTTGCTTTCAAGAGTTTGCTGACACGCCACAAGGAGATGAGTGGCATAGAGAACGTATTCTAACTGAATACTGTTTACAAAGGAACCTGCTATGATTTTACCAGTGGCCCTGGTAGACCGTTGGCCGGAAGAGCATTACAAAGAACAGTATGCTACCAAAGAAGAGGCACTGCGAGCCAACACACGAGATGCAGCACTGATATGGCACGAAATTGAATTAATCAAAGATAATTTTAAACACAACAATGATCATCGTCCATCAAAAATACACGATAAAAATCTGGATCCTTATCTTAGAACCAAGCATGACCAATTAAGCATACTCACCAAATATTCTGATTTTTGTGCGTTGACCATGGCTTCTTACAGTGGAGCACAATTGTTGTCTAAAGATCGATTTTGGGATGAAGAGCCTACTATTAAGTCTCCAGTTTTGATACGAGGAATTACCAGTGCCCCAATTGGCGATCATATGCTGAAAAGAGGTATAGATTATTATTTTATTGAAACGGGTTACTTTGGAAACTATCCTTGCAAGAACAATGATGGCGGTCGTAAGCTATATCATCGTATAGTAAGAAATGGCATGCAACATTTAAATGTGATGGATGTGCCCGATGATCGCTGGCAGGATTTAGTAAAATTTAATCATAAATTGCAGTATCAAGGTTGGAAAAAAAATCCTGGCAGTAAAATTTTATTGGTTGTGCCCAGCAATAAACCTTGCAAATATTACGGAATTGATCAAGATTCCTGGATCATTGAAACCATAGAACAGATTAAACAGCACACCGATAGAGAAATTGTAGTAAGACACAAAGACCCACGATGGGCTCGCAGTCAAAATTCAATCTACGATGCATTAGATAATGATGTTTGGGCAACTGTAACTTATAACTCTATTGCCGCAACAGAAAGTGTGCATTGTGGGGTTCCTGCGTTTGCACTGGCTCCTAATGCCGCAGATCCAGTGTGTTCAAAAGATCTAAGTCAACTTGAAACCCCATACAAGCCCAATGAAGAACTTGTTTACAGATGGTTGTGTTCGTTGGCCTATGGTCAGTTTCATATGTATGAATTGTTAAATGGAACTGCTTGGAAAATAGTATTAGATAATAGTTTTCGAAGTATAATTAAAACAGAAAATTTTGCACCTCAAGTTCTTAGTAAGAATCTTGATGAAGAAAGTGATATTGGCCGTGATTGTTAAAAGTTATCTCAGAAGTTTGCCCAGACATATCAACGGCGACGAAAAAATCAATGCATTGACTTATTTTGCAGAGGGTGCAGCCAAATGTGGAGACTCAGCATCAGTCACCAACTCTGACAGATACGAAACGTGTGATGTTGGTGCCATTATTGGCAATGCATTTGATGCAAATCCCAGCAAGGTTCGACTGCCACATTATCAAGTTCGCAAAATGGTAATGGACACACAACACAGTCTTCATCGTTACTGGTTAAGCATAGACAGCAACGTATTTATTTACAAAAATGCTGCCAATCCACACAAGTATCTACGCTACAGCTTCAATGGTGTGTTTCCTGCCACCGGCATATACTGTAACGAAACCGCCGGTGAAGAAAACTGGAACAACATGCGACGTGACTATAACATGGATTTAAAACCTTGGCGGTCCACTGGCAATCACATATTGATCTGCTTGCAACGACCGTTGGGGTGGAGTATGCGTGGTGTAGATTTAATGAAATGGCTTAAAAGAACACTCAGCAGAATTAGAGAAAACAGTGACCGTCCAATCTTAATAAGATGGCATCCAGGTGACTGGAAGGCATTTCCCAATTATAAATCCACGCTAGATAAATTTGGCGTTACTGTGAGCCCACAAAGCCGACACATAACCGAAGACTTGGTCAATTGCTGGGCGGTGGTATGCCATAATTCAACTCCCAGTGCAGTTGCGCCAATTGAAGGAATTCCGGCATTTATCACAGATGATCCTAGTTACAGCCAAGGTGGCGATATTGCCAATACTGACCTGAGTCAGATAGAAAATCCTCACATGCCTGACCGTGAGCAATGGATCAGAAAACTAGCACAATGTCACTGGAGTTTTGAAGATGTTAGATCAGGCAGATGTTGGGCACACATGCGTCAATATGTCAAACCATCTGTGTGAGATTCCAGGTAAAACTTTGAGTGTGTTTGTCCTGTTTGTTGGCATGTGTTTGTGCTATTTGAACTATGTTCTCATTATACAAGGTAATATCCAATACATTTAACCCAATGCACACATCTGTAGCTATGGCGCCATTGGCATGCACCCATTCAACTAAGCGTTGGGCACCAATGGGTTTTAAAATATAAGCCCGAGCACCTTCATACCATTTGCCAGCTGGGCGAGGTTTCTTTAAACTGAATCCTTCCAGTTTAAGCAAGTGATCAAACTTCACAGTGGGTTCAGGCTTGCAAAATTCAACATCGTGTTCAAAAATACCAATGGGCTCATTGAGTTCTACACAAAGTTTCCATAGAGTATAATGACTTAAGAAACAACCTCGCACACCCGGCCGTTGCATCATGTCATGACATTTAGCGTTGGTTTGATTGATGTTGATCCCAGTGGTGTTCCATAGATCGCCATCAACAGTTCTTCCATCTACACCGACAAATAATTCTACGTCCCAACCGTGATCTAATCCAGTTGCAAGAGCGTGATTGGCCCATTGGGTGCTGGTTTCAAACTGTGGTAGATAGATTATATAACTTTTCACGACTTTTCTGCAATAGCGTAAAAACTATGATTCAAATCATGTCCAGGAGTTACAAAGATTTTTTTATAATCCCTTGATTGATAATAATCTTGAAGATATTCAGCAGTCAACACAGAAAGATGTTTTCGATTGTCCCATGGGCGCCAGTAGGTTTGATCATAATGCGGTAAGTACAAAAACATTACTCCACCAGATTTTAATCTAGTAGTCCAATGATCCAATGCCTTGACCCAGTCTGGCAAATGTTCCAAGCAGTGTGAACTAAAAATATAATCAAACCGGTTATCGGGCAAATTATAAGCATCGTAGTTGCCATCAAAATTCAAATCAATCATTTGAGCCCCTGGAAAAGCCCACTCAGGTCTATTACAGCCTATATCAAGCCCTTGACCTGTGCATATTTTTTTAGCGAATGGCCAGGCATATTGTGCCGCAAAACCTTGACTTTGAAGTAAAGGATACAGTTGATTATTGTGAGAGATTGTTTCAATACTCATTGATATGGCATCCATTGTCTCGAGCCATCTTAAGATGGTGTTCCCACGCATTTTCGTTGCGATTGGTATAGAGATAGATATTTTCTGGCTGAAAGTAAAGTTGAGCTAGATGTAAATATCCGCTGTCAACTCCAATGTGATATTTGGCACGACTCATTGCATATCCAGCGCCGGTTGCTCTACGTAGAGCCGGATCAACAGCGTCGCCTCCTACAACAACTATTTCACAACCAAGATCGGCAAATTTTTTATACAGTTGATCCACTTGTTCTTGTGTAGGACGCCGTTGAATACTTGTTGCATCTATTTGCATAGTAGCAAAACTTTCGGGTAAACAAATAGAGGCACTGAGATCGTCGGCGGCAAGACTTGGAAATTTTTCAGCAACAAGATAATCATCTACCCAAAAGAATGGAGTCAATGGTTTTTGTAGTTTACCTGGATATTTTTTGTAGTAATGTAATTCAGCGTTTGGATGCTCGGCCAACACAAGATCAAGAAATGCCTGATCAGTCATAGTGGTTGTTTCGTAAGGTTTTAAAAATACAGTGTCTTTTGGAAATAATTTAATTACTTCGTTCCAAGTAGTGGGCTTGTCTCGGTTATACTGATGACTTGCAATATGTAAGGTTGCAGGCTCACCGTGTGCTTGCCCGTAAAGATAAGTCAAAAGACAACTATGAACAATGTCTCCAAATCCAGGGCAACTATATTGAAGATCTGGAATTCTTGTACTCCAGAATCTCATTACAACATTTTTCATTATGTATGTTCTTTTCTTTTAATAATAGCGTACCCAAAACTACGATCATCATACACTACATATTCCCAATTGCCTCCAGCTACAAATTCATCAATTGCTTTCTTAACAGGGGGATGTCGAGCGTCATGAAATACAATATATTTGTTCACTTTTGGTGCATGCAGTTTAATTTCAGCACAGACATGTTTATAGGAGTGTATACTATCAACCATGAGCATGTCCACTGTTGATACTGGAATACTAGTGTCAATGCTACTGTTATGATTGAACACTATACGATTCTTGCATTCTTGTTCAAACAAATGGCGATGAGGAGTTATGGTATCAAAGTTAACGTCAACTAATTCAATATATTTTAAATTTGTATTTCCTATCCAAGCGGCTGCGGCACTCACACCCGATAACACTCCGAGCTCTTTATAACTGTCGCATTCAGTTATTAGACGTTGTATATGCTGGTAATACAAGATAAATTCTGGCCCGTATTCTTTAACAAAACACTCGCAGGCGTAGTTATAAAACTCAAGTAAACTGTTACATTGATTAAAATTTGGAATTAACATATTATTTCTTTATAACATAGACTTTTCTTGTTCTGCTTTGGATGTAGTCATCGCCAAACATTTCTTTGATGGCTATCATGGTTCCTGGAATCCAATGTACTACATCATCAAACCAAATGATGCCACCTGGTACCATAAGCGGCAACAAATAAGCTACACTATCTTTAATTGCACGATATTGGTCACAGTCAATATGTGCAAAAGCAATATTTTGCATAGGAACAGCACTGTTAGGAAATATTCCTTTGACCACAGTGGCATATGGCAACGCAGATTTTACCGTTTCATAATCCGTATCACTAAAATCTCCAACTTTGTGATGATCAATTTCATCTTGAAAAGGAATACCTTCAAAAGTGTCGTACAAAAACACTTCTCTATTTTGTTGTTGCGCAATTTCGCAAAAATGCCAAGCGGTGCCTCCTTGATACACACCTATTTCTACAAAAGCCCCAGGTGGTGTAGACGCCGCAACTTCTCTTAATTCTCTTATTACTTTTTTGCTAACTTTTGTTGGTAACATACTAATCCTTTTTCTTTATAACATACACTCTACTAGGACAACGACCTTTGATTCCAGTGGTTTCAAAAGTTTCAATAATTGTCATACCTAATGTAGTAACTAGATACCTAACTTCCTCGTCATGTATTTCCAATGGATCGCTGGCACGACTATAATTGTCTAACTCTGAATGTCCGTGTTCAAGAAAAAGTACACCAGACTTGCTGAGTTGATTTCTCCAGGTAGTTAACACTCGGGTTGGATTGTAGCTATGATCAATAGCATTAGAATATACAATATCAAAATAGTCAAGCCAATCTGCTTTTTCTTCGTGAAAATCCCACTGCACTGTCATCGGAAACTTGGTAGCAGTATGAGATATTTCTGTACCAATAATTGTAGCGTTGGGGTAAAATTCTTTGAACATTTTTTGTTCGGCTGCATTTCTAGTACCGTGGCACAGAATAGAATTTGCTGTAGGATGGCGCTGAGCTATTTGCTCTATAGTAGCGCGATCTACCCAGATATTTTTAAGTTTTCTTACGTTGGCTTCAACTTGTGCCGCTACATATTCTTCGTGAGTTTGGTATTGATATATTTTCATAATATTAGCCTATATTTATACAGTGCTTGTGCTGTGTGTTTGCTTGACTACAGTAACAAAAGGATACAGTTCCTGTAACCACGGAAACTGTTGCAAGCATATAGTGGCATCATTGGGCCACACGCCGTGTGTCTTAAATGCTTGTTGAAACTTGTAAGCAGCCCAGGGCTTGAGAATATAAGCACTGTTACCCGAAAATCCGTCAGGAATCATACTGTCTGGAGGGCGTTTTGGTGTCAGTGGATGTACACCTGCAGTGCCACGCTCCTGCATGATTTTGCTGTGTTCTCGTCCGCGATATCCACCGCCAACAGGATCATTTATCTGAACAGCTCCCTCAAATGAGATATCAGGCAATGGTGCCACAAATACTGCATCGTGTTCTAGTATTAACAGGGGTTCGGCAAGGTTAACACACAGTTTCCACAACAAGTAATGGCTCATTGAACAGGCCATTTTTGCTTCTAAACTTTTGGTACTGTAAGGTGATTGTTCTAGACTGGTATATGGACAACGAGTTTTTTCTGTGTTCATGTTGGCCCAGGTCCAGCGTAGATTTTCTTGTGTCATTGTTTCAGCAACATTATCTTTGGTCACTGCCCAATAAGGTTCTACAGTTAGATCAAACTTCTTGGCAGATTCTATACAACGCCGGGCTACAGACTCTGAATATTCGTGTCCCTGAATAGTTATTACATAGGCTTTCATTGATATATCTCTGCCACAATTTGTTCTATTGAACGGTCTTTGGGTATATGATCAGCTAAAAAGAAATGTATAAAGTATGCTTGAGATAGATATTGATCTTCTATGCCACGGTACAAGGCATTCCACCGCCAATCTAGATTTTTAGTTTTAATTTTGTATCGTTTGATCCAATAGTTTAACAATGTTTGATCAGTGGACCAACGCCACTGTCCTTCGCCGTCAACAAATCTTTTGAACTCTGGACGAGTTAAAAACTCATGTGCTGTTTGCCCGTTTAAATATTTCTTTAGATTGTTTGAACATAGCATTAACCCCATGTTATAAAACTCGGCGCCTAAACTGTTCCACTTAAAGTCAGCTTGTTCCTTAAGAGATCCATATTGCCCTTCGCTATACTTTTGTATTTTACGCTGGTGTTGAGCAGTTAACGGCATATCTCGTTCGGCGACCCCGGCAAATTCAAACTCTTCTAACTGATCAAAAATATTAGGCGCATGTTTAGCAATATAAATGTCACTATCTACAATGCAGATATTGGTGTATTGATCAAATAAATCAAATGCATTTTCTTTTTCAAAAATAGGCAAGTACCCAAGCCGTTCTACAGCTTGACTACTACGATGACTGTTATCCGGGCGTATCTTTAGTATGGGCTCTCTCTGTACCAGGTGTTCAATACTATAACGCTGACAATAGTCAGCTACGCTGGCAATACAAGTTTCATACAAAAGATTTGGTGCACCAACTGCCACCTGATAGATCAAGTTAGCCATTGGTTAGTGTTTGATTGTATTTCAGTAGATCTAAAGTTGCTTGTGGATTTAGTCCTGAGCTTTCGGCCCAGGCACACCAGGCGTGTACATCTTTAGGCAAACACTTGCTGTTAGCACCACGACTGTTGGGATATACAAATGTCCACCATAGATTCATTCTAGGATCATCGCCATAAACAGCATCACGCACAGTGTAATAATCAATTCCACAGGCTTCACACGCATCATATAGTTCCTGACATTGTATAACCTTGTAAAATATTGCACGATTTTCACTGAGTTTAATTACTTCAGCTTCAAGATTGGTCACTTGTCTAATAGATATATTGGCATTGTACACTGTGGTGTAACAGTCAATCACTGCTCTGCGATCTGCAGGTTCTCCTCCAATGATCATAAACTGTCGGCCAGCCATGTTTAACATTGGATGACTAGGAGTTTCGCCAAGATACTCCGGCTGAACAACAATGCGCTTGTTATATTTTGTGGCCATTGAATCTGCAAAGCCAGGTGTGGTTGCTGAGCGAATAACAATCAAATCACTGCTGCAATTTGCAATGGCATCTTCCACTGCTGTGCAGTCTAGTTCTGTGCCATTCCATGGTGTAGGAACTGCCAAGAATACAATGTTGCATTTGGGCAACAATGATTTATATTCTTCCATGAACTTGTCATGTATTACTGCGTCCGGAAACAACTTGTGTGTGGCTTTGCCTACCCAACCATAACCTAAAATTCCTACTTTCATTGATATTTCCTTAATTCTTGTTTGAATATTTCTAACTCTTTGCGTTTGCCTTTGGCCGACCAGATGGCACTGTCGGGTTGCATGCGCCAGTCAACATAACTTATAGGCAACAATCCTTTGTTGTATTTGGTAATAACTGAGTCCAGACTGTGTTGGTCCAAAAACCAATAGATATTGTCTTGTTCTATTTCGTGGCGTATAACTTGTGCTAATTCTTTTATAAATTGTACAGCATTTGCCTTGGGTGTGTACAGTATTGCTCCGGCTAAATGTCCACCTTTTTCTTTTTGGTACAAGTAAAAGTCTTTGTTGGCATCATCAGCAAACTCAGATTGGAATGGTGCGCGGACAAGCCCATCAATATCTATCTCTAAAAAACGGCACGGTTCAGTGACAAACTCGGCCAATCTGACAAAACGCATACAAGCATAGTATGTTTTATAAATCCACATTGGCAAGTTAGCGTTGTCTGTAAACTGTTTTAATCCAAGCATTTTATTTTTACGACTATTTTGCGGTTCTGGCAAATTGTTTCGGCTCCAATACTGTATAGTAGATTCAAACTGCTCTGGGCCAAATGTTTCCCAGGTTACACTAACTCGATCTGTTTGATGACAAAAGTCAAGTTGACTCGGCGTTGGATTATACAGATGTAAATGTACGCCATAGTTGGTGTTTTGTTTTACACTATTAACTAGCTGACGGCCAAATTTATCAAAATAACCGCTGTCAGCGGCGGCGTAAACAAAGAAATTATTCTGGTCTAACTTTCCAGACAGTGATGGGATAATCATAGTAAATATTTAACTAAAAATTATGCGTGTAAGTATTTTTGATCAGTACGGGGCTTTGAACAGTGCGCCAATATTTGCGGCTATACGTGCTGGGCTTGACCACATTGGTATTGAACACAACAGCATGGACAGTTCAGCCGATGTTGCTGTTATCTGGAGCCAACTATGGCACGGTAGAATGAAGCACAATCAAAGTGTATGGGAAACATTCCGTAACAGCAATCGTCCTGTCATAGTGGTCGAAGTAGGCATGCTACGTCGTGGCAGCACTTGGAAACTGGGTGTCAACGGAACTGGTAATAATGCATACTACGGAAAAAAGTTGATTCCCGGACGTGCGGCACAGTTGAGACTGGAGGCAAAACCCTGGACCAATGCTGGATACAACATTGTGATTGCCGCACAACGGTCTGACAGTCAGCAGTGGGCAGGACAGCCACCCACTGTGGCGTGGCTAACCGAAACTGCTCGCACCATTAGAAAATACACTGACAGACCTATTATTGTACGTCCACACCCAAGACAGCGTATCAGTGACATTCCTGGCTGTGTTATTGAAATGCCTCGGCCCATACAAGGAACATATGACAGTTTTGATTATGACCGATGCTTGTCAACAGCCTGGGCCGTGGTCAATCACAACAGCGGGCCTGGCTCACAGGCTATAATGAACGGTGTGCCGGGCTTTGTACACGCTAGTAGTTTGGCTGCACCTGTTGGCAATACAGATTTGTCCACAATCAACAACCCGGCAAAACCAGACCGAACTGCATGGCTAGAGCGACTAGCACACACAGAATGGTACACAGAGGAAATTGCCTCAGGATTGCCGCTTCGACGATTACTGTTGACCTAACCAAGACAAACTCTTGTCAATCCAGGCCAGTACAAGATCTTGTTGTCTTACATGCCCGTAGCGATTTATACTTCCTACCGCAGTTTCCGGCAGTAAGTTTTTATCTGCCAACTCATACCAAGTGGTAGTCTTTGGATCCATTGGAGCATGTTCACTCTTATAAGCAATTACATGTATGAATTCGTCGTCTGGTTGTTTTAAAAAGAATCCCGAATTACAGTCCCAGCCATTGACGGCCAGCATGTGCATTAAACTCACAACAGTATGATGATAATAACATCCAGTTGGTTGCACAAATGCCAGTTGACGTATATCCATGTTGGTGGTCTGCGGAACTGCCATGATCAACATGCCGCCCGGTTCAGCAATAGCGTTCCACTTGGCTAACGTTGCTAGTGGATTGATACAGTATTGAAATGCATCATGACACCATAACACATCAAACTTTGACTTGCCTGGCAGATTTTCTGTATTTTCAAAATCTATTTTTTGATACACAATGTTAGAATGCTTTTTAACCACAGCAGGTGTGGTACCTGTGTCTATTCCTGTGCAACGAATATTTAAGGGAATTGGAGCATCGTCTCGAGTTGTTCTAGTCGCCCACCATTCTAAATCCAGTCCTGTTCCGCATCCCAAATCAACTAATGTGCCGACACTTTCCATAAAATCGTCATACTCAAATAATGTATTGAGTGTTTGTAAACTATGTGCATGGCTTTCTTCAAAATTTCTAAACATATTGTTCCTGTGCAAATTTGTGTATTAACTTGGCATGAAGGCCGTTTCTAATAGCAGTATTTAAATTGCGATAATGCTCAACATTTTTCTTAAATCTTGACCAATGCGTTAATCGCAGTTGTGTCATGTTGTGCTTGGCCAGTGTTTGATGCAATAACTTTAATACTTCTTGGCGACGTTGATGCACATCTTGTATGCTATCATAGTAATGGTTTTCAAACACATCATCAAACACATCAAATCCTAGCTTGCGTACTTCTTCGACCAGTCCCGGTACTGCATACCAGATTGGATACTGATGCCACACTATAGATTTAAAAGTTTTTTCTGTTATGAATATATTTTGCCAGACTCCAGCATCAATTTGACTTGAAGATTCTACCACAAGATTAACCGGAGCACGATAAAATAAATCCTGCTCAATAGAATATGTAGCAGTGTTATCGGCCCATATAGGAAACGGATGCGGGTGCATGAGGTTTGCTAGTTTGCGATCAGGATCGTAGTCATCTGTTCCCAGCGTCAGCAACATCCTATCAAGATCAAATTGATCCATCAATAATTTTCCAAACTCAACTCTATCTACGCTGCCACGCCGCATGAGACATATAAAATTATAATCCATTCTGACTGATTGCCAGTTGATTGAATCTACAATATCTATGAGATTTTGGTGTATGGCCATTCTATCAAGAATGTTTATAGCAGGATATGGCAATTGATCTAAAGATTCCTTGCTGGTAAACACCACACGAAAATTTGTAGGCGCAACGCCTTGCGCCGTCATCCAGGTGTAGAATGCATGTAACTCTTGCGCACCAATCCCTTCTGGGCCACAATCAATTACCCAAGTGTAATTGCGCATGTTTTCCTGGGTAATGCCAACATCAGCACAGTCCTGCACAAATACCTCTACAACGCGACCAGACATGTAGTCGTCATATGGTACTTGATACCATATTTTATAATAAACTGCAAAATCTTCAATTGCAATACGATACGGCATTATAATTGTATATCCTCCATGCCGGCCGCTCGCAGTCTTACTACGTGCCCTAACATAAAGTTTTTACTTTCCATTGCTTTCATAATGCCCAGAAATCGATTACGCAACAATGCAACTTCGTTGATGATAGTCTCAAAGTCAATTACTTCATCTTCACCATCCACATACTTTTCAGCATCTCGACTGGTCAGCGCACGAGCATAGCCTTCTAGATACTTTTGAAAATGTCGACGTCGAATCTTACGTAGTTGTATATTAAGGAAGTTCAGCACCGCTTCAATCTCTTGCAATTGATTAAAGCGGTGCTCGGTAATACCCGGCAGTGCTGTGATATTTCGTTCAACCATTCCGCCAATGGCACAATCACGACGTGCAGACTCAAGTTCATTTTCGTAATGAGCAATAAAATCTGGGATTTCTCCCAGATTTGCAGTGACACGGTTATACCACATATTTTAAATTAGTCTTCGTATTCAGAGTCTAAATCATCTTCATCTTCGTACTCTTCCTCTTCAGGTTCGTCGTCGAGATCTCGGATGTAGGCTGCCAGTGCTGTTTTAACATCTGTATCGCCTTTGAACGCTGTACGGATATCGTCTGGGTCACAGTCGTTATCCACCAGCACAGATACCAATACTTCAGCGGCTTCAGTGCGATCCACTGTGTTAACATACCGTTTAAGTTCATTCCAAATTTCGCTTGCTAAATCCACTGCCATTTTATTCCTCCACTGTGGTGTCGTCTATTGCTGTTTTTTCTTCTTTCTGATTGGCAAAGTCTGCCATCAGCTTGTCTAAACAGCCGTTTTCATTTGCTTCCCATTTTTTACGGAACTGTTTGATTACTTCACCATCGCTGGTGACAAATACCAAACTGTTGCCTTCTTTCTTGAGAATGTTTTTCTTTTCTGCCAAGTCAACTAGACCCGAATGTGGACTCATACCAGTTGAGTAAGGAATCTTAACCTGCATTCCTTCGAAAGGTTTAGCATAGCGTGTTTTCATCACTTTACAGCCGGCACGAATACCGTTCACTTCACTTACCTTGTTGCCATCTTCATCTTCTTTGAGTTTCATCTTCTTCATTGCAACAACGATACTTGATGCATAGATGAAACCTTGTCCACCACTGATCTTGTCGTCTGGATCAAACATGTCTTGGCTTGCGTATGTATGATTAGTAGCAACCAATCCTACATTATAACTACCAAACATGTTGACAGAATTACGAACCAGTGAAGTAAGTGCTTTGGGTTTACGACCCATGTCGCCCTTCATGTCACCTGCTTCGAACTGGTTAACGTCTGTGGGAGTCAACAACATGCCCAGTGAGTCAATCACCCAAAGAACTTTCATACGTTCTTCTTCAGGCAGAGCTTTGTAGTCAATCATAAATGTTGAGATTGCTTTGGCCACGTCATCGATCATGCTCATGTTGAGTTTAAGCAACTTTGCTGGGCTAGTATCAACACCCAGTGCATGTAGCCACGATTCGTCTAGTGCGTTTTCTGTGTCAACAAGAATAACAAAGATGCCTTGTTCTTGTGCGTTCTTTACAATATTGCCTGAGCAGATGTAACTTTTGCCTGCGCCAGATTCGCCGGCAAACACAGTTACCTTACCCAGCGGAATACCTTTATTGAAGTCTCCGGAGATAAGATAGTTCAGTGCATAGTTGCCTGTGCCAATCCAGTCAGTTGGATCGTTAAATCCAATGCTGAGTCCTTGGATGCTTTTGGTAATGTCCTTGCGGAACTTTGAGATGTCAAATGGCTTGGCCATAATTATTCCTTTTTAATTTAAAACATTATAACAGATATGTTAACTCTCGTCTATACTGTTGAATATCATCGATAAAATCTTTTTCTAACTTAATTTGATCGATAACATCATCAACTCGACAAGATGAATTTAAAAACTGGTTGTACAAAACAATATCTTCTGTGTAAAAATGAACCAATCTGTCTCTAATAGTATCAGTAAGTTGTATTGGAACAGAGTTTGTATTAAGTTGTTTGATGCCTGGATGTACATTTTTTAACATCGACATGGGTTCAATTTTAAATTCAATTTTACAATTTTTACTTAACTTCATCATGAACCAAAATTGTGGCACAGTATGCGAATCAAATATAGTAAAAGTTTCTTGGTTGTTTAATACATCATTAACAGATTTTAGAGACATTCCATACAGATTCATCTGTGTAGTTAACCCAGATAATACTCTTGGCAATGGATCCCTAACAAATACTGTGATTTGTTTTATACCATTTTTTATCAAATAATCAGAGGATTCAATACTAAACATAGTAGGGTTGGATTTTACTAAATCAATCAAACTCTGTGTTCCGTTTTTCTGTATTAACATATAACATTGATTAGTTACACGATTAACAAAAATATCTAGGTTCTTTGAATAGAAATTATTACAAAATATTAACATATTTAGAATCAAAGTAAGACACAGCGCCTTACTTTGATTGTTTTACTTCTGTTGACGTGCCCGAATCATAGCCAAAATGTCTTCGGCTTTCTGAGTGGGTGCTGTGGTAGCAGGTGTTGAGACTGGTGCTGTTGCCACTGGTGGCTCGTCATCGTCAAAGTCTGACACAGGAGCAGGTGCGGCCTTTGGAACAGCAACACTGGCTGGTGCTGATTCAGAAGTACCAGCTGGTGCAGATACACCTGCTGGACGGAAGTAAGAACCCCAACGCTCTGTGTCATATGCTTGACCATCTACACTTGCTTCAAACATTTCTTTCATGACTTTCACAGCCGCTTCATCTGGCTTCTTGGGCAAGAATGTGCTGAGATCAAACAAGCCGTGTGCATCCACTGCTGCCTGTTCCACTTCAGTCAGCGCACTTTCTTTACGTGCCCACTTTGAGGTGTTGTAGTCAGCAAAGCCGCCTTTTTGCGTTTTTGTGATGCGGAAGTCCAAGCCACGCAAGGTGTCTGTTGGAGTTTCTTCCAGTTCTGGGTCCATCAGTGCACCTTTGATAATGGTAAACAGTTGTGGGCCAATGATGAATCTACGGATGGGATTCTCTGGAGTCTTGTCATCTGCCAAAGGGTTCTCGCGAACAAAGCCTTGGAAAATGTAACTGCGTTTCTTCCAGTACTTACGACCCATGTCTTCTAGGCTCTTGTCCTTGAACCAGGTGCGTACTTCTGTCAGGATTGGACAAGTCTCTTGCCACATTTCCATACAAGGAACTTGTACGTAAACCTGTTTTGATTCCATCTCTCCCTTGACGCCATTGAATGGCAAACGAATCATTGCTCGCTCTTGCCAAAAGAATGTGTTCTTTGTGTTACCGTCCGGGAGGAATCGTAGTGTAGTGGATGCGCCTTCTTCCATGTTCCAGTGTGGATAAATTGCGTTATCACCACCAGTGGATGATCCACCTTTGTTGTTGCCTTCTGAGGCTGCGAGACGTGCTCGGATTTCTGCTAATGATGCCATTTTAAGTTGCCTTTCTAGTGTTATAAAATGTTTTCTAAGTTGCCTGTGATGCTAATAAAAAAGCGTGTCACTGTTGTAGTGTACACGCTTTTAGTGTCAGCGTCAACGATATTTATGACGCGGTTGTTCTATTTGCTTTAATTTAAGTCACAGCCTTTTTATGACTCTAATTTTTAATATTGTCGTTTAAATAATCGCTTGTCGGCAAAAGATTGGCTGGATTTCCAAAGTTCTAGATCTATTGTCACATCTTGATTTTGAAACCAGTCTGGTTCTCTATTCCAGTCTTCAATATTGTCATTAAAATGATTGCTTGCGTATGGTCGTAAGGGCAATGGATCTTTCCAAAAATGTTTCCTAAAAATTTCTAACATTTCAAACTCGCTCATGATCATGGTCTGCTCGGTGTCGTTGTACCATAAAATTTTTTTATCCTGCATTAACTCAATATGTAAATTTAAAAAATTTTTCTTGTGTACATTTTCTACGTGTGCTCTAAGAGCCTGTAACAATTCCCTAGAAACGAATCTAAAAGAAATCCAACTTGATCCTAGATTTTCTTCAGAAGATCCTACCCTAAGTTCTGTTCCTAACATATATTTGCAATAAAGTTTAAATCCTAGACCAGTTGGAGATTCTGGAAAAGGCCTAGCTGGTATCCAGGATACATTTGGATATTCTTTTAATATGACGTCGGCATCTATCAACAGGATATTAGATTCGCTGACAAAATAGTCTACATGTAGCTTGATTAGTTGTTGTCTTACCCAGCCGCCTGCGTTGCCGTCGTTGACCTTATCGAGCGTTGAATAACACTCAAACGCAATGTTTTTTGATGGAAATTGCTGAGAAATATATTTCTTATAGTTGTCTACAAAGGACGGCCAATGTGTTAGATCAAAATCATCAATCAAAATAGTCACAGGGATCTGATCCAAATACTCAAAAATTGATCTAAGGCACAACACACTTATGAAAAAATATCCAGGATGATTAGTTACAATTACTCGATCAATTTTCATTTACTGTAATTTATTAAAGTACAAATAAAATTACTTGCGCATCATTCCACTAAGTTCTCTAAGGCGGTCCAGGAAGCTGGTGTCCTTTTCTACCGGTTTCATTTTACCCGAATGTCCATATTGTCCTTGTAATGCTGTAGTTTCTTCCAGGGGTGGATTGCCAGTGGTTGCGAACATGGATTCATCGGCTGGTGCCTTTCCGGACAATCGATTAAGTGTTGCTAATTCTGATTCATACATGCCGCTGCCGCACTCCATCAAGCCGTGTTCAGGACAGTGTTCGCCTTCGGCAGTGTAGTTGCATGATCCATCTGTTTCTTCTTCGCCAAATGCATCTTGTGCGGCACTGCCTAGTTTGGCACCAGTCATTGCACCACCTGGGCTCTTTGTCAATGCGGCACCACCAATGCCACCTACTATTGCTCCAAGCATACCATCTTGCAGTAACTCGTTATTCATTCCGCCATCAACTGAATATTCTTCATCATCTTGTTCGGCAACAGGAGGGGGCGGAACTTCGGCTGCTGGTGCAGCGGCCACTGGTGCTTCCGGAGCCACTGTGGCCGGAGCCAACTGTTCGGATTTGAGTGCATCTAACACTATATCAAAATCATCAAATCCTTTGCTGGCCATATCAGTGATACGTGCAATAACTATACTACGGCAGTCAGCATCGGGATCTTGTTCTGCCAAGTCTTGCAGTTGATCAAACAAGATGTCATCACCAACTAAACTGTACAACTGTTCGGTTGCGTTTGTTGCATCTGCACCAACTGGCAATTCCTGTGACAACAGTGCAATAAGCTCTTGCTGTTCTTCTGGTGTGTTGGGTGTGGCCCAGGTGCCTTCTAATAGGTTTTCAGCCCAGGCTTCAAATATGTTTGCTTCTTTCATTGCGGTTCCTTGTTGTTGTATACGGGCCAAGATAGGTAAGGCCTGTTCAATTCGCGAATCAATTGTTTCTTGAACAAATAACGTTTTAATATCTTCGATGATTACATCTTGTTCTGTTATATCAGCAGGATTCCAACTTTCAAAGTAGCTGTTGTATCCACGGCTGGAAGCAAGACCTTTAAGAGCTCGGCTCACTGTGGCATGGTACACATTGGTTTCGTTCACCAGATTGGCAGTGTCGCCTTCAAACACACGTCCATGACTGGCTCTGCGAAAACGGCTTAGTACGTTGAGTTCTTCTACCATGTTGGCAATGTGCTGTCCACGCATGTCATATGGTCTGCCGCCTTGGCGCACATGTTCTACCATGGCACGGCCTCCTGCCAAGTTGCGGAATGGCAACTTGTAGCGTTCACCTTCGGCTGTTTCTAAGAACAAACTTTCAACTTGGCGGAAACGTGCTTCATTCACACCCATTGGACGCTTGTGCCGTATCATTAAGCGCACAGAATCTGGACCACCATTCCAACTCACATTCTTTGTGCCGTTCCAACTTTCGAACAGGCCTTCTTTAAGAGCTGCTTGCCCTTGCATACTGTACTTGAGTCTGTTGATATTTTGGCTACCAAAAGTCATAAAATTCTTTGTGGCAAAGTTTTTAAGTTGGTGCTGGAATTCATACCATTCTGTTTTATCTTCGCTGTCCATGCCGCGGCCCACATTGTCACCACTGAACAATTCCAGTTGTTTATCATCTCCCAACATCACAACCACTGTGCCGTAGTTGGTGCCGCCGGAACTGATGAATTCAAAACTGTAAATTTCAGCATCTTCAGCCGAAGGTGCGGCTTTGCCAGTGCTGTCTAGTATTTCTGGGTCAAAGCCACGAGTGACCAGTAGGTCAAAAAGTTGTTGTCCGGGAGTATTCTGTGCCATAGTGTTCTATTTATCCAATTTAGCGTTAACGCAATGTAGCAAAAAATGGCATGGGCTCTATCATTGTATCGCCAAAATCACGCATTTGCGAGTCCATTTCTGTGTGATAGTTCTGCAACAACTGCATCATGCGTATGGCCAACAGTGTGCCCATTACCAAGTCGTCTGTTTCTCCAGGTTTGGCAGCGTAGCTTGTTCCGTGTGCCACAAACGTTTTGAGCTCTGAAACCAGCGGAGCACTGTTGACGGTCATTTTTTTAGATTCTACCAGGATCTTTAACTTGCTACAGGCCGATAGTTTGCTTTTATTAGTGGTGTTAAATCCTTTGCGGATTCTACGAGCACCACCTGCTACAGAATTATCACTTAGGAAATAGCCTTCAATGTTTTCTTCGCCAAATTCAACAATACTGATCAGTGCGGCTTCGCCTATGGTGTTGTTCTCTACCGAGTAATAAATGCTTTTGGGATCTTTAACTGCTTCATTGATGTGCTTGCACACATCTGCTAATATACGTATCTGTGCAGGGATAGTAGTTCGGTTGTGGCGCCATTCAGCCACTTGTATAGTGGTGTTGGCTTCAAACACTTGTATAGCTGCCGGGTCTCCTCCGGTGCCCAAACTTGGATCCAAGGCTACAACATACAGTTTACCAGCCTCGGGTCGTTTGTACCAACGTACTTGTCCTGTTCTGTACAAGGGTTCTTGTTGGCCTTTTAACTCAACCAAGATAGCCGGTGCAATCAGTGTTTCATCATTGATAATAAATTCGCAGCCAATCTCTCGACGGAATCGATCAGTTCCCAACTGTGCTTCCATGCTGGCGCCCCAAGCCGCATCGCGGTCTGGGTGCTCTTGCCAGAAACTGCGGAATGCTCGGAATCCATTGATGCCTAACGGTGTTGGATTGCCATATTCATCTTCACACTTGTTGGCGCTTTTCCACAACAGCGCAAACTGATCTTCGTCTGAGTTAGGAGTACTTGTAATAATTGCCTTACCGCCAGTGGCCAGTGTAGGGCTAATACTAGTCCAGAACTCTTTGGCAATAGTGGGTCGAACAAACGCAAACTCGTCTGCGTACAGCAGTGATATACTCATACCACGACCGGTTGTTTCTGTGGTTGTGGCTGATATAATACGACTGCCATTTTCAAAGTCTATTGAGCCTTTGTTGTAGCTGGTGACACCAGCTCTAATATGGTCCGGGCACAGTTCATACGCAAAACGTATACGTTGCATGATCTCTTGCGCACCTGTGTACTTGTGTGCGGCAATAAGAATAGTTGAGTCCGGCACAAACATAGCATACCATAACAGGTATCCGGCAGCACTTGTAGACTTACCTGTTTGTCGAGGCATCATTGAGATACTGAAACGATAGTTATGATACACATTGATCAATCGTGCCTGATACTCAAACGGATGATACAACATCTTGCCTTGTGTAGGGTGCTGTATATAAAAGAAATGATCCAGGAAGTATGCAGGACCTGTTACAGGATCTGCACAGTCCATAAATTCTGTTATTTCGGATTCTGAGAATGACTGGCGCCGGTGTGGTGCTTTGATCAGTACACCTTCTAAACTTTTAGCCATTTGCAAACTCCGGCCATAATTTCACAAATTTTCCTGCGCTGTCAGGATGATACTGTGTTTCAATCTCTGTGATATGTTGTTTAAATTTTTGCAAAATTACAGGTTGTTCCTGTACCACATTGCGATATGTGGCCAATGCATTGTCAAAAAACGATCTCTCAACTGGTGTTGCCAATCCTGTGGCGTAAAAACGTTCGATCTCTGCGGCTGCCAATTTGGCAACACCTGGGCCGTGCAAGAATGGATCAAGGTAGTCAGGCTGGAATAAGTTTTGCCATAGTACTGTAACACCTTGCGCCTCTGCCCATTCACGCAATTCCACAACACGAGTGGCATTGTAGATGTTGTACACAGCATGGATGCCGCCCCAGTGGCCGGACTTGCTCATTAGTTCTTTGACTGCGGCCAGGTTGTGCGTTAATAACGCCCATTTGCCACCGTGTCTGACATATTCAAATCGATCGCCAATGTTGTCAAAACTCATACTCCACCCAACTCGTGATCGCTGACTCAGCTTGCTGAAGATTTTGTTTTTGTCTAAATCCACACTCATGTTGGTAATGAGAGTCACAATAGCGTCTTTGGGAATCACATCCAGCAGTCGTTCATTTTCTGGCAGCAGTAACGGTTCGCCACCAACCAAGGCCATTTCATGTATGTGTTCACTGTGCTGTTCAATGAAGTCACACACTTGTTCATAGTAAGGACGTGAACCTGACTTAAAAGGAACGCCTTTGATACTGGCCCATTTTGAACTGCAATATTCCATGCAGTAGTTACAACTTAGATTGCAAGTGGTGTTCCAGCGTATGTCTATAATAACAGGATAATGGTACTGTGTGCCTGCGGCAGCATAATCAAAGTTGGGATTTACGCTGTTGTGCCACGCACGTTCAGATCGGCTGCCCAGGCGCTCTGCTTGCACACAGTTGGAACAGTAGGCATGTGGCTGGCCCTGTGCAATAGTACCGCGGATTTCTTGTAGTAGATCTCCGTTGAGGATTTCAATAATGCCGTCCGTATTTAAATTGCCCAGCATGTTGGGGTCGCCTGCACAGCAAGTTTTGACATCGCCACGTGGGTTTATGTGTAGGCCACGCCAGGGTGCGGCACAGTAGAAATTGGACATGCAGTTATTTACATATCCCAAGCTGGGGCGGGATTATTCTGCGTTCTTGCCGCACCGGGCACGTTTGGCATTGGTCAGCGCACCGTAGTCCACTGGCCATTCTGCACCAGGTAAAACTTCTCGAGCGCCTTTTGGATAAGCAAACTTAACGCCAGCACGGCTTTCGATGCTGGGAATCGGCAGGCGGAATCGGGTCAAGTCGTTGCCCAGGTTAACATATGGTTTGGTGTGTGGAAATGCCCAGCCGGCAATTTCGCCAGTGGCGCCGTTCACAACAATCTTGTAGTAACCATTGGGTACAATAACACCGTTGCCAATATATGGGTCACCAGCGCCATAGAATGCGCCAACGTATATGGTAAAAGCCTGGTTGCGTTGCACTGCCCAGCCTCTGATGGATGTCTCTAACAACTTCCATATACCACGATTTAAACTGCCGTGTTGAGGATACATGTTTGTCATTAAAAAACTTTCGTACTCAACAATCTCGCTCCAGCTTAGGTCGCCATCCGGTGCGGCATGGCCTTTGTCGTAGCCAGTTCCTGCATAGTCATCTGGCCTGGCACCGTTGACCACTGATCGATCTGCTACAAATGCGTTGGTACGTGGCCAGCAACCCAATGCGTTTTGTGGCAGTAGGGTGTAACTCACATAGGCAGGGATTTTTGCAGGAGCGTCATATCCTACCAAGTATGCTTCACGGCAAATTGGTTGTGCTGGACGTTGTGTTTGTGCCCATCCATATGGTGCGTGTACCACGCAGGCCTGTGCGGGCAGTGGGGCTCGTTGTTCCCAGGCGTGTGATAAGTTAGTGGCTGTGATCAACAGCGCAAATAAGATTTTTTTCATCAGATATTTATATTATGCTATTTGGTATGTGCCACTGATGTCAAAGTGTGCATCGCCTGCTATGGCCCAATAGGCAAGAGTATTACCAGGTGGGACTCCTCCCGGTACATTGAATTTCCATTGTAAATCGCTGGCAGTCTGTGAATAAAAGAATTTCATTGTGCTGGTGCTTACAGTACTATCGGTGTGTCCGGCAATGTGATAAAGAGTGTTGGCACCCGATCCGCCACCAGATCCAATTTGATGTAGTGTACCATTGGTCGAAGTCCAGGTTGCGTGTGCAGGAAATGGCAAAGTTATTTGATATTGACTGTTTCCGTAATTTGTAGTTCCTACAAAATCGACATTGACATGAAAGGTGCATATTGAATTATGTAACACATAACTACCGGACACAGTGCCGCCCGCAAATGTATTGTTAACATCTTTAAACTGAGGATCAAACGCACTTATAACTTCAGTCACTACATTGTTGCCATTGAGCACAGAGTTGCCAGTAACAGTAAGTGTATTGCTGACAAACGTCAGATTGGCTGATCCTGTAAATAAGTTGCCACCTGCATTTAACTGAAGTGACCCAACTGGGCCGGATGGATCAGCATGTGCTCCGCCGCCGCCTGTAGAAATTAAATTTAAGTCGCCATTGGTGTTACCAATGTATACATCATTATTTAAAAGATTGACCACCATTTCGCCAGGTCTAGCATTGCCGTTGTAGTTAGCAATGGTCTCTTGAGCATTGTCTTTCATTACCGTGCGGCTTATGCCGGTAATGTCGTCGTATGGTGGTGGTGGATTTGCCATGATATCTTTAAATTTCTAGTTAAAGTATTTAGTTATAAGTTTAATAACCCTTGAACGGCTTGACAAGGCTCTGTGTGACTACAAAATTGGGTTCATCACTCTCAGCCGTTGATACCAATTGCTTACCACCTGGTGTATTGGTCATTGCCAATGCTTGATCAATAACCTGTGCTATACCTGAATTCATACCTGCCACAACTGCATGTTCGCCAAAGGCAGTTTCTGCTGACCATTCTGGCATGAACGGGTTTAGATCATCTTTTGCGGCATCGCTACGTGCTCGCGCCAGTGCCACGCCCATTCTGTATGTTTTGTATGGGTCCGAAGAACTTAGGCCCGGCAAGGTGTAGGTGTAGCGTAGGGGATTTTTAGTTTCCGGTGGCAGTTCACGTTGCTCTGCAATAAATTCACGGGCTCTCATCGTGGATATCCTTTGAATCCTTGCACAGGACTTTGTTTGTTGGTAGACTCTAATTCTTGACTGCGCAGGTCACCGTGGTTGAGGTCTTGGTGTTCTGACCCCACAGCTTGGAATGCTTTTTCTATCATGTCTTGTTCAACATCAGTGTAGGGCATGGCCACATTGTAACGTCCTGCCCAGGATTCATGATCTATCTTTGGAACAAACGTGCCATCCGTACACGCGGCGGCCATCATGACTCGATTGAGTTCGTAGACTCTATCGGCTAGATCTACATCTCTAAACTTGTTGAGTCCAACTGTGGCTCGACTTCTTCGTTGACCAATCTTGCCGGTTTGTTTCTCAATGAGAAACTCATGAGCTCTCATGTTTATGCGCCTGCGGCGTTGTAAACACTTGACTGTGCAGATGTTGCTGTGCCCAGGGCTGTTGCAGTTACATTAGCACCAGCAAGGATAAGACGATTGCCTGCGCCAACATAAATTTCTTGTACAGTGCCTGCTGGCACAGAAACCACGTTGGCATACAAGTTACCCTCAGCAGATGCTGAGCCCAATGCTGTGGCAAATACTTGGTATGTGACGTCAGTACTGTTGGCAGCAATAGATGCTTTGTCTGTGGTCCACACAATGTTGCCTGCGGCGTTAATTACTTGAATAGCCATTTTTTACTTTCCAAATGTTCGGTATAAGTTCAACAAGTTCTGTTCAACTTTTGCACTTTGTTCCATGCTGACTTGTCTACGCAGTTGACTTGCCAGTACAGGCACAGTGGATTGTCCTGTACTCTTGGGACCGTTTAATCCACCCGAGTATTGTAGTGCGTTGTCGCTGGTTTCAGTGTCAGTGGGCCAGTTTGGATTGTTTTCGTCAATCATATCGCAACCGCAGGGTGATGATCCGCATGATGAACATGTTTCTTCGTGTTGACTTACACCAGCCATCTTTAATAGTTCTGCTAGACGTTCTGCATCTTCGCCATCAGCATTCACAGTGATGCTTTTGTTGCCAGGGTGACCGTCTTCTGAGCCTTTGCTCATGTTAACAGTAACACTCATGCCTTCGGTGATCAGTGTTTCCAGTTGTGCATCTAGTGCTTCGTAAACACTGCCGCCAAACTTGAACTTGCTCTTGGACTTTTTAGGCTCGTCTTCTTTGACTTCGTCTTTTTTGTCATCATACTCGATGTCTTTGGTGACTTTTTTGCCTGCTCGTTCGGCTTTATCATCTTCTGAACCACGCTTCTTGCCATGGATGCCATCTTTTTTCTTTTCATCGTACTCGATGTCTTTGGCCACTCGCTTGCCGGCCTTTTCTGCGCGGTTGTCTTTTTTATCTGTAGACTCTTCTTCCAGTGGCATAACACTATAACCGCACTCTTCCAATGCCGAGATTGCTTCTTGAATTTCTTCTTCAGACATCTTACGACCGCCTTTGTGCTTGTATGCTTTGGCAGTGGTGCGCTCTGGTCCTTTTGGTGCGCCTTTTGGTCGACCACGTCCGCGCTTTTCAATGGTGTTGCCTTCAGCATCTGTTTCTGATCCAACACTCATGCCTTGTGGATCCACACGACGTGTTACTTTACGGCCTGTTGCTGTCCACTCTGTGTCATGCTTGGCACCGTGTGTGACTTCGCCTGTGCGTGGAGTGGCAGCACGTGGCTTTTTGTAGTTGGTAAACGGATTGAGATCTTCTTCTTCATCAATGCCGCTTGTGTCTGTAAATTCTTTACCACCTACCTTGAACTTACCGCCCTTTGGTGTCTTGGCCAAAGCGCCGGTAAATGCATTGCCTTCGTCAGCAACCTGTTGGCGGCCACCCAATGCATTGCGCATGGCTTCGGCAGCAACGTCGCCTAGCATTTCGTCAACTTCTTTTTTGGCTCCAGCGATCTTGTCAGCAAAAGTGATTTTATCTTTTGGTTCTGCCAATGCGGCAAACTCTTTTGCTTTGGCAGGATTCATTTTTTCTTTAACTTGCTTTGGATTTGGTTCTGCACCAGGCTTCATGCCAGTTTGTGGCATGTCCATTTTACGTTGCAAGTCACGGATCATGTCTACGTCGTCGCCGTGGCCAACTTTGTTTAACACTGCGGCGCCGGCTTTCTTGGCCAGGCCGCCAACTTTCTTCACCACATCAACTAGGCCTTCGTCTACTTCTTTGTTGTCATACCGGTCATACTTGTTACGAATATTACTCATGGTCTTGTCACTGGCATGCTCACGGCCGGCTTTTTGCAAGGCTTTCATACCTTCGTCACCGTATTTCTTTTTACCAATAGCAGCCTGGAATGCACTTTCGTCCATGTCTTGTTCTTCTAACTTGCCGGCCTTGGCCAACTTGGCACGTACAGCACCGGCTACACGTTCGCCTGCTTCTTTTGAGCCGTAACGCTCGGCAGCACCCTTGGCAATCTTCTCAAAGTTCTTGCCTGGCTTGCCTTCGTCACGCTCGGTTAACTGTGCGGCTTCTGGCTTGGCAGCGATGCTGTCTAATGTTTTGTTTAGGTTGTGGAAAAAACTCATTTTATTATCCTTTTGGGTTGTAGCTTGTCGCTGGCTTGGGCGGACGCTTAACGTTGGTCATTGGGCTCTTGTCACCCATTGGTAAACTGTTTGTAGTAACGGCAGGAGGTGTCTTGCCACCGGCCACTGTGAACTCACTGCGATATGTGTTTTTCAACACTGCATGTTCGTCATACGGAGCAGAGTAGTCTTTGTACAAGGCCTTTTGCTCTGCATCTGGAGCAGGGTATGGAGAATTCAACAGGTCTTTGTTTTGTTTCTCAATGTCAGCAGTCAACTTGGCATTGCTGTCTTCATACGGCACAGTCAACATACGCACACGATTTGGATCAATGCCCAACATTTGTACAATTTGTTGAATCTGTGGCTCAATTGCAGGATAGCGGAATTCAACATCCATGTGTGTTACACTATGGTTATCAAACGCAGGAAAATCTGCTGGCTTGGCCTGAACTGGCGATGTCTTTGGCGCTGTGATTTTAACAACATCAAACTGACGAAGTTTTTCTTCAAGTGCTTTGACTAAATCCCGAGGAGTATCACCCACGATTTTAATGCGGTAGTTGTATACTCTTTCGTTTTCTGACAAGTATTCTTTAAAATGTTTCATAATCAATCCCTATATGATATTTATGCTTGTTTATTCTTTTGATCTCTTGTGCCAATTAGTCGATCCAATAAATCGTTGCGACTCAGCACTTGGCCTTCGGCAGTTTCTACAGATTCATCTGCTTCGTCAGCACCTGCACGTTTTTCCCGATCAAGATCCAGTTTGGCTTTTTGTAACTGCAACTGAATCATTTTGAGTTTCTTGTTCATCTTGGCTGTTTTAGCAGTCAATGCATGTCCCAGCATGGCGCCGGCCACTGCAAAGATTTCACTGGCATAGCGACTGTCAACCTGCATGCCAAGGTCCATTAAATCATCAAAAGTTTCTGTGGCTTTTTGTGCCAGTTCGTCCATGTCGCCATCACTTGCTTCAAGATCACGCACACCGGGCAAAGCCGCGTCGATCTTGTCAATGGCATTGTCAATTTCAGTTATAGCATATTGCGTAGTGGCAATATCCGGCACAGAATCGTCTGTGTTGACGGTGCTAGGCGGTAGGTCAAAAAGTTCTTCTAATTTTTTGGTCATACCATATTTACCGCTTTTGCGGTATAGTGCGGCTTATTTTCCGCCGTTGCGGAACATGTCCTCTTCAGTTATAACGCGAAACTTCAAGCCGTTGCGGTTGCACCATTTGGTTGCAGATGCCCATTTGGCATAGTTGATGGCCACTACCATGCGGTCTCTGTTGTTCATTTTGCTTTCAATAATGCTTTGTTTTTTAGGTTTGATTTCGATCACTTCTGCAATTAGTGTGTTTTGTCGTGTTCTGTAGGTGATCAAAAAGTCCGGCACATAGATGCTTTGTTTTCCTGTAACAGGATTGCGATAAGGGATCTGTATGCTTTCGCTGGCCCACTGCATTACATTGTCGTTGTTGTCCAGGAATATCATAAACGATAGTTCCCAACCAGACCTATAACGTGGCACACCTTTGCCCACATATTTGGCAGGATTTTTTACAGTGTAGGGTCCTTGCGCAAACTTGCTCATGCCCGGACATTTCGTGCCGCATAGTAGTTTGGCTGCACCGGCTGTGACACGCCAAGCAAGGTGGCATTACTGCGCTGGTCATTGAGATAGTATGCCAAAGTCAAGTTTAGTTCTGCAGTGTTGGCAGTTGTTTGCATCTGCTGTAACAGTGTCAGCACAGGTATACTTTGTTCATTGGCAACTCTGAACAGTGCTGTGGCAAAATTGGCAGCTGCCGCCACAGTGGTGCATGTTGTCTTAAAGTAACTAAGGACCACATCATATTCATTGCTGTCAACAAACTGCTCGTATCCGTAAAAACTGTCAAACACTCTCACAGTGAGATCTATATTGTAGTTGGTGTTGTTAATTGAGCTCATGTTCTAGGAGGCGGTTGTTTAGGAAATATCATGCTGTTAGCGGAGTTGGCTGCGTTGCGCATTGCGCCCGGTAAGCTGTTGCGCAACACGTCTTGTTTGACAGCGTTTGCATCATTGCGTATGATATTGCTGAGCGGTGTTCGCTTCAGTGTTTGATTTACATTCAGTGCTTTTTGTACACCGCCAATCACATTGGCAAGACTACCACGACCAGACATCAGCGCAGTCAAGTCTTCGTAAATGCCTACACCGGCATCTAGTAATCCGCCCTGTCCTAACACAGTTGACTGACTGCCAGGACGAGAAATTGAACTACGGATCTGATCGTAATGGTTAGGATCAGCAAACCCAACCACGTTGGTGTCAGGGCGTACAGCACCAATGGCACCGGAATAGTATTTTACAGTTTCATACTTTATTGTCACAGTGTGTGTCATAATACCGTTGCCTTGGCTGTAGTCATAGGTATCGTGTTTCCAATCAGTGATCATTGGATTCACCAGCACATAGGCAGCAAACTTGTGCTGATTAAGTCCGTAAATTTTGATGTCACGAAAAAAAGGTGGCTTACCTTCTGGAGCAAATGTTCCATCAGTATAACTTTCACCCACATAACCCCAGTCGTTTACAAATCTATCGTTGCTGTAGGTGTCACGTGTGTTGTAACCAAATCCGGTTGGTGTTGTTTGTAAACTGCCACTGGTTCCGTTGGTGTTTGGCACACCTTCGTACTGTTGTACAGGATCTTTGTAGTAGTAACTGAAGTAGTTGTACCATAAATTGCGAATTAGATCGCCGCCATCGTCGTTGAATGTTATGGTAACAGGTTGATATTCAATTTTACTCTGTACCAATCGCTTACGATTGTACTGATTCATTGTGTCAACTGATATTTGATAGCTGGGCAAGTCAACAGTTTTAACCGACAGACCAATACTGGCAGCATCGCCGTTGCCGACCATGGCCTGCAAGAATGGTATTGCTCCAGAATTTAAATTGAAGAATGTGTGGAAGTTGAACTTGAAGCGTGGCGCAAGTTCGTATCCATTTGTACGAAAGGTTTTACTGGCGTGGGTGTAATCTCTTAACCCGTTGTCGCCAATAAAACCTTTTAAAAAGTTTTGTCCAAAGCTCATTCAGTTACTTAGGCGCCTTGGGTGCCACCTAAGCCGGTTACTGTGCCTAGTGTAGTACCAAGGATAGTGCCTGTTTCGCCAACACCACCGCCAACCACTTGGTTAGCATTGTCAAAGGTAATACTCAGTGCAATAGTCATTGCTTCACTGGTTGCGTAGTTAGCATCACCGTAGTTTACTTCTTTCAAGTAGCAGCCATACAGTTCCCAGGACTCCAACACTGTTGGGGCAACAGCACCGTTGCCACCGTCTAGTACTTCAAATTTGGTTGTGAATTTGTAATCTGCACCTGCAGCCGCTGATGCCATTTCAAAGAAGTCCAGTTGTTTCTGTAGTTGTGATCCAACCAGTTGTTGTACATTAGCGCCGGCATCGTCACGCAAATTACAACTTACATCACCCCATGAGTGCTTGCCAGCCATTTTAAGAGTGGAGTTATAAATTGGTAAATCAATATTTTCAAATGTCACTGTTGGGCGGGTAAAGTCAATGACCTGTTTGGTCATTTCGGTAACCGGACCACCTTGCACACCAAAATTTTCAAATATCACCCGAAAGCGATATTTTAATTTTGGCATTAATATGCCGGTACTACCTTGGCTTTGGTCACTTGCCAAGGGTACTGTCATTCTGTTTAACGATGCTGAAGCCATAATTTTTATCCTCTGTTACTGTTATTTATGTTATCTATGCGTGACTAAAAATAGGGACCAGGTCCCTATTTTATTAGCCGCCGGCAGCGATTTCTCCAGTGTTCTTGATACGAACCGGAATGTAGATAAACTCAACTGCTTTAACTGGCTCAATGGCAATATCAACATATAATTCGTTACGATCTATACGTGCAGGAGTGTTGTTTGATTGATCGCACACTACTAGATAGTCATAGATACCACGTTTAGCAACCAGGTCAATCATCAGGCCATCAATTGCATTCTTGATCTGATTACGAGTGATCTGATCGTTTGGCTCAAACAAGAACTGCTTGCCAATGATGTCCAAACGTCCACGAATAAATGCTACCAAACGTGCCACGTTGATGCGGTCCAGTGCTGTGGTAGTACTTGTGGTTGTTTTGTTACCAAAGTTAGTTATACCAATGCCAGGAATAAACGTGATTGGGTTGATTGCATTTTCATACAGCACATCACGCAGGCCTTGACGTACTCCCAGCGGTTGAAATTCACCTGTGGTAGAGTTGACATAACCAAGCTGTACAGCGTTGTCAATCACACCACGACGTGTTCCAGCTGGAGCAAACCAAGGAAATGATACTTCATCACTGCGAATAATTGTACGTATCATCATGTGACTTGGTGCTGTTACCACTGGACTGCCACTCAGGTCAGTTGTTTGGCAACTTGGATAGAATACACCCATGTACTGATTGCCCACTGTTAGGCCGTCACCTGTGTCTAGTCCTAGACCGTTGTTGTTACTGGCCCACAGCAAGATATCTTGTGGATCTAAACGTAGTGGTGTGTCACCGATAACAAAGCCTGTATTGTTGCGCTCATTGTTGAGTGCAATCATGTTGGGCATCAATTCTGGATAAGCTGGAGTTGCTATCAAGTTGAACTGACGCTGTTCTTCACGCACGTCTGTGTTTACATCAATGCCGGACTTCAATGCAGCCACAATCAAAGCACGTTGTGCTTGACGACCCATGTACGGAGCACCATTGGCTTTTAGGCCACTGGCTGTTACCCAGGCATTGGTCACTGCGGGCAGTGTGTCATCTGGGAATGTGTCAGCATTGAAGTAGTTGACCTGGAAACTCTTGACGTTAAACCCTGAACGGCGTGTGTTGAACAACAACATGCCTTGTGGATACAAGGTAGACTGTGGAGCATCTAGATCCAAATAATCACTTACTAACAAACTAGTAATAGTTGGGAACGGTGCTGTGATAGGATCTGTGTCACCGTTCGGTGCCCAACGTGCGTCAGCAAACAACACACCATTTTCTGTGGTTTGGTCAGTGTTGTCGATGGCCACCCACTGATCAACGCCGCTAACTGGTTGCCAGCGATATAACTTAGGATAGTTCTCTAAGTCACTTGTGTCTACCCATAAGTCACCGTACACCAGTGGTGATTCTGCTGTGTTGGTTTGTGTAGTAGGTGCAGTGGCACTGATAATTGGTCCTGCGGCATTTGTGTTGCTCAAATCGTAACCACGGATGTCGTTTGTGACATTCTGATAACCTTGCCATACACCGTTGTCTTGAATCATAATGTCAACCTGATCAGTTGCACTGTAGTACCATAAGCGACCATCTGCAGGATCTTGATCCGGTGCGGCTGCACTTGCTGTGTATGTGAAAGTAGGTGTGGTTACCCAGTTACTTAATGTCAAGCCAACAACTACACCAGCGGCATACTGATTTCTTACTCCACGAACTGTAGTATTAAATCCGGCTGTAGCAACTGGTGTACCGGTTAGTTCAAATAATGCTATTGTGCCGCCGGCGGCATGTGTAAACACCACAGCGCCTGCACTGTTGACAGTGGCACTGACATATGGAATATTGGCACTACTAACTGCGGCAATAAAATCTTCCACGGTAGTTCCTGCCAGCGTAGCTACTGCACCAGTAGTCGCAGCAGTACCGGGCTGAGTAGCAATAATTCTAAATTGGTTATCCAAAACAAATGGTCCGGGAGTAGTATCGTCTCCGGTAATTTCTGTAGCACCAGTGGCATATCTTTCAAGTATGACAAAACTTGATGTGTTGTTTTCTAATTGGTTTGCATGAGAGTATGTAGATCCGGCAGGAATATTTTTGCCGCCACCACTTGGGTCAGCTGCATACAACTCAGCACTTTCAGTAAGATATATTGGACAGGCCTGTGCAACAAATGTGCCTAGAACGGAACTGTATTTTTTAACGACCAGTTGGGCACCTTGATTTACATCAGAAATCTTTTGCCATACACTGCCAGTTGGTGCTGGTTGTGTTTGAGTTGAGCCCCAACGTGGAACTGTATAACTTGGGCTTACCTGGTAAGTAGGAGCAAAATACTCTCCTGCTGTGATACCTAATGTGGTCAATGTTGTGCCAGATATGGTGGCCAATGAAACGATACCAGTGTCGGCTGTGCTGCCATCGTTTGTGGCAGTGGAGTCAGCATAGATCGACAGTTTGCCGCCAATGGTGGCTGCGTACACGCCAGCAATGGCTGCATCGTTAATAGCATCAGCAATACCATCCACTGTGTTGTTGGGTGATGCAGGAACTGTAATTGTTACGTCATTGACAGAAAAAGTTTGTGCAGCAGTCAACGTGATTGGAGCCAATGTGCCTGACACAGTTGGCCAGGCAGTTTTCCATTCGTCGCTGCCAACCAATACCCAGGTATTGTACAAATCTGACAGTGCAGTAGCACTAGTCTGTGAGGATGTTGGTCCGCCGCGCTTGTAGTAGCCTGGATTGAATGTACTGGTTGCAGTGACAGCATAATCACCAATGCTGCCAACTGTTTGTAGCGGAACTGAAGTGCCAGTTTCTAACTGTGTGGTACTGGTGATCACAATAGGAGTTTGAACAGTAAAGATACCGGTTGTGATATTCCACTGGAAGATTCCCCACTCTGAGTTTGCAGTGTCTAACCAGTAAGTGTTGTTGTTTGGGGCACCTAGTGGTCGTGTCAATGATGCTGTTAGTTCTGTCAAGTCAATATCAACACGCTGAACATACGCACGGTTACTTACGCCAAGTGCAGAGTATGCTGCCAACAGGCCGTATTCGTTTAGTTCGTAACCGTTGATTGGTGTACCAGCAGTGGTCTTGTAGAAGAATGGATTGCCAAAAGTAGCGGCCAAATCTCGCTGACTGGTCATTAAATAAACACGGTTAGCATTTGCTGCCAATGTTCCTGGCGCAACGCCAACTCCAGCGGCACTGGTTTTGTTCTGTGCTGTTGCTATTAAAATGTATGGTACTGAATTGGTGGCTGCAGGGATATATTGACTCTCATCAATAATCGTTACTTCTACGCCTGGGGATACTAATGCCATGGTTAAATCCTTTTTCTAAGTTTTAATATTTAGCACCTATGCGCAAAAAACACGATCATTCAGCCCTTTGCAAAGGTTTTCCCGCTAAATACTCCATGCAAAGACCTTTATGCCCTGCCTGTAATCAAAGATCGTGTGCCATTAACTACTATCGCGATGGTGTGCCGCACTATAGAACACGCTGTGACCACTGCGTCAAGAAACAACGTCGAGTAAAGCCGCCACTGGCTCGTTGGAAATCCGCTGGCTATAAGAAAAAAGCCACGTGCGATAGATGTGGCTTTAAATCAAAATATTCTGCACAAACGTCAGTGTATCACGTGGATGGCAACTTACACAATACCAGTATTAACAATCTGAAAACAGTGTGTTTAAACTGCACAGTTGAGATCACGAAGTCCGACTTGCCCTGGCAGCCAGGCGACCTGGTGCCTGATCTATAACAGTCTGTATTTGCGTGTACAGTGAGTCAATGCTGGAGTTGTTGTACAGCACAAAATCAAAGTCAGTGCCGACCCACGCTGTTTCGCTGGCATGGATGCCTTCCGCCCGTAGCCAGGCCTGTGCTTTAGTATCGCCTTGATTGGCTTTGGCAGCAATTGCAGTCCAGTGCGGTTGTACGCCACGTTCAACACAGAGTATAATGCCGCCGGCAGCTCGCAAGGACCGGATTTCGTTGGGAAAACGACAGTCGCTGATTACAACATTGTCTCGGCTGTGGCGCAGTTTGTTTTCCAAACTGGCAATCCAAATATCATCGTGGAAACCAGTGCGACAAACTTCTGTGCCCCATAACTGTAGCATCAAGCGTGGGGTCAAGTCAGGCCGGTTCAATCGGTTAGCCCACCATGTATCCACTTGTTCGCGCCATTCTCGAGCTTGAGCTGTGCGTCCTTCCAGCAGGGTTCTGTCCCACCCAAACACCTGTGCCACTGCGTCTTTTAAACTGTTGGCAAAACTTTCACGTCTGTACTCGTGGAAATTTACCAAGTAATCTGCCACGGTATCTTTGCCCGACCCAATGAATCCACAGATGCCAATGATCATTTTAACTCCGTTACGTTGAGGTGCTTTAGTGTGCGTTGTAACATGCCAATTTGTCTACGGCAATCTTCTAACGCATGGTGAGTAGTGGGCGGGATAGGTTGGCTGGGCCATAAACTAAACACAGTTCTTGAGTCACGAACCATGTAGTACTGCCACGGCAGGGGCTTATTGTAACTTTTATAAGCATGTTCAAGTATGTTCATGTCATAGGTTGGGCCTTGCGCCCAGACACGATTACTATGCCAAATTAGTTTACCTAACTCGTCTAGTGCTTGGTCCAACGGAATTCGATCGTCTTCGTTAAATGCTTCATCACGCACCACAGCAGGTTGAGTTGCCCACCAGTCAATTGTGCCTTGTTGGATGCTACGATTTTCCTGGCTTTCTAGTGTTACTCTAGCATAGTAAGACTTCTCGTGATGGCCCGTGCTAAACGGGTCAAAGCTCTGTGCCGCAATAGTTAGTATTGTGGTGTCAGGGCCTGTTCCCAAACCTTCTAAGTCAATCATTAAATCTGCCATGTGTTATTATAACACACCACAGCGTAATATGCAACAGATGTTTAGCCGATTACCCAACTCAATGGTTGTGAACCATCCACATAGTTTTTAAGATCAACTAGCAGTGCCTCCATCTGTGCCGTGGCTTCAGATTTCATTGCGGCACCGTTTAAGGTTCCGCCGCCCTGTGGACCAGCAATGGTGCCAAATTTCTCACGTGCTTCGCCGATGATCATTTTGCAGTTGGCCACCATGTAGTCACGGATCCATTGGCTGATTTGAAAGTCACTCAGCAGGTTAAACTCGGGTTTCAAATTGTATGTCCAAAGTAACACAACTTCATCGTTTCCACGTGGATCACGTATTAGCTGTAGTTTTTTGGTTACTGGATCCCATGTATAGTTAATATAGCCACCAAACATACGTGCCGCAAGTTCTACGTATTGTTGATAAAAGTCA
>Ga0114978_10000437_pt1 | contig 35175 bp, 31 predicted proteins | sample S_140212_EF_Meta_FD_87027 | JGI IMG/M metagenome (GOLD analysis project Ga0114978, IMG submission 87027) | Freshwater microbial communities from Lake Simoncouche, Canada to study carbon cycling - S_140212_EF_MetaG | ecosystem: Environmental > Aquatic > Freshwater > Lake | place: Lake...
TGAACCACATTCCATAGCAGTCTTTTATAGCCTTAAACCCAGTGTGCCTATAGACTATAAAAAGTAAAGCGCACGTTATAAAACATGCGACTAATATTTGGTATGTTTGCATTATTTAAACCACCTATGAAAGGGGCACTTCGATTGATTATGCTTCACATAACTTTCTTTCATTTGAGAACGCTTATGTGTAAACGTAAAATTCTGTAAAAACTTCTTTTTTCTCAACCACAAATCATCATAAGCATTTTTATCTCTACAGATAAACTTATATTTATTCTCTGTCAATGGTATCATATATGCTAATGGTGTACCAGCTTTTATCATGTGTGAACCATTTAATTTATGCCAATAAAGTTGTAAATTAATTGCATCTGATATAGAAGGATCTAATATTCCTGTAGACTGTGTAAATGTAAAGTCGTCAGAATACGGAACTGGAAGCATCATAAATTTAACACCCTTAGGAGCAACTATATGCCAAGGAGTATTAATTTTTATGATAGATCGTAATGTGTTTGGAGGGATGGGTATGTGCTTAGCTACTCCGTCGAAAGAATGATCTTGTACGATAGGAGCATCTTCTGCTTTATCCATCATCTCAGCGAGAGTTGCATTAGGTAAAGTCCACTTATAATAGTTTGGATCTCCATTGGTTTCAATTATTATATCACACCAAGCAGTTACGAAGAATCCATTTTTATATAGATCGAATATACCTGGACACCTATATGCATGTGATATCGTTGTGCCATTAGCTTCGTTTAGACGTTTAATATAGTCTTCACGCGATTGCGAAAACCAAGCTTGTTGAAAATCTTTAGCTTCCAAAATTGGAGTAGATTCTGCAACTCCGTCTATGCTAGAAAAAAACTCAATCTTCATCATCTATAATCAATCACCAATATACTTCGTTTATCTTTACACGGCCGACTAGAGTGCATCAACCAACCTGGAATATATATCCAATCCCCGGGATTCAAAGTCTTAACTTCAAATCCACCAATTGGTCGAGTATCGTATAATAATAAATCCCCGCTGCCAACAATATTAATTATAGTAGTGCCTTTACTGCTTTTATGAATATGCGGATCTTGGTATCCACCAACATCATAGTCAACCACCCAACTACTTTTTTCTTTTATATAGAAGTCAGTATCAATTTGTGATACTATATTTTTATGCCATTCTGGTTGAATATCGTGTTGTTTGAATGCATACTGCCAACCATTCATCGTTGTGCTTATAGCACTGATATCATCTTCTAATAGCTTTTGGATCTCTAACCATTTTTTAAAATCGTATAATATACGATCATCTAATGTTATTTTTCCAAAAAATATTTCAACAGGAAATAATATCTCACTTTGGTTCATATATGAAAGGCACATCAATATCAAACGCTATATTAATTCGTTGTCTATCTGACATATTGGGTTCTACTTCATGCGGAATCCATGAAGGCCAAAGGATTAAATCACCATCTTTGGGGAGAAAGAAAAAGTCTCTAGTGTACGGAGCAAAATCACTACAATCATTTAACACATTAGCAGGATTGCTAAGGATTAATCTACCAGTGTCTGTGGCCTGTAAATAATATACACATGAGAATATAGAACCTTTGTGTGCATGATAAACGTTCCTAGCATATTTCTCATTAATATTACACCAACTCCCAAGTTTTATTTTGTTTTCTTCAGTTGGTGTTCTGATTCTGCTACCGGGTTGATTTGCATAATATGTGAATGCGTCATTCATTATAACGCTTAATGCATTATTTAACCATTCACAATCTGTTACTGGAAAAGAATATCTCCAACAACCTTCGTTATTAGTTAATTCGTTAATATCCCTAGCACCAGAAGCTTTAAGAGCTAACAATCTGTCGATTAACTCTTGCCTCTGCTCTGGTGTACCTACATTTGCATAACTAAATAAGTCAGCTTTAAAAAGTGCTACTGGTTGTCGCATACCATTCTTTCAAAAATTCATAATGATTAGGAAAATATTCTATAGCATAATCTACTTCAGCAGTTTTAGCTTTAACATAATATTCAGCATATTTTAACTCAGCTTCACTTAATTTGGGTTTTTCGACATTATCATAAACGCGATTGGCATGCAACATACTAAACCAATGGCCAGTATGAAACCCTGAAGTTCTTTCATCCAAATAAAACTGTCTATGCATCGTTGGATAAAAATTAGAAAACATTTCTTGTATGTATGTTGGAGCATCTTCAATCTTTTGGTTTCGTATTTCTTTCCAAAACGGAGTATCATCTCTATCGCTATAATGATAATGTGCCCAAACAAACCCAACTATTTCTACGACCATATTCGTATAAGCACCATTAAATGCATCTATTATATTACGATTCCAAATACCGCTATGATGATTTAAACCGTTAGTTAATGCCTCAACGATCTTAGTCGTAAATGTAATACCAGTAGCTTCTAATGGTTCAACAAAACCTGCAGATAAACCAACGGCGATTACATTTTTATATGCAACTTTTTCAGATGCTCCGCACCGCATTTTCAAATGTCTAGCTTTAACATCATATTCACCTATGCTATCTCTTAATTCTTTTTCTGCATCTTCAGGTGATATATGCTTAGAAGAATAAACATAGCCATTGCCAATTTGTTTAAATGTTGGAATTGTCCATCTCCAACCCGCAGTCATAGTGGTTGCTTTAGTGTATGGATGGCATTCATTGATTGGATCTTTAAATTGAGTTGGCATAGCAACAGCACTATCACACGGAAGAATAGAAGATATATCAATAAAAGGCACTTTTAATGATTTATTAATTAATTCTGCTTGAAATCCTGTACAATCAATGAATAAATCTGCAGTATGTTTTCGTCCTTGTTCATCGATTAAACATTCAATGCCATCATTATTAGTTTTTATCTCTATAATTTTAGTATCAAAATAATCGATTCTATCTTTGATAAGATCATGAATGGTATCTACCATATCAAGCGCTGAAAAATGCACAGCTCCCCATTCACTAAAACTTCTGAGAGATAACGCATGATCAAAACCAGCTAATTTCGGGCTTTTATTTGCCATAGCAAGTCTACATGCTGGTTGCCATTTTACCCATTCTTCATTTGATTTGTGAATAAAATAATCATGAGCATAAAAACCTGGGCCTATAATGTGATTTTCTACAAAATCATTATCAACAAAATATGGTTCTTTATTCCATCCAGACAATAATACACCATATTTAAATGCAGCATATGAGGGTTTCATCCATTGTTGTGGCGTTAAACCAGCTTCATATAAAAATCTTGATGTAAAAGGCTGTGTGCCTTCTCCAACCCCGATTGGACCCATTACTTTACTTTCAATTAAAGTAATATGGCATGGAAAATTTAAATTTTTTGTCATATAAGCAGCAGTCAACCAACCACTAGTTCCACCACCAAATATTACAATGTGTTTTATTTTTTTAATCATTTTTTCTAATCACCAAAATATATAAACCATTCCACCATTCTCGTGGATTCTCTTCAGAATTCAATATCATCTTTTCATAGATTACTTTAGCATCGACTTCATTCAATCCGTCTCTAACTCCTTGAATAACTGTCTCCCAATTTGCATCATCAAAAATTAAGATAGCTTCATTAGCTAAGACTGGCCAATAGTATTTAATTGCATCACTCGTAGATTTAGCATCATGTGGACCATCATACATGAACATATCAACTTTAGAATCTATTTCATTCAAGTTAACATTCAACATGTCTTCTCTAAAGATCTTTACATCAGATTTATCTACATACGGGGTAATATTCAAAAGAAAGGTGTCATAATCATTAGCTTCCGTTTGAAAGTTATCATTAGCAGGTTGAATTTGTTGTTCCCATCTATCAATAAAATATGCTTTAATGGGGTTCTTATATAGTACTGCGGCCGCAGTTGCACCCAAATAAGATCCAACTTCTAGATAAGAACCACACTTGGAAGCTAGTGCATTTAATAATGTTTGAACACGCGAACTAGTTAAGCCACTGATATTAATATTAACCTTTGGAATACCACTCTTTGCAATAGAATCTACGACGTGTTTAGTTATATCAGTGTAATCATAGACATCTTTTTTCTCTTCAATCTTATCACAATATTGACATTCCCAACAATCGAATTTACAAGTCTTTATCTTTTCTCGCCATACATTAATAGGTTTACCAGATAATTGAGCTTTATTAATAAAACTATCGAAGTTGTCATCTAGTATTTCTGCATTAGCAGCGTATCTTTCAATCTTTCGCATAGTCTCGCCTAAGCGCGCAATGCTTTCTCTTCCATGCATCTTAAACACATCAATACCCAAATCTAAGTATTCATCCCAATCTGCTTTCCATGGAGAAAAGTTTGCAGTCTTTAAATAAACTGCTGGATCTTCAACGTCCCATTTTGGGCAACTTACACGACTTATTGGAGAATTAAAGTAAGATGGATCTTTTTCTCCACGAGTATTATTATATTCAAAGTGTTCATCCATCATATGGCACTCACCTAAGCAACCTTCATTAGCCAATAGACTATATTGAATGTCTTTACCTAAGTTTATTTTAATCCACTTCTTAGCTTCTTGTAGTCTAACTAAAGCATCTCTATCGCGCATTAGATCACGATCTAAGTTAATATAATCAAACCCTTCTTTGGCTAGTGCTACTACTTCAGCAGGTCTTCTTACGTTTCTTAGTATGGTATTTTTAACAAATAACTCTGGGAATGCAGCTTTAATTTGACCAGTGGCCATCCAATGTGTATGAGGAATAGTTGCTACACGAATACCTGCATCGTACAACGGTTTAAAGTTGACAATAAAAGTATCTAAATTTGTTTGCGTTGGAGCTACTTGGATATTATTAAAGGTTGCAGATGCTTTAATTCCAAGATATTTTTGAATGTTTAATGCTGTCTCGATAAGATTAACCTTATCTTGATTAAACATAACGACGTCACCCATTGCATCTTGATTGAACGGGTTTATTCTAGATGTAAAGTATACATCAGCAATCCAGTCTTTGTATTCTGAAAGCCAATGATAAAATGCCGTAAACTCTTCTTGTGAAAGTTTAGGATTGATTGGAATACTAAATATTTTTTTCGGAGTCACCTTATTCATCCTATAGTTATTATATTACTCTATTTTTACTGGCTCGCCTATTTCCCATTTCAATGTAAATACATCAGAGCTTATAGTATGTATAGTAGGTCCAGGATCTAAAGCTTCTTCAGTGATTTCTTCTTCTCGTACCGGATTTCTTGAACCATGATCACGTGATAAGTTCCATTTTGCACCAGGAAGAGATCTTCCAAGTTTATTTTCAACCACTAACAGTGGATGATTATAATGATTGTGCATTATAACATGACATTCGCGGTTGGTATTACATTCTCGAATATTATCTGCTAGCTTGTTTATTTTTTTATTATATCTTAACTTGTTACCTTCTGACAGAGAGTCATAGTGCTTCTGTAAGTATTGTAAAAGAATAGTCCTAATGAATTCTACAGAATTCTTTTCATCTTCTTCAGTTATTGTATATGTAAATTTATCTCTAGGATTTAATTTCTTATTTGCAGGTATATCAAAAGTGTGTTTAACCCATTCAAAAGCCTGTTGCTCCACCTTTATATTCATAGTTTTTCGTTCATTTAAATTAATATGCGAAAACCATGAACCTCTAGCTACGCTTTCGGGTAATTCAACTAACGTTTCCTGCAATTCTTTAGGCAAATCATTAATATCACATTCTATCTGATAGACATCATATATCCAAAAACTAGTTATAGATTTGTATTCTAGTTTATTTAATAGATTTTTGTGATACTCAGATTTTTCAAAGGTTATATATTTCATTAAATTCTTTTGGCAAAGTTGGAGGAGGAGGCTCATTTGAATTTTTATTATCTAAATTTAATCTAGCACTTGCAGCTTTCATAAGTTCTAAGTCTGCATTAATTGCATTATTAATAAGTTCTGGATTCAATGAACCAATATATTGCATCTTGCCATCATTAGTAAGTTGTAAAGACTTCGCAGCCTCTTGACGCAATGTAGTTTGTTGTTGTTCTACGGCTAAGTTAACTGTATGCGCAAGAGCAAGACATTCTTCTCTTTGTTCAGCTCCTAATTGCATAATAGCATCTAAATTGCCAGATCCAATTCTTCCAAATGCACACAAATCCATAGCGCCTTGACGTGCTAATCGAACTGTCCAATATTGTTTTTCGTATAACTCTTCTTCTTCGGTGCCTAACACAGCGGTCAATGGCCTACCATCTGGGGTTTTGCCGTGTGGACCGTTTAAAAATTCTTCGACTAGTTCTAAGAAGAATTGCCGTTCAATGTAAAGATCTTTGACTCTAGTGCGAGTTGAAGCAACACCATTAGTTTTTTTATTTACTTCTAAATCTAGCATTTCTCTAACTAATTCATCAGTTGCCTCATCGCGATCTCTGATTGCCATCTTTAATTCAATCTCGATCTTTTTCAACTCGTATTCTTGTAACTCTAAAGAGTCTTCGCGCGCACGAAGTTCAAGAAGATATTGACGGATGATATGGAATGGGGTATATTCAGCTTGACCCACAAACCACTTTAGTTTAAACTTTGGAGTACTCCAATAGTTGTTATATGAAAACTCTATTAATTCTTGGGATTTTTTAGGGATCAAAGAAACATCAGTTGAAATCTTCTTTTTAGGGAAGTGATTTTCATACTTATATTTTCCATACTCTACGATATCAGTCATTTTTTTACCTTTAACAAAAAAATTATTTAACTATTACTATTTATTAGTCTCTCCAGAAACAATGTCCAGAGGAAGCTCCATCATGTCCTTGTACAGTAGTGCCTAATTGTGCACCCGCATCTGTAGCATAGATGTGTCTACCACATCTATTATTTTGGCCAATCGCATCATCGTATTGACCGATTACATAACCACGATCTTGTGACATTCCGTAATTTTCTTCACCACAGTTACCCCACATCTTAGATACTGTGCCATATGTTTCATTAGTGATGTTAATTTTTCTGTAGTTATAACCACCAGCATAAGTGCCTTCATTACCACCATATCCAAATCCAGTTTTTGCAGACATACCTTTTTGTTGGCCATGTGCTCCACCGGCCATACTGATAGTAGCTTGTGCTTCTGTTGAGAAGTTGATTGATCTGTTTTGGTTTGTACCACCATGACCCCACCAAATACCTTTATTCTCTCCAGATACACCAGCAGCGTGTCCGTCATTACCACCACCAAGAGTAGAAAATGCATTTGTACTAGCGGTAAATCTAAAACAATTACCTACGCCTTCACCAACTGTAAAAGATCTATTACGATCAGGCGCAAATACTGTACCAGTGTTAGTAGTTGCAAAACCACAACCGCCTACTCCATTCACTTTGGTTTCGTTACGCATGTTAAAAGTTGTAGTAGAATTACCATTCCAAACATGACCGCGATCAGTGTCGCACATACCAGATTTATAATGATAATTATCAATCTTCCCGTCACCTAAGTTTGTACATGTCTCAGTAGATCTTGGGAATCTGTTTACGTTTGACCAAAGAGAGGAATCTTTATATCCACCAGCCATATACAACGTTGTAATGATTTGGCGATATAACCAAGGCACTGAAAGAGTTACACTATATGAACGATCAGACACGGTTTGTGCGCCAGGAGAATTATCACTGGCTCGAACAGTAAAGTTATACACTAACCCATCAGTGTTAACACCAGATGCAGAATATGCACCAGTAATTTGACCAGTCGAAGAGTTTAAAGAAAAACCAGGAGGTAAAGAACCAGAAACGATAGAGTATGTAATACCGTTGTGCCACGGATCAAATACTTGCCGTTGACCTGAAACGGACGTAGAACCAGTATTAGCAATAGTGTCGCCAGTCCCGTTTACTGTAGAAGTACCCAATGAACCCGATGGTGCAGATAAAGAAGTATCATTGATAGCTCCAGGATGAAACCCACCCCTACCGCTATTTCTATTATTTCCGCCTTTAGTTCCAAATGCTGCCATTTATTAATCTCTCCAGAAACAATGGCCGGATGAAGATCCATTGTGGCCTTGTACTGATGTTGCTAATGCAGCGCGTGCATCAGTAGCGTATATAAGTCTTCCGCAATTATTATTTTGCGCTCCGTTATACTCACCTAAAATATAGCCACGATCTTGTGACATAGCGTAGTTTTCTTCTCCGCAATCTGGTAATATCTTTGTGATAGTGCCATAAGTTTCATTAGTAATATTTATTTTACGATGGTTGTATCCGCCGTTATATGTGCCTTCATTACCACCATATCCGAAACCAGTTTTTGCAGACAAACCTTTTTGTTGACCATGTGCTCCACCAGCCATACTGATAGTAGCTTGTCCTTCTGTACTAAAGTTGATAGATCTATTAGCATCACCCCAGAAAATACCTTTATTTTCACCAGAAACTTGGCAAGCATTTCCGCCTTGTCCACCACCAAGAGTAGTGTATGCTTCAGTCGAAGCAGTAAATCTAAAACAGTTAGAAACACCTTCACCTACAGTGAATGATCTATTACGATCTGGCGCGAATGCTGTAGCAGTATTGCCACACGAATATCCTGGAGCTCCAGGATTTGACACTTTAACTTCTGTTCTATGGCTAAATTTAGATGTTTGATTTAAAGAGGTGGCGTGGCCACCGCCAGCGCCGAACATATAACCGTTATTATCGCTACACATACCAGATTTATAATTATAGTTGTCAATCTTACCGTCACCTAAGTTTGTACATGTCTCAGTAGATCTTGGGAATCTATTAGCATTAGACCATGCATCTGCATCTTTATAGCCACCAACCATATACAATGTTGTGATGATTTGACGATATAACCATGGTACTGATAGTGTTATTGTATAACTTCTGTCTGAGGTTGATTTTGCACCTGGAGAATTATCAGTAGCACGAACAGTGAACGAATACACTTGACCGTCAGTATTAATACCTGATGCAGTATATGTACCAGTGATTTGACCGCTTGAAGAATCTAGCGTAAAACCTGGAGGTAATGAACCAGATGAGATCGAATATGTTATAGGACCTTGGAAAAATGGATCATATGTACCTCGTTGACCAGAGATACGAGTTGAACTTGTGTTAGCGGTTGTATCACCTGTGCCATTAACTACAGTTGTACCTAATGTACCGCTTACTTCTGAAACAGGAGTATCGAACGCCCAAATATACATCGCAGAGTTGTTATCATATGGATATGTACCTGGAGTAACATCTCGATAATAGATTGAAGTATTAGCTCCATCAAGCCCAAGAGTATTTCCAGTGGAGTATAAAGTATATGCGGAAACATCTACAGCATTCCATGCCGGTGATCTAAGCAACCAAACTCTACAAGGTTGTGTTACAGTAAATGTGCCGCTATCAGTTTCATTAATAACAGTAGAAGTAACTTTACCAACACCCGTTAAGTGTGTTGGTAAATTTTGATATGTTGTCCAAATAGTCTGTGCTGCATCAATTCTAAGTTGCAATCCATTAACTGGAGATGCCAACTCAGTTCCAGTACTCACTGAGACTGGATAATTGATGTCGACTGGACCTACTCCGGGGTGATATGCTCCACGGCCAGTTTTGGTATTACTCCCACCAATGGTTCCACTAAAGGCCATTCTTTAATCCTTATTAACCGTATGAAGACATTTGACCTAAAACAACCCAAGCACCAGCGCCAGTTCTAATCAATGTGAATACAACAACGTCTGTCTTGTTTGCTTGAGGTGTAGGTTGTGTGTTACCCGCCCATTTAATTGTTTGTGATACTCCATTAATTTGTACAGCTGTAGGTAAGTATCCAGTACCACCTTGTGCTAGAACTAATGTAACAGACATAATTCTACCAGATGTTGTAGGCACGTTAGTAAAGTTAGCAGTAAAGCTTGCACTTATACTAGAATGATAGAATACGTCAGTAGTAGTGAAATCATGTACTACTGTACCTGTCGCAGCAGTTTTAGAATCCATCACTTCAGCAATAGATTCAACGTTAGTGATACCATTAACTTGTAAGTTATTATTAATAGTAGTTGTACCAGTCGCAGCACCAATATTAATTGTAGTAGCAGCTCCAAAAGCATTTGCTGTTGTTGCATTTGTGTTGAATAGTGTTACTGTACCAGTTGAAGTAGTTGTGATATCGCCATCATTTACTGCGAGATCGCCACTAGAAGTTATACTACCACAAGTTATTGCGCCAACAGTCAATGGTGAATATACTAATCCAGCACCACCAAACGGTACAGTTGATAAAGGAGCAACTGTATCTAAACCACTGAATATTTTAAATGCACCGTCTGATGCATCACGAACTATACCAGCAAAGTTTGGTTGGTAAACCGTCGCACCATTTGCTGCAATAGCAGCTGTTGTACCATTTGCACCACGAGTACATCCAGTAAATGTTGTACTTGTTTTACCTGTGTATGTTATTTCTTCACTACCGATATATAAATGACCAGTAGCACCAAATGCAGCTGTGCTTACTACAGTAATAGTAGTCGTTGATGCATTGATACCACCAACAACGTTGATAGTAGTTGCTTTTGAGCTATAGATTCCATAGAAACCTAAGTCGACTGCATCTGTTGAGTTACCAGTACCCATTCTAATCATAGGATCTGAAACTGCAAGCGTTGAAGTTTCTAGTGATGAACCAGCACCACCGATAGAAATTGCACCTGTAATATTAACGTTACCACCAACATACAAGTTACCTTGAACACCAACACCACCATCAACTCGTAAAGCACCAGTAGTTACACTAGTAGCTTCAGTATTTGCATAAACTTCTACACCTTCTGCGTGACCTGCACGAGATTCTCCAATGATACGTAATTTTTCATTACCAGCATCAAAGCCATTAGTGAAGAATACGATATCATTTTGTGTTCCAGTTTCATCAGTACCAATCAACATATTGCCAGAAGATAATGATCCCGCTGGCGCTGACATGAATATGTAACCAGTCGATGGACCAGTAACAGTAAACGTTGCATCATTATAGTTTTCAGAGGTGATACCCATATCCATCCAACCTGATTCATTATCACCATTGGATGCATACACGATCATGTCTGTTGAAGCACCTGTACCGCTATTAAAGTTCTTTAAAGCTACTTGTACAAAGTCATCAGCATGACCAGTAAACACTGCAGAAGCATTTGTTAGGCCGGTATAACCTGGATATACTGTATCATCTTGTGTAAGCTGTTTAGCAGTGACTTCACCATCACGCCCTTGATAGATTGCTCCACCATAAGCTTGGATCTCACCGTCTAAATTGATATTGCCTTGAACACCCACACCGCCCTGTACTCTTAATGCACCAGTAAATGGATTGTATGAAGCAGTGTTAATATAGACTTCAATACCAGCTGGATCTTTTTGTTGTGTAATTGTTCTTGATGTAAGAGTTTGTCTTTGATCTACGCTATACGTTCCAGTTCCACCAGCAGTACCTGTAAGTTGACTAGTAATAGTAGTTCCGTTAACAATACCAGTACCAGTAATTGTTTTTGTGCCGTCGAATACGATTGTTCCGCTTGCTTTTGCAGTAACTGTTAATACGTTGCCTGCTATTGAACCAGTAAATACAGCACCGCTACGACCTTCGCCGATAATACGCATTTTTTCAGCATCTGTATTAACCGCAGGATCAAAACCGCCTGTAACGAATACGATATCTTTTTCAATACCATTATCGCCAGTTGCGATTACTAAATTACCAAGACCAGTTGAACCAACTGGAGCATTCATGAAAATATAACCATCATGAACACCAGTAATACCGTAACCAGACGTAATATCAAATCCAGAAGATGTGATACCCATATCCATCCAACCTGAATCGTTATCACCATCATCGGTGTAACAAATTAAATCAGTTGATGCTGCAGAACCGGCATTAATATTCTTTAGTGACATTTGTGCGAATGCATCAACATCTGATATAGCTAAGAACTTTGTATCTGTCAAACCAACAAACCCTACATATTGATGATCGTCTGTTAAATAAAGTTGTGCATCTTCACCTACGAAAACAGTAGCTGAAGCACTAGTACCAGCAGTCTCACCAACAATGACATGATCTTGAACGTGAATTGTTTCTACGCCAATATGAGCATCATCGCTCCATTCTGGTTCTGTACCAGCTGGATTAACTACTAAGATTGGTTGAATTTGATGAGTAGATCCATCATGATCTGTGTGTGAAGCACCTAATGTTCCGATTGGAAGTCGTGCAGCACCGCTAGCATCACGATAAACTGTATCACCTCGTGTAGTCACGACTGATGCAGCAGCACCGTCAGCTAATATATTCCAATAAGCATGAACTGTATCAGCGCCAGGATCATTTGCTCCGCTAGCAGTATGTGCTTGAATACAAATATATGTTGATCCGCTAAACTTAATAGCTTCGTTTAATTTATAAGCAACTCCGCTAGTCCAGTTTCCTAGCCAAGCAAAACCTTGACTAAATAATTCCCAATAACTAGCATTATACGGATTTTGTGTTGTAGAGTCTGCAATATTTAAATATTGATTACCACCAAAGCGAACTAAATCACCAGTTCTATATGGTAATACACCAGAACCTGATGCAACCCAATTTCCACGATTATTTAGACCTTCAACAAAAGGTCTCCAAACAGTAACATCTGAAGTAGGTACAACGTCATCATTTGCTTCTAATGCGTAATAAGTATAACCGCCATATGAAACAACATCGCCAATTTGGTAATCAACAGTTGAATCCCAAGATTCTTCTACTTCAACACCTTTAGCGAATATATCCCAATAACTTGGATTTAATATTCCGCCACCAGCTGCTGTATGTGCTGTTGTACAAATGTATGTTGAACCACCGTATGCTACGATATCATTTACTTTATAATATGTTGCTACAGTGTATACGTTTTTCCATGAAAAACCGTCATTCATCAATTGCCATTTGGCATCGTCCGAATATAAGGTACCGCCAGCAACGTGTCCTTGCACACACACATATGATTTTCCACCGTGTCTTACGATGTCATCTTTTACATATGTAGCAGACGCCGTCCATGCACCTTTCCATACAAATTTAAGTCTACCTAATTTAAACTCTGCCATTTGTTATTTCCTTTGAATTGCAATTAAATGCTTATTAATCGTCATAGCCTGTCCATGTGCCGTTATTTATCCAAGTAGTAATATTACTCTTACCTCTGAATGTATTAGCATATTGTGAATTAAATACGCCGGCTTTGACAAGTCCATTGTTTGTAAATTGTGTAACAGTAACTTCTACACTTATAGCTATACCAAAATTTCTATTAGTAACTGGATCATTTTCTAAATTACCATTACAACCTATAATATTACCATTATTTATGATAGTCAACCCGTTCTTAAATGGCTTATCAATCGTTAATGCTGCTTTTCTAGGATGCGTAGAACCAATATTACCATTAATTGTAAGCGCAACTTGAGATAATCCATTCCATCCCATTTCAATTAATTTAGTAAATAGATTGACGTTATAGTTTTCGCCTGATATTGTAAATGATTGTTGATGACCACCTGGAATTTGAATATCTTCTATTTCTGATAACTGTAAATTAGAAGTATCTAATGTGAAATAACCATCAGAATCAATATAATACGTTTGTTCGCTATTTACAAATTTCCATTGTTCATATTTAACATCAGCAGTTGTATAATCTAATACGTGATCTTCGCCTCTACCTTCAAAAAAATCATCGCCTAATGCATAGTCAGTAAATTGAGATGGGATAGTTTCACCAAATAAATTTACGTTTGACTTATCGTTTTCATTAACTTTTAATAGATACAAATCACCTTCTTCAGTACGTCTAAGCGCATATAAAAAAGTAGTTGACGGTTCATTGAATTCCGCTACAGATTTGCCTAAGATATATGGAGTAGTCATATTAACCTTTATGAGTATGTTATAACAACTAAACTAAATATAGCATCTAGTCCATCAGTTGTATCACATACTATGCTTACTGAGTTAGTTGGAGCTAAAAGCAATTTTTCTCCACCGTTAATAATTCTAGCACTACTTTGCGGAGCTATTTCTAAATCTTTTATATAATAACCTTTAATAGAACTAGCATCTGTTACGAATATTGAAGCTTTAACAACTGTATTAGTAATATTTGCAAGACTTAATCCTACGCATGCAGCTTTTTGTGCACTAGTCGTAGTTACAAGTGTCTCTTCAGTTTTACCTAAATTTTTTATTACTTTATTTGTAATATTACTAACTGATGCCATATCTTATCCAAAAATAATAGATTGAACTAGTGCGATTTCTTCTGCACCAGATTGTGTTACTGATTCACCAACCTGTGCAACGTTTTGCCATTCAGTGCCATTGTATATTTCGCATACCTCAGAATCATCGCTATAACGCATTGCGCCTTTTATTGGAGAGGTTGGTCTTTCAAAACCAGTTCCATGAGGGATCACAAATGATCTGCCGACAGCATTGTCGATTATGAAATCGTCTTTTACTAAAAATGGTTTACTAATTGTTGTCATATTAGTCTATTTATAATTGCTGCATGATACGTACAAATTTAGCGTTATAGTTTGTATTAGAATTTACAGGAGTACTTGTAACTCTTAACCTTAGGCTTCCACCATTGATATCAACTGTTACTGTTGCTATCTCACCATTTGTATCTATTATACCATATCTAGTAACAAATGCATTAACGGTATTATGAATAGCAATGACTTCCATCGCTTGATAATATGGTTGAGGCGTTGCTCCGCTGCTTTCTATTTCAATGAAATATTTGGCTGTCTTATGCAACGAGGTATCAAAGGAATCCAAGTTGACTGTTTGTTGAGTGGCATGATTCCAACTCAACTGATTTGATTCTAATACACCAAACGGTATGCCTTCAACTACTTGTTCCCCTTCAGCCACTCGCGTATAAAGCTTGCGATTGAATGTATTGATAGCAACTTCTCCATCATACAACACTGTGCCATCAGGAGCGGCATCCTGTGCGCTATTCCTGCGAAGCTGAACTATTGTACCGTTTGCCATTTATTATTCTTTAATTTCTGAAGATTTAAAATCTTCTTCAGTTGTATCTTCTTTTTTGTCTGCTTCTAAAATTGCTAAACGATCTTGAGCAACTGCTAATTGTGTTTCTAATAAAATAACTTTATTCATTAGATCTGCAATTGCTCTTTGTTGACGCTCTACAAACTTATTCACAAATTCTTGACTCGCTTCAATAGCCATAATATATCCTTATAATTTAATTAATATGTACCACAGTCAATGTGTTTGAACACTGGCAAACCAGATGCATTCATCTGTAATATTTGACCAGTTGTATCTCCACCATTGTAAATGCTTTCATCATCGCCTGTGATAAAACCAGTATCGCCATCTACGTTAATCCAAGGGATTGAATCAGCGACAAATGTTGAGAATGATAATTCTGTTAATAATGCATTACCAAAACGTACATCTGATGCTGTACCAGAAAAAGTATCGCTAGTGTTAGTTGCATCTTCAATAAATGTAAATCTATTTGCAGAAGTGTCATAACCGAAGAAACCTGATTTAGCAGCTGTTCCATTGTGCCATCTAAATTCCATACCTTTATCTAAACCATCTGGCGCAGTAAGTGCAGTTTCTGTACCTTCAGAATTAGATTGCATACCTAAAATCAAAGTTGGATTATTTGATTGAACAGATGCAGAATTGACGGTCGTCGTAGTACCTTTAATTGTCAAATTACCTTCAATAACAACAGAACCAGTATTTGAACCACCAGTTGATGGATCTAAGTAAAGGATATCGGCGCCGAATGTAGAGATCTTATTATTTAAGATCTTTGTACCAATTGGCGTTGCTGCTGTTAAGTCAGCTGAGAATTTTGATGCACCGTCGTTGTCTACTCTTAATCTTTCAAGACCATCTGTAAACATACGTAATTGATTGTTGTTTGCACCAGGAGAATTTTCTGGAGAAACATATGTGTTACCATCAATATCTTGTAAACGAGAACCAATAGCATTCCATGCAATGCCGTCATAACCTTCAAACACGCTTGTTGTCGTGTTAAAGCGGAACATACCTTGGAGAGGTGATGCATCGCGTGATGCAGTATTACCAACAGGAACACGTACAGCGTTTGTGCTGGTTATTTGTAAGTAGCCAGTACCAGATGGTGCAATGAAGATCTTACCATCAGTTCTTGAAGATGATATAGTATCAACGTTAATATTAGTTAAGTCTACATCAGAATTAAAACTAATTGTACCAGTACCGTTAGCTTCAAGATTTAAGTTAGCATTTGTTTGTGTAACAGATAAAGTATTACCATCTAATCGAAGGTTATCAATATTTAATTGATTAACTTTACTATTTGAATCTGTTATGATTGCTGAATTTGGGCTTAATACCCCGTTTTCATGGTCCAACATATCCATGAAGTACTTACCACCGATATGAACGATATCATTCGCTTCACCTGCAGTTTCTGTACCTGTACCAATATAGAGACGATCGCCTCCAGTGGTACTTACGACGCCTTCAATTGGTAGCTGTTGTAAATATGAGTATGCTAACTCACCGGTTGCAAGTGTGCTTGGCGACCCACTTAAACCCGAGTTTTTGATTTTAATAATAGTTGCCATGGCTTAGTACTTTCCTCCGATGATTTTAACCTTTGATCTGGGGTGATCAACCGTAGCTGTTAATTTAAATTTTGCAGTATCAGCATCATATATCATCATTGCACCGTCTTCTAGTTCGGTAGCATCAATATCATTTAAGTCTAATAAATTAAGTGACGTAATACCTAAAGCAAACGTACGCACTGTAATTGGTGTGTCAAGTTTAATCTTTGATCTTAACGCGGTAGACATCTACAAATCCTTAAGGTCTAGTTGCTCTTGGTGTTACTGTTACTTGCCCTTCAACAACTCGGATAACTGTGCCAAGCGTTGAATGAACAATTTCTATATCATAGACATAACGACCGTCGCGCATTGCGCTAGTTTGTATTGCTGTCAAAGTCAATTTTACTTCACCCTGATTGGTAGTCTTTGCACAGCCAATTACTACAGCTGAGGAAGACGAATATGTTTTTCTAATCTGGCCACGAACTGTATAGGGCGTAAGATTGATTGGAGTACCAATGGAATCTTCAATGTCCAATGTGGCCACAAAGTCTGAGCCTTGATCTATAACTAGGTTAACTAACTGAGACATTTATGGCAAAATCCAAAAAAAAGAGTTATTCTGGCTTTATTTATATGAGTTGCGATTCTATGTCATCAAATAGTTTAATTCGTGCTTTGATGGCTATAATCGCGGCTTGTTCAGCCTCATGAATTAAAAATGGATCGTCTTTACAAAAATAATTAACTAGATGCTCAGACATGGGTCCATGGCTTTCGCCATCAACTTGTATATGTCTTTCTAAATAGTAGTGAAACTTGGGAGCATCGGTCTCTGATATATCGATCTGTTTAAGTAATCTTTTAAACATTGCCGGAATTACTGATTCTCTACCATAACAAAATGATGCTGCAGCGCAATGAGGTCCCATTTTTATAGTTTCAAATGTGCTTTTTACAAAATCCATAGAAGCTTTTGGAACAAATTCACAATCTATATGTGAATTAAATTTACTAACAACATCTAAGTAATTTCGAACCGGCATTGTATCAGCATTTACTTCCATCATTGCTTGTAAATATAAATCGAAATGGCTTATAGATGATTTTCCATCTGGTGATATATCAGATTCCTCACAGAGTACTATTTCATTGATCATTCTAGCAATATCAGATCTTGTTCCGGCAGTTGGTAACCACATGTTACTAGTTGGCACCACATTATGTTGTATAGTTTTCAATAAACTCATGAAATCCCATACAGCAAATACATGATATTTCATGAAGATTCTAAGATCTTCAATAGATTGTATAGTATTAGTTACAAGAAGAGAATGATTCTCAAGCTGAGATCGGTGTTCTTGTATCTTCTTTAGGTCTAATTTCATTTAATCCAGTTTCTAATAATTCTATGGGTTCATTAAACAATAATGAAAATGCATTTTGTTGAATGGCAGAATACCAAATTTTTTCTACTCTACAATTATGCATAAACACTTCATCGGGAAATTTAATAGGACAACTAGACTTACAAAGTCTTCTAACTGGACATGTATAGCAATGCTCGTGTTTTCTATCTAAATCTAATTGTATAATCTTAACGCTTTTAATATCTTTAATATGACCTCCTTTAAATTTCTCAGAGGTATGTGGGCATAATCTAACTTGTCCCATAATATCCATAGAAAGGATATCTGCAGCATCAGCTCCGCAATTTGAAGTCATAGTAATTGGTATTTGATGTCGAGTTAAAGCAGCATATTTAAGAACTCCAGCATCTCCATCAATTACATTGGAATTTAAAATGCGATCTCCACCTTCTTTCAATTGCTTAATGGCAGCTTTAATATAATCATGCACTATTGTTTTAAACTTTGGTAAGTCATCGCCTTTAATGACATGTTCAGCAGAATTTTTAGAATCTGTGTCATCATAAACTCGTGCAGGAATATAACTAATTCTAGCATGCTTTAAACCCAATTTATCTTTTATGGATTTAAAATAATCATTGATCTCAAATAAATCATAATTGGTTGCAGAGACTACTGCATTAAAACTATATTGTATTTTAGGACTCATATCATCAAATTGTTTGATAACATCGACAACGTTTTTTCTATTGAAAATATCTTCACCACGAAGTCTTTCATGCCCTGGTCCATCGTGCGAAATGCCCATCATTACACTAGCAGTTAATGTCTTAAAGAAATCTACATGTTTTTGTCTTAGTGGAGATGCATTTGTAGAGATATAAAAATGTCTACCTGGACCGTCAAGCAATTTCATAATTGGCATCATATCATTCCAATACAGGAATGGTTCTCCACCCCAAAGTTCGATGCGTTCTAAATTTTCAAGATCGAGATATTTGTTTACAGATTCTACAAATGATTCAAGCCAAAAGTTTTGTGGTCTTTCGTCGGGATTACCAATGTCTTTTTGCATACAATATGTGCATGAGTAATTGCATGCATGCCCCAATAAGATGCGCAACGCGGTTGGTTTATTAGTCTTATGCTGTACACCAAAGTTGTGTTGCACAGATTCAAAGAACTCGTATCCTTCCTTTGGAGGCAAAGATAGTATCTCGCCCTTATCATTGTGAAGGCTGTTATCTAAATTTCTATAATAGAATACTTTACCAGACTCTGTTTTGAATTTACTAAAACTCATTTTATCCCCAAAATTGGCACAATGGTGCCTTCATTAGGTTTGACTAAACCGAATTTAGTCTTCACCCATCCATTTTCTAATAACTTATAACAGTATTTACTATACGGTGGGATCATCAATCCAGGAATAAAATTAAATTTAGGATTAATATTGTATTCTCCAACAAGATTAAAGTAATCCTTAAATTTAGGATTCTTTGTCCTATTGGCCCACTTTTTATAAGCTTTCTGTTTGCCTAACAATAAATCTGTTAGGAATGCTTCTCTATCAAAATTATCTTCTACATGATGAAACGCTTCTTCATTCAAATCACTTGCATCATCACTAGAATAATACCACCGATCGAAGTATAGATGCACAGATTCTCTATAAATCTGCATCAAACCATCTTCATCACTATCAACCCAAGTAGTTTGTTCTTGAGCCCATTCGTGTTCTAATACTTCTCTATCACCCAGAAAGTTGTGATGAACTATATTATCCATATTATGCTTATTTGCCAACTCAATATATGGAGCAAACAATTCTGGATATCCATCATCTATAAACTTAAGTTTTAAGATAGGAGATTTATCGTTTAATCTTTCTAATGCATCCATCAACTTATTGGGATTAACGGATTTTAAAAAGGTTGAACTTATACTAATATTTGCTAAAGCTTTAAATTTAATTGTATCAAGTATCTTAGCAGTTCTAAATATGGCATTATCAGTAAAACAATATTCTAAGTTATGTGCATTCTCCTGATACCATCTATATGCGTCAGGATAATTTAACTTTAAGAATAACATATCGTCGTTAGTACGAACTACCAAGAAATGTGAAAACACTTCTTGCCACATATCTTCATATTTTTGTGTTATCTTTGGGAAGTATGTGTTTAAGTTTGGTTTTATGCTTTTAAAGTTTTTATCGATATAGCATATCTTACAACCAGCTGCACAATAGTATCTAGTGCCTAAACTAAAATATACATCATAGTTAACTGGATGTAGTGCGTCCTGAGTCAACCAATACTCGTGTAAATTATTGGCCTTTTCAAAATCTTCAGTAATCATATATTAACCTTGAATTGATTATCTATACCTATCCTTTGGAATAGACTTTTTTCTTTTTTCAATTCAGCATTATGCATGATTGCCACATCAACAAACTTATAGAAGTTTTTACAACTTCCCTGCGGTTGTCTATCAAATAATTTATAAAGGTACTTTAAACCACAACTTGGTTTTTGTTCACATGTATTACAAGAATCTTGGATCCTACCTTTATCACCTAAAGGTTCCCAAACTTCTACTCCACCTTGCCACTTACCGATGCGAGTATTCTCAACTCTATATTCTAAGAAATCAAACTCTGGATACAAATAACCATCAGGAGATAGTATCACCTTATTATGTTCTGCAAAATATGCTTTATCAATCTTATCATAGTTACCATCTATGAATACATTTAACTTCTTAATATAAAGTATCTGTATAAATTCTAAGAATGCACCAAAGAATTGAGGAAGATTAATTCTATCAATGATAACGTCAAACTTGTCTTCACCTCGATGGTGTCTAAGCGGGATTATATTAACAGTCTTGCATCCAGTCTTGTAGCATGTATCAATTATTGATTGGATATTTTCAAATGAGAATGCTCGCTTATCTTCAATAGGTAATACATATTGCCATTTCCAATCAAAACAATGTTGATTTAATACTTCTGCCATTTCTATCACATTCAGTTTATCACGATTTTCTTCTTGGAACATAAAATCATAACTAATAGTTGCACCAAGTTTACCAGAATACTTTTGGAATATATGCTCATTCTCTTTAACTAATGAACCATTAGTAGTCATGCCAACTTTCCAACTATTGCGCTCTGCGATAGGCATCAGCCATTCTAAACATTGCTCCATACGTTTAGCAAATAATAAAGGTTCTCCACCGTGGAAAGATATCCACTCAACTATATTTTCTTGTTTTTCTGCCCACAAGAAAAAATCTTGCAACTCTTGAGTTGTATTGCCATTTAATGATTGTCCACCGAGAGATTCGATATAACCTCGATCACAATATACACAATCGAAGTTACATTTATTCCCAAGATAAATGATAAGCATCTTAACATTATTAAGAGGCTTTTCTCTTTTATTGTAGAAGTTTATAGCTGATTGCATCATCTAAAGCTCGGTCATCAGAGGCTAATATCAATACGTGGAGTAATGCTAAGAAAAATACTTCTTGTGTTTGGTTTTCTACTTTAACTATTCTGCCAGTTGGCATATTTCTCTTAGCTAAAATTTGATAATAAAAATCATCAATACTTATTTGTTTATCGCCTATTAAATGTTCTATTGCGTCAAGGAATTCTTCTGGCTGAACTTTATCAAGTTCTTTATGTTTACCTTCCATGATCTCTGACCAAAATGCAAGCATTTTTTGCGGAGTCTTAAATTTGTTAATTAGATCATTGTGGACTTTATCGAGTGATGGGTGATATTGATAAACATAATAAAATAACATATAACTTATAGCTTTTAAGAATGTCTGTTCATACCCTTCAGTGTGTAAAGCACGAACTAAAGTATCATATTTAATCTTAAATTGTTTCTTAGCAATATCTTCTTGCAAATCGACATATAACTTAACAATCTTTTGGCACATATCATCTGGTCTAAACATACGCGTACCAGTATCTAAATTACCAGCAGGACATTGATAACATGCATTTTTATAATCGCATGTCTTACATTGCTCTTCCTCTTCAAACATTTTAGCATATTCTTTTTGGAAGTGTTTATAACGATCAATGTAAATGGTATTATTGAATATATTACCTAATATAGTATCAGCAGTTGATCCACCTTTTTGGTTTGTAAAAAAGTAACAACCAGAAAAATCACCGCTTGCATCGATTGCAATCATATCTGAACCTATCATGCAATTCTCTTCACCTTTTTTACCAACACCTTCACTGAAATGTATTTGTAAGTCTTCATACTTATCTAATGAATTAAGGATATCTTTATGTAAAATATTCCATTCTTGTTCGCTCCATTGAATAAATCCACGCGCAGAATCTAATATAAGAGGATGAACAACTAAGCGACGAATTCCTCGCTCATATAAATTATCAACAAACTCTGCAAAGTATGGTGCATTCTCTCTTGCAAGTGTACAACGTACAGTCACTCGTTTTTGGAATTTGGGCTCTTCTGGGATGTTTTGGATCTGATCCATGAGCTTGTTTATCTTATCTTGACCGATCTCTCTATGATCGACCTCTGACTTATCGGTATCCAGCGAGATAAGCATATATGTAAAGTCATGCGAGAAATATTCATCGACTAGTTCTTGAGTTAATAATAACCCGTTAGTTACTATGCCGATGACAGTATTACTTTCACCGCGAGAGTTAACTTCTAATTCTGTTGTATTCTTACGGAGGAAATCTAAGATGATATCTTTGTGGATAAGAGGCTCACCACCAAAGAATTGAAATACTTTCTTTTGATTAGTATTTGCATCTTTTAAGAATCTATACGCAGTTAAGAGAGACTCATTGGTAAACCTACCAAAGTCTTTCTTGTGCTGCTCATAACAATAAGAACATGATAAATTACAGGCATTCGTTAATATAAGGTTCATCTGTTTCAACTCACTGAACAGATATTTTGTATTGCTTATATTAAGTATTGTCTCGTCTTCCTTCGGAACGACTGAGATTAACTTGTTAATTTTGTCCAATCCCTTAGGAGTGATAATCTTCTCACTAAGAAATTGAAACTGACCATCAGTCTCAACTACTGAGGCTTTATGATCTTCTTGTCTTTGTCTTTGAGCTTCGGTTTTTAACCAAATCGTCTTCATACAGTCCCACGGCCACAAGCGCAAGCACACTGACATTCACAGACAGTGTTATAATCATCATAAAATATGTGGCTGTGAGATGCTAATGATTCTAGCACATCCAGCATTTGTCTAAATGTATCAGCAGAAACGGTATCTGCTGCGGCCTTTTCTGCCGGAGTTGCTATACCCGTATCAAACTGACTTGTATTTTCTACACCCATCTTAATTTACCTCTTCGTAATGTTTAGTAACTTTGATGTTGTATACTAAACGGTTTCCACTATTAATAAATGTCCAATCCATGGTATTTCCAGTATTTAGTCTTAAACTAATATAGCCACTTTGTTGTCCATTTTTAAATCGTACTTTGTATTTATTAGATCCCAAATTATCAATATTTAAGTCAGATGCAATTTTTATTAATGATGGATCTATATTTTCATCTAGTGCTTGTCTAAGAATACCTAATGCACCAATATCCATATCAAACTCATTGCCCTTTACTACATACCACTTATCTTCAAGCGGATATGCATTCTTACTCATCTTAGGTTTTAAGAACTGAGTAGCAAAATCTCCCATGTGCGCATCGAGATTTCTAAATCTCGCTTTATGTGTTTCAAACTCTACATCATCGCCTAATACTAATACCGAAGGATTAAACACCACTAGATATATTGGAGCATCTTTCATTTTATAAGCATAGAACCATGTCACAGTACTAATATGCTTATTTGAATCTTCGGTTATAAATTCATCTTTCTCTACATTATAAAGGTGTCCACCCATCCAAGGATTTCTAGTATAGAACACACTATTCTGAATAATATCAGTGTGTGTTCCACCATTCATGAAAGTTCCAAATCCCAATGACTTTTCTTGGTTTTTATCTAACCAATCAATTACAAAATCTATATTAATTGCGCGCGTTACGGACTTATTCATGTCCATGCCGGGTTGTACAAACTGTTTAGTAAGTACAAAGTCGACAGCATCTTCTACATAATCATTATTCTTATTAAATACAATCTTATTCTCTTTCTTTTCGAAGTGATATAGATAAGATTGTGGTTCCTTTGGGTTTATCCAAAAACCTTTATTGTCATAATCAGAATTCCATGTTTGGACAGCATCTAACCATGGGGTACTTTTTGTTTGACCACATTGAAAAAATACTATAGGTTTCATCATATCTCCATGTTTAATTATAATTATGTTCTTCCTTACACCAATCACTCGGATCTTGAACCATTAATCATCAGTTCCGCTGAGGACTTCCATTTGATTACGAAGTCTGGTCAGCGGATCCTAGATGCCCAGTGTGGCAACATCAATTGCAACCTGGGGTACTCTCAACATTCAATATCCAATGCTATTTATAATGCATCCAAGCAATTGCCATTCAGCAGACATAATAATAGTATGTTGGCTGAGATCGGCGTAACGTATTCAAAGAGATTGGCAGGATATTTTTCACATCACCAGAAATTTTTCTTTGGAAGTTCTGGGTCAGATGCAGTAGAATCGGCTTTAAGATTATCTTACATGGCACGATTAAAACAAAAGAGCGATAAGACGAAGATAATTACATTCAAGGGATCTTATCACGGATCTACTTGGTTAACAGGAGCTATAAGCGATTTAGGTGGATTAGGACAACACTTGCCCGATTGGCCAGAGAATATTAAGTTATCATCTCCATTTGGTAATGATGGTCAAGCCACATTAAATGAGCTAGCAAAATTAGATGTGTGTAAGATTAGTTCTATCGTTATAGAGCCATTTACTTATTTGTCAGGAGTACTACAATGTTCATATGAATTCTGGGACGAGTTAAACTATTTTTGTATAGTCAATGATATTCACCTAATATTAGATGAATCAGCTTCTGGATTTTTTAAAACTGGATCTCCATTTCATTACTATGCACTACCAATAGAACCAACATTTATCATACTATCTAAGAGCATTACTGCGGGATACGTACCGCTATCTGCTGTTGCCATCCATAATCAAATTTGGAATCAGCTGGAAAATGAATGGATAGTACATGGATGGACTAATAGTGGATCTGTCATTGGTCTTGCTGCGGCTAACGAAGCATTAAACTTATATGAAGAAAACGATTACGATAATCATGCACTCGTAGAAGAGTTTTTAGATTGGTTAGTGAGTGAGCACGACATTACATCAACTAGACAAGTTGGTAACTTCTTTGCTTTTGATATGAAATCTAGGAAGTGGCGCCGAGATGTTGGCGTTAGGTTCGCATCAGTTGCTCTTAAACATGACCTTCAATTGACAACGTTTAAGTATGATGCTATTGCTAGAGGACTAATACCTCTAAATGCTGAAAAACAATTCTTTGATGAGCTTAAAGAAAAAGTTAGCAGAGTCGTAGAAGACCCTGCATTATTGCGTTAACCAGTACGATCATCGATCGTGTGTGTATGATGACCTAGAGTATTAATAGTATTTCTCAACTCGTTATGTTTAGTAGCTAATATCGTCGTTGTATTGTCAATGGCTGCAATACTTCCACCAATCGTTGCAGTATTTTTATCTTCATAGTAGTCATTTCTATCACCATTATTACCATAAGTAGCAAGTTGCCACGCATCGTCATACGTATGGAAATGACCTAACCAACTATTAGTTAAGTTGATCAAAGAAGTGATGTCGCTGGCATTAATATTATTTCCAGCGGCAATATTATTTCTCAAACCAGTTATCGGACTGTTATCTGCAAATGTATTAGCTTTAGGACTACGTTCTGTTGTTGCCATCTTATACCTCTATGACTTCGTCATAAAAAGATTTATCTGCTGTAGGAGGTATTCGTACATACACTTTATTTGCTACAATACCCTTTTCGATCATCTTCTTAACTAAACCATCAATATAAGTTTGTGTTTCATCAATATCATAAGATTCTAATAAAGATTGTATATAATCTACAGATTCTTTCTCGTGATCTATATTAATAAAACTCTCATAAATTTCATCCCAATTAGGATCAATTACTGTATTACTAGAAATCTTCAATAGATCTCCAATATATGGTATTGCAGTATCATCAGCTCCAACAATTGCAATTACTTGTTGCCCATCTGGTTTGTCACCAAACACAAGATGATTTAATATGTCATGCTTAATAACAAAATTAAAGAATACTTCTTCGTGTGTCATTATAGTATTACGCACTCAACTAATTTTTCTTTAAACTCTTGACTTGTTTCAAGAGCTATTGCAATAGGATTTAAAACACCATAAATTGCTTTGCCATCAAGACTAGCAATTACAGTTTGACCTTTTGTAATTGGTCCAATTACTCTGACTGGCACTCGACCGCGAAGAGCAATTGCTTGACCTTCAGCATCTTTATTCATTAAGAATGCTGGATTTTCAGAGACTACACCAACAGCAATTTGTCCAGGAGAATAAGATGCAGTACATTCAGAATCTCCACCCATAGCAACTACTATGACTGTACCAATTGCATATTCTTTATCAGTAGTATATTTTTCTGCTAAGTCAGCGTATCTAGCTGATGTTGCAACACCGTTAAACACATTTGCTGTTAAATTGCCTGAACTATCACGTGCTGCGATAGTAGAATTAGTTGCAGCTGTAGCGCTATTCATACCGTCTAATAAGTCAGCATCAAGACCAGAGCTTGCTCCATCATTTCCTGAATGCCAAGGCGTATAACCAAGAGCTGCAACCACATTAGCATTAGTTAAACTAAATTCACCACTCGTTGAGTTATATGTAATATTACCGCCTGTAGCGGCAATACTTATTGCTGATCTAGCACGCGCATTCGTGAAATAAAGATTAGTACTACCTTCTGCAGTTGCATCTGTATTGAATGTTATATTTGCAGAACCATTAAAAGAAGCACCATTGATTGTGCGCGCAGTTAGTAGCGTTGTAGCAGTTGATGCATTACCAGTAACAGCACCAGTTAAATTTCCTGTTACATTGCCTGTTAATGGGCCATTAAACTTTGTTGAAGTCATTTCGCCAGTAACAGATAAATTTCCAGCAGCGGTTAATACAAGTTCAAATGTATCTGGTGAATCTACATTTACTTTAAACTCATTACCATCAGTAGAAATAACACCGTCAATATGACCTGCAGATCTTAATTCATTAATAGCTGCAACTACATTCGTTGCATCAGTTAATAAACCAGTGGTGTCTCCTACGAAATCACCGATCTGATTAGTTTTTAATCTCCACCCGTTAAACGTGTCGCTTAGATTTACATTAATAGCTGCCATTTATATCTCTCTATTTTTTAATGTTAGCAAGAATAGTAACTAACATACTTTTAATTTCACTTACTTCGTTTTTGATATCATTGATATCAGTAGTATTTTTTTCAACCTGATGTTGCGCATTAATTAATCTTTGTCTATTTTGTAAATATTTATTATATGAGATGTCATCTTTATTTATGATAACCTTTGAAACAGGATCTCGATATAATCCTATTTCGTTTTCTACTTTCATCAAAGGTTCATTAAGCACAAGCAATCACCCTTAAATCTTTAACTCTAGGTACTTGAGCAGAATTACCAGTTTTAAATACAATCTTAATTACAACTGCATCGAACACAGGTAAGTTTTCTAATTCATATGCAACATCAGTAAACGTATTGCGATTAGATGTTTTAACTAAATTAGCGATAGGAGTAGCTTTTACAAAATTGAATTTAGTAATATCAGTAGTAGAACCAGCAGGTAATAGTTTGTAATAAACTTCTATATCTGAACCAGTTACTGCTGGAATATTAGCACCAAACATAATCTTCAAGAAAGTTGAAGAATTTGCTAAGTTAACCACTCGTGTAACATATTTAGATTCAGAAGAGCCACCAGTAGGAGCAATCTCATTAACGAAGTTGTCTAATAAAGTAATAGTAGTGGTGGTTGCTGATTGCGTTGTAAATGTATGATCGCAAGTAATGGTAGAACCATCTGAAGCAACAGCTGTCACTAATATTGGATCTGTGGTATTATTAGTTCCAGATCCTGTACCGCTTATATCAATATATTTGCCAACTGCAATACCCGTAGCATCACTTCTTAAAGTGCCAGTATTTGTGATACTAATAATATTTCCGGCATACGCTACATTGTTTCCAGCTGTCGTTAATACTGTTTTATAATCTAGATCATCATTATTTTTAGTTGAATACGTGTATGTGTCAATCTTATTGGAGATTGTAGTTAATGACATTCTAGAAGTATCGATAACAGGAGATAAATTTTCATTTTCAGATGTCAATCTTGCAGTTACAACTAATGATTTATTGCCAGAAAGCGCAGATAAGTTTTCATTAGTCTGAGAAGCTACAATATTCTTATTATCAAAGTAAGTAGTAACATTTGGAATTAAAGAAGTTTCTGCGGAAGCTGCACTATATGACTCATTAATAGGCGTCATACCAAATGCTAATGTAGTTTCTGAAAATACTTGTGATTGAGCAATAAAGTTTACTGCATCATATCCAATGTTAACAGTGGCAATTACATTTTCTCCACCAACAAAACCGCTATTAGTAGCATTACTTGCAAGATCAATTACGAAAGAATCTACTTCACTATCTACAATAGTGAATGTTCCATTTAGTCCAGTAGTTGATGTTGTAACTATACCGTTATATGTTCCTGCAGCCACATTAGAAATGATAACTGAAGAATTATTTGGCATAGCATGGTTTTTAGCAAATACGCGCACTTTATCTGTTCCGGCTTTTGTTTGAAACGGATCAGTTTCTAATATAATTGGAGGAAGCGGTTCATTATTAAATTCAATTACTGGATATTGTGCAATATCAAATACTGCGGAACGAATTGTAAACTTCAAATCTTGTTCTTGATTTGCTGTCCATGTAGAAGCATTTTGGGATTTAAACAATACGCCAGCATAGGGTTGTTCAGATATGAAACGATCTGTATTAACAGCTTTTTCTCCGAGTTGTGCAATCCAAACTCTATAATTATTTGAATCAGACAATAATACGATACAGTATTCTGTCAAATCTTGTAAAAATACAGGAGATTCAAATCTAAATGTAGTAGGTTCTGCACCAATTTCTGGGTCGACATTAATATTGTCAGGTGTCATTGTAACTCTTGAGAATGGTAATACACGTTGACCAGGATAACCATTTACGACTTCACGAATTTGCATAGTTACTGGAATGCCAATATCTTTTGTTGCAAAGAATACATCAACGCTGGTAATAAATGCACCACCGGTTGATTGTACTAAGAAAGTTTGTGCTAATGGATCATACCATCCGCTATCACGAGTTAAACGTTCGTCTGAATAAACTTCTGTAGTTTGAGATTCAGAAACTTGTTGAGTTGATATTTCTGCATTTCTAACTGCATTAATAGTTTTTTGTTTAGTCTCTAATATACCTTGTGCACGATATTGACCGCGACCTTGGGTAGTGAAATCTAAAGATCCTGTATTACTATCAGATAGCTTAAATTCTCTAATGCCAGTTCTAAAACGAATTGAATCAGTATTTGGAATCTTAAATATACCAGCAGTAGAACCATTAAAATTTGTTATAATATCATCGCCTGCTGTAGCTACTATTACACTTCCGTTAACTTCATATTCTGTTCCAGAAATAGAACCTTTTAAAATATCTCCATCTTGGAAAGAACCTTTGATGTTCATTAGATAAACAGCTTCATCTTCAGTGCCAGTACTTTGTCTTTCAACTAATACCGCTATACCAGTTCCAGGAGAAACGGCTTGTGTATTATATGTTGTAGCTCCACGGAGCTTAACAAAAACGACATCACCTTTATTATATGAAACTTCTGCTTTACCGTCGACTTGTCTAGCAAATTCTTCTGCTGCACCACCAACGTTAGTTTCAACATTAAATTGAGAAGTGCTTCCAACTGTTGGTGTTAAGTTTATCTTAGTTGCTGGAGTTACAAATAAAGAGATATCAGTATCATCGAAGAACGGGAATAGTTTTGTATTTGGTTTTAAACCTTTACACACAAATAATAAATCTCTAGATCTAATATATGGTATAAGAGCTGATTGTAATACCCTATCTTCAAGTACTTGATAATCTATTTTTGGTGTAACTGATGTTTGAATGCCTGTGCGTGATTGACCAACTGTTGTAGCTTGAGTTTGAAATGTGAGAACACGAGCACCTGCAGAAGCATCGCCGAAATTACTAGCATCGCCACCAATAGCTTGCAATTCTGCTTGAGTAAATGTACGACGATCTGACCAACGTGCAGCTCCAAGACCATAATCGCGACTATCAAATCCGCGTGTTACAACTAAACGATCAATATTTCGTGTTTGTCCAACCCAATTAGTTTCCCAAGCACCCCAAACTGTACCTAATGCACCAGTTGCTTCAAGCGCAGTTTGCACTGCGGTAAAGTTACCTTCAATATTGTTTACAATATCTGGTCTACGATCAACTTCAAACCATTCATCTGAAGGAGGATTTAACGTCATACTTCCTAAGAAAGTAAAGATAGCGAATGGGTTTACGTTTTCTGTGCGAGATGCAAATTGTTGTTTTATTAATTCTCGCTCTTCGTATGGCAATGTGATAATATCGCCAGTTAATGCATATCCATCAGTATCACGTGCCGCATCAGATTGATTTACTTCTAATAAATTTATATTATCCATTGTATAGAATGGTCTTAGTTCTTGCAATGACATATCAATAGAACAGCGATAATCTATAGAAGCTGTATCTCCAAGATCAGAGCCTTTAAAGCTATCAACGATAAATCCATTTTTGAAACGATCAAGACCTAATTCATCTTGAATAGTTAATGATTTAGTTTCTTGCTCTAATAATGATAGAGCTGTATAGTATTCAAGATTTTCAATACGCTTATCAAGTTTACCGATATCACGCATAGTATATCGTTTAGTATCAATCGTTTCTATTTGAATAGAACCTTGAGATGGGAATAATGTGAAAGCGGATATGTGCAACTTAGCAATCAACATACCTAAGTTTGGATCTTTTGGTTGTTCAGGTGATAAACTTGCAACTCCATCAACTGAGAAGAATGAGCCATCTATATTTAATGCTAATTTGTCTGAGCGGGGTAAGTAGTATGAGTAGCTTGCAGAAGTTTCGAAACTAATTTTAGGAATTTCAGTTTGCGAAGCACCAGTTCCAGAAAATAAAGCACCAGCATCTCCAATACGAGGACGGAAGTCCATGACATCAGACAAAGCTACTACGCCTGTTGAAGAAATATAATAGGGGATTTTATTATAGGGAACTTCACCGCTATATGAATTAACTGTGAAATAATCGCCAGCTGTACCAATACTATGATCAAAATAATCAAATATGACGCGAACAGCTCCACTTGGAACTGGATAACCATCTTTACGTGTTATAGTAGCTACATCATAATGAGTATCACGTTGCCCATTATCAAAAGTAAACCAAGACGTGATGTCAGTCGTGGTCGCTGGATTAGATGATGCAGCTGTGAAATCTGCAGCCATCCTTATAGTAACTATTCTATAACCATCAGCTTTACCTAATGATAAAGTTAACGGTGTTACAGATGCTAGTGTTGTAAAATCTGCTGTTGCATTATCAATTAAAGTCTTTTTCTTTTCTTGTGCTGGAGAACCAGCTTTACGAACCGGAGCTAATAAGCTATATGCTTTACTAGCTGTTAACCCGCTGATTAATACATCTACACCATTATTTTGAAGTGTTATACCGCTTGGTGATTCAATAGTACCATCTGTCCTATTAACTAAAATATAATCAGTAGAAGTTGCAGCTGGATTAAATTCTGTGCCACTAGTAGTAGGACTAGTTGCAGAACCTACTGAAAACGTTAATGACGTTTGACCTGCACCAGTTGATGCATCAAAGCGTTGTGTTGTAGTATATGTAGTTGCTTGTTCACTGTCTCCAGTACCACCACGTGTATTTCTAATAAATGAATATGCAAGTGGGAATAATAATGGTAAACCACCGGGTTCATTGATCTCAGTAGCAACTCTAGAATAAACTGCACCAGATACAGTACCGCTAAATGCTGAATCTATGGTAAGTGTATCGCTGTCTGTAATTGCAGTAACTCTACGGAATTCATATGCTGCAGTCGAATTAATTGTTCTAATGTAATCACCAACTTTGAGTTGCGTAGTGAATGCAGTTCCAGAAGAACCTGTGATTGTAGTAGTTGAAGCAGTTATAAAACCAGAAAGTGTAGTGTACTTACCATAAACATTAGCCGCGATATTAGTTTTAGTTGTACCGCTATCATAGAATATTTGTTTTACATCACGATCAAACGTGTATCCGCTTTCCATCTTAACATCGAAGATGTATGCTTTATAAACACCAGTTGATGTTCCAGGCGTACCTGAATGGAATTCCCATCCACGAAGTCTAGCTGTACCAACTTTAGTGCCAGAACCAGCTGCTTGAGGAGTAGAAGCTGGAGTTAGTCGATTATATAAATCAACTTGAGGGAATGTTGAACAATCTGGCAATCCTAAAACGTTTGAAACGTAAATGTAATTACCATATGATACGGGTATAGCGTCATTTGATATACGATCAAATGTTCTTGCTTTAGATACTTTTATGTATTCAGTTGCAATTTTTTCAATCTCATAACCTTGAACATATGCTTTTCCAGGCTCAATTGCAATCGCTACAGCAGTTTCGTCGCCGCCTTTTTCTGGAGTTAGATAACCTCTATTAAATGCAGGATTAGTAGTATAATTCCAATCAATAATACCATCATTTAAATTTTGATATGGATTAGTTGCATCAAATAGTGTTGATGGTTCAACAGCTCCCGATAAACCACCTTTAAGAGCCACAAAGTAATTCCCACCAGATATAACTATGTCTCCAAGTTGATATGCTGTATTCGGTCCGGTCCACGCTCCTCTATCGTTATTGCGATGTTCACGAACTGCAACTTTAAAAGGTGAAACAGTGTAATGACCAGATTCGTCATATGTACGTCTAGCTAAAGTCTTTGCTAAGATTGAATAATCAGTTTCTGTAACTCTAGATTGCAATATACCATCAGTAATTCTAATAAGCTCGATAAATGTATCATCAAGTATAGAATCTGGAGCTAGTTTAGTTAGCGTTAAAATTATTTGATATCGATGTGCACCAGGAGCATTTTGATTTGGAACTCCATTAGCATTATCTGCTAAAGTGCTATCATCGTTAGAGTCGACGATATTTTCGTCAACATCTAAACCAATTCTATAACTAGGTGTATTACTATATTTAGAAATTACTAGAGTTTGATCTGTAACAAGAGCAAATTGCCCTTTTATAAAATAGATACCTTTTTGAATAGCTGCAACAGTACCTTTACCGAGAACGCCAGCCCCCGACTTAATTTGTACTGTTCTTTCTACTAATTCCGTAGTAGTAGCTGCGTCTGCAACTAATAATTCTCCAGCAACGAATGTTTTTGTTTCATTATCATCGCCTGACGATGTATATCTAACAAATAGAGTTATAGCATCCGTTAATATTGGATTATCTTCATTAGGTTCTTCAGGAGTTACAGCTGTAACTTTGGCTGTAACGCCAGAAGTTTGACCAGTTATGGTAGAACCAATTAATTCATCGGCAATAGTATTAATGTCTACGCCATTAGTTTCATTCTCAATCTTTATATAAGTTATATTTGTATCAACAGAAGATTGACCTGGAATAACCATGGAACCTTCTTTAAACAAATGTAAACCTACTCGCTCGACTTGAGTTTGTAAGTATGTTTGAAGTTGATTTAACTCTCTTACTTGTAAAGAAACAGCAGGTCTAAATAATACGCGAAGGTATCTTTTTGCCTCGTCATAATCATCATAGTATGGTGCTTGAGAAAAGATCTTTAATGACATATTTTAAAAGCCTTAAATTGAATTATAGTTCTAATACTAACTTGATATCTTCTGTTTGATTTATGTTTCTATTTACAGGTGATAAATTTTCAAGATATACTAATTTGCCGGACATTGGCACATATTCTGGTGCACTTATTAAATCGATAGTTGCTGTAGCGCCGCCTATAGTAATAGATTCACCTTCTTGGAAACTACCAAATCCAGTAGTAGAATTTTGATGGAATTTTATTACAGTATCTACGGTATCTACGCTATCTACATAACCGATTGCACCGCTTGTTTGACCTATAACTTGTTGATCTGCTGCAAGAGTACCAGATAATCCAGTGTATGTAATCGTAGTAAGACCATTTAATGTTGCTGCAGAAGCTACACTTGGCCCTGTCCATTTAGCAATATCTGGTGCAAATGTTGAAACTGAAGTATGAGGAGTATCACATACGTATGCATAATTATTATAATAAACAACATCTCCAACAATATACGCTGTACTTGCTTGCCAATTACCAAGTAAACGTACAGCTGTTGCATCAACTTGGTGTGGATTTGCTACTAACATGATCTGTCTATAATCATTGTCGACTAAGAAATCTCCTGAACCTTCATCTGCAACTAGATTGATATCGACAATGACATAGAAGCCACCTAGTTCTTCAATAGGATTTGAACCGTGACCGCCTTTTGGAGAGACAATCGCTCTTGCTGTTGCTGGAGTAACAGGAGTTCCACCGCTAAAACTTACAGTTGCTGTTGAATATCCACTACCAATTCTTGCAGAGTTCATTATGATTTCTGTAACAACACCACCAGTGAGAGTAACATCTGCTGCAATTACAGAAGCACCGATACCATCACCGGTAATTGTTACTGTAGGTTTAGATGTATAACCATTGCCACCATTAATTATTTTTATTCTATGAATAGCACCAGGAAGCGCGGCTTCTTGAATATCCCA